>ENA-OSEO01000876-OSEO01000876.1-sediment-metagenome-genome-assembly--contig:-NODE-876-length-65606-cov-8.359841_pt1 | contig 65606 bp, 48 predicted proteins | sample MGYA00237883_ERZ534232 | MGnify/ENA metagenome assembly ERZ534232
ACGATCCAGGCCGCGCTGCGGACAGCCAAGATCGACACCATCAGTGGCTATACCGGAATCGTGTCGGAGGATGCGGACAAACTGAAGGAGACCAATCCCGATCTCAAGTGGGCGCGGTTCCTGGGCACACCGCAGGCAATCAAATGGCGGGTGGACAAACCCGATCTGCCCTGGCACGATATCACGGTTCGACGGGCATTGTGCATGGCGGTGGACGATGAGGCCATAAGAAAAGAATTCTATCGGGGAGACGCCGACCTTGCTGCCTTTCCTGCCGGTTCCATCACCGAGCTGAAGGACATTCATTGGCCACTGGAAACCTTGCCCCCGACAACGCAGAAGCTTTACCAGTATCATCCTGAAGCGGCAAAGAAGCTGCTCACAGAGGCCGGGTATCCTGACGGCTTCAAGTGCGAAGTGATCTGCACCTCGGCTCATGTTGACCTGCTGTCCATTGTGAAGGAATACTGGCAGAAGAATATCGGAGTCGACATGAATATCGTGGTCAAGGAGTCGGGTGTGTTCTCTTCCATATTCTACGGCAAGTCGCACGGACAGATGATCGCAGAATATGCCAGAACCAGAATCCCTTTCAGATTCTGCGAATTCGCCAAGGGCCTTCAGTGGAACGCCGGCATGATAGACGACCCGTTGATCAATGAAGCCTATCAAAAGGTCAACGCCAACTACTTCAACACTGCGGAGAAGCGGCGGGTAATGAGAGAAATCATCCCACACCTTCTTGACCAGGCATATTTGCTGCAGTTTCCAACGACTTACACTTACCGTCCCTGGCAGCCATGGGTCAAAGGATACAATGGTGAATGGATAGTGGGCTATTATGGCACCAACTACGGTTACCCCAAGTACATCTGGGTCGACCAGGATCTGAAGAAGGCGATGATGGGCAAAGGATAGGCCAGGTAAGAGCGCTCCTGCGCGAATACCCCTCCCCCTGCCTTGCGGCCCTGATGCACTCGCCTCGGCCGCGGGAGGGGAGGTACCAGGAAAGAGGCAGGGGGAAGGGGGCAGGTGCCGGAAGTAGGGAGGGTGAACCTAAGACCGAGAGAGAGGGCCAAACAGCGCAATTTGAGCCGGAGCTATAACCCGAGGAGCAGGGGAAGGGGGGGGAAAAAGGACCGACGCCTCAAAAATACTTGGATTTCGCTCATTTTGTCACTGCCTGATTCTTTTTCCGGCGTTTGAACTCGACTTTGGCCAAAATACAGACGCGCTAGGTGCGTAGCGCAATATGTCGAGGAGTGACTCGATCGACTCACCTTCGAAATGGGTCAAGTCAGCGTCGCCGAACATTCTACGGACGGAGGCGATCACATCGGTGAACTTCGCGTCTCATTTTTCGTACCGTGGAAAACTCAGGACGCTGAGGGTTTTGTTCTTGAAGAGTCCCAAGGTCACCAAAACATTGATGCCGAATAGGCCAAACAGTGCTCGTGCTGGGGGGCTATGCTAAGATCAAACCAAAGCCAGTCGGTTTCAGAGCCAAGGTGGGCGCGCAGCTGTTCATAAGCGCCTTCCGAGCCAACCGTGACTCGATGTACGACAAAATGCGGTAGCTCAGGCTGCGTAGCAGATTACATGAAGCAGTGTTTCGAGCAAATCACTTTCTGAATAGATCGAATCACCATCGCAAATTGCGTTATTGTGTTTTTTGCCAATCCATATGTCCCTGCACACTAAGGTGGTTACATCGGAGAAAGTTGCCTCACGCTTTACATACCATGCACAACTCATGACTATCATGGTTTTGTGCTTCACCAGTTCTAACGCCATCAGAACGATCATATAGAATAGCCCGTGTCTCACCTTCCTTGACACAGAGGGCATACTGGGCCTCTGGCCGGGTAATCGGCGTAGTTCGTCTCGATACCCCTTCACCCCGTGGGTTAGGGGGATAGGCGAGGTAGCGAGGTAGCGGGGTCAAATATTGTGAGATTGAAGCTCAATTATTGTGAGCGTTAGCAATTCATAGGGCCCAACGTCTATCGATGCAGAGAAAGGTACACCTTCTGCTACTACCGGTTTAAATCGGACCCACCCACCACCGGAAATTCGACCCACCCACGAGATCTCCTCACGAGTTGCCGCGTGGCAACCGTTTCATTCTTATACGCTCTAACCTTTTATATACCTCTTATAATACCTCGCCTTTGAGCGATGAATGTTGAGGCCATCTTTGCTGCTTAGCGACATTCTCCGCTGGTGGGGGGAGGGTCCACTTCGCACCGCTGCCTGGGTCCATTTCTGACCGGCGGTAGCATGGTATGGAATAGAAAGGCGAGAATATTGAAGGTTGCCAGAAAAGAAGATAGGTGCTTTTTCCCATGTCGGCAAAGGGCCAAAGGCAAAGTCACCCATCCCAAGGGTTCACAATGCCTGGCCCTGCGGTCGCATGATATCGATCTTGCCAAAAGGCACCCTTTCGCCTTTTCCTCTGGTTATACTCCTGGCCGGTTCGACCGGCTATGAGCTGAATTGAGTCAGAAATGGACTCCTGCCTTTCTGAGTCGCGAACCAAGAGATGCACGTGATTCGATGTGACAATATATACCTTGCGCGGCCCCAAACTGCGCTTCTTATACGCTCACCCCTGCCCTCTCCCAGAGGGCGAGGGGGGCGCAGGAAATCGCAATTTGTGACCGCCTGAAGTATAGTTCAGTGAAGTGAGGCCGAACCGTTTCTTACTCTCAAACAACCACTGAATCCACCTTTGTCTATCGCGCGCAAACTTCAGCAGGAATTCTCGCTTGTGGCATCTGTGAGTTGCCCATTAAAGGGCACCCAAACACGGCCCGGAATATAGTGGCGCGGTTCGCCCGAGCCATCTTTCCGTTCATTAAGCACGCCTCTTTGAGGGTAGAATAGCCCTTCTAAGGGCAATTTCGAAGGGCATTTGGGCTCAATTCCTGATCAATTCAAACTATTCGCTTGGTCCGATTCCAATTTCCGGTTCCGGTGAGCGGTTCCACTTTCAAGACGTCAGCACCCCAATCAGAATGGAGAGATGAGGTAGACCAGCTCACTCGACAGCCCGAGGCGGTCTGCCCACTGTCGGAGGTACTCGACATCCAGCATCTCTCGAGAGCGCTCCAGCACCGAGAGGGCGTCCTCGAAATCCCTCGGTCGCCCCAGTTTCAGCTTCTGCAGTATGAAGTCTTCAGGTGCGATGATCGGACACAACCGGCCCGCCAGGCGCCTTCTCTTTCGCCTCTCAAGGGCTTGAGTGTCATGAGCATCCCGCGGACGCATAAGATCCACCGTGATGCCATGGAACTGCATTCGACGCTGCGAGCCCCTCAACATGGGATTCCATTGTTCCCATGTGTGATCCGGAGACAATCCTTCCAAGCCCAAGCGATCCCCGAGGCTATCCAAGCCCCTTTCGTCAACGAGGACCAGAAAATCCAGGTCCACGGTCGCCCTCGGCCTTCCCCAAGACGGCAAGGGCCCATGCACCGATGACCATGTAGAGTACCCGCGTCCCCTGCAGCGCGTCCATTACAGCGCTCAAAGCGTCGAGAAGCTCATTTTGGTTTGGTTGTTCCACGTGCCTCCTTCCAACGGGTCTTCCATCTTTCATCCATAGCGGAAAACCGGGCCATCACCCGTCGGACCTCCCTTTCCACCGCTTCCTCGTCCCGGGCACGCATCGTTTTCCGGATCTGCTCCCGAAACAGCGCCATGGAGGCGGCCGAAAGTGCGGCACATTGCCTCACCCCCTCTTCGGCGCTGCGAGGAAAACGCGTCTGCCGCAACTCAGCCCTTACAAGATCGAGTCTTCTCAGCCACCAGGGGATTTCTCCGGGGGCTCTTGGCTTTTCATTGTCATGAACATCCATCGGAGATTCCGTCCTTCCGGAGGCTTTTTCGGGGAATCGGTTTCTGCCAACGGGCCGGTCCTTCATTTCTGAACCTTCCGCGATAGTGGGAGGACTCTTGGTCGGGCCCCCACCTTCAATTTGAAGTTCAGACCCGCGCGGAATATTTCCCCCATGTAGTATTCCTCCCTGATAATATAGCGCTCCTCCTGTTTGATGATTTTCCTTCCCTGGCTCCGGTAACCAAGTTGATCTCTCCCCCCCCCCCCGCCCCCCCCCCGACGAACCTCTTGCCTCCTACTGCGATGCTTTCAGTCCAACATGCGTCCCTTCGCAAATCCTTCTCTGAAAGCGCGCTTTCCATCCACTGTTTGTGAGATTGTTGAATATACGCAACCTTGGCATAGCCCAACATCCTCGTCAAGGCACCCTTTCGCCTTTTCCTCTGGTTATACTCCTGGCCGGTTCGACCGGCCATGAGCTGAATTGATTCAGAAATGCACTCCTGCCTTTGGTCCGACCCCAATTTCCGGAACCCCCGCACGTCCATCCGATGCAGCGCCAAACGCCATAGACGATGCTCTTCCGATTGTTCCTCAACTGGTGGCAACGCCGCCCGGTGCCCATCGATCAGGAAGTGCCTTGTTGGCTCTGTGTCAACATCCTCTGCCAAGCGGCAGTGCTGGGTCCGGCGACACTGGGTAGTACAGTTCCATCTGAGTAGGGGCCACGCCGTCAGGGAGGCCAACCGCGAAAGAGTTGACTACCGGTTGATCGCCGGTGATGAACTCCGCATCGCACGTCAGGAATTGAAGCATCATGGTCTCATGCCTTGAGTAGATACCGTACGCCAGTCCAGTTGCCAGGATGTGTCTGACCAACGGGAGGACTCGCGCAAAGTCGACCTCCATCGGGTAATTGAGCTTCGGCTTGACCAGCTCCACGCTTCGCAGCATGCGATCCCTTGCTACCCACGTTCGCGAGAATTGGGTGCACAAGAAGATCAGAAACTGGATCCGCTTGTTTGCCTCCGCGTAGAAGTCTCTCCTACCATTCACCAAGTCGTCCAGTAGCGGGAGGGCAGTTTTCTCAATGTGGGCGTGCAGCTCTTCCTCCACGTTGTGGATCACGGTATCGAGCTCGCGCTCAATTCCAGGTGCCGCACCCTCCTGACGGCTGCGATTCCTGACCCGAGAGGGGACATGGAAAGTCTCAATCCACCCTTCCTGTACTTTTCTGATCTCCGGATGTGCCGAGTTCACGAACACTCTCCTGACGAACTCGACCTCCTTCTCATCGAGCTGGACTACCTGGTACATGTCGGTCTCGAGCGCCACGTTTGTGAGACTGGCAGAGAACCGCTTGTCCCCCCTCGCACATGAGATCTTGCCGACCTCAGACCACCGCTCAAGGTACTTCCGCCAGATATAATGCTGGCGTCGCTTCTTGTTCATATGGTCACCTCGCCAATCCGCCCTGGAGGCCCGCAACTGGGTCCCCGATGTGGATTGCCAGATGGCATAATGCCCAGAATCAGCACCACAAAAAGCCAACCAATCAATTTCAAACTTGCAGAAGATTCCGTTGGCTTTTTGTGTCTGCTGGATTCTGTTGTTGTGCAGTCAGCATCGTTGATCAGGCATACGCAAGACGGCCTTTCGGTCGAGGGATGGGTCTATCGAGTTTCGTGGCAGTTTCGATCCACTCATCGATAACTTGCTCGGCGTTTTTTAAAGCTTCCTGGTAGGTTTTTCCGTCCGCCATACATCCGGGAAGCTCAGGCACCTCGGCAACAAATGCATTGTCCTCAGAACTCCAGAAAATGATGATTTCGTATTTTTTATCCATTGTCATTCTCCAATACGAATATGATATTTCAGAATTACATCCCTGACTTGTTTAACTTGGTATGGTTTTCCTTTTGCCTCCTTGGGTTGTAGGTTGAGGATCTCATCCACACCAGTCATGGTAAAAATGTGGTGATCCCCTCTGATGCGCTCATCAAACCCAAGCCTTCTGAGCAAAACGCATAAAGTTTCAAACGGGACATTCTCATCTGATCTGCGCATCAGAATGTGCTCGTACAGCTTTTCCAGTTTGCCCATAATCATATCCTGTAATTTCTGCTTATTCGTGCCTAATTCCGATATTCATCTCTCGTCTTGCATAATATATTTCTCACCTGCCGGTGTGTCGCGGCAGCTTAACACCGGTCAGGTGCCGGAAATCGTACGATATCGTCCCTTCGTCATCTCTCTGGGCACACTATTCCCACTGTCGGGAAGTAAGTCCTATATCTGCCCTCATCCCGGGTGATCAAGTCCATACCAAGTACAGCGGCTTGTGCTCCGATATAGAAATCTGGCAAGGGTGACCGCCTTGTGCCCTTACCCCTTCTATAACGAAGATAGGCTTTCCCGGCCAAGAACAGTGCTTCTTTGGGAATTTCTAACAACTCAAACCCCGCCTTATAAAGTGCTGATTCCAATTCCTCAATTTTCTCAAAAGCTATAGATACTTCCGTATAGACGATCTGATTGATGTAAAGCGTCGAACTTTGGCTGGCACTGGCCAGTGGGGTTTCTGACCAGTCAGCCCAATTCGGGTCATCCAGAAGGATGTCTAAAATGATATTCGAATCAACAAGAACGCCAGTCATTCTTCAGACCTCGTTAGCGCCATGATTTCATCTGTAGTCATTTTTACAGTTGCCAAACCACGGAGTCTTGCAAACTTCCGGGTGGCTGCCTTTTCCTCTTTTCGCTTCACTAAGAAGACGCGCCCTTTTTCCTCAACGAAATCGACCTCGGTTGCGGGCGTTATCCCCATTCTATCGCGAATGTGTTGAGGGATTGTGACCTGACCTTTTGTGGTTACTCTCATAATAGAGCCTCCGGTGAGGTATTACTGGTAATAGTAATACTGAAAATTGGGCCTGTCAAAGAAATTGCTGCACCATCGAACGCAGAGCTAAGGGGCGCGGCGGCTTTCTGCCGCGTTCCTCTTCAGCGAATGTGAATTCAAGAAATTAGCGTGGTCCGGCCCGCCCGTGGTCGCCCATACCTCTAGTGCTGCCGGAATTTGTCCCGATACTCCCGTGGTGAAAGGCCTGTATGTTTCTTGAACAACCTCCGAAACGAGCTGGCATCGTCGTATCCGATCCCGCAGGTGATTTCTTCCATGTTCTCACGGGTCGTCTCCAGTTTCTTCTTTGCCTCCTCGATCCGCAGGCGCTGCACATATCCCAGAGGAAGTTCACCTGTCGCTTTCTTGAACCTCCTCTTGAAGTGGCGGGGACTGATGCCTACGCGTCTTGCGACGGTGTCTATGGGAAAATTCTCCGCATAGTGCCCTTCCATCCACTGCTGTGCCTTCAATATGTCTGCGTCGCCATGGTTTCTTTGAGATCTGGGTATCACATACGGGGCCTGGCTGTCTCTGCTCGGATCAACGAGCAGTGCCTTTGAACAGACGCAGGCCAGTTCCTCCGACCCGAACATCCTGATCACGTGCAGCGCCAGATTGAAGAGGGCTGTTGCCGCGCCGGTACAGATCAGCCTCCTGTCCTCGGTCAGAATCCGCTCCAGCCTCAAGCGGACCTTCGGATATCGGTGCTGAAACAGCCTTCCGAACTGCCAGTTCGTGGTCGCGATCTTCCCGTCCAGCAATCCTGTCTCGGCCAGCAGGAAAACGCCCGTACACGATGCGGCGATTGGGGTTTGACGATCGTATTGGGCGACGATCCAGTCCGTAAGGTCCGTCGTCTTCCCGTCGAACCCTCCTCCGCGCGGCAATAAGAAAGGAGGTACGAAAACCAGGTCGGTGCACTCAACATCATGAATGGACCTGTCCGGTAGAAGTTGAATACCGCCGTTGGTACAGACCGGCCTGCCGTCCGACGTGACGATTTCCGTTTTGAACAAAGTCACCGGGGCCTCTTTGCAAAGGGCCTGATGCCATAAATTCGCGATGGTGAGGGCGTCGATCAGACCGCCGATTCCCGACAACATACAACCCTGACCAGCCACGAGACTCACTTTGGGCATTTTCCGTTACCTCCTCGATTGTGTCGTTTTATGCACGCTTTTTGTCGTTAATGCCACTTCCGTGCGCACTTCGCAAGAGGTAAGCAGGTAGCTCATGTGCTTTGAGTCCAAACGAGCTGCCTTTCGCAGGGGTCAAGGGTGTGCTACGAGGACATCTGCACCTCCGAAGGCTCGACAAGACGCACGTGTACGTGATGGGCCTGGGTGAGGACGAGATCCACACGGACAAACCCTTTGGGGTCGCGGTCGCACTTCTAGGGCCGGATGGATGGTCGGCGATGTTGACAAAGGGATGATGGCCTGCGGCCAGGTGGTAGGGCGAATACACCATATTCCCACAGTTGCGGAACCGATGGAGCGAGTCGTTGCCGAGGCTCACGATGTGAAGGAGAGAATTGCACAACTTTGAACTGCGAGTTTCGAGTCGGCAAGCGATTGCGTTTCAGTGAAGTTCACCCGAAAAATGAGAAAGGAGCCCACTATGGAAACGAAGGAAGCCATATTGCAAAGAAAGAGCATACGCGCGTACAAAAAGGATCCTGTGCCGAAGAAGGTTCTGGAGGAGATTCTGGAGATCGCTCTGCGGGCGCCTTCGGGCTTGAACACTCAGCCGTGGGAGATCACGGTGGTCGGCGGGCAGGCTCTTGAGGAAATCCGCAACGGCAATACGGAAGCGCTCCGTTCCGGAAAGACTCCGGCTTCGGATTTCGGACCGATCCGCGAGTACGGAGGCGTTTACAAAGAGCGCCAAAGGGAACTGGCCATGGACCTTTACGGTTTTCTGGGCATCGCCAGGGAAGACAAGCAAAAGAGGATGGAATGGACCATGCACGGGTTTCGCGCTTTTGAAGCCCCGGCACTCGTCATTCTGTGCGTGGACGAGTCTTTGGATCCCAGGGGCGCCTGCGCGGACGTTGGGGGGCTTGTCCAGACCATCTGTTTGGCTGCGATGGACTACCATCTGGGGACGTGCATCAACGGCCAAAGCATTTGGTTCCCGGAGGTTGTGAGGAAAGTCACGGGCATCCCCGAGTCGAAGAAAATGGCCGTATCGATAGCCATCGGGTATCCGGATTGGGATCATCCTTCAAACAAGCCCTGAAACAAGCGTGGATAACTCGGCTCGTGGCTAGAAAGTACTTGAAATGTGCGTAATTTCGGGTTATTGTATTTCATCAGTAAGAACACGATAACTGCGAGAAAGGAGCGTTTCAAGTGAAGAAGAATATTGCAAAAAAGGTAGGGAAGTTAAAGGAAAGAATTAGCAAACGGCTGAAGAGGAGAAACTGGAAGAATCAACCCAAACCCATGTTCAAGGCCTCGAACATCCACTACGACATCGATGGTCGCAAGTCCGCCACAGGGAAGGGTGGTATAGGAGTTCTCCATCAGCTCGCCATTAAGATTGGGTTGGTCAAAGAAATCGATGAGCGACTTCATCTGCTTAAGTGTCATGTTCCTTATCATGAGTCGGACCATGTTCTCAATCTGGCCTACAACACACTTGCCGGTGGCACGAGGTTGGAGGATATTGAACTGCTCAGAAATGACGAAGCGTGGCTTGATGCATTGGGAGCAGAGGTTATACCAGATCCCACGACAGCAGGAGATTTCCTTCGTAGGTTTGATGAAGACGCTGTCATCGAACTGATGGAAGGAAAGAACAGTGTACGGAAGAAATTGTGGGATAAGCAACCGCGGTCGTTCAAGACCGAGGCACGAATCAATGTGGACGGGACGATAACCGAAACGTACGGCGAGTGCAAGTTTGGTATCGATATCTCGTATAATGGTAAGTGGGGTTATGGCCCGTTGGTCATATCATTGGCCAACACTCGAGAGGCGCTATACGTTGTGAACCGTCCTGCCAATGCTCCCTCGCATCTGGGCTGTGCTGTCTGGATCGACAAGAGCCTGGATCTTGTCGAAGGAACATTCGAGAAGATCAGTCTCTGCGGGGACACTGATTTCAGTCTAACGGAGCATTTCGACAAATGGGACAGACGTTGCGAATTTGTGTTGGGAATGGATGCGAGAGCAAATCTGGTGAAGATTGCGGACGCTATTGATGAGAAGGAATGGGAGGTTCTGGGAAGGAAGCGCAAATACGAAGTGAAAACTAGGGAGCGTGAACGCCCGAAGAATGTAAAAGAGGAGATTGTGAAGAAACGAGGATTCCAAAGGATAGTGACGGAGTGTGAGCATCTCGCCGAAGTCAACTATAGACCTGGCAAGTGTCAGCAAGCTTATCGTTTAATTATACTGCGGAAGAAACTTAAGGTGCTTACAGGTGAGTTGGAGCTTTTCGATAGGATTCGCTATTTCTTCTACATAACCAACAAACGGCATGCATCTAAGGAGGAAGTTGTAAGATTTTATAGAAAACGTGCTGATCATGAGAACGATATTGAACAGCTAAAGAATGGCGTCAATGCCTTACAGGCACCGTCTGATAATTTAATTTCAAATTGGGCTTACATGGTTATTGCGTCATTGGCCTGGGATTTGAAGGCGTGGTATGGTTTACTGTTACCGAATCGACCGGTGGGTATGCATATAGTAAGGATGGAGTTTAAGCGGTTTGTGAACACGTTCGTTAATATTCCATGCTGCATAGTCAGCTCTGGTAGAGGAATATTCTACAGATTTCTGGCTTACAACCACAAAGTGAAACATATTATAGAGTTTTCTGAGATGTTGAAGAACTTTAGCTTTCCCTAATGACAACAAACGGGCAGCGGCCGCACAAGTGTAGCAACCGTGAGCCCATGTGAACAATCAACAGAAAGGAGGTAACTATAGAAGAAAGTACATGCTGGAGTGGATATAAAAGAATTCGAAGCATAGGTGCGTCCAAATCCCAAGGGTGCCGGCCCGCTTTACTATGACTAGTTATTCGAGCAAGTCAATTAGATAGTAATATGCCTAATCGAGGCTAAGCGCGCTTATTTTAGGACTAAGCTCTTACGGCCGGCAGAGACACCACCGAGCGCGAGGATAGTCTAAGATCACGCGGCAACTATGCAGGACGTCCATTCCGAGCTTGCCGTCCGCGGTAATCCACTCTGTGCCATCCGACCCAATGGCCTCGACGTCGCATAAGCGGAATTGCAAGGGCCCTGCCCGGATCCCCAGTGTCTTGATGGTCGGCCTTTCGACGACCGCAGCGGAAACGCCCAATGCTGCGCGTTTTACAGGTGCGCTGGTCTTCAGTCCCGTTTTCTTGACGAAGAGCTCTGTGACCGTGCTGCGACGACCTCCCGTATCGAGATGGACGAGGGCGTCACATTTTTTTCCCATGCCGGTTCCTTCTATCGTAATTGAGGTGAAGGCAAGGTCGCGGCCCAGAAGACACCAAAGGGGAAGCCAACCTGAAACGCGCTTCATCCCTGTGCAAATTGTCGGGGCAGTCTTCAAAATCTCCAACCGCCCCTCAGCTAAATCCAACAACAGGCACAGCGGTCCAAATACAGATTGAACGCCCAGGACGCCTTGGACATCGAGCTCTTTGGACAGAAAGCTTAAGTCGAGAAGAAGAACAGGATGATTTCGAACCGAAACGGTTCCCACATCCAATTCACGCAAAAAGCTACCGTTAACCGGAACGGAACCCGTGTTGCCGTGGAGCAAAAAATGAATATTCCCAACCGGTTCTACCCCAATGGAAGATCCGAAGGCGGGATCGATCAAGCTCATCTCCGCACCTGTGTCCAAGATGAACCGTGCCGGTCGCCCATGAACTCTGCATTCGACTGTTGGCATCCCTTTGGAAAGGTCCAAATTAGACTTACCCGATAGAAGGGGTCTTTCGGCAACCGGTTTGAGTTGTGCCTGCTGGCGGTAGAGAACGGCCAGAGCGGTCATCTCATCCCTGTCTTCCGGCGGAAGTGCGCCGCCGGCTAAAGTGACGAATTGAGTCAAAGCGGAAGCTGAGAGCAAGGGCAAACCGGCCCGGGCAAAAGCCCGGCCCAGCACCAAAAGTGCCTCCGGAACTTCCCGCTGCCATGAATTTACCTGATCAAGGGAAGAAACCGTTTGATGATGCCGCCACCTAGTGAGAAACCATAAGGCTTCGAGTGTCCTGCGATACGGCGCTTCGTGCAAGCTCTTCAAGATCCTGGGAATTGAATTGATTTGGCCTTGCATGTAGGCCAACCAGGCCGTTCGATAAAGCTGAACCTGCTCGGTGGGCCAGACAACAGGCAGGCTCTGCGTCATCCATTTGCGGCCGAATATGCTTTTAACAACGGAAAGATCAACTTGCCGATCTTCCAAGATCTCCCCCCGTGATCCCAAAGAAACGCACCCTCACCCCTCTTTATTATCTCTGATCTCATCTTTTGAAGAAGTTCCAGCCGCCGTCTCCGCTCCGGGCCAGAGAGGAAGAATCACCTCAGGATCGTTAAGAAAATGGAATCCGTCAACAAAGAGCCTTTTCCCCTTGCAGGTGATTCCTACTATGCGAAGAAGGTCCTGGATCCTGGCCCTGAAAAAATCCTCCAATGCTCGTTCGGGGTCGATAGGAGAGGGAGGGCAGTTCAACGAAAACCGAAACACCACGTCTCCTGAAACGTCTCTCTCTTCTAAAGGAGGCGCCGAAAACCTTTTTTCGTCTCGTTTTCCTATCATATCGTTTCTCTGAGAAATCCTTTTAAGATGTGAAGTCAAAAATCCAGAACCACTTTCCCTCTTGGTCCGGCAAGCTCAGCATGAAGCGCTCCATCATTTCCTGCTTCTGTGAAGCCGCTGACTTTCCGGGCTTCCGTCAGCAGAACACCTTCCCAATTTAGAGTAAACTCAGGCTCTTTGGGCTCAATCGGTTCTGGTTCCCAAATAGGTTCTATGGGTTCTGGCGCGGGCTCAACTGGTGCGATTCCCTCGGCTGCCATTTCTACTGCGCAGCCCACGTTCAGCCTTCCTGCGCCCAACATCCCCGCCGTATCCGGATTAAGGTTATCGACTGGATCCGCCGACCTCTCAAGAATGGAGCGAACTTCGGCGGAAGAAAGCTCCGGAGCAACAGACCAAACCAAAGCCGCAGCCGCAGCAACATGAGGCGCGGCCAAGGAAGTCCCTGCATCGTATGTAAAACTGGAACCGAGGTCCGGGACGTACAGATCATCCTGGTCAAGAGGTGGTCCATAACCTCCCGGAGCGCAGAGAGTGACATAGGGTGAATAGGAAGAGTAGGGTGCCCGTCGGTCCGTCGGCCCTACGGCAGCTACGGAGAGAAGGCCTGGCCAAATGTTCGCGTAATCGGAGGGGTAGTGGGGTGCTGCGGTATTCTCATTCCCTGCAGATGTGACGATCAATGCTCCTGTATCAAGCAGGGATTTCAAGGCAGCTCGAATGACGGCAACATCGCCAGCGGTCTTCCAACTGCAATTGACAACTATGTGTTCAAAAAAGGGTCTTGCAGCAGCCAGATCAGCAAGCCATAGAAGGGCGCTGGCACGCTCAGCGTACCTCTGATTGGTGAGGCTTATCACCACTGGGAGAACACGTGATCCAGGAGCCATCCCAAGGGGTATGACACGACTGTCGCTGTCAATACTGCCCGCAATCAGTCCTGAAACCGCGGTGCCGTGGCTGGAGAGCAGAAGTTCCTGAGTGAAAACGTTTGAAGGATGTTGCTCGCTTATGATTTTACCCATAAGCGCAGGATGATTTTCCTGCGGAGAACCGTCCACTACAGCGATGACAACGTTGCGATCTCCCTGAACCCTGCGCCAAGCCTGGTCGGCCTTCACAAGGGCCAAGTTCCATGGCACAGAAGCGCCCGTGTGACCGCTGGATTCTTCATAGGCAAATCGAGGAGCCATCTCTGCATCGTCTATGCCGTAGTAAGAAGGCTCTACGACCTGCACCCCTTCAAAGGCGGAGAGGGCTTGAATAATCTCTCGATAGTCCGCGCCCAAGGGCGATTCCACTATCAAAAGCCGCTCGCCTTCCAGTTTTCGGCTCACAGAAAGCCCCAATCGCATGAATGCTTTCTCCAAGTTTTCAGTCGCCGGTTTGTGAAGCAAAACGACAAGCTCCCGGGGAACTATGGCGCGCTCAAAACCTTCTTTGTCGCGAAAAAGTGGGAGGACACCGCTTACCCTGTGATCCGTGCGCATCGATTCGAGTTCCTTGATCCATGCCCTGTGCCGTTCCACACCTTTTCGAAGCTGAAAGCGTATGAGCCCATCCTGCGGGATCCAACGATCCGGTTGAACGGTCTCCGATTTTGCCAGAAGACGGAAGACAGCCTCCCCCTCGTCATGGCGGCGTAAGTGAAGGAAGAAGCTACCGGATATCGGCGACATCACGATTTCTTTGCCCGTTGTTTTATCAAGGTAGACAAGGGGCTCGCCCTCAAGCCACCTGCCATCAAATGCTACCATTAAAAGCCCCCCCCCTAAGAAATATCATCCCGGCGAAAAGGTTAAGGGTTAATCAGCGAGAGAAGCGGCCTAGCCCCAAGAGAATGAAACGTGAACGGCTGCCGGATTGGTGATCTTATCGCCCAGGTCTGTTACCTTGGCGGCAACTTGAGTCAGGATATACTCTGAAACCAACTTCTGTGCATCCAAGTTCTTCCTCACGTTGGTTACGATCTGAGTACCAGCCAGTCCGCGAACGGACTCGGCTTCTGTTTCAGGAAATCTAACGGTTGGCATAAAAGACCTCCTTATTTTTTTCTTCTCTTCGCCGGGACCATATTGTTAAATCTTCAACAAGCGATTCGGGTACAAAAGCCACCCTCCCCAGTCGCCGCTCGACCGCTGCGATGGTTTGGACACAACGCCCTATCACATCCGATCGAGATTGCCAATCCTCAGGGAGGGGGAAGGCATGGACCTTTAGAAATTCAATACTTTCAAAGTCCGCCGTTTCTCCGGGGAGTTTCTTCAACGCTATATCGGGTACGCTTTCTATCTGTTGCAGGTCCTTTGTGCCGTTGCGGCCCACATATCCGGGATCCAGCCCGTCACAGACCGCTCTGGCCAGACAGCGGCCGCAAGAACCTCGATCCTCATAGATGCGATGCCATCCGACCAGGTTTCGCTCCGTCGAAAAAGAGGATATGAACTCCACAGCAGCGCAGATGGGCATCTTCTCAAGGGTTACTGTTAGGCCCGAGCTATGGGCCTGGGGAATAGCAACCTGCAATACGCGACGCACCTCTTTCAATCGGGGTTCCAGCTCGGGGCAGCTGTCGGCCTCAACCAAGCCGCTGAACTTAATTCGTGCTACACCCAGCTCAGAAGCAAAACGAACCATTTTTTCAATCTCCCCCAGAGCACGCCGTGTCAGGACAATGTTAGTCTGCACCTGCAACCCGGCCGCAACCAAATTTTTCACTCCGGCCACGAATTGGTCAAAGCTTCCCGGCGAGCGCGTCGTTTCTTCGTAACTCCCCTGGGTTGTGCCATACAGAGAAGTACGAACATACACCTTACTTCCCGTTAGTTCGACGAGTTCTTTTGCACGACCAGGAGCGGCGAAGAATCGGACGTTGCTCGCGATAGAGAGACTATGTCCATTTTCCGCGATTTGCTCTACAATGGCCCAAAAGAACGGATGGACGGTGGGTTCTCCTCCAAAGAGGTCCACACGGATCCCTGGCTCTTGGGCCTTCAGATGCTTGATTATAATGTCAACGGGGAGGTCCTCACGCTTCTCCTTGGCCCGATGGACCATGCAGAACGTGCAGTTATTATTGCAGCGGTCCGTCAGATGGAGGACCATGAGTCCCGGCCATAGAAGAATCCGCTTCTTTTCAAGAATTCTGCAATTCATTTCTTCACATCATCAACCTTTGGACTCGCAGGAGTTCCACACGACAGCCTGTCGCCTGTTCGACAGCGGTCCAGGGGACGCCCAGCAAATCAACCCAAAGATTTCTAGTAAAAGTACTTGGGATCAAGACAAGGTCCGGACGGTAGCCGACTTCAGAGCAGAAACCCTCAACAGCCGCCACGAGGTCCCCGCAGGTCCACAGGTCGCCGACCAAGATGTTCCCCCCCCAATATCGATGGACCGGAATGCGGATATCGAGCGTAGCCTCACCCAGTGTCTCCGTCAGCACAGGAATATCCCTAAACAGCGAAGCCACTGTGGGCGCCAAAAGCTTGGAACAGAAGAGAAGGCTTCTGCGAGAACCCGTGTCACGGATATAGCGCACGGCATTGGCAAGCCAACGGGGATCCAGGTCGTCATGGACCACGATGCCTAAAGCGTGACGTGAGGGCATGGGGTAACCTCGGGGCCAGTATGGATACCATTGCTCAGAACCTTCGAGCGGGATTTGGAGATCGACCTCGGCGGTTTGATCATTTCTCGAATACACTAACCGCCGTACCTTTCCCGGCTGATTGCAGCGAGTGAGCTCTTGTCGAGCGTCGGCGCGAGTCGGGAGAGGATTGCCGTCAATTGCGACCAGCAGATCGCCCGCCCGGATTCCAGCCAATGCAGCCGGGGAGTTTGGAATCACGCCCGCTACATCAGGTTCCAGCGGGGTATTGTGGAAAAGAGAAGGAGAGAGCAAAAGAGGGGAGGCAATGTGGCTGCTCAAAGGTTTGAGGGTTTTCACAAGAACGGCCCAATGCTCTTCCCAATCGTCCAGGGGAGGGGTTGGGAAGTGTTTACTATAACCGGGCAGTGTCACACGAATAGCAGCGGAGCCTTGGCGATCCAGAAACCGGACTGTTTCACACAAATCATCAAGAGGAAGGGTGGGCCAGGCCACAATACTTCCAAGGAAAGGTATACCGTGGCGCCGGAACAGCGGGAAGACCTCCTTAGCGGTTTCGGGATGGTGATCCCCCATCAGGTCACGTCGCAGGGCCCCGTCGGCCGTGTTGAGGGAGACCACGATATGGAACGGTTTAAGATCCGCCAATGCCGCAACAATGTCCTCATTCAGCGTTTTTCCGTTTGTGGTCAAATGAAAGTCGAGCTCAGGGTCTGTTTTTCTGATCTGCCGAAGAACCTCAATAAGGTGGGGATTGGTAAAGGGTTCTTCATCTCGCCTCAGGAGAAACCCGAGAAGCCCCTTTTTCTCTTTCCTTCGGTAATGGCGAATGCGCGTCTCCGCCTCTGCTTGAGAAAGGATGCTACGCTCCATCAAAAGCGCATTGCCGTCCTCGTAACAAAACCGACAGCGCAGGTTGCAGTAACCTGAAAGAGGTCCTATGGCCTGAAAGACATCAGAATAGTCCTCCAATGCCCAAAGATGCAGATTTTGTAAACGAAAGGCGTCGGGTTCGACCGGTTGTCCTTCCTCTTCGAACTGGATCAAGCCCAGGAGGGCTTCAAGTCTTCGGCGAAAGTAGTTGAGCAAAGGATGCTCCGGCGTCTGTCCCAACAGCCCTTGCGCAGATCGTTCTATGGCTGGTAAATCCATGGTCTAATCCTCCCTTCCATAGACAAGAGGCCATGGAATTCGTTCTACAGGAAAACCCATGGGGTGGGAGATTTCCTCTATAGAACGGCCTGTCAGATCAATTCCCCATTCGCTTCCAAAAGCATCCGGTACAAGGACCAGATCAGGCAATCGGGGCAATAACGGGATGAGTCGGCGCAAGGTCTTGTCATAATCTAAGACAAACCTGCTTTCGAGCAGGTGTGTATTTCCCCCCATCCAAGGATCTTGAACTTGTACCACGTGAATCTCTCGGTCTTGCAAGGCCGATGTGAAAGGGGAAAATTCGGAGAGGAGCTGTCGCACTGTGCCAATGCAAAGCGGAGATACGAACACCACCGCAAGCAAGGCATTGTGATCCTCAATTCTTCTCACAATGGAGGCGACATGTCCGAAGAGAATGTCCGGGAGTGCGATTATCCCCAATCGCTCTGACGGGTGATTGAGATCAGGGGTATATGGGTATGTCGACTTATCCAGATGCTCGGGCAAAATTTCAACTCTAAAGGAGACCCCATTTCGCGCAAGCTCGACCGTCAAGGGGAACCGAAGTTCGTTACGGAACGTTGTAAAGGCACGCATATCATCACGTGAGGCAACAGGTTCCTCGCCGATTCTAATCACCTGGTCGCCTGCGCGAATGCCGGCAAGCGCAGAAGGCGAGTTGGGTACCACTCCGTCCACGCGGGGGACGAGCGGCGGCAACCAAGCCTGTGTCGGTTCGGCCCACACCGGACAAGGGACGGTAGAGGCAATATTCTCGACCCAAGACAAGAGCGAAGGCCAGTCTGGAACAACGCCATCCTCTCCCCGGGAAACAGCTTTGGAGAATCTATGCTCTATCGGCAGGCGCACGCGAACACCGTAAGCTTTCTGATACGCCAAATGCTCAATGGTCTCTTGAAGAGCAGGCAGTGGAATGCCAGCAGCGGCCACAACGCTGCCTACAAACGGGATCCCCGCCTCCTTTAAAAGTTTCGGGGCCGAATTGGCAATTTTCGGTTGGCTTCCAGGCCCCATGTGTCTTATCCGAAGATCGTGGTTCATTATGTTCAGTGAGAGCTTGATGAAAATAGGCCTCAATTGCGCCAGTTCTTCCACAGCTTCCTTGCAGAGTCCGCTACCATTGGTTGTGAGGACGAGAAGAGACTTCGGGTCCCGCTTTCGGCATTGGCCCAGGATCTTCAGCACGGCTGGGTTTGTGAAAGGCTCCATGTGCGGCCTTGCAGCATGGAAAAGACCACGGCCCCCATCCAGGTCGAGGTGGCGAAGCCGAGCGGCTGTTTCCGGAAGATCGAGAAGCGATGTGTCACGGGCAAAGGGCACGCCTTGTTCGAAACAGAAACTGCATCGCGCAGAACAACTGCCGGCTAAGGAACCGATTGCATCAAAAGCACTTTTTATCCGCGCCGTCCGCCAGTGTTCATTATTCCTCAATCGGAATCCATCCACATGAAGCGGGCGCCCTTTCCTTTCCAATCGAACATAGCATAGAAGACCCTCAATCTCCTCTACCAGCGAAGATATGCGGGGCTCAACGATCTTGTAAAACGATGCCGATTTCTTGACAGCTGTCATATCCCCGACTTCTGCCTCCATTTCCATTGCTGGCGGAATGTAATTACAAAGTGCGAACGAATCAATGGGGCCAAGGCAGTATCTCGGAAGGAAAAATAGCATCTTCCATAATGCAGATGGATATCCATGTGAATTCCAGGGATCTGAAGAAAAGTTCTTTTGAGCTTATTTAACAGGCCAAGAGTGTTACCGGGATTGCCTTTCGGGCTCCCTCGATAAGTCGATCAACCCAGTTTAGGGATAAGAAGTTGCTTTCCGTGAGTGCGACCATGGTAGAGAGATAAGAAGTTGCTTTCCATAAATACAATCATTACAAAAGCCGGGTTGTGTGTCAAGAGAAAATTTGGCACCAGCTATTGTCCGCGACCTTGCGGGTGATCGTCGGCAGGCGCATCATCATCGAGACGTGCGTGATCCGATGGGGGGCTTGGCGGGCTACTTTCCCAAATCCAGCGGTCTTTTGCCTGAATTCGGAGGCAGGAATGCTCTCTGGGCTACCTAACCCCTTTCGGCCACTGGAGCCAATAGTCGCCGGGAGGAGTTCAGGATTCATTTGGTAGTGGGTATCGAGTTCCCTCCGAAAGGCTTCTGGGCTAATAAGGAGCTCTTCGTATTGGGCTTGATCGAACGGAAGAACTATCGTACGATTCTTCCTGGGAATTGCGTTGGGAACGGGATGCGCCATATGATGACCTCCTCTTTCTATGGGTGAATGAAATGATGCATGGCTTGATTGTTCTGATCTTTCTGTTCCTACCCACCGGGTCCTTGACCGATTACGCGTGGGCGGCTCCATCGGGGGAAACTCAAAAAAGCACCCAGACTCCGGTTTTGCGCCTCCCCCAGGCAACGCTCAAAGCACCGCTTCTTAAGCCCGTCACGCCGGTCAAGATCAAACCGGCGCTGATCCATAAGCTTCCCCAACTTCGACCGTTGGTGACCCCCGATCCACCGAAACCCACAGGACCGAATCCCAGGGCGGCTCTTGACCTCTCCGACATCATCGAAGATCCTGAACTGCTCTCTGACCTGAGTAATGCATGCGGCTGGGAGAGCCACCTGATTTTCCAGGACGAGGCGGCGGGGCATGTCTTCTATTACCTGCCCCGTGAAATCCTACTACTTCACGGTGAAAGCGGGTACAGCCTCAACGTACAGTACAATCATCGCGCCGAGCCGGGACACCCCTCGGTGATGGTGACGGCCGAGCTGGCCCCACCCCACCGGGAGGGGGATGCTCTGCTCCTCAAGGCGATCCTGCGGGAAGCCCTCGGGCTTAAATCGAACGACATCCTTGATCTTCGCTCCATCAACGGGCTTGGCGCAAGCGTGGACTTACAGGCCGTTACCGCGGGGCTGTCCCTGCCTCCGGACCGCATCCACATGGATCCGCCGGCCCATCTCAGGCAACCCTTCCGCCTCACCCTTTCCCTGACCCAGGACGAAGTGGAGGAGGTGTTGGCGCAGATTTCCCGGGAAGGATTGAGCGGCACCCTGAAGGTGCAAGTGGGTTCGGAGTCGGTCCCGGTGCCCATTCGAATCCAGTACAGCCGCTTCAGCGGCGATTGGGTCAAGGGGTTTGCCCCTTGGGTCAAGGGCAAGCCCACGGGCAGGCTCACCAACCTGACCCCCTTTCCTTTGCAGGTGGAGGCGATCCACGCCTACCGGATGAAGGGGGACAAACTGGAGCGCCTTTCCAAGGAACTCAAGAAAATCCCACCTCTGTCGCCGAAAGCCCAGAGGCCCTTCGGCCTTCCGGAGGTCGGGAGCGTGCTGGGTGATGGTGTGCTTGTGGCATGGCTGGGCGCCTCCCTGGACACGGCCTGTGAGACCTGTTTGAAAGCCGTCGACAAGGAGGTTCGAAAGGGGGTGGCCCTTGCCCCGGCCGGCATCGTCAAGCTGGAGGCCATCCCGGCCGTGTTTTCGGAATTCGGGATTTACAAGATCGTGGTGCGTATCCGCTCCCCCTACTTTGTGGCCGGAGGCTCCAGTGTCAGGGAGCAGGAGGTGAGCCTCACAGAGAACGAAAACAGTAGTTCCGAAGTAATTGTGTATGTGCCCGGCGATCGCGGGCCTGAACCCCTGCTTTACCAGTATCGTCTTCAGGTGGTGAAGGAATCCGGAGAGACCGTGGAGGAAAATGCCTGGCACGATGCCCGCAAGCTCAGCCTTTTCTTCGGGTCCTCTCAGGTGGAGGCCCTCATGGCGGAATCTGAGGAGGGGGAAAAACCATGATGTGGCCTGCCGTTCTGCTTTTCCTCTTTCTCCCCCTGTCCGCATCGGCGGCGCCGGACCTGGCGACCTATCGGGATGTGGAAAAGACGCGGGTCTTTCGAGATCATGAGAATCAAAACATCTGGTATCTCACGCCCGCGCCCCCTGTCCTTGGGAAAGGATCGGATCAGACCCCTGACTACGGCCTGGATATTTACCGTTACCTGGGTCGGAAAGGAACGGGGGACCAGGACCTGTTCTGGGTCAAGGGCGTTTTCAGTGCAGGGTTCATGCGCGATCGGGATGTCGGGGCGCCGGGCCGGATTCGGAGCGCCTTGAAATCGCTGGGTGTCTCCGATCCCCGCCTTCGAAGCATGCCTGTGGCCGGAGCGCAGGTGAAACTTCTTTTTGCGGATAAGGGGCAAACCTGGAGCCAAGGCAGCCGCTGGGCCGCAGAACGCCTGGTCCTTCCCCTGGATCGATACCTGGCCGAGATCCTGTGGGAGGCTGTCCAAGCCGATCAGACTCTGGTGAGCTTTGCCGTTGAGGAGCGTCTGACCGGGGTCCGGTGGATGGAGGGCAAGTGGGTCGAATCTGAAACCGTCGTGGCTTCGACTCTGCCCATTGACCTGGACATCAAGGCCCACCCCCATAAGTTCCGTCGCACCGATTTGGGCGGCCGCATGGTGAGAGGGTACACCGGTGTGGATGTTTTCTGCTTTGACTTCCTGGAAGAACTCGACCGGGACCTCTACGCCAAAGTGGTGGAGGTGGCTATCCCTACAAACGGAAGAAACCTGGTGGAGGAAGTGACCTTCAGGGCGAACCAGGAATACCGCGCCCGCATTGAATTCAAATTGGCCAAGGATTTGGATCAGCCCTATCGCGTGCGAATCACGCGTATCCTTAAAGACGGACGCCGCGATGTGGGACCGTGGATTGCAAAGCAAGGAGAAGCCATGTTGGATGTCACCGCCTATCGCGAGCCCGAAGAGAAGAGCGGGGTTCAGGAATAGAGCCCCTTGCCGGCTTTCCGATTTGACATAGAAGTCAATGTCTTGTATGATTTTTTTTAAGGCAAAGCTTTATCTCCAGTTTCCGGATTGTTACCGTGGTAAAAGGGACAAACATTGCCGCTTCTTTGAGGTTCCCATGACAACCGCGAAAGAGAAGGGCTCATAGGCGGCCCGGAAGTGGGAATGAACCCGGCCCGCCTCCGTCCTTAACCGCGTCAACGAAATGCTTTTGATCTTGAAACCAATGCGGTGTACAACTCGGTGCAAATCCTGTCGAACGAAGAAAACGCCTATACGATGATAATCTAATACGATGATAATCTAATTTTGATTGAAGCGATGCATCGGTTTGAAACAACTTCTATCGGGGAGGTCCAAGATGAAAAAAAGGCTGGCCCTTTGGATGACGTTGATTTTCTTCCTCTTGTGCCTGCCGGCGGCGGCTGAAGAAGCCAAGAGCGAAACCGCCCAAGGAGGCGGTTTTCTGCAGAGCCTGACGGATGTTCTGGGGGGTGTGGCGAAGGAGGGCATGCAGAAGGCCATGGATGAATGGTTGGGGACTTACAAGGGGCGCATCGGCCAGGTGGAACTGGTCAAGCGGCAAGGCAACGCTTTGGTGCTGGATGTGACCTATGAAAACGTGACACGGGCGGACGGTGTTTCTGTGGATGGAAGGATCCTGGAAGCGGGCTTTCCCCTGGACGGGTTTGAGACCAATTTGCTTCCGATTCAGGGGCAGCGGGGCAAGGCGCGGCTGACCATTCGCAAAAGCGAGGGCGCCGAGGAGGGCGGATGGGGGGTTTCACCGTCAGAGGTGGAATCCGATCAGGTGGAACTGTTCCTGGTTCGGAAAGGACACGAAGACCGGCCCTTTGGGAACCTGGTTTACGACTTGGCCAAAATCTGGAGCGACAGCGAGGCCCCAGACGAACCGCTCCGCACGAGCGAACAGGAAGAAACCATTGCCCTCGCCGAGGGCCAAACCAAACAGCCTAAGCCCGTCGTTGTTCCAGGAACCGTGCTGGCGCCGGCCCGGACGACAGAGACACAGACCCAGACGGTGAAGCCGTCGACAACGATCGCACCTGTGGCCCCTCTCGCGGCGGCGAAGGTCAAGGAATACGATTTCTATGCCAACGCCGCTAAGGCGAAGTGGCACAATGCCTCCACGGATCTACCTTTTCCGGGCCGAACCGACGATGCGCGCGGATTTGTTCGGGTCATGGCAAGCGGCCAAATAAACCCCAACAACGCGGCGCAGTCCATTCTCCAGACCCATCCGCAGTGGATAGAGGGTGGCAGACTTGCAGGCCTTTATCCGGAGATGGTTTTGGATGACAACATGCGCTTCCGGGCCGTGGCCGGGTTCCTGAAGGGGGCCTCCCAGTCCGACGGGGCGACTTTCGTGGTCCAGGTCTACGAAGCGGGGCGGTACCGGACGGTCTTGCGCCAAAGGGTCACGCAGGAACGCTTTGTCCACCTCGATGGGGACCTCAAACCCTGGGCGGGGAAAAAGGTGGGAATCATTCTCCGCGTGGAAGCCGGTAAGACCAGCGCCCAGGACTGGGCGGTCTGGGTGAAGCCGCGGCTTGAACAGGTTGTTTCCCAATAGGGTCAAAGAGATTGGGAAGGGAAATGAAAATGAAAAGAGCGCCCTTCGGTCTACTATCGATCGTCTTGGGCCTCGTCGTGGGCGTTTTTCTTGCCAGTGCCCATGCCCAGGAGGTTCACCTCGACAAGATGGAGAAGTGCGGGGATCTTTTGTGCTATCCGTCCCTGAAGGAACCCAATGTTTTTTACTATCTCCCGGACCGGCCCCGCCTGGCGGTCAAGGACGGTAGGCCCCAGTTCTCCTTCCTCAAATATGCGCGGACCGAGAAGGCCGGCAAGGCCGGGATCGGCCAAGCCGAAGGGGGCGGGATCATCCATTTTCTGGTCACCTACGGGGCGGACCAGGGCCGGATAAAACAGGCTGAAAAGGACTTGCAGGCGAAAAACGCCCAGGCCCGCATTGCGGGGCCCATTGTGTATCGCAAAGGCAGCTTTGCCCTGATTACGTCCTTTCAGGAGGGAAACGAGACCACCACCAAGACGGTAGCCGTGGGCAGGGCTCCGCTCATGGAGGGGCAAAAGGCGGCGGTTTCCATGGCCTTGACCCGCGAAGGGGCCGAGGTCCTGTGGGAGAGCTTCAAAAGCGATACCCCGGACATCTCCCTTGTATTTGACATGGAATTCGCAGGAGTGCGCGAGCCTTACGAGGCGACCCTGGAGGCAGACTGGAGCCGGATCAGCAATCATCATCGGGTCCAAGCCGGGTTGCGCTATAGCTGGTTCGGTGCGGACGTGGACCTGTTGTTCCAGGAACTGCGCCAGAGCGGCGCGGTGAAGATCACCACCAAAGGGGAGAGCGCGGTCCTTGAAAAGATCCTGGACAGTGCCAACAACAAGCTCCTGCAGGCCATGTTCGACCCGGCCCCCGACGAGCTGACCCGCATGGGGGCTGAAAAAGGAAGCTATGACAATCTGAACCAGGCCATCAAGCTGCTCAAGGCAGATGCCGCGCCGGGGGAAAAGAAAAGTCAACTCATGCCTGTTCCGGAGCCCGGGCGGTCTGTGAACGACTTTTTACTGGCTCTGCGCGGGGTTTTCGTAGGATCGCACACGGCTCACGCAGCGGAAAAAGAATCCGTGAAACCGGCGAAAGAAGCCTTTGAAAAGGCGGAAGCATTGTTTCAGGAGAACAAGTATCTGGAAGCTTTTGAATGGTACAAGAAGAGTTTGACCCTGATTGACAAGGGGGACAGAGAAAAACGTGGGATCCTGCTTTTCGACATGGGCCAGTGCCTGCGCAAGGCAGGGCGCTGCAATGAAGCGGTTGAATACTTCCGGGATGCCCTCGCTCTCATGGAGAAAGACGACCAGGTGGCGCTGGGTTTTTTTTGCTTAGGAGATTGCCTGGAAATAATTAAGAACTACACGGAAGCCCTTGCTTCATTTCGGAGCGCTGCGGCTCTCCATGGCGAACAAAGCGAGGCCGGGCAGCAGAGCCTGAAGCGAATTGAGGCTATTTCGGCAAAGGCCTACAATGAGGCGCGGCGACTGGATGAAGCGGCCCGTGCAAAGGGGTATGAACCCGATCCGACCCACGGAGCGTTGATTGCGTATCAGACTTATCTGGTGGACGGCAAGCCCTCCGGACAGAGGGCAACTGAGGTGGAAGGACGGATCCGGTATCTGAAGCAGAAGCTCGAGGAGAAAAAGAAACAGAGTCCTGGCGGGGAAATCGCTCAACAAGAAAACCAACCGTCCACGGATGGGAAAGCCGGTGAAAAAGAACCGGGCCCGGGAGAGAAAACCGCTGAAATGCAAGCCTTGGAAAAGCCGTCGGACCAGGCCGTCGGGAAAGCGGAACCATCCCAATCCACAGCGGAAAAGGAGGCTGAAAAACCCGCGTCCGTGCCTGTAGCAGGAGAGGCGCGCGCGGCTGACAGGGGCAAAACCGAACCGGCCAAAGCATCCCCTGCCGCAACATCCAGGAAAGGCGGTGCCCCGGGATTCTCCCTGGTCGCTTCCTACCAGATGAAACAGGTCAAGCGGAGCGGCAAACTCGTTTACAACATGAACCATTTTCGCACTGAAAACCAGGCATTTGCCATGACCGAGAACATCGGCGACCTGTATCGCCGACATGGCAGGGATCCCAGGGTGTTTCGGGCGGTGACCATTGACGACCCGGTGTTCAAACAGCGGGAGATCCTGGTGACCCTGGACGGCCAGGATGCGGCCACCTTCACCGAGCATCTTAATTTCGTTACCGTGAAACTGGAAAAGCGCCATCAATCGGGGGAGGTCACGAGCGATGAGGTGGTGATCACCCCTGCGAAATTCAACGAGGGCGGCAATGCCTTTTCCCTCGGCTACGGCTACAAAGGGGATGACGACCGCAGTGCCTGGCTGGACTACCGGTTCCAGGCCCTGTGGTCGTTCCACGGGGGAGTGGAATTCAGGACCCCGTGGAATAATACGGATTCGCCCATGCTGGCCATTCAGCCGCCCCATCGCTATCGCACGGTCACGGTCGAGGGAGACGGTGCAGGATTGACCGCAGCCGGGGTGCGCCATGCCGTGATCACGCTGACTAGCCTGATCGGCGGGCGGACGATCACAAAAGAGGTGACCATCCGCAACCAGGGGCCGGGGCCAGCGCTGATGGTGGAGATTCCGGAAGACCCTGCAAAGCCCCAGGTGGAGGCCGGCATCACCTGGTATCTGAGCGGCGGAGGCAAGGTCACTGTCCCGTCCCGTCCTGTGGAGGGTTCGATTATTTATTGGGATGAGCTTCCCAAGAAGGGGGTCTGATCATGGGCAAATACCTCGTTTTCGTCGGGGCGGCCTTTGTGGGGTTGCTTTTGGCAGGACAACCGGCCCAATGCCTGGTCAAATACGAAACAGGCCGTCTCGAAGTGAACGGCATTGTCCTGCTCCAGGATGCTACCGACGCCCAATCCTACTATTATCTGCCGCCCGCGCCCAGGGTCTCCACCCGTCCCGACGGAGGCGCCGAGATCTCGGTCGTGAAATTCGTGGACCCCAAAGGAGAGACCAGTGGCGGGTTGCTGCACCTGCTGATTACCTTCGATCTGCCGGCGGACGAGGTGACGGCCTTGGAGGAAGGGCTCAGGAAAGCCAACCAAAAAGCCAGGCTGCGCGGACAGGTTCCCCTCCTTCAGGAAAGTGAAGGCGCCTTTGCCATCATATCCGCCACCCTTTCAGATCAGGGTTTCACCCGCAGCCTCATCTCCAGCGGTCGCGCGCCGGTCACCCCCGGCGCGAAAGCGGCTGTGGCCGCAAGCCTGAGCCCGCACGGGGCAACGCTCCTGTGGGAATCCCTCAACAAACCGACTTCGGACGTGTCGGTGGCTTTGCGCACCTATTACGAAGCGGTTTTGCCCAGCTTCCAGGCGAAAATCCAGGCGGATATCGGCACGGTCTATACGCACTATTCAAAGATCAAAAACGTTCAGCAGGACTTCACCCGCCGCCAGATTCGGAACATCACCGACGAACTGATTCGCACGGGCGTTATCGAGGTCGAGATCTTTGACCGGCTGCCCGAAGCAGCAGCGCACCAGGCCATGCACTCCCTCGTGGATCTGTGCACCAGCAAGCTGACCGAAATTATCTTCGATCAGCAGACCGGGTTTACCGCCATCCCTGAAAAGGAAGTTGCAGTGGCCTCGGGCCAGATAAAAGACCGCCAGCAAAAAGGGTGGCTGGCCAGGTTGTTCACCGGGACCGGGAATCAGAAATACACCACGGACAATCAGTATGTGCTAAAGAAGCGTGAGGACATTCAGCGCGCGGTTTTCAGCATCAACCTGACCCGTCGTGGGGTCATCAAAGTCCCGGTGGATACCGCCGGGAACATCTCCGGTCTCTATGAACAGTACCGCGATAACCCGGACATGTTTCGCGTGGTCAATCTGGCGGACCCGGCTTTTCAGAAGCGGGACGTTTTTTTCTGCATTGACGGCGATTACAGCGGGGCCTTTGAAAAGATCATGAACTTTGCCGGGGTGGCGGTTCGCAAGATTTATGACGGTCACGCCGATGCCACATCCGAAGTGATTTTTACCCGGGAGGACATCCGGGAAGGACGGCTCAGCAAGCCATGGACGTATGCCCGTCTCGGCCAGCAGGACGCGGGGTGGCTCAGGTATGATTATCGCACCACGTGGAGCGTCCAGGGCCGGCATACTATCAGCGACCCTCCGGAGGCGAATGCCTGGATTCAGAGCAGCGAGCCCATGGTGACCATTGCCCCGCCGCTGAACCGCCTTGACCTGGAGATCGATGCGGACCGTTTTTTGTTCGAAGATGCGGGCATGCGGAGCGCCATGCTCGAGATCCGGTACCGGATCTTCGGTCAGGAAAAGAAGGAGCGCCTGGCGGTGATGCGTGCCACGGATGCCGAGTCGGTGGTTTCCACCGTGATCTTCCACGATCCGAAGGGCCCGGTGGAGTACCAGGTGAGCTGGTATCCGGCGAACGGGGAGCCGGTCAGGGCCGAGTGGCTTGCGCTGTCGTCTTCCTATCTTGTCCTGAGTCCGCCACAGCGATAGGGAAAGATAAGGGGATAGATTGCTGAAGAAGTTGATGGAGGTTCTCCATGAGAAAAACATTCATGATGATTGGCGTAGGATTGTTGCTGGGCCTGCTGCCGAGCCCTGTCTTTGCCGGTCCCATAACGCCTGCAAGCTATGAGAAACAGTTCAAACCCATGCAGATCCAGCCCCTGCAGGTGATTCCCTCGCCGCAGGCCGTGCAGGATGTCGGGGGCATCCAGTACGGTCGCCACCTGGACCTCAAGTTGCGGGACGGCACCACGGTGCGCTGCTTTCCCGCGGCAACGCGCGACCCGGGGCAGGCCAGCAAGAATTACTATTACCTGCCCGCCAACCCCCATGTGGCCAAACATCCCGATGGGACGCCCAAGTTCTCCATGATCCGATTCGTGACCGACAAGACCAAAGAAGCAGGCGGCGCCGAGGGAGCGATCCTGCACGTTCTCGTGGAATACGGTCTCACCCAGCCCCAGCAGGATGAGGTGGGTAAGCTTCTGGGTCAGAAGGATAAGGGCGCAAAGCTGAAAGGCGCCGTTCCTCTCGAAGTCGGCGCCGAAGGCAACAGCTTCCATGTTATCTCCGCGGTCCTGGGGGACAAAGGCTTTACATCGAGCCTGATCACCAGCGGGAAGGCCCCGGTCATGGAAGGCCAGGCCGTCGCCGTGGCCGCCCGTTTGGATGCCTACGGCGCGACTCTCCTTGCCAAGAGCCTCGAGCAGCCGACCACGGATATCTCGGTGGTCTTTGACCTGAAATACGTGGTCAAGCTTCCTGCCTATGACGTGCAGGTTGTGATTGATTATGACATGTATCACAAGATGGAAAACGAGTATGTCGAGACGCGGGATAAGACCACCAAACGAAAACGATACTGGAACCCTAAATGGTACAACATCTTCAACATAGGGACCCAAAAAACGACCACCCTGACGGAACAGGAGCAAAGAGAGGCGATCGATTTCCTGCAGGAAAGCGGCATGGTTACCTTCGACTATGTGCAGCATGTGCCTGATGCGGACAAGGAGATTGTGGAAAGCGGGCTCCACAAGCTGGTCCTGGAATCCTTTTTTGACATGCAGAATCGGCTAGGCCAGCCTTCGGACGAAGAGATCGCAGGCGCGGACCCGGATCAGATGGATAAAGAGACAGCCGATGCGAGGCGAAAGGAAGCGGCCAAGGTGAGCCACTACCGTTACACCGTTTTTCAGCGAAAGGAGATCACCCGCAAATCCAAACAGGTCCTTTCGCTTAAAAAAGTGACCGCCCGTTACGAACAGCATACCATGACCGGCAATGTGGGGGCCTGGTACGCGCAGTATAAGAACAATCCCAAGGTGGTGGCCGAGGTCAACCTGGACGATCCTTTTTTTCAGCGCCGGGAAATGCGCTTTGTCATCGACAATGAGGCCTATGACATTTTCAAGGAAATGGTCAACTATGCCACGGTCCAGGTGCGGGTGCCGAGAAAGGGCGAGCGCCCCTTTATCGACGAGCTGACCATTGATCGCAAGTATCTGGAGACAAACGGCCAGACCGCCACCCTCAGCTATGCCCGCATGGGAGATGACGCCCAAACCTTTGAATATGCCACCCAGTGGAGCCTGCGGGGCGGTCACCTCTACCCGAAAGAGCTGCAATGGCGCAAGGGTGAGCTGATGGCCGTCACCCTGGCTGCGCCGGTTCGACCCATGGTGGTGGAAGCGGAGGCGGACCTCATGGAGCTCGAAGAGATGGGCATTGCGCGTGTGAGCGTGGAGTTGCGGTATAAAAGATTCGGAAAAGCCTATGTGGACCAGAAAGGATTGTCCCTTTCTCCTGGGGTGGGCGAAGCCGTGGTGAGCAGTGTGATCTACCGGGATCCAGACAGCGAAAACCTGGAATTCCGTCTCGTCTACTTTCACAAGAAGCTGGGGAAGGTCCCTGACAATGAATGGAGACCTGTTGACGGGGCTTACATCTATTGCGCTCCCACGGAACTGATTATCAACAAGGTGCGCGGGCTCACAGGATCTTAGAAAAGCTATTGTCGGCGGCCCGTCCTCCCCTGTTATTCGAGTGATCCCCCAAGCCGCTCCTGTGCGAGGCGCGGGGCTGCAGCATCCGTTGTGGCCCCCACATGGATGCGGACATCTCCAAGATGCGGCGAACGGCGCTCTGAATGCTTTCCATCACCGTCTTTTCAGCGCGCTCCAGCGACCAGCCCACAGCTTCTAGGGCCCGGGATGAAAACCCATGCGCCTGCGGGCTTCTCATGGCGAATGATGACTTCTTCTCCGCTCCAGCTGGGTGGTAAACAATACACGGTTCTTGATTTTTCCCTGGGTGCGGGTCAGATACCTGGTGAGCCAATGCCAAGCTCTGGCAGGATTTTTTAGGTCAGGCCGTCGACTGTGGGCCGCCTACACGCAGAGGTCCTTCTGGCCGCTCTCCAATTTCAGCGCCATCTCTCCTTTCCGGGAGACGGACTACGAACCGGAGGTGCTCGTCAACTTCCGGATCCGCTTCAGCGTCCTCGGGCTGAGGCTTCCTTTAACCAGGTCGCGGTCAACCACCAGTCGAACGGCCCCAGTCGGAGCCGCTGTCCCGGAGCTGGAACCGCCTCGTGGCCAAGGTCGGGATCGAGCGCGGCGATCTCTCGCTCCTCGTAACGAATGACGGAACATCCTTTGAGATAACCTTCAACAATACATATATCGGGGAACAGATTGGGTGGTTCAAGTCTGGATCGTCCCTTAATACGATAAAGACTGTTAATTAGCAGTCTTTTCCGTATACTCATGAGCCTATTTAATGATCCGCACGATGACACCTGATAGACAACAAAAATCCCGGAGGAAAAACATCCGTTGGAGTCCTTCTTCCGGGACACATTTTATTAACAAGAAACGCTGTTGTGTTAGCAAACGGCTCTTCGCGCTGTCTATCTGCCGAAGATGCCTTTGAGCCTGTCTATTGTACCCTTTACTTTGTCGGTTGTATCGAGCCTTTCATCGGCTTTACCACCTGCCTTGCCCGCGCTTTCAGAGGGATCAACCATCTCAGTGTCCTCTTCTGTGTCGTATTCATCGCTTTCGTCGTCATATGCAGTCTGGCCCTGAGCCGCCTTGAAAACGCCGGACATATCACCCATGCTGAATTTCCGGTATCCCGCGGGGACCTCAAAGAGGCTCGGGTCCTGTTTCCCGATATCCAGATTCTGCAGTTCATATTTCATTTTCACCTTATTCCCTTCGACAACAGCGACAGTGTCCATCTTCACCACGATGTTGTCTTTCGTGATCCACATTGTGCCGTCATATTTCACGTTGTCAGGGCAGGTAATGGAGGATTTGTTTTTTGTGGCTTTTATATCGTTAACAGTCTCCTGCCCCAATGAGGTGTATTCCACGTCGCAACCAGTCAAATCTCCACCTTTGTTTTCCTCTGCCTCATCAATTCCGGTTTCCATGTACATCTTTTGCTCGGGCATTAACACCCATGCCACCTTCTTGTCCTGGCGCAGAATCGTGATCGCGTTCGCCCCCTGGGTTTTGAATTCAGTTCTGGATTTGCCCCCGAGGGCATAATACACCTTGCCTGTGCTTGAGCCCTGCTCGCTTCCCATTACCATGTCCGCGGAATACTCAACTGTAGGTTGCTTCATCTTTTCCGCAGCCCCCGCACTAATACATAAGAACATAATTGCTATGAAAGCAACAATCTTGAACAGTATCCTCATGTTGTCCTCCTGATATATTTGATTTTAAGGGATAGGAAGTTGCTTTCCATGAGTGCGACCCATGACAGAAGCCGGGTTGTGTGTCAAGAGAAAATCTGGCGGCAGATATTGGCTGCGACCTTGTGGATAATCCTGGGCAGGCGCATCATCATCGAGACGTGCGTGATCCGATGGGGGGCTTGGCAGGCTACTTCCCCAAATCCAGCGGTCTTGAGCGGTCTTTCCCCTGAATTTGAAGGCAGGAACCCTCTCTGGGCCACCACACCCCTTTCGGCTACTGGAGCCAATAGTCCCCGGGGGGCAACTGCGAACAGGTATCATGGTAAATCGGCTCCTGGATATGGCTCAGTGGGTGATACGCCGGATTCCGGGTCAAGCCCGTAATGACGGTATTTTTGATCTCCTGGGTGCTCAGGTGTGGGAGACGGCTCCGACCGGCTGGCCGAAGATGGGACGAACTCGGTGGCAGAAGTTGTGGTCAAGCTCCACAGGGGCGTTGGTCATCGTTTCGGCCACGTTGGACCACGATCGGAATACCGGCTCTTTGCTGGGCGGTGCCCGCCCTGAAAAGACCTCAAGGCTCATCCGGTGTTGCACGATGCTCCTGGGCGATGGTTCATCACGGCCTTGATCATCGCTCCGGCCACATCCCACCAAGTGCGCAAGAGTCTTTTTTGGTGGGCAGTGCCACCTACGAAGACCTCCGTACAGACGTGGCCCCGGAGATGGGCGCTCCGCATTGTGCACCATGGGGCCGGTGGAAAACAGCCTCGCCCGGCCGGAACGATGATCCAGGCCGAAGTGTTCTTGTCCCGGCTTTTCCCTTGACAAGAAGCACCCCACCCCGTAGAAAGCTTTACCTTACGCGCCGAGGCATACGGGAGGAGGATCTCATCTTTCGGGCGAGGCTACGCGGTCCGCTCAAGGGGAGGTAGGCGTCAGGGGTGTTGAAAGAAAGGAACGATTGGGGATGAATCCTATCGCACAGGAACTCAACGCAATCATCGAGCGGGCAAATCCGCATGTGCTGCACATGCTTTCCCATGTGGGAAAAGAGCTCTTTTTCCCCAAGGGCATCCTCAGCCAGAGTGCCGAGGCCAAGGAAAAGGCCTACCGCTTCAACGCCACTATCGGCATCGCCACGGAAAAGGGCCGGCCCATGTGCCTTCCCTCGATCACCCAGTCCATCTCGGGGATCCCCCTTGAAAACTCCATGACCTACGCCCCTTCCTTTGGCGTGCCTGCCCTGCGTCGGAAGTGGCGGGAAGCCCTTTTCGAAAAGAATCCGTCCCTTCGCGGCAAGAGCATCAGCCTTCCCATCGTGACCCAGGCCATCACCCACGGATTGGCGCTGGTGGGTGAAATGTGGGTGGACCCGGGCGACGTGGTCGTACTTCCGGACAAGATGTGGGGCAATTACAATATGGTCCTGTCCGTGCGCAGGGGAGCACGTGTGTCGCAATACCCCATGTTCACCGAGCGCGGCGGCTTCCATCTGGAAGCTTTTGAGCGGAAGATACGGGAAGAGGCCGCGGCCTGCCCCAAGATCATCGTCCTTCTGAATTTCCCGAACAACCCGACCGGTTATACGGCTACGGCCGAGGAAGGAGAGGCCATCGCGAGGATTCTGGGCGCAGTGGCCGATGCGGGAACCCGCGTCATAACGGTCCTGGACGACGCCTACTTCGGTCTGTTCTATGAACAGGAGAGCATGAAGGAATCCCTCTTCGGTCGTTTGTGCTCAGCGAGCCCGCGACTTCTTGCCATCAAACTCGACGGGGCGACCAAGGAGGATTTCGTCTGGGGACTGCGGATTGGTTTCCTTTCCTACGGAGCGCAGGCAAGCGGCGATCCGGCACCCCTTTACGACTCGCTGGAGAAAAAGACGGCGGGGGCGGTGCGCGGGACGATATCCAATGCCTCCCATCTCAGCCAATCGATCTGTCTGCGTTCCATGGAGTCGCCGACTTACCGGGAAGAAAAGCAGGCCAAATGTGAGATTCTCAAGAAGCGTGCGCTGACGGTCCGCAAGGTCCTTTCCGACGCCAAGTACAGAGACGCGTGGGATGTATATCCCTTCAATTCGGGTTACTTCATGTGTCTGAAGCTCAAGACCACGGAGGCCGAACCGCTTAGGCTGCATCTTCTGGACCGTTATGGCGTGGGATGTATCGCCCTTGGCAAAACGGACCTGCGCATCGCTTTTTCGTGTATAGAAGAGGAGAACATCGCCGAACTTTTCGACTGCATCCATCAGGGGATCACGGACATGGAAGGGCAACGCCCGTAGAAACGATGATCGGGCAGGTGACAAGGAGGCTCGGGGCCCTGGGGGCCCGTTCCCGCACCGGCTCGGCCCATGCGGTCAGGTGGGCCCTCCGTTTCGCGGCCATCGGCGTGGCGGCGGGATTGGGGGCGGTTCTCTTCCATTTTCTGTGCCAGGTCGGGACCCACCTTTTCCTGGACATGATCGCCGGGTACCGTCCACCGCCCCCCGCCGGCGAACACGACATGTTTCCCCCTTCGGCGACCGTTTTCAACCGGTGGGTGCTTCTCTTCCTTCCCTCCTTCGGAGGCATCATCAGCGGCTTTTTGGTGTACACCTTCGCCCCGGAGTCCGAAGGGCACGGCACCGATGCGGCCATCGACGCTTACCACAACAAGGGAGGGGCGATCCGCGGGCGGGTGCCCATCGTCAAGACCCTTGCTTCGGCCATAACCCTCACCACAGGCGGTTCCGGGGGCAGGGAGGGGCCCATCGCCCAGATCGGGGCGGGATTCGGCTCCTTTCTTGCGGGGCGCTTCAAACTGTCGGACAGGGAACGGCGAATCATGCTGGCCGCGGGCATGGCGGCCGGAATCGGAAGCATATTCAGGGCGCCCATGGCAGGGGCCCTCTTTGCTGCCGAGGTGCTTTACAGGGACCCCGAGTTCGAGTCGGAAGTGATCATACCCGCCGGGATTTCCTCTGTGGTGGCCTACTGCATCTTCTGCCTGGTCTTTGGCTGGGGTTCCCTTTTCCAGTCGCCCCAGTTCGTGTTCCGCAACCCCCTCGAACTGGGGCCCTACCTTGTCCTGGCCCTGGTGCTCGTCGCGGGAGGGGTCTGCTATGTCCGTTCATTTTACGGCATCGGGGGTTTTTTCAGGAAGCTGCCCATACCGAACCACCTCAAGCCGGCCATCGGCGGGCTGTGCACAGGCATCGTGGGGTTCTTTCTACCCCAGACCCTGGCCTTCGGCTACGGGTTTGTGCAGCAGGCCCTGGAGAACCACGCCACAATACCTTTCCTCCTTCTCCTGGCCTTCGGAAAGATCCTGACCACCTCCTTCTCCATCGGCTCGGGAGGCAGCGGAGGGGTCTTCGGGCCCTCCATGGTCATAGGGGGAGCCCTGGGCGGTGTGGTAGGCAAGGTGTTCCATCACCTCATCCCCGGGGTGGTCCCCCAGCCGGGGGCTTTCGTCATTGTGGGCATGGCCGGTTTTTTCACGGCCGTCTCCAACACACCCATATCCACCATCATCTTCGTGAGCGAAATGACCAACTCCTACCACTTGCTGCTGCCCAGTCTCCTCGTCTGCTCGGTTTCCTACCTTGCAGCCGGCAGATGGACCATTTACGAAAAGCAGCCCCGGAACCGCCTCGCATCGGCAGCCCATGCAGGGGATTTCTTCGTGGACGTGCTCCAAACGATCCGTGTGCGCGATCTCATGGAACTTGTGCACGACGTGATCCAAATCCCGGAACGCATGACCTTCTCGGACTTCAAGAAACTGTTTGCCAGCACGAAACAACGTTATTTCCCGGTGATAAACGAGCAGAATCGGCTCACCGGCATCTTCTCCACCACGGATGTGCGCTCGGTCATATTCGAAAAGGAGGTGGAGCCTCTGGTCGTGATGAAAGACATCGCCACCTCGGAGATCATCGTGGCGACCCCGGCGGACGACCTGAACACGGTGATGAAGAAATTCACCACCAAAAACATCGACAGCCTGCCGGTGGTCAAGGAGGAAGACCCCCAGTTCCTGCTGGGAATGCTGAGCCGAAGGGAGGTCATCGCCTTTTACAACCGCCGGGTGGAGGAGCTCAAAAACGACCGCGGCGACAGGATGGAGGCCTGAAGGCGCCTGACGCGGACGCCCGGATACCGGGTGTCTGCTCCGCCCGATCCATCTGCCACACCCGCCCGCCTCGATTCCGGCTCCAACCCCATGGGGCCTCCCCGGAACACCCCGCCCTTACCGCGCCGGTATAGCCGGTTCACGGGCCGGAGCGGGCTCCCCTCGGGAAGGCGTAAGGCAAAGCGGCAGACGCCCCCTGGGCCGGCCCCCCGGTTACTGATCCCGAAAGCTGGGTTTGCGTTTTTCGATAAACGCACGCATGCCTTCCTCCCCATCCCTGTGACCCGCGCACGACGAGATGCCGGACCGTTCCTTTTCGAGCTGTCCTTCAAACCCCGTCTCGAAGGAATCGGTGAGCAGACGCTTGAAAACGCCGAAGGCATGCGTGGAGCCCTGGGCAAGAGTGCGGGCCATTCCCATTGCGGCTTCGAGGACCTGTCCGTCGTCGGCCACCTCGGTGACCAGTCCCCATTGCAGGGCCTGCTCCGAAGAAATGGGCCGGTCGAAAGCCATGATCTCCATGGCCCGGGCAAGACCCACGAGCCTCGGAAGCGTGTAGCTGCCGCCCCCGTCCGGAGACAGGCCGCCTGAGGTATAGGCATGTTTCATGACCGCGCTGCGCGCCATCACGCGAAAATCACAGGCCAGGGCCAGGGAAAGGCCCCCTCCGGCAGCAACCCCGTTGACGGCCGCCACAACGGGCTTTCTCATGCGGCGGACTTCCTGGGCTGCGTGGTGAAAAAGGGTGGCCATGTCGTACACCCCCACCGAAGGTCCCCTAAGAGCGCTCATCATGGCCTTGAGGTCCCCGCCCGCGCAGAACGCCTTGCCCGCGCCCGTCAGTACGACCGCCCGCACCCCTTTGTCGGTGCTCACGTCCTGAAGATGCGTTCTGAGCGCTTCCAGCAGTTCCCTGTCCAGGGAGTTGTAGCTCTGGGGGCGGTTCAGGGTGATGAGCGCCACTTCGCTCTCCTTGACCACCAATACCTTTGTTTCCATCGTCTCCTCCGTGCACTTTTGGGCCCCTTTCCGTGAAAAAGGGCTGCCATGCGATTTCCAAACAAGCCCTGACTACTTGAAATCCCGGTTCTTTGCAACTATCTCAGGGTGGCCTCCGGTTGCCCCGCGGACCGGCCTCGGCCCCGGGCCAACGGGTGCGGCTCAGCGCGGCACCGCTTACGCAGACTCTCTATGGACGGAACGACTCCACATGAGGGGTGGAACCACAGGAACATATGGCTTGAAAAACGATCCGACTTGTGCGAGTGATTCCCATGTACAGGGTTGTCAAAGACGGCAATGCTAAAGGAGTATATCCATGCAAACATCGAAGGGCGATCTGAGCATCGCAGATCCCTCCCAGCCCAACGCAGGACGCGTTTACGACTTCTTGCTGGGAGGACACCACAACTTCGAAGTGGACAGAAAGGTCGCCACAGAACTGCTGGGGCTGGCTCCTTTCATGCCCAAGGTGCTGCGTCTCATTCGGTGGTTTCTCGGCGAAGCCACCCGTCGTCTCGTGGACAAAGGCTTCGACAGGTTTCTCGACTTTGCTTCGGGTCTGCCGACGGCGGACCATATCCATCAATTGGCCCCCCCGGGCACGCGGGTCATCTATTCGGACAAGGACCCCGTCGTCGTGGAGTACGCTCGGGAAATCCTCGGTGACCACCCGTTCGTTCGTTTCGTCCTGTGCGATGCGGCAAGACCCGAGGATCTGCTCGGTTTCGAGGTGGTCGGGGAGCTTTTTGGAAAGACCCGCAAGGTAGCCATCGGATTCAACGGGATCGCGTACTTTTTGTCGGATCAGGAACTGCAGCACGCCATGCAGGTTCTCTATGATTGGGCCGAGGTGGGCTCCATGCTGTCTCTCTGCGATGGAGACGCCGACGCTTCCGAGCGAACGGAGGCTCTGGAAGCGGTCTTCGATCTTTACGACCGAATCGGGCAGAGGATCTATACCAGGTCCCGCACCAGGATGATGGAATTGGTTCGTCCTTGGCGGGTGGACGAACCCGGGTGCCTTGCCTTGCACGAGTGGGTCGGCCTCGGAAAAGAGGTGACGGACCAAGAAGTCACAGACTGGGGCGGGCGGGGTTTTTACGGGGCCCTCCTCAGGAAGTAGACGCTCGTCCCACATCGTTGAAGAGTCTCTGTTCATGGAGGTCCCTGTTTCAGCAGAGCTCGTTTTGGAAGATCGCTTACCCCAGAGGATGCTTCGCGCACTACTCACCTCTCACCCCCATGACGCCTGCGGTCCTTTCAGTCGAATGTGTGGCGATCCCAAGTGGAGAGAGTACCTGGATGTGAGGGAACCTGTTCATGGCAGACAGCACGCACGCCCCCTTGAAATTTTCGTGTACGGAGAGTCAGTCGCAGTTGACAGAGCGACTCACCGATCTTTTTCGCGCCACGGCTTTCGCTAACAAGTACACGCTGCACCCGAGAAGGCTCGATGACCTCGGGCGGGAGGAGGCCCATTTCCTTCAGTCTTTCCTCGCCACCGGCGATCGGGAGTCGGTCAAGGCCCACGGCAGGAAGCGGCTGCAAGAAGGCCTGGGAGAGAGCACCGTGATGGAAGTGGGGGCGCTCCTGCGCAGGTTCTGCTGGGATCGCATGGGAAGGGATGCAAACCTGCATCTTCTTCGGGAAAGCCTCCTTGCCGTGGAGGAGTACTGGGCGGCATACCTTGAAGGATACATGGAAGCCCGGGAAGCGGAGATTTTCCAGGAGCAGGAGCAAATCCGGCGCGCCCTCTCCGCGGCTCTCGAAAGGCAACGCCGAGAACTGCATGTCAAAGAGCATGCCATGAACACTTCCATAAACGGCATCATGCTCACCGACGTCAAAGGGCGGATCGAATACGTGAACCCCGCGTTTCTGAAGATGTGGGGCATCGAGACCGCCCAGGAGGTGGTTGGACAGGAGAGCACCCGCATCTGGGCAAATGAGGAGTTCAGCAAGACCTTGCATGCCCTCGTGGAGGGAATGAGCCCGGGGTGGCGCGGGGAATTGCCCATGCACCGAGTGGACGGCTCCCAGTTGGTGGTGGAGATTTCCGGTTCCTCCGTCAAGGACCCCGGCGGCAATCCCATGGGAAGCATGGTGTCCTTCATGGATGTCACGGACCGCAAACGCCTGGAGGAAGAATTCTGGCAGGCGGGCAAGATGGAGGCCATCGGGACCCTTGCCGGAGGCATCGCCCACGACTTCAACAACATACTCATGGGGATCCAGGGCTATGCCTCCCTGATGCTATTCAACATAGACCCGTCACATACCCACTACGAGGATCTGAGAGCCATTGAAAAGCAGGTGGAAAGCGGGGCCGAACTGACCCGCCAACTCCTGGCCTTTGCCAGACGGGGCAGGTACGATGTGCGGACAATCGATTTGACGGAGCTCATAGACCGAACGGCCAACATGTTCGGCCGGACCAAGAAGGAAATAACCATTCACAAGCGGTTCCAGAACGGTCTGTGGCCCGTGGAGGCGGACCAGGGGCAGATGGAACAGGTCCTGTTGAACCTTTACGTGAATGCGTGGCAGGCAATGCCCAGTGGAGGAGTGCTGTACCTGGAAACGCAAAACGTGGCACTCGATGCCGATCATGTGAGGCCTTTTGCCATAGCGCCGGGCAATTACGTACGCATTTCCGTGGCCGACACAGGCATGGGCATGGACGAAGCCACACAGAAGAGGATCTTCGAGCCTTTTTTCACCACCCAGCAAATGGGCAGGGGAACGGGACTGGGACTGGCATCGGTCTATGGGATCGTCAAGAATCACGGCGGCCTGATCACGGTCCACAGCCGCAAGGGCCACGGTGCGAAGTTCGAAATCCACTTGCCCGCATCCGTCAAAAAGGTCACGCGGCCCAAGACGACCGACGGCCAACTTGTCAGGGGAACGGAGACCATTCTCCTGGTGGATGACGAAAAAAAGGTACTGGATGTGGCTGCTCGCATGCTCGGTGCACTGGGTTACGAGGTTCTCGCCTGCCCGAGCGGCAGAGAAAGCATAGAGCTTTACAGGAACAGGAAACCCCCTATCGATCTGGTCATTCTCGACATGATCATGCCGGATATGGGCGGCGGGCAAGTGTACGACATCCTCAAGAAGCTCGATCCCCAGGTGAAGGTCATTCTGTCGAGCGGATACAGCAAGGACGGCCAGGCAACCGACATACTGGGCCGCGGGTGCAACGGCTTCATTCACAAGCCCTTCAATTTAGAAGACCTCTCCAGCATGGTGAGGCAAGTCCTGGACGGGGGATAGGGCCGGCCAAAGACCGCCCCTGCCGACCCTCCAACCGGACCTACCTGCCCTCGAACCCTTGGGCGCCCTCTTTCTGGCACGGTGTTTGCGTGATTAGACATGCGATTCGGGTTTGGAGATTTCTTTGGGCGTACCCTGCGGGCACGGTTCAGGCCGTTCGGCGGCCTTAAAGAGAGGCCGCCTTGGGTAAAGCCGCGTTCCTGCTCCACTGCCCGGGAAGGCGGATCGGCGCCTTTGTTGACATTTTTTTGACGGACACACCATCGTCATGACCCGAACCACGGTGCCTCGCGTATCGGCAGGCACGCCAGGGATCCTTTCTAACGAATGCAGGGAAGGCGGAGCCGCAAGTGGGAATATCCGCGATGACTGCACAGACGCTTGGGAAGACCATCAATGAAGAATAAAGGCATCTATTCGAAGCTCAACATAATATTTGGTCTATTTCTCTTGTTAGTCACATCCGGCTTCTTCTACTTCTCACTGCATTATGGGATATCAGAAGACAAATATCTACCTGTTTTCTTTCTATCTATCCTTGTTTTCTTGTGCCTGTCTTTCTCAACCTTTAAAAGGGTTTTTGACGAAATCAAATACATACACAGTAGTATCGACAAGAAAATCATTAACACCTCCAAGAAAGAAGAATTGAGTATCACGACTGAGGAACTGCAGGGAATCATGCGCTCTATTCGTACGATCGAGGAGCAACAGAATAGCGCCATTCAACTGCTCGAAAAAAAAGTCTCCCAGATCGCCACCCTCAAAGAGCTGGCTGAGCTTTCTTATGTCACTTCCGATCCGGAAGAGATCCTGTATGTCACGCTGGAACGTGCACTGCTGCTCACGGGCTCGGACATAGGCTCGATCATGATCCTCGAAGGGGCCGAACGAGAGAAATTCGTGGTCAAGGCAAGCATAGGGCTGGGCGACCGCGTGAAGGTGGGCGACAGGGTGGATTTTGAGACGAGCGTGGCCAAGTACGCCGTCATCAACAAATCACCTCTCGTAGTGGAGGACATAGAAAAGGACAGCCGCTTCGGGAGGAAGAACCGTCCCCAATACGGCACCAAGTCTTTCATCTGTATGCCCATAAAGACCATGAGAGACATTGTGGGGGTGCTGACCATCTCCCGGAAGGACAACAACACCACCTTCAGTCACGAGCAAGTCGAAATCTTGACACCTCTTCTGAGTAACGGCGCCTTCAGCTACGAGAATATCCTGCTCCTCAAACAGAAGGAGAGGGACGCGCGGCATCTGCTTATGGTGGACCGGATATTCAAGATCATGAATTCGAGTTTTCGGGACAGCGAGCTCCTGGAGACCGTTTTGAATGAAATCCGCGCCCTCGTCCCATACGACCTGGCCATGGTCTTGACCACGGATGACAACAGACCGGACCATGTGGCGGTCCACTACCTGCAAGCCAGTGAGCCGACCACCATTTTGAGGGGCGCCCATTACAGGTGCAAAGGCTCGGTCATCGACAGGGTTCTCAAACAGGAGGGCCTCCTGCACATAGAAGACGTGGGCCAGTTGGCCGGCGAGACGGACCATGCCCTCTTCGCATCACAGGGCTGCAAGGCCTGCGTTCTCGCTCCCCTGAAGACGGATGGAACCGTCTGGGGCATCCTGGCGCTCGGTACCACTCAGAACGACAGACTGCCCCGGGTCCAGGAGTTACTGGAATGGGTGTCCAAGGGGGTTTCTCTTTCCATCGAACGCAGCAGGCTGTCGGCGGCGGTCAAGAAGAGGAACCAGGAGCTCGACACCATCAAACAGATCGGCAGCGCTCTGGCCTCCTCGACCTTCGATATCAGCCAGGTGCTCAAGTACACCATGGACATGATCCGGGCCATCATGAACGTGGAAGCCGGATCGCTCTTGCTCCTGGGAGAAGAGGACCTGGAATTCGCGGTGGCTTTCAACCTGGACCTGGAGGCATTGAAGAGATTCCGCATCAAGCTGGGGCAAGGGGTGGCAGGACACGTGGCGGCACGAGGGGAGCCCGTGCTGGTGAACGATGTCGAGGCTTCCCCCCAGTTCGAGACGGAGGTAGATAAGATAACAGGCTTCTGCACACGATCGGCGCTGTGCGTACCCATCATTTCCCAGGGCAAGGTGGCCGGAGTCATAGAGGTGCTCAACAAGATGGACGGAGATTTCAGCACGGACGACAATCATCTGCTCCAGTCCGTGGCCTCCTCGGTGAGCATCGCCATAGAAAACGCCCGTCTTTACAGGGAAAAGGTTTCCATGGCCGAAAACGAGAGGGGCATTCGGCGTATGTTCCAGAAGTTCGTGCCCAAGGAGGTCGTGGACAAGATCATCCACGGTCTGGAAACCGGAAAGACCGTCTTGGAGGAGTTCAAGACGCTCACCCTTCTCAACATCGACATAAGAGGGTTTTCCGGACTCGCCAAGAGGCTCGGCCCTCAGAAGACCGTTTTCCTGCTCAACAGCTTCTTCTCCGTCATGGGTGGCATCGCCATCAAGCACCAGGGGATTGTGGACAAGTATCTGGGCGATGGTTTTCTGGCCATATTCGGGGCGCCCATCTCCAGCTCCAACGATGCCGACAACGCCGTCTCCGCGGCCCTGGAGATGAAGGGGTCCCTTGGCCAGGTGAACGAATACTTTGCCAGGGAACTGGACACGTCCGTGAACATCGGGATCAGCGTGCATACCGGAGATGTGGTGGTGGGCAACATAGGATTCGAAAGGAAGATGGATTACACGGTGATCGGGGATTCGGTGAATGTGGTGTTCAGGCTCCAGACACTTGCCCGATCCTACCCCAACGGTATTCTGGTAACCGAAAACACATGCCAGGCCGCGCTCTCACGGCTGGAGACCCGGGAGATACCCGTGACGGAGGACATGGAGTCACTGGGATCCCTCAAGATCTATGAGCTCCTCGGCCGCAGGCAACCCTGACCCGCGCTCTTTCACGACTCGGAAGCGATTTCCATGAGGTAGCGACCGTAATCGTTCTGCATCATGCAGCCGGCAAGACCTCGGAGCTGTTCCCCATCGATGTACCCGAGACGGTAAGCGATCTCCTCTATGCACGAGATTTTCAGCCCCTGACGTTCCTGGAGGGTCTGCACGTAGCTGGCAGCCTGTTGGAGAGCGTCGTGGGTTCCCGTATCCAGCCAGGCAAACCCTCTTCCCAGAAGCTCAACACGGAGCCGCCCCCTTCGCATGTAATCGATGTTGATATCGGTTATTTCGTACTCCCCACGGGCCGACGGCCGCAATGTGGAGGCGATGCCCACCACATCGTTGTCGTAAAAGTAAAGCCCGGGCACCGCGTATCTCGATCGGGGTTTTGCAGGCTTTTCTTCAATGCCCACCACCTTGCCCTGGTTGTCGAATTCCACCACGCCGTATCGTTCGGGGTCCCTGACGAGATACCCGAATATAAGGGCACCCTCCGTGAGCCGTGCCGCTTTTTTCAATGTGGCAGCCAAACTGTCTCCGTAAAAAATGTTGTCTCCGAGAATGAGGCACACAGGGTCGTCTCCGATGAAGTCCTTGCCGATAACAAAGGCCTGGGCCAAACCTTCCGGCCGGGGCTGCTCCGCATAGCAGAACGAAAGGCCGAGCTGAGAGCCGTCTCCGAGCAGGTGCTCGAACTTGGCAAGATCCTGGGGCGTGGAGATGACCAGTATGCGGCGTATCCCCGCCAGCATGAGGACAGAAAGAGGGTAGTAGATCATGGGCTTGTCGTACACCGGGAGCAGTTGCTTGCTCACGACGTGGGTGATGGGGTAAAGGCGTGTACCCGACCCGCCCGCTAGTATGATTCCTTTCATCACTATGCTCCCGCTTGTATGTGCTGCCACAAAGCAGGTCGGCCCGACCAATCCATACCTGTCCTGACCCGGGAAACCGGTCAGGGGATCTTGGAGCGGATCCAGGACGAGTGGGCCGACGGGATCATTCAGTCACGGATCGGCGATCCTCCCTGTTCCCGGAGGAGAAGCAGGGTGGGCTTGAACTTCTCCACGAACCGATCCACGTCCTCTTTCCATGGGACCATGCAGTGCAACCCCTGCCTCTTCAGCCTCCTGTTCTCCAAGATGGAATTGGCGGGTCTCGTGGCCGGGGTGGGGTATTGCCGGGTGGTGCAAGGAACCAATGCATGGGCAACCTGCATTTTGTCGAGGAAATACCGGGCCAGACCATACCACGTGCAGTGGCCCTCGGAGGCAGCGTGGTACGTACCGCGCGCTCCAGCCTCCATCAATCTGCGAATCTGAAGGGCCAACCGGTACGACCACGTGGGGCATCCGAACTGGTCGTTCACCACCTTGACAGGTCTGTGGGGGTCTTTTGAGGCCAAGGCGAGCATGGTCCTCAGGAAATTATGCCCCCCTTCGCTGTAGAGCCATGCCGTCCTGACTATCAGGAGGTTCCTTGCCTTCCTCTTGACGACCATCTCGCTTTCCAGCTTGGTCCTGCCGTAAAAGGAAACAGGACCGGGGGCATCTTCCTCCACGTACGGTTCGGGGACCGGCCTCTTCCCGTCGAAAACATAGTCCGTGGAGATGTGCACGAGGCGTCCTCCGTGTTTGTCCATGGCTGCGGCGAGGTTTTCCGGCCCGTGCACATTGACCTTCCAGGCCTGTTGTCTCTCCGTTTCGCAGGCATCCACCCGTGTGAAGGCGGCGCAGTTGACCAGCACGTCCGGGGCGAAGCCGCCCACGGCTCCTTCCACCTGAGCGGGGTCGGTGATATCCACCTGCTCCACGTCTATGGCCCGAACCACGTGGGCGGGCGCCAAAACCCGTGCGCAGTCGCGGCCCAGTTGCCCATTCCCACCTGTGACAAGGATTCTCAAGGCCTCCCCCCTTGCCGGGAAGAAGAGGGGGACGCGTCCCGACCCCCGGTCAGATGCTTGATCAACAGCACCGTGTTGCACCCGCGTATGTCCTGTGAATAGACCACTTCATCCACGGAGCGCGAGATAATATGCATCCCGAGACCTACCGAATTCGGATCCTCGTAACACGGCGCCTTCGGCGGGCCCGGGTGGAAGGGATCACCCCCGTGTCGGAAACACACCGTCACGCTCTGTCCCGATACCTCCGCTTCAATGCGTATCGGTCTGTTTGGATCCCCATGATAGGCATGCTTCATGATATTGCTTGCCGTCTCCACCGCGGCGAGCTCGAGAAGGGTCAGCGTGTCCTTGTCCAGGGCAGGGCCATGGACTGCGCGCAGGGAATCGCGCACGAACCCGTGCACGCGTGGCAGTTCCACCACATCGCTCAGAATCTCGATTGCGCTACGGGCAACGTGGAGCACTTTTCCCCCTGACCTGTCCTTCCCTTCCCATCCGCCATGAGCTTGACCCTCGGGCCAACGCCGTGCTAATGGGGTCCACTTCGCTGAGGAGCGTCGCTGGGGCTCGCGCATCGGGAATTCTCTGGCAGACGGTCCGTGCAAAAGGGACCCGCGGTGAGGAGATGGTGCCGTGCAGTGTTTCGGAATTCCTGGAAAACCCCCGGGGGTGTGTGTCGTTGCGGCCCGAAAACCCGGCGTCGCGCCCATCGTCATCCCCGGCGAGTGGAGACCCAACGGCCCGCACCCACGGACGAAGGCAGGTGCGGGATACGGTTCGCGCACCACAATGGGAAACGGCGGAAGTGCATGGGAATCGAACCCACCCGGGACGTTTTTAGCGCCCCACACCGGATTTGAAGTCCGGGAGCCCCACCAGTGAGCTGCGCACTTCCACACAGGAAGCATTTATTACCATCCGATCCGGATGTCAATGCCGTTGGGCCCATTTCGTGACGGTTGGGCGCTAAGGGCTTGTGCAAAAATAAGTTCCCCTTTTCATGTGTCGAGACGCGCGCATGGCAAGGCGCGAGGAGGGCGAATGGCTGGCCATTTAACCGACGAGCAACGCCGCCAGGCGTGATGGATCGGCGCATCAAAATGGGAAGTTATTCTTGCACGAGCCCTAAGATGCGGCGCGAGCCTTTCGCGCCTCGGCCCTGCCTACGAAGGGGGCCGGGGCCCGAAAATCAGCCCTTGCCTGCGTGACAAATGGCAAAAGGGCCGTGTCTTGGGGGCAGCCGAATGAGCGGTGGCCCAATGGAGCACTCTTTTTACAGGACGGTAATGACGATGATCGCTTATTTTGATTGTTTTTCGGGGATCAGCGGCGACATGACACTGGGAGCCCTGATGGATCTGGGGGTTCCGGTGCAGTGGCTCCAACAGACCCTTTCCACGGTTCCTGTGGAGGGCTTCCGCCTCAGCGCAAAGGTTGAGGACCGCATGGGCATACACGGGCACCGGGCGGTGGTGGAAACCATGGACACCGACAAGGCAAGAGACCACCAGGACATAAGGTGCCTCATAACCGCAAGCCCTTTGGCCGACCGTGTCAAGGAACGGTGTCTGCTGATTTTCGACCGCCTTGCGCAGGTGGAAAGTCGCATACATCATGCCGACCCGTCACACGTGCATTTCCACGAACTGGGAGGCACGGACGCCCTCGTGGACATCATCGGATCGGTTCTCGGCCTCGACTACCTGGATGTCACGCGGCTGGTTGCATCCCCCATCCCCCTTGGAAGCGGGTTCACCTCCTGCAGTCACGGCACCCTTCCGGTGCCGGTTCCCGCCACCCTTGCGCTGCTCGCGGGTTGCCCCGTATACGGGACCGGAATCCCCCACGAACTGGTCACCCCAACGGGAGCCGCGATCGTGACGGCCCTTTGCGACAGTTTTGGTCCCCTCGTGCCCATGAAAGTTGCGGGGATAGGATACGGCGTCGGCTCGCGCCGCCTGGAATCGCGGCCGAATCTGCTTCGCATCGTATTGGGCGAGCCTTCCGAACAGATGGATGAGGACCGCATAGCGGTTGTGGAATCCAACGTGGACGACATGAATCCCGAGCACCTCGGGTATCTCATGGAACGATTGTTTGAAGACGGCGCCCTTGATGTGGTCTGGATCCCGGTCTTTATGAAAAAGAACAGGCCCGGGACCCTTATGCAGGTCCTGTGCGCGCCCGGTCTGAGGGACAAGATCGTCCACCGTATATTGACCGAGAGCACAACGACGGGTGTCCGCACCTACGAGGTCGGTAGATGCAAGCTCTCCCGGGACGCGGTGGAAATCGAAACGCCCTTTGGAAAGGTCCGTGCCAAGAGAATCACCGATCCCCAGGGCACCCCCCGCATAGTGCCCGAGTACGAGGTATGCAGGGAAATCGCCATGCGCCGCCGCCTTCCCCTTCGCGAGGTGTATGAGACCATTGTGCGAGCGGTGCCCTCCTAGACCAACCCCTTGACAAAAAAAGGACCAGGTTATAGAGACCGCATATGGAGATCGGTCAGAAAACCGCGGTCTTCCTGGCCACCGGCTTTTTCGTGGGCCGAAGTCCCTGGGCGCCGGGAACCGTGGGCACCCTCCTGGCTGTTCCTCTTTCCTTTCTCCTGTCCCGCATCCCTTGGGCGGGGGCATACCTTTGCGTGGCCGCGTTCGCAGCCGTGGCGATCCACACCGCCGGAGTGACGGAGAAGGTCTTGGGGCAGGAAGATCCCGGGTGTATTGTCATCGACGAAATGGCAGGGATGCTGGTGACGCTTGCCGGTCTGCCCTTCACCTGGAAAACGTTGGCAGCCGGTTTTTTTCTCTTCCGTTTGCTCGATATCCTGAAACCTCCCCCCATCCGGTGGATCGAACGCTCTCTGAGGGGGGGCTGGGCGGTGGTGGGGGATGACCTGGCGGCCGGGATCTGCGTCCAGCTTGTGCTCAGGATCTGTGTAGACTATCTGTAACAGGGGAGACAGGAAAGCGTGCCCGAAACACTGCGTGCCTTCCTGGCGGTAGAACTGCCGGAAGGGGTGAGGACTTCCATTGAGAAACTGCAAAGGCGTCTTTCGACCGCCCGTTTCCCGGTCCGATGGGTGGCGCCGGCCAACATCCACCTGACACTGAAATTTCTCGGTGATATTCCCCGCACGCGCATCCAGTCCGTAGCTGAGGCCATGGAGCTCACTTGCCGTGAGTTTGTTCCCTTCCCTCTGAAGGGGAAGGGCGTAGGAGCGTTTCCGGGTTTCAAGAAACCCCGGGTGCTCTGGGTAGGACTGACCATGGGTGTACCGGAAGTTCGCGCGTTGCAGGTTCGTATCGAGCAGCTCCTCGAGGCGCGGGGGTTTCCCAGGGAAGACCGGCCCTTCCGGGCCCATCTCACGGTGGGTCGTATGAAGGGCGGTGTGCAAGGAGGCGACCTGGCGCGGTCGCTCGTCGCCTGCTCTGATTTCGAAACCGACGCCTTCCAGGTCGGGGCCGTCGCCCTTTTCGAGAGTGATCTGCAAAGAACCGGCCCGGTTTACACGAGGCTGCGCGAGGTTCCCCTTGGCGGGGGCCTGCAATAGGGGGAAAGGAAGCATGAGCGCTTCTGCGGACAAGACCAAGGCATTGGATACGGCCATCGGTCAAATAGAACGTCAGTTCGGCAAGGGTTCCATCATGAGGCTGGGAGGGCAGACGATCCTCGCGGTGCCGGTCATCTCCACCGGCTCCCTTGCCCTCGACAAGGCCCTGGGTATAGGGGGGCTGCCCAGGGGACGGGTCATCGAGATTTTTGGACCCGAGTCTTCGGGAAAAACGACCTTGGCCCTTCATGCCGTGGCCGAGGCCCAGCGAAAGGGTGGGGTCGCCGCTTTTGTGGATGCCGAACACGCCCTCGATGTGAGCTATGCCAGGAAACTGGGCGTCAATGTGGACGAGCTGCTCGTGGCCCAGCCGGACACGGGGGAACAGGCATTGGAGATAGCAGACATGCTGGTGCGCTCAGGGGCCCTGGATGTCCTGGTCATCGATTCGGTGGCCGCACTGGTTCCACGGGCCGAGATCGAGGGGGAAATGGGGGATTCCCACATGGGGCTTCAGGCCCGCCTCATGTCCCAGGCCCTGAGAAAACTCACCGCCACTATCAGCAAGACCCTCACGTCAGTGATCTTCATCAACCAGATCCGTATGAAGATCGGGGTCATGTTCGGCAATCCCGAAACCACGCCAGGCGGCAACGCCCTGAAGTTCTTTGCCTCTGTCCGTCTCGACATAAGGCGCATGGCCTCCATCAAGACAGGTCAGGAAGTCACGGGCAACCGGACCAAGGTCAGGGTGGTGAAAAACAAGCTCGCACCGCCCTTCAAAGAGGCCGAATTCGACATCATGTACGGAGAGGGAATCTCCCCAACAGGCGACTTGCTGGATACGGGGGTGGACCTGGGGATCATCGAAAAGAGCGGGGCATGGTATTCCTTCGGGGGGGAGCGCATCGGGCAAGGCCGTGAGAACGCGAAGCAGTTTCTGGCTGACAACCCGGACATATGCACGGACGCCCTGGCCAAGGTCCGGGAGATGCTGGGGCTTCCCGTAGGAGGCGTCAGGGGGCAGGAAACACCACAAGCCACGAACCAGGACAACGGAAAGTAGGCCCATGTCACCCATGACAGGCAACGAGACACGCAGTGCGTTTCTGGACTATTTCAAGGGGCACGGCCACAAGGTGATCAAGAGCGCCTCCCTGGTGCCCCGGGATGACCCGACGCTTCTTTTCACCAACGCGGGGATGGTGCCGTTCAAGAGAACGTTTCTCGGTGAGGAGGTGAGAGACTACGTTCGGGCCACATCCGCCCAGAAGTGTGTCCGGGCCGGCGGCAAACACAACGACCTGGAGAATGTGGGATACACGGCCCGCCACCACACGTTCTTCGAGATGTTGGGCCACTTTTCCTTCGGAGACTATTTCAAGGAAGAGGCCATCGCACTTGCGTGGGAGCTTCTGGTGGGCAGATTTGGCCTTCCCGAGGAGAGGCTCTGGATATCCGTATACCGGGACGACGATGAAGCCTACGGCATCTGGAACGTGAAAATGGGAGTGCCGGAAGCACGCATCGTACGGCTCGGTGAAAGGGACAATTTCTGGTCCATGGGAGACACCGGACCTTGCGGACCGTGTTCGGAGATTCTCATCGACCGGGGAGAAGCCTCCGGATGCGGCAGGCCCGAGTGTCGTGTGGGGTGCGAATGCGACCGGTATCTTGAAATATGGAACCTGGTGTTCATGCAGTTCAACAGGGACGCCTCGGGTGCCATGGAGCCCCTTCCCAAGCCGAGCATCGATACGGGAATGGGCCTCGAACGCATCGTGTCGGTGCTCCAGGAGGTTCCGAGCAACTATGAAACCGATCTGTTCACCCCCATCATTCGAAAAATAGAGGACCTGTCCGGAAAGAAACTCGGACAGCGCTGGGACGACGACGTTTCCATGCGGGTCATAGCCGACCACGCTCGTGCCGCTGCCTTTCTCATCGGCGACGGGATACTCCCCTCCAACGACGGCAGAGGATACGTGCTGCGCCGGATCATGCGAAGGGCGATACGTTACGGACGTCAGCTCGGTCTGAAAGACGCTTTCCTCCATGAAGCGGCAGCAATCGTATTGCGCATCATGGAACCCGCCTATCCGGAGTTGATGGAGGCACGAACCTTCATCGGCAGTGTGATCGCCAACGAGGAAGACCGTTTCACGGAGACACTGGAAAGTGGGCTGAAGCACCTGAACGAATCCCTTTCCGAGTTGCGCGCAAAGGGGCAGCGACGGGTGCCTGGGGACCTTCTGTTCAAGCTCTACGATACCTATGGATTCCCGACGGATATCGTACGCGACGTGCTTCGGGACCAGGACATGGACCTGGACATGGACGGTTTCGAAAGGCAAATGGCCTTGCAGCGGGAGCGGTCCCGCAGCGTGGCCGCGTTCAGCGAAACCAGGCAAGCTTTCAGGGGCCTCACGAGCCTGGGATTGCGCCCCGAATTCGTGGGGTACACCGACCTGCGGGCCGAATCCCAAGTCCTTCTTGCTGTGCACGAAGATCAGGAGGTGCCGGCCGCTCAAGAAGGTGACGAGGTGGAGGTGGTGACCGCGGTGACCCCTTTTTACGCAGAAGCAGGTGGGCAAGCAGGGGACACGGGGCGCATCACCGGTCCGGGACTCGAAATGACCGTCGCCCGTGTGGTCAAGGATCCCACCGGACTCATCATACACGGCGGCAAGGTGCTCTCCGGTGAGCTGCGCAAGGGCCAAAGCGTGCTTCTGGAGGTGGACGCAGAAAAGAGGAGGACGACGGCCCTCAATCACACGGCCACACACCTTCTCCACGCGGCCCTGCGTAAGGTGTTGGGAAACCACGTGAAACAGGCCGGGTCCCTTGTGGGTGCCGAGCGCCTGCGGTTTGATTTCACGCATTTCTCGCCACTGTCGGACAGACAGGTGCGCGACATCGAGAACCTGGTCAACGAACGGATCAGGGACAATGTACCGGTCCATACCGCCGAGATGGAGGCTGAAAAGGCGTTCCACACCGGCGCCATGGCTCTTTTCGAGGAGAAATACGGGGACAGGGTGCGGGTGGTCTCGGTGGATACTTTCAGCAAGGAGCTGTGCGGGGGAACCCACACGGAGAGGACCGGGGACATAGGCCTTTTCCTGATTCTGGGCGAGGCAGGCATCGCTTCGGGTGTTCGCCGGATCGAGGCCGTGACAGGCCCTCGGGCACTGGCCCATGTGCAGGGGCTGTCTCGTCTGGTCCATGAGCTGGCACAAAGGGCAAGAAGCACGCCGGACGACCTCGTGCAGCGGCTGGAGGGGTTCCTCTCCATCCAGCGGCAGCAGGAAAGGGAAATTGCGGCCCTCAAAGGAAAAATGGCGGCCATAGAATCCCAGGCATCCGCTGACGAGATCCGCAAGATCCGTGGGGTGGCGGTAATGGCCAAGACCGTCCAGGCGGGGTCCGCTGCCGAGCTGAGGGAAGTGGCGGACAGGTTTCGGGACCGAATCGGCTCGGGAGTCGTGGTGCTGGGCAGTCGATCGGGGGACAGGGCTCTTCTCGTTGCGGTGGTCACCAAGGACCTGATCGACCGATACCATGCGGGCCATATCGTCAAGCGCGTTGCCGCCACGGTGGGAGGAAGCGGCGGGGGCCGGGCGGACTTGGCCCAGGCCGGAGGAAACGATGCCTCCCGACTCGAGGAGGCATTGGAGAGTGTTTACGGAATCGTGGAAGGCACGGGTTGACGCAGGACCAGGAGAGCACTGGCCAGCTCCAGGTCCTGGGGGGTGGTTATCTTGATGTTCAGACTGCTGCCCCTGACCACCCGCACCCGGCGGCCCATGCGTTCCACCAGGGCCGCGTCGTCCGTGCCGTGAAATCCTTCCTCACGCGCCTTTTCATGGGCCTGCCAAATCCATTCGTAGCGGAAACTCTGGGGGGTTTGGGCGCACCACACGCCTTCGCGGGAAAGGGTCGAAGAAACCATTGCCTCCCCGTCCACCTTCTTGAGCGTATCGCCGACGGGCACGGCCGAGATGCAGGCGCCGTGTTGGAGGGCCCCATCCACCGTGGCAGTGATGGCCTCCACAGAGACAAAAGGACGCACCCCGTCGTGTATCACCACCAAGTCCGCCCGGCCTCGCAAGACCCCGAGGGCCATGTACACGGACTCTTGGCGCACATCCCCTCCGCTGACGAGGGTAACGTGCTTGCGGGGTTTCAGAGGGTCGAGCACGTGGCTGCGGCAAAACGCGTGGTCGGCCTCGGGCACCGCCACCACCGTGTGGTCAAGGCAGGGCGACCGGTCAAATACCGCCAGAGTGTGGGCCAGAATCGGAAGCCCCCCCAGTTCCATGAACTGCTTCTTCTCCGCCCCCCCCATCCGCATTCCCCGGCCAGCCGCAACGATGACGGCCGCCACCCTCACTGCCATCGCCCTACACCTTTCTTCACGTTCTTCGGTTGGTTTGCGGGGTAACCCGTTCTATTTCAAATAGCCCAGTTCCTTGGGCAGGGGCACCCCTTTGCCCATCGTGTCCTCACCGTAGTTGACCGAGGCCAGAACCGCGATGTCCTTGAGGGCCCTCTCGTCGCCCTCGAATACCACCTCCTTGATGTTCTCCTTGTGGATCTTTCCTCCTGCCCACTGTATGTCGAGCACACTCGACGCATCGAACCTGTGCTCACCGACCACCATTTCCACCTGCCCCCCGAAATGCTGCACGATCTTGGCCACCAACAGGGACGGACGGCTGTGAAAACCGAGGTTCATGGGAATTCCCACACGGATCGCCTTGCGGGTGATGTTTTCGTTGAGTATCTCCTTGGCCAGGCTCCTTCCCTGCGTGAGGAAGAAGCACACGAAATAGAGCCCGTAGTTGATGGTTCGATCGAGAAGGCTTTCCGGGTCTATCAGAGATGCCAACCGGTCGCGGATATTCTTGTAAACGTTCTTGTAGCCCACATCGTGCAAATGCCTTTCGTAGAAGTGAAGAAGCCGGCCGGTCAGGCTGAGGAGGTGCAGAACCACTGAGAAGTATCCCCTGAGCTGCTTCAGTTTCCGGTTCCCCAACCGGTAACCCCCGTGGATGACATAGCTGTCAAAGGCCGATTGCAGGTTGTGGACAACCATTTCGAATCGTCTGATCTCCACCTCGTTGACCTTCGCCGGCACCATCTGCCTGATTCGCTCTTTATCCAGACGCTCGTAGAATCCCAGGCCGTCGAACACCTTCGCGATGTTGAGAAACTCACTGGAGACCTTTACGACGTTTTCCTTCTTCTGGATCCTTTCCTCGTCGTCGATGTCGGACTCCAGAATCTGCGAAGTGGAGACCCGCGGGAATTCCTTGATCGAATACGTGTGGTCGGGAAGGGTGATTTCCAATCTGCCCGCTTCTTCCAGGATGATGGGTGCAAGCTTTCTCAATGACAGAATGATGAACTGGTGGGTTGCTTCGCCCTCCTCTTCGAAGTCATTCACCTCCCGCAGCTCGTAGAAGGGGAGCCGACTGAAAATGTGCTTTTGTGAATAGGCCGCATTGCTCAGGTGACGGACGGCTGCAGAGAGCTCTCTGTAGAAGTACCATTTTCTGTTGTTCTTGGCTCCGTGGAAATCGAGCAGGTCCTCCAGAAGCTGAGAAGTGGAAACGAGCTGGGAGTAGAGACGCTTGGTGTACGTGTAGCGACTCGGTTCCACTTCAACGAGGTACATGCAGCATTTCAGGTATTCGTGCGAAAAAATGCACGCCTTTTCCTCGAAAGAGAGTTTGTTCGCCTCTTGTCCAGATTCCATCCCCAAGTGCCCTTCTTCCAGTTTGCCTGAAATCCCCCGTATTCCCGCGTCCCAAATGCCTGACAAGCGCTGTCGGGGGGGGGCTGCTCCCTTTTCCCCAGGCACCTGCCGGTGGCCCCAACAGGTTATTCTACCGACAACCTCTTCGATCTTCAGGGGTCCCATATCCTGTGGCGGTGTCGGCCAAGGCATGGGGCCCGTCTTCGCTCGGGGACTCTGGACATCTTGCAGTATGCAGGGTCGAACAAGACAAGAAGGGCCGGGGGAGCGCATAAGCCGAATTCTGTTCCCGCACCGGGGTATCCCGGAGCGGGCGACGACCATTCATCTGCGGATGGCGGTTGCCTGCCATCTCTTGCGACCTACCCGGAAGCTCGGGCGGGCCACCCTCGAACGCTTCCCTATTTGGTCTTGCACCGGGTGGGGTTTGCCTAGCTTCCCCGGTCACCCGGGGAACTGGTGCGCTCTTACCGCACCGTTTCACCCTTACCGAGCAGGGTGCGACCCAAGGCCGCTCCATGCCCGGCGGTTTGCTTTCTGTTGCACTTTCCTTCGCGTTGCCGCGACTCCGCGTTACGGAGCACCCTGCCCTACGGTGTTCGGACTTTCCTCTGGGTCCCGTGGATCCAGCGATCGTCTGCACTCCCCCGGCCCGTCAGTCAGCTTTTTCCCAATAGATGATCCTCTCGCAGTGGGGACAGAACCTCAGTTCATCGCCACGCTGGAGCTCGTTGAAGGCCTGCGGCGGGATGTTCATATTGCATCCCCTGCACACCGCCTGCTTCACAGGCACCACGGCCAGTCCCCCCCCCCGCTGCCTTATGAGCTGGTATCTGGCCAGAAGAGAGGGTTGCACCGAGTCGTGAAGCCCCTTCCTGGCCTCGGTAAACTCCTCCAGACGCAGACCCTGTGCCTTCTCCTGCAATTCGGCCGCCTCTTTTTCCTCCAGGAATCGAGACTCCAGGTCCTTGTATTCGGCATCCAACGCCGCGAGTCTCTTGTCCAGTTCCTCGATTTCCACCATACAGGCCACGGCTTGGTCTTCAAGCTCGGTCGCCGTTCTTTTCCCGTCCTCCACTCCTTTGAGCAGGGCCCGGTATTCACGGTTGTTCTTGATGTGCATGAGACGGCCCTGGCTCTTCTTGACGAGAACCGACGTTTCCTGGGCCTCTGTTTCCAGCTCCCTCTGCCTGCTCTCCAGAAGTTGCCTTTTTTCCCTTACGGCCTCCATCTGTGCCGCAATATCCTGCTTGTTCTTGTTGAGCGTGGCCAGCCTCTTAGCGGTCATCTCCAGTTCGCGGAGCAGCGCACTCTCCTCGGTGTCTATCTTTTGAAGTCGCACCAAGGTGAATATTTGCTCTTTCACCACACCTCCATGCTGCCATCGCCGCCTATTTCCCTCGGGTACGGGGAAGTGATTGCCCCCCCCCAAGCTTCTTGTGCTCCAAGACCTGCGCGGGATTGGACCACACAAGGTCCGTTGTCCTTGAGATCCTCCATCGAAGAGCTCAAACGAACGGACGACCCCTCAAAAGCGGCGTTTAGAGAACAAAAAAAGGCGTGGCAGTCTAGACCACGCCCTTCCCCGTGCGTCCTACGGACGAGACTCGGTTTTTGATAGATCCTCCTTCCATCATGTGCCGTGAATTCTTCCGGCAATCCCTCCCATCCGGATGAATGGGCCCACCTGGGTTCGAACCAGGGACCTACCGGTTATGAGCCGGTGGCTCTTCCAGCTGAGCTATGGGCCCCCAAGACATTGTCTTTACCTTCAAACTACAACGCACCGTCTTTGTCAACCCTCCATGTGGAGACGGGGGCCTTGGTCAACGTCCCGGCTGGCCGGGTCCTTTTTCCAGCCCTGCACACGCGGACGTTTCGCCCGCCTTGCGTACCGATGATCAAGCCCGAGACCAACGCTGCCCATTTGACCGTTGTCGCGCCCAAAGCAGGTGGCTCCCCCGTCCTTCGCGGCTCCCGGCCCTTGGATTCCGACCGCTCGCACGGAAAAACACGCCGGTCCCCGACCGTGAACCGCCCCTTGAGGACGCCACGGGACCCTCAAGAGGGCCCTTCAGACGGGTTCTAGGAGGACTCGATGAAACTCTTGAGCTTCTGGCTCCTGGTAGGGTGCCGCAGTTTTCGAAGGGCCTTGGCCTCTATCTGTCTGATCCTTTCCCGTGTCACGCTGAAGTCCCTTCCCACCTCCTCCAGCGTGTGATCGGCCTTTTCACCTATGCCGAACCGCATTCTGAGCACTTTTTCCTCCCTCGGAGTGAGGGTGGCGAGAACCTTCCTCGTCTGTTCCGCCAGGTTCAGACTGATGGCGGCCTCGGAGGGAAGCATGAATTTCTTGTCTTCTATGAAGTCCCCCAGATGGCTGTCTTCCTCCTCACCTATGGGCGTTTCCAAGGATATGGGTTCCTTGGCGATTTTCAGTACCCGCCGCACCTTGTCGAGGGGGAACTCCATCTTTTCCGCTATCTCCTCGGGAGTCGGCTCTCTTCCAAGCTCCTGCACAAGATAACGCGAGGTGCGTATGAGCTTGTTGATGGTTTCGATCATGTGCACGGGGATCCTGATGGTTCTTGCCTGGTCGGCGATAGCACGCGTGATCGCCTGACGTATCCACCAAGTAGCATAGGTGCTGAACTTGTACCCGCGGCGGTATTCGAACTTGTCCACGGCCTTCATCAGTCCGATGTTGCCTTCCTGTATCAAATCGAGAAACTGGAGCCCGCGGTTGGTGTACTTCTTGGCGATGCTCACCACCAGCCGAAGATTTGCCTTGCACAGTTCGGCCTTCGCTTCCTTGGCCTTCTGGTGCCCACTCTCCACGCATGCCCGCACTCTCTTCAGACCGAGGCTGTTGGCTTTGATCTCCAGTTCCCTGTGCCGGATGTCGTGCTGGATGGTACGGACCCTGGCAAAGTATGCTTCCGACCCCTCTCTGGAAAGGCCGCAGTGCGCCTCCACCCACCCGCAGAAATCGTCTTCTTTCTGGCAATAGGTGCGCAGGTCTGAAACAGGGACCCCAAGCTCATCGGCACAGGCGATCATTTCCTTGTGCATGCGCTCGAACCATTCGATCTGTGAATCGATGGCGCCCTGAATATCGTTGACCACGCGGTTTTCGAGACGCCAGTCCTTCATGAGGTTGAATATCCTTCTGTTCCTCCGGGTGACGCTCCTGCGAAGCCGGCGCCTTTCTTCCTTCTCGAGAGAGGGGCCACATCCGAAGAGTCTGTCACGAAAGGCCAAACTCTCCCCATGTATCTCCCTTATGCCTTTGAGGATGTCCGTTACCTTCTTCACCTGAACGCACTCTTCTATGTACGCATCTCCTTCGTCCACGTCACGCAGCACATCTTTGAGACGGCAACTGCCGGTATCGAGCTCCTCGCCTATCCTGAGCAACTGCTCCACTCCGATGGTCGTTTCCAGCAGGGACTTGAGAACCTCCTGTTCCCCTTCCTCAATCTTCTTGGCGATCTCGATCTCACCTTCCCTGGTCAGAAGGGAAACCATCCCCATCTCGCGCAGGTACGATTTGACCGGATCAGAAGATCCACCCGAATCGACGAAGCCTGCCACTTCCTCGACGACCTTCTCTTCCGTCCCTTTGGTTCTTTCCGCGATGTGGATGCGTTTGCCCTCGATGATTTCGATATCGAGAGCGTCGAACATCATGAGGGTCTCGTCTATCTGGTCCGAGGACACCATGTCCTCCGGGAGGGCCTCGTTCAATTCGTCGTAGGTGAGATATCCCTGCTTCTTGCCCTTCGAGATGAGTTCCTGCAACTCGGGTTGCTTGTCCTCCTTCTCTCCGGACTTGGGGGACCTCGTTTCTTTCGACATAGGGATTCTTCCTCCAAGAACGCCTGTTCACCTCGGCGTGTGAGTGCCGGCCAACCGCTGCTTTTCAGCAAGAAGTCTATTGAGTAGTTCCTGGTCGCACGTCTCCTCGGCCTTCTTGATCCTTCGCTGCAGGTCCCTGCTTTCCCTCTTGCCCAGCGATCGTACAAATTGGGCAAGGGTCTTGCGGCAACCCTCCAAATCGTACGCCTCTTCCGCGAACCACAGGGAGGCAACGATCTTCCTTCCCTGCTCAGAGCGCACGTGCGACATCAAATCCGGCCCCACGGTCACGGTTCCTTGTTCATGCAGCGCCACAAGGGCACTGCCGATCTCTTGCAGGTCCGTGTCCTGAAAATGACGCAGCAGCTCCCCCTCCCGTATTTCAGGGACAATACCTGGACAGTGCAGCATCATGGCCACGATCTTTTCTTCCATTCGGAACGAGGTGGCGGGACGGACAGTTACCGACCCGTGTGCAGTCGATGCACGCTCGGACCCCACGGTCCGGTCCTTGGACTTCCTCTGCCGCGCCCGGCGAACCTCTTCCAGCACGGCACCCTCATCCACGGCCAATCTCTCTGCCAGGTGTTTGACATAGAGGGACCTGGCGATGGCGTCGGAAACCGAGGCAATGGGTTCCGTCAGGGAAGCCACTATCCTTGCCTTTCCCTCGATGCTCAGACCGTGCCTTCGGATGGCCGATTCCATGACGAATGGAACAAGATCCATCGCCTTGTCCGCCAACTCCCCAAAGGCCGCAGCACCCTGACTCCTGACAAAGGAATCCGGATCGTGGCCCGAGGGCAGGACCAGAACGCGCGCACTCACCTGTTCGGCGGAGAAAGCGGCCAGGCTGCGTTCCGCAGCTCTCAAGCCGGCTTCATCCGAATCGTACACGAGCACCATCTTCTTGGCGTACCCTTTCAGCAGGCGAATGTGCTCGGGTGTCAGCGCGGTCCCGCAGGTGGCCGCACAATTGCGTACCCCCGCCGCGTAAAGGGACAGGAGATCGAAATAACCCTCCACTATGAATGCCAGGTCGTGCCGGCGGCAATGCTCCTTGGTTATCTGCAGCCCGTAAAGGATCCTGCGCTTGTTGTATACCGGTGTTTCCGGAGTATTCAGATACTTGGGAGGTGTATGGGTCCCCCCCTTGTCGTATACCGGTCTTTCCGTAGTATTCAGATACTTGGGGGGTGGATCGTCCAGCACTCTGCCCCCGAATCCCACCACCTGCCCGCCCACGCTCATTATGGGGAAAACGATGCGTTCCCGGAACCGATCATAAAAGCCCCCGCTCTCGCCAGGAGCCAGCAAACCTGCTCGCACGGCATCTTCCGGAGCCACCCCCCGGGCTCCGAGATACCCTGCCAGGTGGCGCCATCCCCTGGGAGCGTATCCGAGCTCGAAGGCATCGATCACCGCTCGGGGCAGCCCCCTGGAGGCGAGGTATGCGACGGGCCCATCGGAACCGCCCCCGCGGGCGAGCCCACTGCGGAAATACTCCTTTGCCGCCGCATTGACCGCGTAGAGAGTCTCTTTCTCACGGGCCCTTTTTCTTTCTGCCTCGGGCATGGACCGGTCCGGCAGATCCATGCCGTATCGCCTCGCAACGTAGACGACCGCTTCGATGAAGCTCATGTTGTTGTTGCGCATCAGGAACCCGAAGACGTCCCCACCCGCTCCGCAACCGAAACAATGATAGATCTGTTTGTCCTGATTCACGCTGAAAGAGGGGGTCTTTTCCGCGTGAAAAGGGCACAGACCCACGTAATTTTTCCCTGCTTGTTTCAAAGCCACGTAATCGGAAATGACATCCACGATGTTCGCGGCATTCCTGATCCGGGAAAGACTTTCCTCCGCAATGAAAGGAGCCACGGGCCCTCCTTACAGGCCCAAGGGCCGGCTTGATGGTCCTCTGCCTCCTGACGCCGGCCCTGTCGCCCCGAACACCAAACCGGGCGGCAGTCTTCGACCCCATACGGCAAGGCGCCGTACGGTACCCTCGCCAACTGTACCCTCACCTTGCGGGCGCAGGACCGTCACTTTGGATAACTCATCAATTTAGGCCGAAAAACCATTTGTCAAGGAGGAGATGGCGGACTTCCCGGTCTTGGCAAATGGCGCAGGAGCTCGTCAAGTCCTGACTGGGCGAGTTCCCGCGCCGTCACCCAGGCAGCCCCCCTCTTGAAGAAGGTGGAAAGCATCAACAGGTTCTCTGTGAGGGAACGCTGGCTTTCGTCATACTGCCCACCCCAGGTCAAGCCACCCTCTTTCACGTTGACCAGATACACCTCGAAAGCGACCGAAGCCGGAGTGTCAGCCGCAAAGCGCATACCCACCCGATCCCGGAACCGGTACACGTGGCCCACGAGCACTCCATCCACACCCAGCTCTGCGCCCAACTCCACCAGAAATTCCAACTCCCCCGTGAGCCTGCCCTCCCTGTTCACGATTTGGGAGCGAACACCTTCCGCCTGATCATGGGGAACAAGCCGATACTGCGTTTGACTTGCCACGAAACGGGTAAGGGATTCGGTGAGAAAATCAGCGGCCCCTTCCTCAACCGGCCCTGCCAAAAACATGTTTCCCGAAAGCGGGCTGCGCACCGCAATACCGATTTCGTGGGAGCGGCTCATGTCCTTAAAAGGCACCACGAGCAATGTGCTGATTCGGGCAGTTTCCGTGCTCGTCGGACTCGGATGGGGTCGCTGAGCACATCCTGCTGTCAGCACGACCGCGGCGGCACAGATGCAAACGTGAAACCCGGCACGCCTTAGTGTTTCGTTCACAGAACCCCCTTTGTGGAAGGCACGCCTCTGACCCGGGGGTCCAAGCCGGTCGCCTGATCCAGAGCCCTGCCAAGAGCCTTGAAAATCGCCTCCAGCAGATGGTGGTCGTTCTCGGCCCACACCCTGTGAATGTGGCACGTGAGTCTGCCCTCGGTTGCGAAGGCCCTGAAAAACTCCTTGGCAAGCTGTGTTTCGAAGGCACCTATGACCGTTGCGGCAAAATGTACCTTGAACACCAGATAGGGACGCCCCGACAGGTCGATGGTGACAGCGGCCAAAGCTTCGTCCATGGGCACCTGGGCGTGTCCGTAGCGACGAATTCCCTCCTTGTCCCCCAGCGCGGCCCGGAAGGCCTCCCCGAGACACAATCCCACGTCTTCCACCGTGTGGTGGCAGTCCACTTCCACATCGCCTTTTGCGTGGAGGGAAAGGTCGAACAGTCCATGGCCCGCCATGAGGATCAGCATATGGTCCAGAAAAGGAACACCTGTTGAAACCTGTGCAGTCCCTTTTCCATCAAGGTTCAACGTCACACGAACGTCGGTTTCTCGGGTGGTGCGCGCAATCGAAGCGCGGCGTTCTCGCGGCTGATCCATAGGGCAGGGGACACCTCAGATGCGAAAGGTGGACGAGCCTTGGCCCTCGATGGGAAAAGCGGGTCCAGCAGCTTGGAAGTGGTGGAGATGAGGGGGCTCGAACCCCTGACCTCGGCGTTGCGAACGCCGCGCTCTCCCAACTGAGCTACATCCCCGATGCACGTTGACCGAATCTTATACCGCGTTTAAGGTCCAAGGTCAATATCTTTTTTTGTCGTCCTCCGCGCAGAGGCTTTCAAGCACGCCCTTTCCCAGTGTCTGCTTGCGCGGCGTAGTGTTCCAACACCGCGTCGCACAGGCCTGCAATGGTGAAATCGGTGGCCACGATGTCCACGTTCAACCCCAGATCCCTTGCCGTTTCCGCGGTGACCGGCCCGATACATGCCACCACGACGCCCTTCATGAGGAGGTCCGATCGGCCGGCCGGCAGCAGCGAGACAAAGTTCTTCACCGTAGAGGAACTGGTGAAAGTGACAAGGTCCACCTCACCGCGCTCCATCCTGCGGACCAGGGCGTCCCCATGATCCCGCACGGGACGTGTCTCGTACGCCACCACCTCCTCCACCTGCGCCCCCATCTTTACCAGTTGCTCGGGCAACACGGTTCGCGCCCCCCCCGCTCGGGGCAGCAACACCCTCTTTCCCCCCATCTGCCGATCTCGGAACGCCTCGACCACCGACTCCGCACGGTAGGTCTCCGGAACAAGGTCCGCAACCAGGCCAAATTTTCGCAAACTGCCGGCCGTGGCGGGACCGATGGCGGCTATACCCTTCGCTCCCAGGGCCCGAACGTCCAAACCTGCCGCAAAAAGCGCGTCAAGAAAGAAACCGACCCCATTTACACTGGTGAAAACGACCCAGTCGTAAGAAGAAAGACCCCGCACCGACGCCCGCAGCGGATGGGGGTCCTCCGGGGGTTCGATCACGATGGTGGGGCACTCGATGCATTCGGCGCCCCATTGGGTCAACCTGTGGACAAGATCGCTTGCCTGTTCCCTGGCCCGGGTCACCACCACCGTCTTTCCGAAAAGGGGCCTTTCCTCGAACCAATTGAGGCTTTCCCGCAACAGCACCACCTCCCCAACGACAAGTACTGCGGGCGGTTTCACGGCGTTGCGTGCCGCCAATCCCGCAATGCTCCCCAACGTTCCCGTAATCGTTCGTTGCGCCGGGGTGGTTCCCCATCGGACGACAGCAACCGGCGTGTCGGGGGATCGTCCGCACGCCGTGAGGTTTTTGGTGATTTGCGGCAGATTCTTTACCCCCATGAGAAACACAATGGTGCCCATCCCCCGGGCAAGGCTCTGCCAGTCGATAACCGAAGCCTCCTTGGCCGGATCCTCGTGACCGGTCACAAACGCCACGGTGGAGGTGAATCCTCGATGTGTCAATGGAATCCCTGCGTACGCGGGCGCCGCAATGGCCGAGGTGACCCCTGGAACCACCTCGAACGGCACCCCGGCTTGGCGAAGGCACTGCCCTTCCTCCCCTCCCCTACCAAAAATGAACGGATCCCCTCCCTTGAGCCGTGTTACCGTAACGCCCTGACACGCCTTTTCCACGATGAGCCGATTGATGGCATCTTGTGAAAGGGCATGATCACCTGCCTTCTTGCCCACGTAAATCTGCTCGGCGCCTTTTGGCGCGTAGTCGAGCAATCTCTCGGAAGCAAGATAGTCGTAGATGACCACCTGACTTTTTCGGATACAGTCGCATCCCCTCACGGTTATCAGGCCCGGGTCACCGGGTCCCGCACCCACGATATAGACCATGCCTTTCATGGTGTCGTCCGGTCTCGCATGCTTTTGAACCTGTACGATTGCAGTCTGCGCTTGGGTTTATCCTTGCACCGGCTCAGGCCGTGCCTCAAAAATCCCGTCCGCTTTCCCCGCCCCGAAGGCTCCAGGCAGTCCGCACCCTGACGGCAAGGGATTCTTGTGCACGCCCTCAGCGCGGAGCACCCCTCCGACCCCCGCTGAGCACCTTCGAAACAAAACTGGCCGAGCAGTTACTAACCCCCATGCCCGGTGCGGGCACAACGAACCATGAAAACCCGTCTTGCGCTCCCCCTTTGGGACCGGGGGCTTGGAGGGATCTTCATATAAACCCGTGAAGCGTGCATTGCCGCTCGTTGGTACCTCACGCCTCGGTCTGTGTCGCCTGCCCCAGGCGAGCGAGGATTGCATCGGCGCCCCGTTCCAACAAGCGCTCGGCCAGGGTTCGGCCCAGTGCCTCCGCGTTTTCGGGGGAACCTGAAATCGTTTCCCTCAAAAGCGGTTTCCCCTTGAGCCCGGCCACAAGGCCCGTGAGGTGGAATCGGCCTCCCCTGAGCTTACCGTGCCCCGCTACGGGTACCTGACAGCCACCGCCCAGCCGGCGCAGGAACGAGCGTTCCCCTTCCACGACGACGCGTGTCTGCTCATCGTCAAGGGCCGAAACAAAGGGTGCCGCCAGGAAATCCTCCCGGCGCAGCTCTATTCCCAGCGCTCCCTGACCAATGGCAGGGAGCATGGTACGTTCGTCCAAGTACTGAGTGATTCTCTTCTCCAGGCCGAGGCGCTTGACACCGGCGGCCGCCACCACAATGGCGTCCAGGCCCTCGGACTCGAGCTTCTTCATCCGGGTGTCCAGGTTACCCCTCAGGCTCACTATGGACAGGTCCGGCAAGAGGGACAGAAGCTGCGCGGCCCTTCGCAGACTGCTCGTTCCGACCCTGGCTCCCGGGGCAAGGTCGGTGAGTTTTCCGCCATTCTTCCCTATCAACACGTCCCTGGGATCCTCCCGCACCGGGATCGCCCCGAGGCACAACCCGGGCGGCAACTGCGCGGGCATGTCCTTGACGCTGTGCACGGCGAGATCGACACGGCCGTCCATGAGGGCCTCTTCTATTTCCCTTACAAAAAGACCCTTGCCCCCCACCTGGGCAAGGGGCACATCCAGGATCTTATCCCCCCTGGTTTTTATCACCGACAGTCGTACCTCCAGGCCGGGAGTCCGCTCCATCATCCTGGCAGCGACCCACTCTGCCTGACGCAGAGCCAAAGCGCTTCCCCTCGTACCCAGCTTCAGGGTTTGTCCCATCAGTGGCAACCGGCACAGGTCGAAGCACTGCAGCCGCTGCATGACGATGCGGAGCTGCGGGTCACCTCCCCGCCGCTTCCCTTGCTCACGAATGCGCAACGGGACAGCACTCTGTTTACCTGAGAACTGTCGCATTTCGGACAAGCTGCATCGTCTTTTCCCAGGACGAGGTATTCAAAGTCTTTTCCGCAGTTTTCGCAGTGATATTCGTAGATGGGCATACCGTTTTCCCCTTCCCAAAGATACGGTTGCATCGTGTGTGTCCACCGGTCCGTCACTCTGTTTCGGGCCGTGCGGGGCACCGCCTTTCTCAGGCGGACACGAAACAATAAAACTTCCACTTCCTTTACGATACGATAATCTTATAAGCCTGGGCCGGCCGTTCGTCAACATTTCCAGCCATGGGAGCATACCGCCGGATGTCCCCATGGCTCACACCAGCCCCGGGCTTCCTGAAAAGAAATCCGCCAGTCGGCGCGGTCGTCGACAGGACCCATTGACTGTGGTGCCCAGGGCCTTGACAAAAGGCCCTTCTGCGTTATTTTCTTCACGTACTTCGATTGAGCGCCTCACAAGCGGTCAACCTTCCAGTTCTCCCTATCCGGGCGCTTTTCATCGTCCGGGGAACCCGACGACAGCGCACCGCATTTTGCCAGGGTCTTCTGCCTGCGCCGTGACGGGCGCAAAACCCTTTAGGGCTTGTGCAAAAATAAGTTCCCCTTTTCAGGTGTCGAGGCGCGCGCATGGCAAGGCGCGAGGAGGGCGA
>ENA-OSEO01000879-OSEO01000879.1-sediment-metagenome-genome-assembly--contig:-NODE-879-length-65267-cov-8.220172_pt1 | contig 65267 bp, 46 predicted proteins | sample MGYA00237883_ERZ534232 | MGnify/ENA metagenome assembly ERZ534232
GGAGAGAGCTGGGAGAGGACCCCAAGCTGGTGGCCGACTTTCTGAGTCAAAAGATGGCCTCTCAAATCGACAAATACCGTGATAAGCTGTTTGCCGATCCTATAGAAGTGGATACTCCCAGCGGTCCGGTCACAATATATCCTCAGCGTACCAACAACATACTTGAGCAATTTTTTCGAGGCGTAAAGCGCGGGTACCGTCGTAAAACAGGTAACGATTCAATGCGTAGAGCACTACATGCAATGCTGGTGGATGCGCCATTGGTAAAGAACCTCGACAATCCAGAATACATGAAGCTCCTACTTGACGGCAGAGCGAATCTTGAAGAACTCTTCGCCGAATTAGAAATAGAAAACCATACGAGGGATCAAGAGTTCGAAACCACTATGGATCGCATACTTCCGGGTTTTCGCGATCTCGTTAAACTGTCAACCTTACCGGTCCAACTGGTTCGCTCACTCACGGGGAAAGCAGAAATTGCCAAATCCAACTGAATTTTGTGACCATAGGGTTTTCTCTTAAGATCCACGGCAATGTCGGTTTGATCGAAGACAAGGCGCACTGTCTGCGCATCCAGATAGGATGCCTGGGTCAGGCCCAAATCTGCCTTGTCAAATGCGCTGGCGAGCCAATGCCTGTGGGCATGGACTGACATGGTCTTCTTACCGCCGGTATAGTGGAGGCCGGCGCCCTTGATCCCCTGAACCTTGGCCACCGCCTTGGCGACCTCGCGGACAGAAGAGGCATCGGGTATCTCGATGGGGGGATCGCAGGCAATTCCTTCAGAGACTATCCGGCCCCTCAGAGTCAGCGTCAATTCCAGGTTCTCTTTACTGCACAGGAGAGTCACACGCTCAGGCCTCAATGTCAGCACAGCCACGTAGCACGGCAAGGGGTTCGAGCCCACCAACAGGATTTGATGGGGACTCGGCGGTTCGAGTCCACGGCGCTTGCGCTCGCTTCGGATAGTTTCGTTCGGTTCCACGTTGAATCCTCTCTTTTCCTTATCGTGCAAACGCGCAGTCCAGGGCCTGCTTGCAGTACGGGCCACTATCCTGGAACACCCCCCCCCAAAAGCGCGGCGCTAAGAGGCACCGCCGCATCCATGTCGTCAAGCGATCTCGTGAGATTCGCCCTTTGCAGGCGACTGCCGAACGCAGGGACAAGTCCTCTCCAGCCCTGGCTGACGGATATTCTGGAAGTGGGTTTGGCCCATTTGCTTTTTTTAGGACCCAGTGACTGCCAATTTGGCCCAAAAATGGATGCCAAGGGTTTGATCATCCCTGGGGCCGCTACGCGGCGGCCGGAGCCAGCACGCAGTGCACCGTAAAAAACACATCATCAAATGAAAACTGACTTGCTCTTAGCAGATGACCACTGTTGGTTCAAGCAGGCCTTCGCAGCTTTTCCCCTGTGCATCTTCCTCGCGGATCTCCCAGAACCGAGACGGTTTTTCCCTTACGCGAGAGCCCCGAAGTTGTTGCTGCCTGGAGAGATCCGATTATGCTCAATCGGGTCAATGTTCCGGACAGTAGACAATGTATGCATACTGGATAAGATGGAACATGTCTCAATCCCCTCTAATCGGGTCAATGTTCCGGACAGACCCCGATGGTGTTTGTTCCTGTCATGCCTGTGGAGTCTCAATCCCCTCTAATCGGGTCAATGTTCCGGACCCATACCGGGATTATCCTCTGTGATAGAGTGGAACCGTCTCAATCCCCTCTAATCGGGTCAATGTTCCGGACGACAGTGAGGGTATCCGGCGGAAAGGCCGGGTACCTGTCTCAATCCCCTCTAATCGGGTCAATGTTCCGGACAAAGGATTTTGCATTGGTACTCGCCGCCATGCTTCTGTCTCAATCCCCTCTAATCGGGTCAATGTTCCGGACTCGTGAAGCATTGGAGGACATGATCGGCCTGGGCGTGTCTCAATCCCCTCTAATCGGGTCAATGTTCCGGACGGAAACAAGGCCGCTGGGAAACGATGCAGGACGGCGAGTCTCAATCCCCTCTAATCGGGTCAATGTTCCGGACGCAACAAACAACGTGGCGTTTCCAAACAACACTTTTGTCTCAATCCCCTCTAATCGGGTCAATGTTCCGGACGGAGTGTAACCTTTTTGCGTTGTAGCCAATCCAGGGCTCTCACGCGTCGTAGGTACCGGTTAATCCATCAATGAACCAGGATCCGTCACCTTCGTAATCATCCGGATACCCTATACCCTCGAACATCCGGTGATCCATCAGAATCCTTTCTCTTCTCATATGAGCCTCCCAATATCGTTCCCAGTCCCCGCTGGTATACACAGATCTCAAAAGCAATGTGGCCTCCGCCCCCTCTATGGACCAGCGGCGACCTGACCCCTCCATTCGGTCTTTTACCGTGTGACCACACGTTGATTCCACCACACCCGTCCCTATCGGGTAACCAGCGGACAAATACTCATCGTATTTCATCCACTGTCTGTGATTCTCAAAGTAACGTATCGTGCCCTCTAACGCCTTGCTCTGACTTCTACTCAAACTCTCCTCTCTCAATTTCTGCAGTAGACCCTCTATAACATCCTCAACCTTACCTTCAAGTATTCTCTCTAGTTGACTGTGAACCCACTTCTTTGTCTCGACAGTCTTCTCGCCATACAAAGCAGTCCCAGCACACCACACATACTCAGAAACATGTATGATATCGAGAATGCCAACATATTCAACGCCTTTCAGTACCCTCGCAACCATGCTCCATAAACTCAGCGCCCCATCCATCAATACCACCAACGGTTTCTTATGCTCAGGATCTCGTGACACAGCATCCTCAATTATCCGTGTCGCAACCTCCTCTCGACTACGCTTTAGACTTGCAAAGCGCCTTACGTTCCTCGCCCTAACATCTTCACCCTGCTTCCCACCCTTCTCCCTTTTCTCCGGATAAACCAGATTATCCGCCACCTCCCTTGCGTTGCGGACCTTTCTGTCAACGCTATAACTGACCCCCACGGTCGCTTCCTTCTTTTTCGGTCGCTTTTCTGTTTCTGCCTCGCCCAAAACAGACTCCAGTTCCGCCAACTCACGCTTTATCACCGGAACCCCTTTACCGTCGAAGCCTACTGCATGTATCTCCCCTTCGCTCTCGGGTGAACAGGGCTCCTTCTTCTGATAAAAATCGTCATAACTGGTGCAACTCTCCTGGCTGATCACCTCGAACCGACTCGGACTGATTTCAAGGCCCAAGAACTTTAGAAACGTGTTCTCGCACTGACCAAAGGAGTCACGGATGCTCGACAGATCCATAAGCTCCTGTAAAAGATACGAATAGCACCTATCGGGGAAATCCACCTGAGCGTCCAATGGCATTACTCCGCCAACGCCCTCCAACCGATAGCAGCTGCGGGGCACCTTGACCTTGCCGAAAACGGAGAAATAATCCCTTCCACGTAAGCCGCTCTCTTTCTGAAGGTTCAAACCAGTGTCCAACTTCAACTCCCCACCCACATCCCCCGTCCCCTTTGTCGCAAAATAGTACTTCATGGCTGCGAGGCCGATTCTCTGGATCATACGGAAGATACACTTCTCCATCTCGTAGGCCGTAAAGGCTGCGGAATTCTCCCCCACATAATCAAAAAGGCTATCAAAATCCAACTTGCCCTCTGATATACACAGCTCTGCTGATATGGCCTTCATTTCCCCTCCTTATGGCAAAAGGTTAATATTCAGATTTTCCCTTTGCCACACATTGGAACTGAAAGCCAGTACTTTCTTCGTCCAGGCTCCTATTTGCGGTAATCCATCTTCTTCCTCATGCCCGCTGATTTCCCACTTCCCATCGGCGCCAGCAGCAAGGGGGACCACGAATAATACCACCACCTGGGGCCACCCCAAGCCGCCTGCTCCCTCTATGACCAGCTCCTAACGCAAAAAGGTTACACTCTTCCGGACGGATGGGGCAGGCAATCCTATGAGATACGCCCACGAGATAAGTCTCAATCCCCTCTAATCGGGTCAATGTTCCGGACTCACGTAGCTCATATACCATCTATAAGACTGGAATTGTCTCAATCCCCTCTAATCGGGTCAATGTTCCGGACGACTCATGAATCCTTGTGGAGAGAATGGAAATCATGGTCTCAATCCCCTCTAATCGGGTCAATGTTCCGGACGAGATGATCCGGATCAATTCGAGGATTATGAACACAAGTCTCAATCCCCTCTAATCGGGTCAATGTTCCGGACTGAAGCAATACGATATCGACGCGGACACGGAAGTCGGTCTCAATCCCCTCTAATCGGGTCAATGTTCCGGACAAATATCCCACCCTTTGCGATCGTGCAACTGCACAATAGTCTCAATCCCCTCTAATCGGGTCAATGTTCCGGACGCACGAGTGGATGGTGCAGGATCATGCCGAGTAGATGTCTCAATCCCCTCTAATCGGGTCAATGTTCCGGACTTGAGGATAGCCTTAAATATGAGTTCTCCTCGACGAGTCTCAATCCCCTCTAATCGGGTCAATGTTCCGGACGAAGGAGCGGCAGGGGTGGCAGATTGAGGCGCAGTTTTTGGTCTCAATCCCCTCTAATCGGGTCAATGTTCCGGACGGACGCCTTTGCGGCGTCTGTGGGGGGCTCTGGTTCCTGTCTCAATCCCCTCTAATCGGGTCAATGTTCCGGACCAGGCCGCCGCGAAGGCGGCGGCCCTGGATGCCGTGAGGAAGTCTCAATCCCCTCTAATCGGGTCAATGTTCCGGACCGGTCCGAGCAAGGCTGCCCAAAAGGCCGCTCGTCCTGTCTCAATCCCCTCTAATCGGGTCAATGTTCCGGACTAAACTATCAACTACGGAGGTATACAGGTGGCAAAAAGTCTCAATCCCCTCTAATCGGGTCAATGTTCCGGACCAATTTGAACTTCAGGGGAAGGTGGAAGGCGAATATGTCTCAATCCCCTCTAATCGGGTCAATGTTCCGGACTAAGGCTCCTCGGGGACACTCTGCGCAAGCGGCTGAGTCTCAATCCCCTCTAATCGGGTCAATGTTCCGGACAAGATCTTCATTGGAATTATGAGGAGGGGGTGAGGCAGTCTCAATCCCCTCTAATCGGGTCAATGTTCCGGACATAATATATCACTGGTAGAGCCCGGTTTTGCTCCCAGGTCTCAATCCCCTCTAATCGGGTCAATGTTCCGGACATTTAAAAGATGTGGGGATAATGTGGTTGTTATTTAGTCTCAATCCCCTCTAATCGGGTCAATGTTCCGGACAACGCTCTCCGACAATCGGTCGGAAGGTTAATAACCTGTCTCAATCCCCTCTAATCGGGTCAATGTTCCGGACAGAGTCAGGAAGAACTCGCTGCCGAAATGGCAGCGAGTCTCAATCCCCTCTAATCGGGTCAATGTTCCGGACCTTGTCTTCCTCTGAGGGTGAAGGAAGCAAGGGCAAGTCTCAATCCCCTCTAATCGGGTCAATGTTCCGGACTTGTTCCTCTGCTCGGCGGGGCATGGTGCCAGAAAAAGTCTCAATCCCCTCTAATCGGGTCAATGTTCCGGACTGTGGGGAGACACCCTGCGCAAGAGGGTGCAGGCACTGTCTCAATCCCCTCTAATCGGGTCAATGTTCCGGACGACAGATGTCTTTTACGATGACAAAAGAGGCGGTTGGTCTCAATCCCCTCTAATCGGGTCAATGTTCCGGACGCGTGGATATTGTCCGTGTTCAGGAGTGGACACTGACGATGTCTCAATCCCCTCTAATCGGGTCAATGTTCCGGACTTATGGAGCTTTTTCATTTATATATTAAATAAAATTATAGTCTCAATCCCCTCTAATCGGGTCAATGTTCCGGACAATGTCTATAGAAAAGGGTACCCTGAAAGATGGTAAAGTCTCAATCCCCTCTAATCGGGTCAATGTTCCGGACACACATACCTCTCCCCAGATCCCGCAAAGGGATTCTGTCTCAATCCCCTCTAATCGGGTCAATGTTCCGGACGGAAACCCTCAGGGCACTGAAACAAATATCTGAAGAGGTCTCAATCCCCTCTAATCGGGTCAATGTTCCGGACCGTTCGAGCGTGAAGACGCTTCTTATGCAGCGGTAGTCTCAATCCCCTCTAATCGGGTCAATGTTCCGGACCCTTGACCTGAACAATGCAGACGACATAGAACTGATGTCTCAATCCCCTCTAATCGGGTCAATGTTCCGGACCCGCGGAGTGGACCTGCAGTTCATAATCAACAAGGAGTCTCAATCCCCTCTAATCGGGTCAATGTTCCGGACGGAAGAGGGGGAGGCAGTCTCTATGCATACCGAGGCTTGGGGTCTCAATCCCCTCTAATCGGGTCAATGTTCCGGACGTATTCACAGCATGAGGTTACGAGAGGAACAAATAGTCTCAATCCCCTCTAATCGGGTCAATGTTCCGGACCAAGGGAAGCAAGAGCAAGGGAAGCAAGAGCAAGCAGTCTCAATCCCCTCTAATCGGGTCAATGTTCCGGACGCGTTGAGTCGGACCTTTTACGGGTGCGGCCGTATAGTCTCAATCCCCTCTAATCGGGTCAATGTTCCGGACAAAAGGTGCCGTTCTGGCCTTTATGAGGGAAATTTGTCTCAATCCCCTCTAATCGGGTCAATGTTCCGGACAAGCCTGTGAAGTTCCAGAGTGGGCATATTGGTTAAGTCTCAATCCCCTCTAATCGGGTCAATGTTCCGGACATACAGGTTCGACAAATCTCTCTCATTAAGGGAAAGTCTCAATCCCCTCTAATCGGGTCAATGTTCCGGACGTGCAGACTTGCGTAGTGTGAACTTGCAAGGTGCAAACGTCTCAATCCCCTCTAATCGGGTCAATGTTCCGGACTCCACTGAGATGCAGGACTGGGCGGGGAAAGTGATCGGTCTCAATCCCCTCTAATCGGGTCAATGTTCCGGACTGAAAGTCTGCGAAATAAAAACTACAAAATGCTTTTTCGTCTCAATCCCCTCTAATCGGGTCAATGTTCCGGACCAAGGGCAGATTGACTCTGCCCTTGACTGGATTGAGGTCTCAATCCCCTCTAATCGGGTCAATGTTCCGGACAAATCAAGGAACAGAACAAGAGAAAGAGAAAGAAAAGTCTCAATCCCCTCTAATCGGGTCAATGTTCCGGACATCGTTTCGGCGCCCTGCTGGGAGAATGTGCGCGGGATGTCTCAATCCCCTCTAATCGGGTCAATGTTCCGGACAATTTGGCAGAGGTGGGCGGCAAGAGCCTGTTGGAAGTCTCAATCCCCTCTAATCGGGTCAATGTTCCGGACACGTATTTCCTGCATCTTTGCCGGGCGAGGAGACTGGTCTCAATCCCCTCTAATCGGGTCAATGTTCCGGACGTTTCTTTAGTTGGCTGATTTGTTGAGGGAGAAGGTCTCAATCCCCTCTAATCGGGTCAATGTTCCGGACCTGTTTCCCTGGCGATTGCATATCTGCTAATCTAAAAGTCTCAATCCCCTCTAATCGGGTCAATGTTCCGGACTCTATTCATTGCAATTGCTGTTTCCCTGGCGATTGCATGTCTCAATCCCCTCTAATCGGGTCAATGTTCCGGACTCCACCCTTCAGTTTGGGCGTTTTTTCAGGAGGTTGGCGGAGGTTTTTGACGGACCCCCCTGGAATTCGCGGCCGAGGTTTTCTCGACCTCTTAAAAAGAGCACGACAATCTGCATAAGGCCCTGTAAAGACTAAAGAATCCAATTTCGACGCACCTCCTCTCGGCAAGATGTGTCCTAACAGCCCACGATTATTGTAGAAAAGCAGCATTTTCACAAATTCCAAGACCTCAAGTGCGGAGGTCCGTTACGAGTACCCCTACCCGCCAGGGATTCTTAACTGCCGGTGATCGCAAGCACCCCAACCCCTCCATATCCGGCCTTTCCGCACGAAGAGCCCAACAGCCCCCCCCCCCCTTTGGCCACCTACATGCATGCCGAGCCACTCCTTATATGGTATAGGGTAGGCTTATAAACCGCCTCAGCGCCACTTGCAAGCAGAAGTCGGGAGATTCAGCATGAAGTCCCCAGCCCCGATCAGTGTTCCGGCCAAGTTAGACCACCTGAGGAATACTGTCTTTTCGGTGGGCGATGCCCACCCCATCGACAACCTCGATGCAGGCGGGGCTTTACGGATGGGTGCTCCGCATTGCGCAGGCTGAGGCACGCGCAAACACAGCCACCCGGCCGCTACGATGGTCGTGGCCCCACGGGTTACTGATCTTCAGGCATACCTCCCAACTCCTCAAACCGCGCTTTCCTTACCCTCACACAGGCCTTCCCGGACGGCAAGGGGGATGCAGGAATCGCAATTTGTGACCGCACGCAGTATACCAGCCATTGAGCAACCCCTCATTCGTCGGGCCGGTAGGTCAAGAGGCGCATCACGTCCTTTTTGGCCAGGAGAGCTCCGTCCTCGAGCATCCGCCTCTCGGCCAATTTGTCTTTCAGATACCTCAATGCCTCAGCCTCGGTGGTGTGCACGAATTCGAAATCGGTTGGGTTGGCCATGTATGCCTTGGGAAGGCGAATTATCAGGTTCACCGCTTTAAGACCGACAAGCAGCACAATGGCCACCAGACCGAACATAATGACGTACCATTTGGTCCTTTCCTTTTTCACCACTTCAATGCTCCGCCGATACAGTTTCTCTTCATACCCCTTGATATCTTCGATGCGTTCTTGAGTGGCTTTTTCGCTCACCTCCATCCGGTTCTTGTCCGCCCCTACCAGCACTCTGACCGCACCGTAACAGACGACGACTATAAGGATGACGGGAATCACAAGGCCCATCAGGCCGGCGTAAGAGCCCTTCATTTTTTCCTCCAATAAACTACACACCACAACAAATTGTTAACCAACAAGATGGCGAGGGTCGCCGCCGCCGTGCTGAACAAAACCCCAGTTTCCCGGACTTCCAAAACACCCTTTTCGGCCTCCAGACTTATCGTCTCCTCGGTTCTCGCCGCCAAAGCGGCCTTCGTCTTCTGTAATTCGTTCAGGATCTCCTGCTTCGAGTCGCGACACTCATTGAGCTGCTTGGTCAGCCGATCTATCTCCTGTTGCAGGAGTACCGTTTGGTTGTCCTTTTCACACCCGATCGGTGCCAGCACCACAAAGCCGATCAGGGCCAGCATCGAGAGTCTGGTCATACTTGTTCCCCCTCCTTCCTTGTCCGCTGACTATAGTGTGCGCGTTCACAAACCTGGATTTCTCTTGATTGAGTAGCGGGCTAAAGGCCCCGTCCCCGCGATTGCCCCCCCATTTCATATACCTCGCGCGCCCGCAAATTGCGCTGTCTATGCCCTCAGATCGCTACTTCTTCCCTTCCCCTATCCAGGCATCGATTTGGGCGCGACGCTTGTGCTTCTTGTATGATCCCCCGAGCTTGTCACGTATCGCCAAGGCCACTTGTGCGCGGTCCTGGGCCGATTCCAACTCCCCCACTCGCTGGAGGATCGAACCCATGGGGCCCGCATCCGAAGACCTCAAAGGGGCGAGCTGCCTCAGCAGTATGTCCTTCAACGACACCGTGGAAGAAGGAGCCGTATCCGTGGCGGGGGCAGTTTCAGGCGCCTGAGAAGGCATCCCCGGCGCGGGTCCCCTCGTATCAGGAACGGCCGGTGCCGGTACGCTTCGGTTGCCTTCCGCAGAAACGGTGGTTCGCTGCGGGTGCGCTTCTTGCCACAGCCGCTCTTTTTCCTCGCATTCGCGCGCAAGGTCGTCGCCGCCCACGCGCAGGGCCGCCCAACCGAAGGGCAAGAGCTGGGCTCGATCCGCGGGCCGAGGGGCCATGCCCGCCAGCCAGAGGGTTGTTGCATTGGGCTTGTCGACATATCCGGTTCGCGTCTTTATGCGAATGCGCCGCACAGGTTCGATAGTGAGGCATTCCGCGCCGCTGTGGCGCCCGATCCTGACCAGCCCGGCATCTCGGGACGACGGGGTGGATACTGTCTCGGCGCCCACCGTCTCCAAGTCATGATCCTCACGCCCTTTCTCGCGTGAGTAAAAGGTGTGAAGAGCCTCCGCCAAGCCGTTCCACACGAGAGGATTGCGGATAGCTGCGGAACCTTCCGGTTTCAATACCGCAATCGTGCCCGAAAAAACCACGCCGCGCCGCACGACCTCCAGGAGTTGCGGCGGGCCGAGTTGCGCGTCCTGGGCATTCTTTTTCACGTTCACCGCGTAAACGATCCGTGTCGGGGCATGCCCCACCGGCATGAAATCCGACACGTGCACCATACGGAAAGGATCGTTCTCGAACCCGCCCATCCCGTAGCCCAGGAATCGCTGCTCCAGCGCTCTGGCACTCCCGTCCTTATTATCCGACGGCGGGCGCAACGCCGGCCCTGCCTTACTCACAACGCCATTCAACCACGCAGTTCGCATGGCGCCCTTGATGGCCGAACCCGGTAGGAACGGACGCCCGTCGTAGGCAAGCCAGGCAGTGCGGCCGATCTGTAATTCGTTGACAGCACCCCGCACGGCCCTGCTTCCGGACATTGTGTTGCCCACCTGGGGCCGAAGCATCTGCCTATACTTGTCGACCAGTCCCTTACACACGGCCACGGACCGCTGCGCCACCCGGCGACCCGTTTCAAGGTTGCCGTTGTAAAACCTGTACAATTCCAGGACGGACTCTACCGTTCCTTTTCGACAGATATCCTGAAATCGCTTCAGGGCACCCTGCTCGAGGGCTGCGGTGAAGTCCATGGGGTCAAACACCTGAAGCGCCATCTTGTCCGCATCCAGCACAAAGCCCATGGGCTCATACACCTCCCCCGTGCCAAGATGCAGGGGGGCAAGGGCCGTGATCGTGCAGTGGAACCTTTCGGTCTTCATGCGGGCACCTCCAGTCTCGTAGGCAAGCAGGGGGCGTACCCCTGGTGAACCGCCTCCGGTTGCATGCGGGAAACCCCGCGCACGGCCCGGCCGACGTAAGCGGGTACGGGTTGACCCGGCAAGAGAGTGAACACCGCCCCTGGTCCCGCCATGACCACAGGTGCTTTGTACGGCACCGGCGAGGTCGCCAACGTGTCACCATGACGACCGTACCGGACAAAGGGCGTGAAGAAGTAGTCCCCACCGCAATCACTTTTCTTTGGCACGCACGGCCCAAGGGTGTAGAGCGCATTTATGGCCTCACTGGCCGGCGTCGACAGTTCCCTTGCCCCCTCGACGACGAAACGGCCCATGCCCGTGCTGGCGTCCCGGCCGAAGCCGAAACTGCCTATCCTGGAAAGCCCGAGCACTATTCGGTCGATGTCGGTCGCATCGGCGTCCAGGATGGCGAACACAACGAGGCGCATGCCTGGTAGATAACTCAAGCTGGGCACGGAGTAAGGGGCGAACATCCCTGTACCCGTGGTGTTGGTGGCACGGTTGATAGTGTTGTGGGGCCGCTCGACGGTTTTTTCCAGTGTGGGCTGCAACGCATGGGGCACGACCGTTTGGCCCGCAACCATAACGGCCACTTCGTCTCCCGTGCAGTACCGGGCCCCTGCCAGGTCGAGGCGCAGGTCCTCGGAAAGCAGCACCCAGCTTCTCCTTTTGTGCTCCTTGCGGTGTTCGATGCGTTGGCGCCGGTCCTCTTCCACGGGACACAGCCAGGACATCGGCAGCGCGGGCCGCGGCAGGGCATACGCCCGACCCCCCGTGGCCGTTGACGGGATTTCCGGGAACCCCGAGGAAAATACGGCGAAGGGCCGCTCGTCATAGCGGGCGAGGGCCGCTTCGAGTCCCCCGGCCACAAGGGCCGCATCGTAAGCCACCTGCCAGCAGAAATGGCCGAAGAGGGTGTCGCCGGCAAGGCGAGTCGCGAAGTCCGAAAGGGGCTTTATCCTGATGGCATACCGTTTCACGCCGCCACCTCCGTAAGGGTCTTCTTGAATCCGTCCACCCTTCGTCTCACGGCTTCGTCCTCGAATTCGAACCGAATGCGGCCATACCCCCGGCTGCCGCTGCCCCCGAGGTAGTCGAGCTCCAGAAGGCCCAGGCCCCGGAGCAACAGGTCGTAGAGGTCCTCCTCGTCACCGAGCACCTTGAGGGTCACCGAGAAGGTGAATTCCCCACCGGACGGGACCCTTTCCGTGAACCGGGGATTCGATGCGGTGCCGCTGATGCGGTTTATGGCGTTTTCCGACTTCACCTCGACCAGCGGCAGGGCCTTGTCGTCCGCTTCCTTTTTCCAGTCGGTGTCCAGGTAGCAGTCTGCGAAGGAGACGCGAGTGGGGCCTATGCCTTCTTTGATGACCATCTCGGCGTCCGAGCCGCCCGCGCCGAAAAGCCTGATGATGTTTGTGCATCTTCGCACGTCCTCTGAGGGGATCTTCCCGAGGTGCGTCATGCTCAAGGGCGCTCCCCCCGTGACCCCCATGGCGCCGCTTTCAAGTTCCAGCAGCGAGCGGACCTTGCCCTTGATGGACGAGCCGGGTATGAACGGCTCTCCGGTGTGCGGGTGTTTGATCACCGGGTTGTCGGTGCCGCCGATGCGCATTTCCATGTTGCCGGAACCTATGTGCAACCCGCTTACCAGACGGATTTTCCCCTTTATCTCCCTGATGTATGTCAGCTTCATGTCGTCTTTCTCCTCATGGAGCGATACCCTTGTTTGCTTCGGACTTGGCGCCGATAATCAACCCCTGATCCCCAACCCTTTATAGAAGCCCATGAACGCCTCGAAGAGCCCCGCGAACACGCCCAAGTCCTCGGGGTCCTCGACCTGTTCAACGCTCTCCTTGATGAAGTTCCTGAACCCCGGAGAAACCAGGTCGCGGCCTTGAGCATAGGCAGCCTTGGCGATGAGCATGTGAAGGGAAGGCAAAATGAGCCGGCCCCACTTTTCCGGCTCCTTCCGGTGCTTTCTGGCCAGCTCGTCGAGCCGAACAACCTCATCGTAAAACTTGCGAAGCTGTGAAGGCTTGTTCTTCTTGTCTCTGCTGTCTATATGGTCCGCCTTGATTTGGTTGGCCAGCCATTCCGCTCTTTCCGAAAAGAGCCGTGGGTCCACCAGCTTTGCCTCCTTGTTCTTCCAAAAGACAATTCGAGAAGCCGCCTTGGGCGGACCTTGGCCGGGACTCGGGTTTCTTCCGCTACTCATCGTTATCTCCTCCTCATGTTGTACAAAGTGTTCCACAGGGCCATCCGCAGGGCATCGCCGTGGTCGAGCAACCAACCAAGCACCTCGGTGTGCACTTCTTGGCGCAATGCGGCCCGCTCTTCCGGGCCGAAGTTTTTTGCCACGTTTCGCCCTGTCTGGTAGGCCAAAAAAGCCCTCCATCGCGTGCAGGCCATCTCCTTGAGCGCGATGCTGTGCATTTCACCAAGGCTTCTCTCACGGGCCACCATCCCAATGAACCCATTGAGCTGGTAGAGAAAGGCCGTGTTGATGATGCCCCTTTCGAACCATCCATTGAGCCGGTCACGGCACTGGAGCACCGCCCGGGCCTGTTCCCAGGTGGCAGACGCCCCGAACACCGTCAGCCGGTTCCGGCCGCCCTCCTTGGAAGCAGTTAGAGCATCTTCCGCTGACTGGGCCAGAAGCGGCACAGGGGTGGCCGCCTTGTGCAGGCCCATACCGGCTGAAAAGCGCACATGGGGATTTTCGCAGACATACCGGCCGAATTGCTCCTCGAGACATAGCGCCAGTTCCATGCACCGGTTCCAGGGACCGATGAGAAACAGGTCGTCGCCGCCGGCAAAAACCGTGTAGATGTCCCGGAACCGCTGATCCGTGGCCAGCAGGTGCGGCAGGTAGACCCCGAAAAAGGTGTGGAGCTGCCGGCTCAACGTGGCCACCCGGCTCATGGTCCTCTGGCCCTCTGGAACCCCGCAGGCCATGAGCACCCCAAGGTGGTCCACGTCCGCCTTGAGCACACCAAGGGCCTCGATGCCCAGAAACCCGTCCCCATCCTCGGCCGGTGTCCGGGCCATGGCCGCAATCATCCCGAAGGTCTTGGGCTCTTCCGGGTGCGGTGAGGGCTCATCGGGCTCCAGGGCCCCCTTGACCCGGCGGTCCTCGGCGTCTTTGCCCACCCGAGGGATGTAGCCACCCACCTGGTGCAAGGTGATGTCCGATGCCCATCTTTCCGTGCCCGGTTCACCGAGGTCCCAATAGTGGAGCAGAGAGCCTTCGGGAACCAGCGGTTCCTCGTCTCCCCTGAGAAAAGCCACTTGGTATTTGCCAAAGATCGGTGCCAGCAAGCGGTTGTCCTGTGCGTCGATCCGGGCTTCACTGTCGAGAACGGCCAAACGACGCAGGGAGCCGGCAAGCCGTTCCCCCAAAAAAGCCTGGTCGCGACACGGGGCGCACGCCCTGATCCCCCTCACATGCCTGTCTGCCTCGGTTGCGCGGGAGGCGGGACGTTTGCCGCACAGACGACACAGTTCTCCGCCGTCCTCGAAACCTTCCAGGTAGCCGACGACAGGTCCTGCGTAGCGCGCAAGATCGAACCGGCGGCACTTGCGCGCTTCCATGGCCGTGGCAACCCGATCCATCAGTGTCGGATACCCTTCTTCTTTGCCGCTGAAATCCCGGGGTGCTGCTTCCACCCAAGTAACCCCCAGTCCACTCTCCCCGTGGGTCATCCCGTACAGCCAGTGGTTCACCTTGTCCTCGGTCTCGCGAACGGCTTCCCGAGCGGCGGGTGTATTGGGAGCAATGATAGAGAACTTTCCCGCCGCATTGTACGTACAGGAGCAAAACGGTAACTCAACTGCACGGAGCACCGAGTCGGCAGCAAGGTCGGTGATGAGGGAGACAAAGAAAGAACGCCCCCGCAGCAGTTTCGAACGCAGTTTCCTGGCCTCTCCATAGCCCGTGGCGATAAAGTCCTGGATGCCGTAGAAATCACCGTGAACCATGAGAAACTTTTCTTGGTCCTCGTCCTTTATTTCCCTTTCGTGCAATGTCCCCCTTTCTCGGTGGTAGAGGTAGAGCGCCGCAGCCAGGGCCGATGTTCCTCGCAAGTGCTCGTAAAGGGAGACATCGGGCAGGACCTTGCCGCTACGGTCCGACGGCACGCAGGCGGTGTACCGAAGCACCAGCGAGTCGAAGTGCTCGAACCACAGTGACACGTTTTCCCGGCCATGACGCAGGTGCGCGAGCTCGCCGACGAACCCCTCGACAAGGGAGGCGTATTCCGCCCTCGCAGCCTCCCAGGTTTCGGGGGTCGCGTCGTCCCGGACAACGGGAAAAATCGTTTGCGGCCCAACCGCGGCGAGGGGATAAGCATGTCGCGGCAAGAACGGGGCGCTGCGGCCCTCCGGGTCAAGCTGCTCGAAGAGCGGCGAGAGGCGCACCTTCTGATAGTCCCGGGGGGTGGCGCTTCGGGCGTCTTCGTACTCCTTGCGGTCGTAACCGCTGGAAAGCCTGTCCGCCTCGGTAATGACCCACTGCATGGCCGTTTCCGGCTTATGGTGCATGGCGGCGAGATTCAAGAAGGAGTCCCCCTGCCCCCAGCCGGGCCGGTTGCAGCACGGGGGCAAGTGCTTCCGTATCTCGGGGTGCTCGATGAACCAAGCGGAAAAAAGCGCGTGGTCGTGTGAGTACCGGCCGGTCTTCCCATCAACCGGCTGATAAAGGGAGCTGTTGTTGTTCCGGTATTCCGGGGGGATGCCAAGAAGGTCCCCATGGACGAACTTGCCTATGTCGTGAAAAAAGGCCGCCATGGCTACTTTCAAAACAGTGTCTTCCAATTTGCTTCTCCTTTTTTCGCTGTTCCCAAGCCGCTATCGGATATCGAACAGGAGTGTTCCCAATGGGTTTCTATGCCACGAGTATCGCTCGGGCCATGTTCCGCAACAGGTGGAATGCCGTCTCTTTGACGGGCCATTCCCACCATCATCCCGGCACTTCCACCCGTATCCTACCCAGGCCGAACGTCGTCTGTTTCCCCACGTGGAGGCGCTCCCCCAGCCGCAGAAGAGGCAAATACTCCCCAAGTTTCCCTCTGTACACGGCCTCTCCGGTCATCCCACCCATGAACATCTCCCGTTCCTGGCGGTTGGAATAGCGACGCCAGTCCAACCACCGCAGGCGATTGTCCACCGTCTTCACCGCGGCGGCTCTTTGCACGAGCCCTTTGTAGTCCAGCTCCGGCTCCCCCTGGCCGTAAGTTTGAAAGAGGGACGATATCCGTCGAAGGACCGCGCGGACCAGAACATGAAAGGGAAGCTGCGCGGTCAAACTGTTTTCGAACTTGAGGCGCAAGGGGGTTTCCAGGGTCAAGGTGACGGAGGAATCTCCAGCCGCCTCGGAGCGATTCTCCGTATGGCCATCCAAACGGCCGTGCGCGGGCGTGACGAGCAGGTCCTCGATCGGCTGGTCCTGAACCAGGGTCGCGCTCTGGCACTCATAAACGATCTTTCCGTCCACGTGGACTTCCCGCAATACAAACGCCCCCCGGCGCCCGTCGATCCTTTTTCCAATGCCGATTTCCCCCATCCGGTCGAACGCATAAATGAAATAGGGGAGTTTGCGGTTCACCTCCCCGAACAAGAGCAGGGAGCAGGTGAAGCCGGTGCCGGCTGGGTAGTGGGTGTTCTCCTCGACGGGAGGACGGATGACAAAGGGGTGCGGCGTGTCGGAGACGCGCACGCCCGCAGGCGGCTGCGTGGCCATGGGTGTCTCGAAAACCAGGCAGTAGAGACATCGGTTCCTCAAGAGGCAGTCCTTGCACTCGTTGAGTTTCAGCGCGCAGACCACCCGTTTGAGGGCCACCCCGAAAGCCCCGCGAAACATGGACCCCTTGTAGGGGGGCATGAGTGCGTCGCGTATCAATTCACACGTGAAATCGTATTTGCCGTAGAGCATGTTTTCCTCTCACTGGTTTTGCCGCGGCCACATCAACGCGGATTCATGGTTCTTTACGGCCTCGCCATCGCGTTTTTCAAAGTTGATTTGCACAAAATCCACAATTTGCCTCGGGGGGAGCTTGGGCAACCGCGGCGGGATTGCTCCTACGCCCTTATGCCACACCAGGGTTGCAATGGCCTTGATCATCGTTTCGGCCACATCTGGCCAAATGCGGAATACGGCCTTTTTGGTGGGCGGTGCCCACCCTACGAAAACCTCAATTCCGGCGCGGAGCCAAGCATGCGGGCACGGCGTCTCCCAAGGTGATGCCGGCAGAAAACGAGGCCCGTCTGGCCGGAACGATGATCAAGGCCGTTGAAATGAACTTCGGGGGGCAGGCGCCGGGGCCCTCTGCGTCCCAAGGTATTGATATTACCGGTACGTGAACGGAAAAACCCTCTCGGGCGCACTTCGGACCCGGGCAAGAACCTCCTTCAGGAAATATCCGCAGAGCAACGGTTCGAAGTGGGCCTCGTGGAGCAAGCCGGCTGCTTCGCGAATGGCCTTTTCAACAGGGCACAGCGTGCCATCGTCCAGTGCCCCCATGGCCCACAGTGCGCCAAGGGGTAGCAGGGCCATGACCTTTACGGCAGGCCCCCTTCCGGGGTGGAGGCACCGAGAAAGGCTCTCGCGGTAGTATGCGAGCGCCTCGTCGCCCCTGCCCGTGGTTTCCATGATCCGGCCCATGTTGAAACACCACAATTGCCAGGGGTGATCGTCCTTGCCCCGGTGGGGCGGCGACAGGAGACTTTGCTCCACGTACCGACCCGCCGGCTCGCCGAGGGCCGTTTCGGCCAGAAAACGGGCCAGGGCCGCGTGTTGCCACTGGGTCCAACCGCAAGACTTCCTTTCCACGCCGTCCCATGTCTCGATGTCGAGGTATCGCCCCAAAACAACTTGCGCGTCGTCGAACCGACGCGCATCGAGGTATGCATAGAGCATATGGTTGTACTGTCTCTGCCAATCCTTGCGGTACCTCGGGACGCTCCCCCCGCCGAATGCTTCCTGGGCCTTTCTCCAGTGCGACAACGCCTCTTCGAGGTGAACGGGGCCGCAAAAACCGAAGTTCTGGCCGACGGTCCCGCACAGGGCCCCCAGGGCACGGGAAACGGAGGTACCATGGCGGCGCTTGAGCGCATACCCGGCTTGCAGACACCTCATTGCGCCGTTGACAAAATCGGGAAGCTTCGGGTCGAAAAGGTAAAGGTTGTGCAGGAGAAGCAGGCAGTGGTTGCAGTGGTCCGCGTAGATGTCATACTCCTCGGCCCTCGCCCCCTCCACAAGGTCCGAGGCCCTTTTCTCCCAGGCTTTCGCGTGCACCACATCGCCCTTCTGGTTGGCAAGGGCCAGGTTCAACGTACACCACTGGAAGGCATCGGAAGGGCTGCACATGCGCATTGACGGCAAATCGTCGTCTGTCACGAGCGCGCAGACGGCCTTGCCGAGGCTCGCGTTGCGCGTTTCGACGCAGGCCTTGAGGGCGGCCACCAGCTCGCCGGTCCGCTCCGGGCTGCGAAGGACCTGCCCCATGGCAGGGCGTACGAGCTGCCGCCGTACGGCCCAGTGGAGCCAGGCCGGGTCCGCCTGGCGCAGGGTGGAGGTGAGAAGCCCAGGACTTTCCAACATCCTATAAAACAGAAGCAGGTCGCGTGCCTTTCCCGGGCTGTAAAGGGACTGGACCAAGAACGCCTCGTCCAAGGTGGAAACGGGAAGCGTCTCCATGTCCGGGAGCGGGTCCGGCCCGGGATGGGCGGCCGGAAAAAGAAATGCCTTGAACCGGTGCCTTCTTGCACACTCCATCTTACGGGACAGGTGCCCAACACCCAGGACCGTCCCGTCCTGTTCCAGGGCACCGGACGCGGCAATAGATCGGGCCTGGGGCTGGCCGGCGAGGAGGCGCAGGAACCCAAGGGCCAGGGGAAGGGCAAGGGAGGGCCCCTGAAACCGGCCGCTGCCCGAAACAACGGCCAGCGGATAGCAGTAGAGGTTTTCCCTGGAACATGGGAAACGCCCCCTTGCAGCCGCGGCGGCCCTTCGGACGGCCTCGGCGGCCGTCGGGTCAAGAAGAGGTTCGGCCCAGGCAGGAAGGAGCCGGTTCGGGTGCCCTTGTGGGACCTTGCCCACCACGAACCACCTCAGGTAGGCGTCCCCCCAAACCAGCACAACGGGCACCGCCTGCCATGAACCGGCTTCCATGTCTTCCCACGGCAGCTCGGGACAGTGCCGCGCCCTTTCCATGGCGTGGCGGAGCCAGGGGCCGAACCAGTCCGGGACTTTGGCCCGGTGCAGCAGGTACTCCGTGATCAAGCGAAGGCGCATGAAGTCTTGGAGAGCGGGCCTGGTGGCGGTGTTGGCACAAAAAGCTTTCAGCGTGTTGGAAAAAGCGCTCCGGTCGGACGCGGCGGAGAATCTATGGAAGGGGTCTTGGAGGACGCACGTCAGATGGCGGTCGTTGTCCTGGTCTCTGGAAAGATATACCAGGTGGGCCATGTCGATCATTTCGCCATGGGTTCCTTTTCCGCGAACACGGCAGCGGCCGGCGTCCCCTCCACACCGCCGGGGACGGGAAAACGGGCAATGAAGTCACCGGTTTGCGGATCCAAGTCGGCCTGGGAGGAACGAACCACTCCCCCCGCCGTTGCCAAGAAGAACACGAACGAAAAACGCCCCACCGCACCGGGGATGCCGCGGATGCGTCCGCTGTAGACGGTCTCCCCGGGCCCGGGCTCCCTGTGAAAGAGCTCCATGTGTAGGGGCGCGAGCACTTGCAGCCTGCCGTGCTCGAACACGGCGAGGGTCACGGGGAGAGATTCTTCTTGTCCTTTCGCCGCGGCCAGGGGAAGCTGCTCCGGAGGGAACCGGACCAGGGCAAGGGCCTCCTCGACCGATTCGGGAGGTGACGCCCAAGACGCCCCGCGCACAGCCTTTTTCATGGCATCCTGCAACGCTTGGGGCGTCTCGTAGGCTTCCCGGAGCCCCCCCTTGTCGTTCTGCGCCAATATGGCTTGGACCGCAACGGAAGCAAAAGTGTACCCCACCTCCACTTCCAGCTCCCGGAAATATGTCCGGGGGTCGTTTTCGACAAATGGCCGCGGGTGCACAGCCCAAGGGGGGTATCGGTCCGGGTCAACGGCAAGGTCCGCCACCACACGCAGGACCTGCTCACCGACATTGCCCACGCAGCGCGACAGGTCCCGGGGCCTCAGCGTGTAATCGTTCCAGCATTCAACGAAAAGCCCTTCCAGGGGACTTTGCTCTGCGGGCAAAAGGAGGTCCCCGGGGGCTGCGAGGGCCGCATCGTGGTACATCTGACACACCCGCAAGGCTTCGGGGCCGTCTCCCGTGCGCTCGCAGACCAACACCAGGGGCGCGCCGTAAAAATAAGCCCCCCGCCACCGGGCCAGATCTTCACGCACCTGCCAGATCTCCCCTTGCGCGGGACGGTGCGGTTCGCGCTGCTCCATTGCGGGTGCTTTGGCGGCGCGAATCAGGTCCGCGAGGTCGGACCAGGCAGCGGCGTCCGAAGGGTCCGTGCAGTGAGGACAGACCCTGAGATGTCTTCGCATGGCCGCGGCCTGCGCTTTGTCGTTTCGCGTGGGGGGCGGCGGACAGGTGCGAAACTGTCTTGCCAGGGACAAAGCGAGCTTTCTACTGTACATGGCGGGTGTTTCTCCGCGTTTTCATACCTTGCGCGGCTACAAAGTGCTCTTTTCATACCCTCACCCCGGCCCTCTCCCAGAGGGCGAGGGGGGATGCAGGAAATGGCAATTTGTGACCGCGCGCAGTATATTTACTACCTACGGCGTTGAAACCGTATCCTTCAAAGACGCGAGAAGGGTTTCCCGGAAAAGGGCGAACGCCTCTTCGTTGAGGTCCGGGGGCGACAGCCAGGGAAGTTCTATGAGAAAACCCTTCAGTTTCCTCTTGCATTGTTCAAGGGGATAGGCAGGGCCGGAGCTTCCTTTGTACCCGAGTTGCTCGGCCATCTGCCTGAGCTCCATCCTGCGCCCGTAATGCAGGTAGAACACGGCCTTTTCCCTCTTTGTGAGCCGTGCCGCAAAAAGGGATGCCCAGTGCCTGATCCTTTCCGGATCGTAATGGCCCTGGTCCACGGGTCCAGGCCCTGCATACTCGGCGGGCAGCTCCGCACGGGTCCGGATGGGAACGTGAAGAAAGATCCAATCGACAAGTGCCTTCAAGGGCACCCACACGGGCCGTCCGCCCCAAAGGGAACAGGCCGTCTTCCAGAAATAGGCCGCCAGTTCCAGGAGCACCTTCCTGCGGTTGATGGCGTCGTAGTCCTGCCTGTCCACGCGATGAAAGGGAAAGGCGATGTCCCCCAGGTCCTCTTCGGCAAGATAGACGGTCGGAGAGGCTGCGGGCGCCATGGTGTAGGCCATGTGCCCGCCAGCATCCATGCGGTGTGTGAAGGCATCGCCGGTGCGCAGAACCTCGGTCAAGCGCCTGTAGAGATGCCGCCTCTGGTCGGCGTTGGGCATCCGGGCCCTCGAGACCAGGTGCCTCAAGAAGGCCGTTCTTATGTACGCCTCGGGGTGGGGGCCTGCGAACACGCCCGCACTGTCCCATGCCTTCTCCTTTTCCAGGAGAAACGCGGCCAATTCGGCCCGAATTTCCTCCACCAGCTCCTTTTCGGAAAGCCTATGATGATCTTCGTGGAACAGAACCGACAGCAGGCCCCGGGACTTGGCGGTGCGCAGCACCTGTCGCGCCACGCGCAAGAGGACCTCGAAAGACCGGGGGGTTTCGAGCCACTGCCTGAGCCCCGGGGCCCTATGGTCGTCGCTTCCTTCCAAGGACCCCTCCCGAAGGTTTGGTCGCGCCTCCGGACTTGAGGCACGAATCGGGCACCTGCCCCATGAAGCGCAACCGGGGAGCCATGGAACGCGGAATATTGAAGCACACCGCTTCCACCAGGTAGGAGTTTCGGTCCGTCTCACGGCCCGTGTGAAGCAGGCGGCACCCCTTGGCAATGTATCGGCAGGCACCTGCATCGAAGGGCTTGTGGGAAGAACAGGGGCACACCTTGAAACCTACCTGTCCCTGGAGGGCTCTCAGCGCATAAACGGGGTGAGTCATGCCTGTGACAAGGCGCTTGGGAAACTTGCCAGCGGTCAGCCTGGAAACAGAATCGTCCCCGGCCCCGGCAAAGAGCATCCCCTTGCACCAGTAACGCAGAGGAACGCGCTTTGCCAAGGGCAGAAGCGCTTCGAAGCTTTCGAGAAACGCCTCGCTTTTGCGATCACCGCCCCAAAACAATGCTCCGCTTTCGAGTTGCGTTTCCATCTGACGGTGCCGGGAAGGACCGAGACAGCAAGGCCCCTTGGTGTCGGGTCCTGATGATCAAGGACAAACCCCGCGCTGCCGGGGAGACCCCCGGAGTTTGACATCTTCGGGATTCGGAAGGAGCCTGCCTGGAGACGGCGGCACAAGGCGCAACCCAGGGAGGCTTCTCGTCAACGGTCGCCGAGGTCTATCACATACGAAATGCAAATGTCTATACCACCTTGTTTGGATTGCGAGATCCCTCCGTTTCTTTGCTGCCCGGCCGGTCTTGAACCCAATACCGCTGAATGAATCCCTTTTAGGACTTCGGCAGACTCCCGCCAATTTCCCCCATCGATTGTGCAATACGGCGCGTACCACTTCGAGGGTCGCACCTAGGATGCCGTTGCCGAAAACAAACGCCTTGCTGGGGGCTGCTCACTCCTCGAGTCTGCGGTGCCAACCTGACACCCCTCCCTTTTCCCTCTTGAAATCCTTCATCAACTTCTCGAGGGAAGGGCGGATGGTGGTCTTGTAGTGGCGCATGGCCTCGTCCTCTGTGGCAAAGGCTTTCGGATACCTCCATTCCTTTGGCTCGCCGTGGCAGTGTATGTTGTCCCAGGAGTGAACGATGGCAAAGTAGCCGCCGGCGTAAGGATCGAACCGGACTCCACCCTTCATTCGCATCGCCGGCCCGAGTCCTTCCATTTCACCGGGCAGCTCGGCGGGAGCCGATTTCGCACCACAGCACTTCTTGTATTTCTTGCCCGATCCACATGGACAGAGGACATTTCTAAGGGTGGCGGCCATTTTGTTCCTTTCCTCGCTATGAATCAGGTGACCTTGATCATCGTCCCGGCCACGTTCGACCACGTGTGGAATGCTGTCCTTTTGTTGGGCGATGCATAACCCTACGAAAAGTCTCCGGTCGGCCTGACTCCGATAGCCGCCGCCGGTTTCTCTACCCGATTCGGGGTCGTAATCGCAATGACAATCGCCATGGGGTCTTGGCCCGAACCCGGCCTCTGCGGCTCTGACAAGGGCAGCGTGCCCCACAGGTCCGGATCTTTGCTTTGGTTGCCCAAGACCGGAACCACGCCCGAAGTCCTCAAACGCGCCCTTTTGGAATTTGCGTGAAGGCAAGCGTGGGGAAAGCCTGCCTGTGTATCAAGCCGGCTTTCCGCTTGCATATCATAGGTGAGCGTGGCGAGGCCACACCTCGCGCGTCCACACACTGCGCTTTTTGTACCCTCACCCCGTCCCTCTCCCAGAGGGCGAGAGGAATGTGGGAAATCGCGATTTGTGACCGCGCGCAGACCCCCTCGGCAAACCCAGCGGTCTTTCGCCTGAATTTGGACCCAGCAACCCTCTCGGGGCCGTGAGCCCCCTTTCGGCTAGTGAGGCCAACAGTCGCAGGGCGACAACTGCGAACAGGCATCATCGTAAATCGGCTCCGGGACATGGCAGGCCGGCTGGGGCGGGGGATCATGATTGCGCGTCCCCCATAGCCCGGCGTTCTTCAGGATCTTCTCCACGACCCCAAGGTCCTCGATAAAGGATATGATTCGCATGCTCACCATGCACTTGGGACATATCAGGGGATCAACCTGGTAAACCTTTCAGATCAGTCGCGCCCAGTTCCTGCGAAACCCTTTTGGGTGAAAGGGGGCATTGGACCAGCGTCGGCGCCGCTTGATCCGTACCGGCCTTTTTGTGCATCCCTCGGCACTTGTTGCTATAGTACCCGTAATAGCGCACCATCTGTTCCCCCCGGTTCGGGATGTGGGTGACCAGTTGGGCCAGCCAATCCAACGCATCGAAGGTCTTCGACGTCCCCCCGTTCTTGGACTGGTAGATCACCTTGGCAACCCCATCGCAGCACTCGCAGGCCGGAAGGTAGCTGATGCGCTCCTCGGAGAAGGAGGCCCGGATCACATACCGGGCCAGATTCTCCAATCCCTGCGCGTCATGGGGTCCTATCGGCCTTCCGCAATAGACGCTGCAATCCACTGTGGCGCCAATGCATCCTGTTCTCGATGATCGCGTCCGTGATGCTGCCCTCGGCCTTGAGCATCTTGAACACTTCTGCTTCTTACTTCAACGTGGCATACTCGAGCCGGAAAAAGTTGGGCATGCCGCTAACCGGCTCCCAATAGTCGATCTTTGGCCCGATACCGAATGCACAGTGGGTGGCCACCAGTGCCACCCGCGGCAGGTCTCGCGCGATCAATCGAGACAGCGACTTCACCTTTTCGGCGTTCCAGGGATCTGCCTCCATGGCATCAATAGCAGCGTCGATCTCCGGGGTAGACCAGATGGCATACGGATAGCCCGTTCTCAGTTGCAGCGGTATGCTGGCTCCAGGGTGGGACCTTGCCGCCCAGTAGAAGTCCTGGCAGCCCAAACCAGTTAGCTTTCTGCTTGTGAATGCTGCGCTGAAGGCCCCTCTCTCTATTTGTATCTGCTCGCCATCTATCCCTATGGCCTTCAGGTAGCCGGCGACCGACTCCATCATGTCGGGATAGTTCATCAGATAAATCTTGGTCTTGAGCCCTCCGCCGTATCCGGCTTCTGCCAGAAGCTTCTTCGCCTTTTCGACATCGTATTCGATGTCCTGCGCGATGGAGGGGTCATACCCAAACTGATAGGGAGCCACAGCCCCGCCAAAAGGCTCCGCGAGACCCATGAAGATCTTGTCGCAAATGGCTTGCCGGTCGATAGCGAGGCTGCAAGCCTGGCGCACTCTCATATCTCGGAACGGACTGGGTACCTCCTGATGGAATAGATCGAAAAAGAGAAGATGAGTTATCCTTTCATACTTCGATAGGGCGGTTCCAAGAGTGGTGTCCTCCTTTACTTGCTGATACATGACGCCTGTGAGAAGGTCGATCATATCGGCTTCGCCGGTCTTTAGCGTAGCCAGTCTGGTGGAGTTTTCGGGGACGTAATTCCACTTCAGCGTCTTAACCGAAGGAACCTTACGGTGGTGCTCCAAATTAGCCTCCAGCTCCATAAAGCTATCCCCGCGCAGTCTTACCAACTTGAAGGGACCTGCTCCTACCGGTTTTTCGGCGAACTCTCTGTCACCAACCTTCTCCACATAGGCCTTGGGCACTATCATCAAGTACTCAACAAGCCGATCGAGAAAGGCAATGTAGGGTTCTTTCATATGAATGGTGAGGTTATGGTCGTCAGAGACTTCAATCCTGTCGAGCTTACGCGCCATCTCGGGCCCATAGATATTCTTGCGCCCGCTGCTCCATCTCTTGATGCTGAATTCGATATCCCTTGCTGTAACCGGCGCTCCATCACAGAACTTGGCTGTTTTGTCTAAACTGAACTTGTAAGCTCTTACGTCGGCGCTCACCTCCCACTTCGCAGCAAGATCTGGAACGATCTTGGCGTCGGGATCTCTGCTGATCAGCCCCCCATAGAGCATACCGTTAATGCGAATGGCGTTGCCATCAATCGCGGTGTGGGGGTCAAGATAGGTCATGCCAAGACCACCTGCGGAGTTGACCGTCAGTGTGCCCTTGGGGACTTGCTTTGTGGGTGTTGGTGTTGCGGTGGGCGCCGGGCCCAAGGAGACCGTGACTGTCAAGGCCACAAAGAGCATTGAACAGGCCATGATTACTTTCTGCATCTCTTCGCCTCCTTTACCTGACGTAGCTCCTTCAGCGTCCTAAAGAGCAGTTTCTCCGGATGCTACAGGTCGAGGTATTTCTTCCTCCTTTTCACCTTGCAGAGTCCTTATTCCGGTTCACCTTCCGCCACAACTCCTCTCAGGATCGCGGTGTTCCCTCAAAACACACCTTCTTTGCGACTTTGGCTCTCCGGGTAGAACCACACTCAGATTTTTTTCATAGTGCATGATCCAAGCTTTTGCTCAGCATTCTCTTAATGGCTTTCAACATGTTGACCGCTGTGTCCTCCTTCTCACTCCTCAGCCGCCCGACCTCTCACGGCTTAGTGTTGAGTTTAAGGCGGTCAAAGCCGACGGGGTGAACCATGCCTGGCACCGGTTCAAACAACTCGACTCTTTGCCCTACTCCGAAAGGATTATGCACAGCCCAAAGAAGGATTCGCTGATACAGATCGTGGAATAACTTCTCTGTATTTCTGGCCTCCTCAGCTATGGCCTCCGTCCCCACCGCTTGCTGCACCCTAAAAACGGCATCCTTCATTTCCTGGGTAGCCACGGCAACGGTCCATCCCGAGATCGCCGTGGAAATCCACGCCACGCCCGGGTGGTCCCTTCCAGCCCACCATGGGATAGGCATGCATGCCAGACCTTTGAGTTTCGCCAGACGACACTGGTCCACAAAAGTCCCAAGCTCAACTATCTGCAACCTGGCCCTTATTCCTACTTCTGATAGCTGCGCCACCACGGGTTCAATCCATGTTTTCGTTGAGGGATCTCCAGTCACCACGGTGTCAAAACCCTGCGGGTATCCCGCTTCGGCGAGCAGTTTTCTCGCCTTCTCCGGGTCATACGGGTCGGGCTTATAGGACGGGTCGTATCCTGGCATGTAAGGCGGCAGATAGCTTCCCCATGGCTCTGCCGACCCATGGAATATCCTGTCGGCGATTGTATTTCGGTCGATGGCAAGGCTTGCTGCCATCCTCACCCGCTTGTCCTTCCAGGGAGTGGCCTCAGGTTGAACGAGATCCATGGCCGTCAAGTCGATGCAGTTGTTGTACTTGCCCCATACTATCCTCAGCTTGCCGTCTTTTTGCACCGGCTGTATGTGAGCGGCATCCAGATGGATAACGTCTGCTTCCCCGGTCTTCAACATGGCCAACCTCGTGGCGGCTTCGGGAACGGACCTGAAGACCAGTGCCCCGATAAACGGCGTCTGCCGATAATGTTGCTTCACAGCCTCAACCTTGAGATACAGCTCTGCCTGGTTGAACTCGACGAACTTGAAAGGCCCGGCCCCAACCGGCTTTGCCGCGAATCCGTCGTCTCCCTCCTTTGCAATGTAATCTTTCGGAACAATCGCCATATTTTCAAACGAACGCTGCAAGAATCCCGGGTAGGGCGCCTTGAGGTGTATACGAAGGTGATGATCATCGACTATCTCAAGTCGATCTATGTTCTCGTTCATCTCCTTCTTGAAAAAGTGCACGCAGTCTTTGCCCATCAGCCTCTGGATGCTGAACACGGCATCCTCGGCCGTGCATGGCTCTCCATTGTGGAACTCTACTCCTGGCTTGAGATGAAAGTCCATTTTGGACCAGTCCCCAGCGATCTCCCACGATTCTGCCAGTGCGGGGATGTATTTCCCCGAACCGTCCTTCGTGACAAAGCTGTCCCAAATCAGGTTCACGGTAGGGATGCTCCCGTTGGGGATGTCCGTGTGAGGATCGATCCACTTCTGCCAACCGATTCCTGTCCACCCTGCAAACGTGACCTTCCCTCTCGAATCCTTTTCTTCCGCCACTGTTGAAAAAGACACCAGCAGGACTACCACTACCAGACAGCTCAACATCAAGGGAAGGGTTTTCCTTTTCATTTCCGTTCCTCCTTTCTTTTCTTGAGGACATGCTGAATCGCCAATTGCTTCACCTCTTGTTTTGGCCATGAGCCGGGACTTCATGCTGGAGGCACTTCTTATGGAGAATAGGTCTCTCGACAGACAACAACATGCAGTGGCGGCACAAAAAATACCAAACCACATCGCGGGTCGGAGTATTTCATAGTTTATCTATAGGCCAGTAACATGGGAAGCGAGTTTACGCTGCCTGCTCCACCACTTCCAGAAATTACCTCGGTGCACGATTCAGAAAATGAGGTCCGCGAATTGATTGTCTTTATTCAGTCCTCTCCCCTTGAACAAGGAAATACTCTGGAACCTCAAAAGAACACCCCCCTGCTGGGGCATCATAGCGGAAACTTGAGATGGGTCCATTTCATGGCCTCGCGTCTCCTTGTGGAAGCCAGACGGGAGGGATACGGAAGAGAAGAGACAGGAAGTTGCTTTCCCTGAGTGCGACTCATGGCAGAAGCCGGGTTGTGTGTCAAGAGGAAATTCGGCACCAGATATAGTGCGGGTGCTTGTGGGTCACCCTGGGCAGGCGCGTCGTCGACCGGAAGTGCATGATCCGATGGTGGGCGTGGGGAGGCCACACCTCGCGCGTCCACACACTGCGCTTTTTGTACCCTCACCCCGTCCCTCTCCCAGAGGGCGAGGGGGATGTGGGAAATCGCGATTTGTGACCGCGCGCAGACCCCCTCGGCAAACCCAGCGCTCTTTCGCCTGAACTTGGACCCAGCAACCCTCTCGGCTACTATTGCAAATAGTCGCCGGGAGGCAACTTCGCATGGGCATCATCGCAGATCCGGCGTCCATTGACAGAACGGAACCTGTCACATGACACCACCAGTCCTGTTTCGCCGACAGGAGACGCGTGGGGGCTGAGTCCTGCGGGAAAGGAGGGTCGAACCGGGACGCCGCGGCAAGGCAGGACAGGGCCCTTGTCGGTTATCAGTGGCCCAATCAACCGGACTTGGCGTACTTGGCGATATCTTCCAGGAGCCATTTCTCAATGGCTCCCGGCCCATGGATCAGGGTGGCCAGTTCGCCCATGTCGTCGGGCCGGATCCGGCAGATCCATCCCTTCCCGTAACAGTCCTGGTTGATGAGGTCCGGAGCGCTCTCCAGGTCCGTGTTGGCTTCGGTCACCTCTCCGCTTACCGGCGCAAGGACCTTTCCCAACCATTTTCCCGATTCCACCTGGGCGAACTTCTTGCCGGCCTTGAGCTTCTTGCCCTCGAAGGGAAGCTGCACGAACACGATGTCACCGGCCGTCTTCTGCGCAAAATCGTCCATCCCCATCACAAGGATCTCCCCCTCGACGCGGACCCAGAAGTGGTTCGGTTCGTAGTACAGGTCCTCGGGCATGTGGTATCCCTGGATTTCCATGTGTGCGTTCCTCTCCTTGTTCGAGGCTCGATCTTCCCGTCCGACCCGGTTCCCGTATAAAGCCCCCAGCCGTTTCCCCTCCTGCAGCATTCCCCCCGTGGTTTCAGTCGGAAGTTACGAAAACGGTGACTGCCGCGTTGGCCACCATGATCCGGTCGCAGTCGGGCCCGAACCGGGGGACGCACAGGCCCTGTGCGGTCATGCCCCCCGGAACCGCCCTGGCGGTCTTACGCCCGATGGGCGCTGCGTTTTTGACACGCTCCAGATCCACCTCCTCGGGTTTCGGGCAGGCCACCAGGATGTCGAGCTCCATCTGCTCGGGATCTTTCAGACCGACGATTTCCAGCAAGCCGCACAGGCAGCTCCTGGAAATGGCGTCCTTGACGGCCCGGCAGGCCGCCTCGGTGGCGTCCTCCCCATGGAGGTCGATTCCGGTTCCTATCTCCACGACATATCGTTTCTTGTTCACAGGACCGCTCCGTTTGATCCAGGACCCGGCGCGCCCCTACCTCTTCGGCAGGTACAACGCCCATTTTTCCGCGTCTCTGGAAGCGTCCACCACCGTCTCGGAAAAGGTGGGGTGGACCCGTATGCTGTGGGCCAGCTCGTCCGCGGTGCATTCGAGCTGCATGGCCATGACCGCTTCTCCCACCAACTCGGTGGCGTGGACCCCCACGATGTGCACACCGAGGATCTCCCCGTATTGGGCGTCGGATACGATCTTCACGGCCCCGGCCACGTCGTTGCGGCACATGGCAAGGCCGTTGATGGCCATGGGAAATACCCCCACCTCCACCTCGATCCCGCGCCCTTCGGCCTCCTGCTCGGAAAGCCCCACGGCTCCCACCTCGGGATAGGTCCATATGCCCCTGGGTATGAGGCGGAAGGGGAAGGTGTTGCTTCGACCCATGGCGTTTTCCGCAGCGGTCACCGCCATGGAGGAGGCTGCATGGCTGAGCATCCATCCGCCGGTGGCGTCTCCGATGGCATACACTCCTGCAACGGAGGAGGCGAGCTTTTCGTCCACCTCGATGCCGCCGCCCTCCCCCATCCGAACCCCCACCTGTTCCAACCCCATCTGGTCCGTGCTCGGCCTGCGGGCCGCCACGAGCACCTTTTCCACGGTGACCGTCTGCTCCTTGGCCCCCCCCAGAAGGCAGGCCCATCCGCCCTGGGATCTCTGAACCGATTGCAGGGTGGTGCGGGGAAGCACCTCCACTGCCTGCTGCTTCAACGCCTGTGCGATCCTCTGGCTCGTTTCGTGATCTTCCCGGGGAAGAATCCTGGGGCCTTCGGTCGCCAAGTGCACCTTGGAACCAAAAACGTTCAGAAGGGTCGCCATTTCCAGTTCGATAGGCCCGGCCTTTCCCCAGATGAGAACGGAGGAGGGAATGCCGGTCATTTCGAGCACCTGGTCGGTGGTGATCGCAGCGTCCCCAATGTTCGGGATATCCGGGAAATCGAGCCGGCTTCCCGAGGCCACGATGACCGCCCTGGTCTCCACCGTCTTGCCGTCCACGTCCACTTCCCCGGGGCTCCTGAGCACCCCGCGGCCCTTGAGCACCTGGACGCCGTTGTTGGCAAGAAGCGCTTCCATCCCCATGCGGATTTCCCCGCTCACCCCGTTCTTTCGTTCAACGATCACCGAAAGATCCACGTCTTGCACCGAGGCCCGGATCCCGAAGACATCCGCCGTCCTGATGGACCGCAGCACGCTTGCGGCCCGGGACCACACCTTGGTGGGAATGCATCCCCTGTTCACGCAGGTGCCGCCCATCTCGGCCCCTTCCACCAGGGCCACCTTTCCCCCGAGCTGCGAGGCGCGTATGGCCGCCGCGTAACCTCCCGATCCTCCCCCTATCACCGTCACATCGTACATCGTTTCACCTCGTGTTGGTTGCTTCCCAAACCCCGCGCCGGTGCGCAGGCAAAAACCCACCCCAAGACCCCTGTCGGCATCAGAGCAGCATCTGGCCCGGATTCAACAGGAACTGGGCAAGGGTGTATATGAACTTGCCCGCAGGAGCGCCGTCGATGACCCGGTGATCGAAGGTGAAGCTGTACGTCATGATGGGCCGGATCACGATCTGCCCGTCCACCACCACCGGCCGGTCCGTGATGCCGCCCGTGCCGAATATGGCCACTTCCGGCTGGTTGATGATCGGTGTGCCGAACCCGTAAGCCCCTCCGAAGGCGCCGAGATTGGTCAAGGTGAAGGTGCTGCCGCTCACGTCGTCGGGCATGAGTTTGCCGGACCGTGCCTTTTCCACCACGTCTCGCACGTCCCTGTGGATCTCGATGAGGGACTTTCTGTCTGCGTTCTTCACAACGGGCACGATGAGGCCTCCGGCCACTCCTTCTTCGAGGGCCACGGCCACCCCGATGTTGATGTCCTCCCACAGCTTGATCTCTTTTCCGACCACGCTGGAGTTGACCAGGGGGTTGAGTTTGAGGGCCTTGGCGATGGCCATGGTGAAGATATCGGTGTAGGTGATGCGGGCCCCGATCGCCTTTTCCTGTTTGAGAAGGGAGTTGCGCAGCTTGATGACCTCGGTCATGTCCATCTCCCCCATGGACGTGAGCTGGGCCGACACCGACAGGCTGCGCACCATGTGCTCGGCGATGGCCCCCCGCATCCCCTTGAGGACAAGGGTGTCTTTGACCCTCTTGCCGTCGATGACCTCTCCCGACGCCGGGGGGGGCGTTGCAGGAGCAGCAGGGGCGGGCTGGGCCTTTTGGGCCGCCAGGGCCTGTTCCACGTCTTCCTTCACGATGCGGCCTCCCGGGCCGGTGCCCGTGATCCTGCCGATGTCCACATGGTGCTCCTGAGCCATCTTCTTGGCCGCGGGGGATATCTTCACCCGTTCCTGCCTTTCAACAACACCCGGCCCTTCCGGGGAAGGCGCCGCCGCGGCCGCCGCGGGAACCGCTTCGGCCCCGGCGGGCCCCGGTTGTTCCTTCCGGAGCTTTTCCAGCTCTTCCTTGGTCTCGGCCAGCAGGGCCGCGGACCCTCCCACCGGCAGCACCGTTTCGGGCTCCACAAGGATGTGAAGAAAACCGGCGGCCAGTGATTCCACCTCGTAGGTGACCTTGGCCGTTTCGATGACCATGACCGTCTGGCCCTTTTCGACCCAGTCCCCCTCCTTGGCCACCCATTCGACCACCTTGGCTTCCGTCATGGTCATCCCGAGCTTGGGTATCGCTACGCTTGTTGCCATCTGTTGCTCTCCTTAGGTTGTGAAGTGATGCCTCATCGTCCTTTTGTCATACATGTCTTTCCGGGCAAAGGCTTCGATCGAAAGGTCGCCCCAATGTGAAAAAGGCACCTGCCTGATCGAGAATCGGTACGTTTCTGACCGGATCCGGCACCGGCATACCGCCCCCCAAGAAAAGCCGCCCACTTCCGGTGTGTCCTTTCCCGACACTTTTCCTGATCACCGTCGCACCCACCGGGCCACGGCGACAAATCGCTCAGGAGACTCCAAGATCCCGAGGCTTCTGTACCAAAGCACTCCCGGGACTTCAACCTCGAACCAAGGATCGTCACTTGGCATGCCGGTCCGCCTTTCCCCCTGTCCTGATTTGTGGGCACGAGTGTCGGCATCTGCAAACCACTCACCCTGTCCCGGTGCCGGTTGTCAGTGAATGGTCTGTCCGCCTGTCGCCAGAATGGTCACACCCGTCAAGTAGGATGCCTGATCCGATGCCAGCCAGGTGACCACATTGGCCACGTCGTCCTGGGTCTGGAGGCGCCCCAGGGGAATGGGCGGAATCTGCTGCATGAGCTCCGCGTAGGTCATATTCTGTATCTGCGCCAGAATGGCGAACGAGTCTTTCAGCATGTCGGTTTCGATGGTCCCGGGCAGCACCGCGTTTACATTGATTTTGTGTTCGGCCAGTTCCAGCGCCAGCACCTTCGTGTACATACATACGGCGGCCTTGGCGGCACAGTAGGTGCCGATAAGGGGCCAGGGCGACACTCCGGCCTGGGAGGAAATATTGACGATCCTTCCCCCCTGCCCCTTTTCGATCATGTGCCTGGCGGCGTGACGACAACACAGGTGCGTGCCTTTGGCATTGACCGCCATTCCCTCGTCCCATCTCTGCGCGGGCACATCTATCAGGGGACCCGCGCCTCCGGGAGATCCGCCACCCACGTTGTTGACCAGGATGTCCACACGGCCGAATTCCTTGACCACCCTTTCCATCATGGCCTGCACCTCGTCTTCGACGGTAACGTCGCATTTCACGGGCAGGCACAGGGCCCCGAGGGCCTCGATCTCTTTTTGTCTTTCCAGCAGGTCCTCCCACGACCCCCTCTTGTACTCGGGGTCCGGGTGGGGACGTGCCACATCGGCGATCGCCAGGCGGCAGCCTTCCCCGGCCAGCCTCTTGGCCATGGCCTGCCCCAGTCCGTTCGGGCGTCCCGCGCCCGTGACAAGGGCAACCTTTCCCTTCAGGTCGTCATACATTGATGACCTCCTTGCCTATAGCAAAGAACCCGCTGCATCCCACGGGCGAACCGACCCGGTCTCAGATATCCCGGGTCGATGCAGGTTTCTTCGCCCCGGGCCACCCGGCCCGGGTAGAAAGAATGTATAGACAGGCTTTCGCCTCAAGCCGGTTCATTTTGACCAGGACCTTTTACGATGAAAAAACCTTTGGACGCAGCCTCCGTGAGGGCCTTGTCCACATCGACTACCGGAGGTCCGTCGAGCTGCAATCGCACCCGAACCTCGTCCAGAGGGTGCAGTGTCAGTTCCCGCTCGCCGTCCAGGGCCACCATCGCTTCTCTGCGGGCAAGCGCGATGCTCTCCCCCGGGAGCAGGATCTCCAGCCTCTCGATTCCCACTTCCGTGAAAAGCCCCGGGACGATGGCGGCCCTTACCCTCCACTGTCCCTCCCCGATCTTGACGTGAACGCCCCTCGGGTCCCAGGGGCCCACGGGCTGCACGCTGCCGGCGATGGAGCTTAGGCCCATGTTCTTCGGTTCGGCCCGGGTACAGATGATCTGCAAGATGTCGTCCGTGCCCCAGACGGCCCGGGAGCCCGTGAAAAGCTGATCCAGCACCACGACGTCCACCAGGGCCATGTCGGTCTCTCGTCCGTTTTTCACCACGACCAGGCGCTTGTGACGCTTGACCACACTGTCTCTTTCCACCACTTCCCGGGCCACAATGCCGGCAGCCATTCCGGCGGTGGTGGCCTCCACCAATGTGGGAAACACGTTGTTGGTGCCTGTGGAGATGGGAATGAGCGGAATGGCGCAACTTCCTTTTGCCACGGCCCGATTGGTCCCATCTCCCCCCAGCGTGACAATGCACCCGGCACCCAGGTCTTCCATCATCTTGGCGGCCAGCATGGAGTCGTCGCCCTTGGAGCTGACGGGCATATCCAGCAGAGTGAGCCGGGCCCTGACCTTGCGGGTCGCCAGTTGGGGAATGATCCTTCCCCCGAAGTTGAAATAGTCGGGCATGATGAGGACCTCTTCCACGCCCGTGGAGTCCATCCCCAGTATGATCCGCTTGATCTGATTGGTCTTCTCCACGTTGTCCATCACACTGGCACTGGCCACAAGCCGTCTCACGTCCTTGCCCGAGGCGGGATTGGCTATGATTCCTACCTTGCCCACTTCTCCTCCTTCCCGTCAGGCGCCCAGGACCTTTTCAATGGCGGCGGGGATGTCCTTTTTCTGGGGAAGCACGAAGTCCTCGGCAAAGCCGCCGGCGATGGGCACGTTGGCCGCACCCACCCGAACGATGGGAGCGTCGAGGGAATCGAAGGCATTTTCCATGATCTGGACGGCGATTTCGGCGCTGGCGCCGCATCGGAGCATGTCCTCCTCCACCAGGACGACGCGTCCGGTCTTGTTCACCGAGGCGATAATCGTATCGAGATCCAGAGGTTCCAGAGTCCTCGGGTCGATGACTTCCACACTGATGCCCTTGCTCGCTTCCAGCGCACTTGCCGCTTCAAGGGACCACGGGACCATCAGGCCGGTGGCCACCAAGGTGACGTCCTTGCCCTCCTTTTTCACATCCGCTTTTCCGAAAGGAATCGTGTATTCCCCCTCCGGCACCTGGCCCTCAACAGCATAAAGCTGCTTGTGCTCAAAGAAGCAGACCGGGTTGTTGTCCCGGATGGCCGTCTTGAGAAGCCCTTTCACATCGGCGGCGGTGGAGGGAACAACCACCTTTATCCCCGCCAGATGCCAAATGGAGGAAAGGGGCGCCCGCGAGTGGTCGGACCCCATCCGGCCGTACCCCCCCATGGGCATGCGAAAAACGATGGGCAGGCTCATGGTTCCCCCGTTCGCAAACCTCCACAGACCCGCGTTCTTGAACTCATCCATGGCCACATACATGAAATCGGCAAACATGAGATCCGCCACCGGGCGCAGGCCGGCGAGCGCCGCCCCGATGCACGAACCGCAAATGGCCGTCTCGGCGATGGGTGTGTCCCTCACCCGGTCCTTCCCGTACTTTTCGATCAACCCCGCCGTGACACCGTAAAGACCGACAGAGATGTCCTCACCGATGCAGTAGACAGCCTCATCCCGGGCCATTTCCTCGTCGAGAGCCTCATTGACGGCCTGTCCGTAGGTTATCTTTTTCATGCTCGATCACCTCCTTTCTCTCAATCTGCGTACATGCTCGCAAACATGACCTTCGGGTCAGGTATGGGACTCTCGTCGACAAACTTCTCGGCCTGCTCGATCTCTTCTCGAATCTCCTTATCCATGCTTGCGACCATCTCCTCGGTCAGAATCCCACGGTCCATCAGGCTGGTCTTCAGGAGATTGATCGGGTCTCTCCTGTTCAACTCCTGCAGCTCTTCCTCGGAAACGGGAACCGTCCCTCTCAGATAGCCGATTCCCTCGAGATGCGGCCGGAGGCGCAGGGTCTTGCATTCCACCAGGGAAGGCCCTTCCCCGGCCCGGGCCCTTTCCACCGCAGTCATCACCGCTTCGGCCACGGCCACCGCATCCTGGCCGTCCACCACGACGCCCGGCATCGCATAACCGTAAGCCAGATCGGCTATGTCCTTACCCGCGTAATGTTCGCTCACATGCATGAAAATCGCGTACTCGTTGTTCTCGCAGACCCACACAATGGGCAGGTTCCAAATGGCCGCCAGGTTGAACGATTCGTGGAGGGTCCCCCGGTTGGAAGCCCCGTCTCCGAAAAAGGCCACCACCACATTGTCCTTGCCCTTGGCCTTGCATGCGAGACCGAGCCCAACGGCCACGGGGAAGGTCGAGCCCACCGTACCGCAGCCGCCCGGAACTCCCACCGTGAGATCCGCAGCGTGAAAACCCGTCCACCCGCCGCAGCAGCCTGTCGACTTCGCGCAGTGTTCGGCCAGGAGACCCTTGAAGTCCATCCCTTTGGCGATGTACTGATGGACCCCGTGGCCGCGGGCACCGCCCATCACCCAGTCATCCTTTCTCAAGAAGAGCGTCCCTCCGACCGCGGTGGCTTCGTTGCCTTGCCCGCTGTGCCAGAAGCTGGGAATCTTCCCGGAAGCCAGTCCGTCCACCATGGCCTCGTCCACACGTCTTGCGAGAAGCATGGTGCGAAAGAGTCTTACCAGATCGTCTTTTTCCAGTTTCATTGCACCCTCCCTTCTTTGATCCTTGATGCGAACACGAGAACCCTTTCAGACCGCCCGGACCACCCCCCTTCTCCCCCACGTTCCTTTGTGGCCTTGATCATCGTTCCGGCCACATGGGGCGACGGGAGGAGTGCCGTCTTTCTGGTGGGCAGTGCCCACCCTACGAAAACCTCGATTCAGGCGCGGGGCCAAGCATGTGAGAAGGCGTGGCCCAACGTGGTGCCGGCAGAAAACGAGACCCAGCCGGCCGGAACGGCGATCAAGACCGGGTCTTACCCATACGGGGGCCTACGCCGGGGTCAAGGTTTGACCAGCACCTTCACGGATTCGCTTGCTTTGAGTTGTGTTTCGAACGCCTCTTTGGCCTTGTCCAAAGAAAACCGGTGGCTTATCAGGCACTTCCTGTCCACCTTCCTGCTCCGGATCAGCTCGATGGCCTGCCCCACCTCCTCCGGAAGGTAGCCCAGGGATCCGTAAACCTTGAGCTGCTTTCCCATAAGCGGCATGAGGTCCACCGTAACCGGCTGCTCGAAGGCTCCTGCCACCACGACCCGTCCCATCCCTTCCCTGACGATTTTCAGGGCCTGCTCGAACACAGGCGTGCCTGGATGATCCACGATATAACCCACGCAGTCGTACGCCAGGTCCACATTCGGGTACGACTCCTCGGGCTTGAGAAGGTAAGGGATGGCCCCGGCAAGCTCTTTGGCCTTTTCCACGGGGTCGTCCACCCGGGCGTTGATCACCATATCGGCACCCAGGCGCCTTGCCATATCCAGGCGCTTGCCGGAAACGTCCACCGCCAGAATCCTCTTGACCCCCACATCCAGGGCCTTGAGGCACTGGATGACCCCCAGGCCGATGATGCCGGCCCCGAACACCACAACCGTCTCCCCCGGGGCGGGATTTCCCGTTTTGGCCGCGTGCAGGGAAGTGGCAAGGGGCTCGACGGTGGCCGCCTCTTCGTAGCTCACCTCGGGGGGCAGTTTGAACACGGTCATGTCGGGCACCGCGAAAAACACGGAAACGTACTCGGCCATGGCCCCCATGGTGAGGGCCACCACGCGGTCTCCCAACCCTATCCCCTGGACCTGGCCTCCCACCTCCACCACTTCCCCGCCGAATTCGTGCCCGGGAATCCTTCCCTGGGGCACCTCGCGGCTGATCTCCGGGAAAAGCTCCAGCTTGTAGGAATGCAGATCCGACCCACAGATGCCGCAGGCATGCACCTTCACGATGATTTCCGTGGGGGTGATCTGCGGCCTGTCCACTTCCTCGACCGTCAGGTCTCGTGGCCCATGATAGCAAGCTGCCTTCATCGTCGTCTCCTTTCCTGATGAGTACCCTCGAGGTGGATTTGCGAGGCTATCCCTTTTACCCAAATACCCGTGAACGAATCCGTTTCCGGATAGAGGATGCCCACATCATTGCTCGATGGACAGTAGGCTCGACATTCCCCCCTTGAGGGGGGCAAAAATGGGGTGCGGAGGATTTTTGGCGCCGGGATACACCCCCCTGGCCCCCCTCAATGGGGGAATTGGCGGGGGCCTGCCAAAGTCCCAAAAGGGGGTCATTCACGGGTATTGCCCTTTACCCCGGCCGGTTCGCAGGGTGATTCATCCTTTCGCCCGTTGCCCGAAGAAAAAGGCCGCCCCTGGAACCCTCGGACAAGCTGTCTACCTGGCGCGGCCACAAAACGCGCCTTTCATACACTCACCCCGGCCCTCCCAGCGGCGAGGGGGACGCAGGAAATCGCAATTTGAGACCGCGCGCAGTATCTATGATGGTTGGTGACTGACAGGACCAAGTACCATGGGGCCTCACCCGCTTCAAGGAGGTTCGATTCGGCTGGGCGGAGCTCTATCCCCAGGAGGTCCTCGCATGTCAACGCGCCCCGTTCGTGGTTCGCTCCCTCAGGGTTTTCCTGGGCGGACACGATCAGGCGACCCGCATTCCAGGCCCCCTATCGGCTCTGACCGAAGTTCGCTGTTTCCTTGCTGTACCGCCAGCCACTGCCCGGGATGGTGACAGCCGGCGGCGGTCGTGGTAATAAGAAGACATGATACAAAGGTATCCGCCAAGTTCCACGAACCGTCGTCAAAGGAGGAAGGATGCAATACCGCAGATTCGGCAAACTCGAGTGGGAGCCTTCGGCCCTGGGCTTCGGGGCCATGCGGCTGCCGATCCTGGACAATCAACAGGCCAAGATCGACGAACCGGAGGCCATAGCCATGATACGCCGCTGCATCGACAGCGGGGTCAATTACGTGGACACGGCCTATCCCTACCACGACGGAAGCAGCGAACCGTGCGTGGGCCGCGCCCTCAAGGACGGGTATCGGGAAAAAGTGCGGCTTGCCACCAAACAACCCACCTGGTTCATCAACCAGGCGGCCGATTTCGACCGCTACCTCAAGGAGCAGCTCGAGCGTTTACAGACCGACCGGATCGACTTCTATCTCCTGCACGGCATGAACCGTGACAACTGGTCCAAGGTGCGCGATCTGGGCGTCCTCAAATGGGCCGAAGGTGTCATGGCGGACGGCCGGATCGGCCACCTGGGCTTTTCGTTCCACGACGACTTCGATGTTTTCCGGCAGATCGTGGACGATTACGACCACTGGACCTTCTGCCAGATACAGTACAACTATATGGATGTGGACTACCAGGCGGGCACCAAGGGGCTCAGGTATGCCGCGGAAAAGGGGTTGGCAGTGGTCATCATGGAACCCCTTCGGGGCGGCAATCTCACCAAGGAGCCCCCCAAAGGGATTGCCCGGATCTTGGCAGACGCCCCCGCCAAGCGAAGCCAGGCGGATTGGGCCCTCCAGTGGCTGTGGAACGACCCGGATGTGAGCCTCGTGCTAAGCGGCATGACCACCATGCAGCACGTGGAGGAAAACCTTGCCAGTGCAAACCGATCGGGCGTGGGCAACCTGACGCCCGAAGAGCTGGAAACCTTGGAGCGGGTGCGGGAGGCTTACAAGGCCCTGAACCCCATCCCGTGCACGAGCTGCCAGTACTGCATGCCATGCCCCAACGGGGTGAACATCCCGGGTATATTCAGCGTGTACAACGATGCCGTCATCTACGACGACGCACGCAAGGGGCGGTTCCTGTACCGGGGCCCCACGGGGCTCAAAGAGTCCGAACGGGCACACAACTGCGTAGAGTGCGGAGAGTGCGAGGAGAAGTGCCCCCAGGAGATCCCCGTGGCTAAGTGGCTCAAGAAGGTCGAGGACCTGCTGGGACCCAAGAAAAAGGCATGAGCTGCCCGCAGCCTTCCATTGCCCCGACTGCCGATGCGGTGGTGGTGGGCGGGGGCATCATCGGCACGAGCATCGCCTACCACCTGGCCAAAAAAGGCGTCGGCCGCGTGCTCCTCTTCGAACGGGGTGTCATGGGGGAAGGCTCCACGGGTAAGTGCCTCGGTGGCATCCGCACGCAGTTTTCCACCGAGGTGAACGTCCGGTTTTCCCTTCTGAGCCGACAGGTCTTTGCCGCCTTCCGGGACACTTTCGGGGTGGACCCGGTGTTCAAGGAGACGGGGTATCTCTTCCTGGCTACGGACCCTCACCGGTGGGACGTGCTGCAGACCGCAGCGGGTCTCGCGGGCGCACTGGGCGTCGAGGTGGAGCTGCTGACCCCCCGCGTGATAGGGCAGCGGTGGCCCTTTCTCCGGGTGGACGACGTGGTGGGCGGATCGTACTCGGCCGGGGACGGCTACGCGGGTCCCTACGAGGTGCTCAGGGGTTTTGTGCAGGGTGCCAGACGCCTGGGGGCCACCCTGGTGGAAGGGACCGAGGTGGTGGGGATCGAAACGGGGAACGGACGCGTGGAGGCAGTGCGGACTGCTGCAGGACACAGGGTGAGCACCCGTGTGGTGATAAACGCCGCAGGGCCGGATGCGTCCGCAGTGGCGGCCCTTGCCGGGCTCCGGGTGCCGGTGCAACCCGTCAAACGGCACGTATTTTTCACCGATCCTTTCAGGGACCTCCCCCGGGTCTTCCCCCTGGTGATCGACATGGCCGGGGGCTGGTACATGCGCCGGGAAAAAGCGGCGCTGCTTCTGGCCGGGCCCCTGGAAAGCGACATCGCAGGGGAGGAGGCGGCGGACTTCGCGGCCAGGCAGTGGACCGCCGAACGGTCGACGGCACGGGTCCCGGCGCTGGAGACCGCTCGCATTGCCGGTGGATGGACAGGTTTCTACGAGGTTTCCCCCGACAGCCACGCCATCGTGGGAAGCTTCGAAGAGCTGGAGGGCTTTGTCTGCGCCAACGGTTTCAGCGGCCACGGTTTCCAGCACAGTCCGGCAGCGGGCATCCTGGTCGCCGAACTGGTGACCGAGGGAAGGGCCGCGAGCCTGGACATCGGGCCCCTGAGCCCCGAGCGCTTCCGCAAAGGCGAACTGATCCATGAACCGATGACCGCGGGGGTGAAGCTGCCCCCGGGCACTTCTTTTCCAACGGGAGGCCCTGGCGATCTTGGCTGATCCAATGAAAGAGGGGCTGTTGCCGTGAGCCTGTCAACCGATCTGTGGGATGCCAATCAGGACCTGGCGAGGGCAAGCCTGGAGCACCCTTTCGTCCGCGAGCTCGCCGACGGCACCCTCGCCCGGAAGCGGTTTGTCTATTACGTGGGCCAGGACAGCTTCTTTCTCAAGGCATTTGCCCGTGCCTACACCATTGCCGGTGCCAAGGCCCCGGACTGGGAGGGGTTTTGCGCGCTGCACCTTCTGGCCGACGGTGTTCTGAAGGAACTGAAACTGCACGAAAGATTCGCAGCCCGATGGAACGTGGCCATCGACACCGTGACCGCGGGTGCAGCCACCAGGCGGTATACCGACTTTGTCCTCGCCACGGCCTGGGGCCAGGACACAGGTGCCACCGTCGTGGCTCTCTGTCCGTGCATGCGGCTCTATGCCTACCTGGGCCGGCGCCTGGCAGAACGCAGACCGCCCGAGCACGCCTATATCGACTGGATACGCACTTACGGCGATCCGGAGGTGGAAGCACTTGCCCGAAAGCTGGAAGGGCTCGCAGACCGATACGCCTCCCACACCCCCCAGGTCCGGGAAATCTATCGGTACTCCATGGAGTGCGAACGGGATTTCTTCCAGGCTGCTTACGACAGCGTGCATTGACAGGCCCATGGGATTGGGACGGCCCCCTTGGATGGAACCCACATAGAGGCCCTTCTTGAAACGGGGTTTTTCAACCCCATCGACGTGCAGTTCGCCCGGTTTCTCCGTCGGCTTTCCGGGTCCGAGGACCCCCAGGTCCTTCTGGCTGCCGCCCTGACGAGCAAGTACACCCAGGAAGGTCATATTTGCCTCGACATGAAGGCCGTGGCCGGAACACCCGTTCCGGACAACCAAGGATCACCCTGCGCCTTTCGATGCCCCGGCCTCGAGAGCTGGACCGAGGCATTGGGAAAAAGCCCCGTGGTGGGAAGGCCGGGTCAGTTTCGCCCTCTCATACTCGATGGGGCTTTGCGGCTGTACCTGTACCGCTACTTCATGTACGAAAAGACGCTTGCCGATACCCTGGTGGAAAGGGCCGGGACCGTCACGGCCTCCTTGGACCCGGTGCTCCTCAAAGAAGGACTCGCACGTCTTTTTCCCGCCGACCCCTCCGGAGAAGCAGACTGGCAGAAGGTGGCCGCGGCCACGGCCCTGGTGCGCCGGTGGTGCGTCATCACCGGCGGCCCGGGGACCGGAAAGACCCACACCATAACAAAGATCCTGGCCTTGCTTGTGGAACAGGCCCGGACCGGACGGTGCCGTGTCGCCCTGGCGGCGCCCACCGGCAAGGCGGCTGCGCGCCTGGCCCATTCCATACGCACGGCCAGGGGGACCCTGGCGTGTGCCCATGCAGTGAAGGAGCGGATCCCGGACCAAGCCTCCACCCTGCACCGTCTCCTGGGGACCGTGCCCCATTCCCCTTATTTCCGACACGACCGCAACAACCCCCTTGCCGTGGATGCGGTGGTCCTCGACGAGGCGTCCATGGTGGATCTGGCCCTGATGTCCAAGCTGGTCGATGCCCTGCCCTCGCAGGCGCGCCTCATCGTTCTGGGCGACAAGGATCAACTGGCGTCGGTGGAAGCCGGGGCCGTGCTGGGAGATCTTTGCCACCGGGGCCCCCACCGGGGTTTTTCCCGGCCCTTCGCCGCCATGGTCCAAGATTTGACGGGTCACGAGTTGGAGACCGGGCCGCAGGGGCCGGGACCTCCTGTTCGCGACAGCGTGATGGAGCTGCGCAGGAATTATCGTTTCGCAGCCGGGAGCGGAATCGGCAGGTTGAGCGCTCTGGTGAATGCGGGCGACACGGACGGGGCCCTGAAGGCCCTGCGCCATGGCGGCCACCCGGAACTGGAGTGGAAGCACCTGCCCCCTGCCCGATCTCTCGGGGAAGCGCTGAAATCTTTTGTTTTGGGAAGTCTCTCCGACTACCTGAGCGCCGGGACCCCTGGAGAGGCCCTCGCCCGTTTCGAACGCTTCAGGATCTTGTGCGCCGTGCGGCAGGGCCCGTACGGCGTCGTGCACGTGAACCGCCTCGTGGAAGGATTGCTGTGGGAAAAGGGTCTGATCTCACCCGAGACACCCTGGTACCACGGACGCCCGGTTTGCATCTCCCGCAACGATTACTCCCGGCATCTTTTCAACGGGGACCTGGGGCTGCTCTGGAATGCTGAGAAGGGGCAAGGACGGTTCCGCGCCTTCTTTCCTGCGTCCGACGACGCGGTCCGCTCCCTTGCCCCCCTCTCCCTTCCGGCACACGAAACGGTTTACGCCATGACGGTGCACAAGAGCCAGGGCTCGGAATTCGAGGAAGTGGTGCTGATCCTTCCGAATCAGGTCTCCCCGGTGCTGACCAGGGAGCTCCTCTATACGGCCATCACGAGGGCACAGAAGAAGGTCCGGATCTTCGGGCCCGAGGCGGTGATAGGCGCCTGCGTTGCGGCAAGGATACGGCGCGCATCGGGTCTCCGGGATGCGCTGTGGGGGAGCGGCGATCGTTGACAAGGGCGACCCATCCGTCTTAAGCTCAATACTCATGAATGAATCCCTTTGGGGACTTGGGCTGCCTCCCTTCAATTCCCCCTTGAGGGGGGCCAGAAGGGGGGTGTTTCCCGGCTCCGAAAATCCTCCACAGCCCCCTTTCGCCCCCCTCAAGGTGGGAATCTCGACGCTGCCGTCGAAGGAGCACTGGTGTGAGCATCCTCCATCTGGAAGCGGATTCATTGACGGGTATGGGTCTTAAGCTTCGTATAAAGGCGGCTGGCGGCTCGTCACTTTCCCCAGCCGCCCCCGACGCAGGCGAAGCCTGCCCCCCTGTATCGAAATGAGAAAGACATCCTACGCCGCATGTTGGGTTCTCCTGGTGCTTGCGGCCTTTCTTGGAGGCTGCCGTCCCAGGATCCTGGAGCCCCCCATCGTCAGACCCATGGAGGCGCAAACCGCCTTCTCCAGGGCCGAAAGCCTGTTCGAGCGGCAGGACTACCCAAGGGCGCTCGAAGCCTACCAGGACTACCTTGCCCGTTTTCCCCGCGACTCCATGGCTCCGGCGGCGTGGATAAGGATCGCGGATATCTTCGCCGCCCGTGGGGACCACCCGGAGGCTCGCAAGGCCGTGCGGCACATACTCCAGGAGCACCCCCGGTCCGGCCTGGTGCAGGAGGCCAGGTGGAGAATCCTCGATTCCCTTTTCCAGGAAGGGCGCTACGGCGAAGTGATCGAAGGCATGGATTCTTTTCTCCCGGCTGCCTCCAGCCCCGAAGACAGGCTCAGGGGGTACAGCCTCCTCGGGGACGCCTTTGCGGCCCTGGGGGCCCCCGCAAAAGCGGTTCCAGCCTATGCACAGGCTCTGATCCCAGCGGAAGGCATTACCAAGGCTGCCCTTCTTTCCAAGCTGGAAGGGGCCGTCGCCAAAATACCTCTCCCGGAAATAGCCGGGGTCCTCGACCAGGTTCAGGACAGTCTGTCCGTGGGACATCTCTTGTGGAGGCAGGCCGAACTTTACCTGGAAGAGAGAAAATGGGAAGAGGCCCGTGAGACTTTGGAGATCTTCAGGGCCCGATGCCCGGAACATCCCCGCAGAGAGGAAGTGCCGCGCCTGCTTGCGACCATCGAACATATGGTCGCTTTTCGGCCGGGGCTTCTGGGTTGTCTGCTCCCCCTGACGGGTCCTTACGCAACCTTCGGGAACAGGCTTTTCCAGGGGGTCGAGCATGCCTTGCGGGAGTACAGCGAAACGCATCCGGACAGGTCCGTTGGGGTTATCGTCCGGGACTCGGAGGGGTCCGAGGAAGCCGCCCGAAATTCCGTGCAGGACCTGGTCGCCGAGGGTGTTGCGGCGATCATCGGCCCCATGGTGTCCGTGGAGGCGGTGGTTCCGGTCGTCGCACGGCTCGGGATACCCTGTGTTGTGTTCACCCAGAAGGAGAGACTGTCTCAAGGGGGAGGGTATGTTTTCCGCAACTACCTCACACCGGCCATGCAGGCTTCGGCACTGGCGGCATATGCGGTGGACAAGCTGGGCATAAGGACGTTTGCCATCCTTCACCCCCAGGACGACTACGGTATGGCTTACATGAACCGTTTCTGGGATGCCGTCACGGAGCGGGGGGGGATGGTCAGCGCGGTGGAGTCTTACACGGAGGGCCGGACCGATTTTGCCGATGTCATCAAGAAGCTCGTGGGGCTTTATTACGAAAGACCCGAGGTCCGCGACGCCGACGATTCTCTTGCCCACAACCGGCGGGGGCTAGCCACGGGGTCGCGGCATTACGAAAAGGATGAAGCCATCATAGACTTCGGAGCACTCTTTCTCCCTGATACGGTGGAACAGGTGGGTATGATTCTTCCACAGCTCGCCTACCACGATGTGACAGGGGTCGTGGTGCTGGGTACCAACCTGTGCCACAGTCAAAAACTGATCGAGATGGCCGGGGCCCATGCCAACGGCGCCATTTTCCCCGACCTTTTCTTTGACCAGAGCCCTTCCGACAGGGTCCGTGGCTACGTGGAATCCTTTGCAGGGGTTTACGGAAAACCGCCTGGCTTTCTGGAGGCCCTGGGATACGACACGGCATCGCTCCTGCTCAACACGGCCCACCTTTCCCATGTGCGGAGCAGGGAGGACCTGCGTGCCGCCCTGGCGCAGGTGTCGGGTTTTGACGGTGTGACGGGAAGGACGTCCTTCGACGCCGAGGGACAGGTGCACAAGGATCTCTATCTCCTTCAGGTCGTCAGGGGCAGATTCGTACAGGTGAGTCCGAGCAGCCGGACACCCCCGGAAACGGATGCCCCGGAACAAGATGCTTCTTCCTCGGTGCATGAGGGTCCCAGGTGAGAAGGGCACCGGGGGAAGACGATCCATACCGGGCGCCGTCGCCGGGGTTTGCCTACGCCGCTTATTCGGCCTTGACGAGCGGCCTCTTCCTTACTCTTTTCCCCCCTTTTTGGGCCTACGCGCGCCTTTCGGGCAGGCATCTTCATGGGTTGCGGGAGCGCATCGGCCTGTACCCCGAGGGGTTTGCCCCGAGCAGGGGTTGGCCCCGCATCTGGATCCACGCGGTTTCGGTGGGAGAAGTGCGCGCGGCCGCGTGCATCATCGAGTGCGTTCGCCGCCTTCTGCCCGGGTCCTCCATCGTCCTTTCTTCGAGCACGGCGACCGGCAATGAGGCGGCTCACAAGGTCCTTAGCGGGGTGGTCACCTGCACTTACGCCCCCATAGACTTCATCGGGTCCGTTCGCAGGGCCCTTGACGTTTTCCGTCCGGACATACTGGCCTGCGTGGAAACAGAAATATGGCCCCACCTCATCGTGGAGGCCCGGAGAAGATCCGTACGTACGGCCCTTCTCAACGGACGGATTTCGGTGCGCTCCATCGGCGCCTATCTCAAGGTGCGCCCCCTCATGCGCGCCGCCTTGGGGCACCTGGATGCCCTGAGCATGATAAGCCGGGAGGACGCCGAACGGATCCAACGACTCGGGGCGCCGCCCGAGCGCATCGAGGTCCATGGAAACGCCAAGTACGACCACCTGCGGGCTTTGCCTCGTGCCGGCCTGCGCGAGGAAGCCATCGGGCTCTTGGGGGTACGGCCCGGGCAAAACGTTTTCGTTGCCGGAAGCACCCGAACGGGGGAGGAAGCCGTGGTCCTGGATGTCTTCACCAGAATTCTCAAGGAAGACCCCGGGGCCCTTCTCGTCCTGGCGCCGAGACACACGAGGCGCGTGGGGGAAATCGCACGGCTCATCACGGCCCGGGGGCTGGTCCATCAGGTGCGTTCCCAACTGGGAGGCGGTGGGCAGCCCCGGACGGCGCAGGTGGTGCTGGTCGATACCATGGGGGAGCTGCCCGCTTTTTACAGCGTGGCAACGGTGGTCTTCTGCGGGGGAAGCATGGTCCCCCTCGGGGGACAGAACGTTCTGGAAGCCGCGGTGTGGAAAAAACCGGTCCTTTATGGACATTCCATGGAGGATTTCGCCGAGGCCAGGGACCTTCTCGAAACTGCGGGTGCCGGTATCGCGGTAAAGGACGCGGACGACCTGGCCCAAAACGCCCTGTACCTCATGAAAAACCCCTCCTTTGCGGCCGCCATGGGCGAAAAGGGCCATGCGGCCATCTTGCAGCGCGCCGGCGCCTCGGAAAGGCACGCGAAGGTGCTGGTGCGCCTTCTTTCGCCTCGGAGTCCCTAACGGGCTTCAGGCCAAGACCCGCCTGTGTTGTTTCTCATGTCCTGCTGGCCTGTGGCCTCCAGGACGCTTTGCCACAGGTTCCCGTCAGGATCGACGCGCTTTCGCTTTCCCGCGGAGGCGTCCATGGGCACATGCACAAACTGGTTGTTCCAGTATCCGATCAGGACCCGGGTTTTGCCCGCCATGGCGGCGTGCACCGCGTTGCGCCCCAGAAAACTGCAAAACACGTTGTCATTGGAGTTGGCCGGAAGGCTGCGTATCATGTAGCTCGGGTCGATGTACTTGAGATTGAGTTCCTGTCCTTGTTCCTTGAAGTGCTCCGTGATCTTGCCTTTCAGGAAAAGACCGATGTCATTGAGCTTCACGTTGCCCGAGGGGTCCCGTTCCGCCTGGCTGTTTTCGAAGTACTTCTGGCCGGCTCCTTCGGCCGCGACAATCACGGCGTGCCCGCGCTGGGCCAGTCGTTCTTTGAGGCTTGCGAGAAGCCCCCTTTCCCCCTCGAGGTCGAAATCCACCTCGGGAATGAGCACGAAGTTCACATCCTGCTGGGCAAGGGCCGCGTTGGCGGCTATGAAGCCCGAGTGCCGTCCCATGAGTTTGACAAGACCCACCCCGTTCGGATAGCAGATGGCCTCGGTGTGGGCGCTGCGTATGGCGTGGGTGGCCATCTCCACCGCCGTGTCGAAACCGAAGGAGCGTCCCACCATGAAGATGTCGTTGTCAATGGTCTTTGGTATGGCCACCACGCTGATCTTGATGCCCCGCTCCTTGATAACGTCGCATATCTTGGTGGCCGCCATGAGGGTCCCGTCACCTCCCACGGTGAAAAGGATCCCTATATTCATGCGCTCCAAACAGTCCACCACCTCTTCTATATCCTGGGGCCCTCTCGAGGAACCCAGGATCGTTCCTCCTATGCCGTGTATTTCTCCCACAAACTTGGGGCTCAGCGCCACCACATCGTGTCCGTAGCGGGGAATGAACCCCTGGAGCCCGTAACGCATGCCCGATATATTGCGGACCCCGTAACCGAAGTGCAGTTCCAGCACGATGGACCGGATGATATCGTTGAGGCCGGGGCACAGACCGCCACAGGTGACCACGGCGCAGCGCACCTTGCTGGGATCGAAGAAGACCTTGCGGCGTGGTCCGGCCCGCTCGAAAGAAAGGGGCTTTTTCCCCTCCCGAATCTGCTCGGCCACCGTTTCCGCATCGATGTCGGCCAGAATACGCCTGTGGTCCGAAACAAAGCACATTTCATCGGGCTGGTTTTCGCAACGCCGGATCGGGGTTGGGATCTTGCATTCTCCCAGGGTGTTGATGACGGTATCGACTATTTCGTGGTTCATGGGTCTTCCTCGGGTCTTGCCGGGTTCTCCCCGTATGGAAATCATCCCTTCGCATTTTCAAGGCACGACGTGACACGACCACGCCCGACAGCGCAGCCCATGGCACCTGTCGGCGCTCCATCACACGCCGTTGAAACGAAAGGCCCCTTTGCCCAATATATCGTGAAGATGCAGAATCCCCACCACCCCGCCCCCGGGGTCCGCCACCGGCAGTACGGTTATCTGGTGCTTTTCCATGAGGTTGAGGGCTTCGCCGACCTGGGATTGGGGGGCGACGGTCCATGGATTTCGGCTCATCAGCTCATCGGCGCGAAGGTGCCGGATGCCCTCCCCTTTGAGAAGCGCCCGCCTCAGGTCCCCGTCGGTTATGATCCCGGTCAGGGTGCCGTCCCTTTCCAGAACCAGCGTCGCACCCAGTTCCAGCCTGTTCATCACCTGGAGGGCCTCTGCCATGCCCGTGCCCACATACACCACGGGTACGTCCTTGCCCATGAGCATTATATCGGAAACCCTTGCGGCAAGGCGTTGTCCGAGGGAGCCTCCCGGATGGAATCTCCTGAAATCGCTCGAGTTGAATCGGTGTTTGTTGATGAGCACCACGGCCAGGGCATCGCCCATGGCCAGAAGCGCCGTCGTGCTGGCGGTGGGTGCCAGGCCCAGCGGACAGGCCTCTCTTTCCACCCCCACGTCGATCACCACATCGCTCCGGCTCGCCAGGGTGGACCCGGGGCGCCCGGTCAACGCAATGACCGGACAGCCGATGCGTCGGATGCTGGGAACAAGCAGGTTGAGCTCATCGGTTTCCCCGCTGTTGGAAAGGGCCAGGAAGACATCGTCCGGACCGACCATGCCCAGGTCCCCGTGCATGGCCTCCACGGGATGAAGGAAAAGTGCCCGGGTTCCTGTGCTGTTGAGTGTGGCCACTATCTTCCGTCCCACAATACCCGATTTGCCGATACCCGCCACGATGACACGCCCCTTGCACGCGTACACAAGATCGACCATCCTGGAGAAGCTCTCGTCTATGCGGTCCATCAGACGCAGAATCCCCTCGGCCTCTATTCTGAGAACCTCCCTCGCCTGCTCCACGGGCATCTTCGGGCACCTCGAATCCTTCAAACGCTGGGACACAATAACTTCACCCCGGTTGCAGTGCCTCTTCAGGCCAAGTATACTGCGCGCTGTCACAAGTTGCGATTTCCTGCATGCCCCTCGCCCTCCGGAAGAGGGCCCAGGGTGAGGGTATAAGAAGCGCAGTTTGTGGCCGCGGGAGGCATATACTAACAAGTCCGTTCAAGGGTGACAACCGATTTCAGGGGGACCCCGGCTTGGGTTGGGAAACCCCACATCTCGGAGGTGCGATGAAATCAGCGGTGATGTTCGCCAGGCATCCTTCCGGCAAGGAGGCCCCCCACAACGGCCGCTCCTTCATCGAGGCGCGGGCGGGAGAAGAGGGAGAGGGTGACCGTCTTGCCATTTGTTACTTCTGGCCCACGAACGCCATGTCGGTGACCCAGGCGAAACGTCATGTGTTGGACCTGCTGTTGCGCCAGGGAGTGGACAACATCCTTTTCCGCGATGCCCACGGAAACCTCGACCCCGTATCCCGCGCTCACTTCATACCGACCCATTCCATGTGAGCTTGCCACTTGTTTTTCGGGCGCCTCCGCCCCGGGCAAACCGTTTTACCCTTGACAGGCACCCCCCACGTCATTATAATTCGTCCATATTTTTTGAACGAGCCTGAAGGGAGGCCGATTTCCGCAGATCGGCCTCTTTTTTTTATGCCTTTCCCGTCGTGTTTCTTGGCCAGACGGAAAGGCGACGCCCGGAAAAATAAGGAAGCGACCTGCGACAAGAGGCGCATGGCTTTCATCCCCAGCCAATGACCGGTTTCGGTTGTCAGGGGTGTATCCCTTGAGCTGTGAGGACCCGGTGCAAAGCAGGAGGCTCGGAACCTAGCGATCCATATCAAACAGGGGGTACTGCTTCGATGATCTGCACGACTGTAAAAAACGGAACGGAATGCGTTTTCATGACCAAGAAAGGCTGCTCTTTCAACGGAGGGGTTTGCCATCAGACGGTGGATCCCTGCAACGGCTGCAACCGTGCGGTCGAGTACACCGCAGGCTGGTACTGCACGGCATGTCCTGATCCGTCCCTGAAGTGGAAGAACGGCACCTGCAACCTGGCCACCCATGTGGCGAAGGCCACCGGTCCCGCCCAGGCAAAGGTAAATCCTCTGAAGGCTTCCAAACGGGGCAAGCACTAGTCTTGTCTTGCCATTTCCGGTTACAAGACCCCGCCCCGGGCGGGGTCTTGTCGTTCCGCATCCCATCCAGGGCCATCGGAAAGCGCCCCGGGATTCCGGCAAAGAGATGATATGGGCCATTGGCTCTTGCCCGGGCGGCAATTCTCATTTCAGATGCCGAGTTTGCAAAAGCGGAGCCCTCGACCACACGGGTTTTCCGGGCTTGATCATCGTTTCGACCACGGACGGAATTACCGGCCTTCCGGGGAGCGGTGCCCACCCTACAAAGATCTCGATTCACGCGGGGCCCTACGGGTGCATCCTCACTCTTGCGCAACATGAGGCCGGTGGAAAAAGGCCTGGCCCTTGCGGAACGATGATCGAGGCCCTTTTCCTTGACACGTGCCATTCGCGTACCATTTTATCTGTTCGGCGCGCGGTCACATATTGCGATTTCCTGCCCCCCCCCCCCCGCCCTCTGGGAGAGAGTCGGGGTCAGCGTATGATAATCGCGGTTCGTGGACGCGGGCAGTATACGCTCGCGGCCCTGCGGTAACCCATCCCGACCCCGCGTTTTGTTCTTGACATACGGAAAGGAGCTGTAGCATAAGGCCGCAACGTCGGCGCGGCCGGGAAAGTGATGGCGCTGTCGGTCGTGTAAGCGTGCCAAGCAGGCACCATGAGTAACCCTTTTTCGAGCGACCATTCCCGGCCGATTACCGGTTTCTGACAAAAGCGCCGGGCCCGTGCCGCGGCGTACGATTGTTTCACACGAAAGGCCAAGAAGGTCTTGGAGGACGCAGTCGCGTTCCTTCGGATCTCTTGGCCTTTTTTTGTTCCCAGGCGGCGGTGGGTTCGTACGGCAGCGCTCACCGGGCCTATTTGCTGGAAGGGAGGAAGAAGGTGCACCGTTTTTGGAAAAACTTCGTCGGTCTCGCCGCTCTGGCCGTGCTGGTTGCGCCGGTGCGCCCGGCTCAAACAAAGGACACGCAGCGGCAGGTGCAGCAGCCGGTGCGCGAGGCCATAACCATCCAGCAGGCCACCCAGAAAGCCGAAGAAAAGTGGCGGGAAGAACGCCAGGGGATGGTGGCAGCCTACGAGGCCCTCCAAGCGAAACGGCAGGGGCTTGAGACCCAGAGGCAAGCCCTGGAAGAGCGTGTCGCGCAGAAGCAGGCCCAGCTCGAGGCCATCGCCCAGATCGCGGACCAAGTGGTCCCGTTTCTCCAGGAACTGCGCCAAAGCCTCGCCCGGCGCATCGACGAGGACCTGCCCTTCCTGCTCGGAGAACGGCGCGTGCGCATGGAGAATCTCACGAAGTTGCTCGACGATCCCGGTGTGGCCCTCAGCGACAAATTTCGCAAGGTTTTCGAGGCACTGATGGTGGAGGCCGAGTACGGAAACACCATAGAGGTGTACCAGGAGACCATCACCCCGCAGGGTCGGTCCATGCTGGCCAACATCTTCCGCCTGGGCCGCATCGGGCTCTACTATCAGAGCATCGATCGTCAAGACAGCGGGTTTTTCAACGTGGCCGAGGGGGCATGGCGGTCTCTGGGCAGGGATGCCGACCGCACCCTGCAAACGGCCATCGACATAGCGGCCAGGCGGCAGCCCGCACAGATACTCAACATACCCATAGGAAGGATCGCCACCCAATGAAGGCCCCGGGGTTTATGGCTTGCTGGCTCATTTTGCTCCTGCTGGCCGCCGGTTCGCCGGCCCACGCACGGGAAATGCGGCAACTCCAGCTCGAGGCCCGTGCAACACGGCAGGCCCTGGAGCAAAAGGCCGCCGCGGAGAAGCGGGCCGCGGAGACGGCTGCGGCGGAAAGCCGGGCCAGGATCCTCGCAGACCGCAACAGCCTCCGGCGGGAGATGGACAATCTGGAAGGGCAAACCGGTCGGCTGGACGAGACAATAAGCGCGCTCACCGCGGAAGCCGAGGCATTGGCCCAAAAGGAAAAGGAGGCGAACGGGAAGCTGGCGCAAACCGACAGCATGATCAGGGAGCTGGTGGGGGTCGTGCGGATCAATGCCAAGGACATGGACACCCTGATCTCCCAAAACCTGCAGTCCGCTTTCCTGAAAGAGGATACGGGCTTCCTCGGGGCCATCGCGGCCCAATCGACTTTTCCGGACATGGAAACCCTGCGCCGCATGGCGGCGCTGTTGGAGGAGGCCATCCGCTCTTCAGGGGAAGTCTCCGTGCGCAAGGGCCCCGTAGTGGATCGCAGCGGCGGCGTGACGGAGGCGGAGATCCTTGCCATCGGCAACTTCACCGCCGCCTACCGCACGGACGAAGAGGCGGGATACCTCTCCTACTTGCCGGGGTCCCGCCGGCTTTTCAGTCTCTCCAAGCTGCCCACTGCACGTATGCAGAAACAGATTTCCGCATACATGGACGGAAAGAGCAAATCCGTGCCCATGGACATTTCCCGCGGCGGCGCCCTGCACCAACTCACCCACGCTCTGAGCCTGTGGGAGCAGATCCACAAGGGGGGGCCCATCGTCTGGCCCATACTGGCGATCCTCGCCCTCGGGGTCCTCATCGGCATCGAACGGGGCGTCTTTCTGCTCCGGCGGCGCGTGAACACCGATGGCCTGGTGAGCCGCATCGAACAACTGGCAGGGGAGGGACGCTATGAGGACTGCGAGGCTTCCTGCGCCGGGCTGGGCGGAAAACCCGTGGCCCGGGTGCTCCACGCCGGTCTCAAGTGCTGCCGCATGCAGAGAGAGGAGATGGAAAACGCACTACAGGAAGCGATCTTGAGGGAAACCCCGTCCATGGATCGCTTCCTGTCCACCCTCGGCCTGCTGGCCGCCATCGCACCGTTATTGGGGCTCCTCGGGACGGTCACCGGCATGATCGACGTCTTTCACGTCATCACCTCCCACGGGACCGGCGATCCCCGTATGATGTCCGGCGGGATCTCCGAGGCCCTCGTGACCACGATGTTGGGCCTGAGTGTGGCCATCCCGATCATGCTGGTCCACACCCTGCTCAGCCGCACCGTGGAGAACCGTATGGGCCAGATGGAGGAGAAGGCCGTGGCCCTGGTGAACATCGTCGACCGGTACCGGAGCCGCCTTGATCCCGATCATTGAAAACGGCGTCATGCTTATGGAGGACTACCTGCGTACCGGGGGACCGGTGATGATCCCCCTGGTGGTGGTGAGCCTCTTGATGTGGCTGCTCATCCTGGAGCGCGTCTTTTTCTTCAGGCGTCTCCAGCGCAGGGACATGACTTCGTCCACCGCCCTCGAGTACGTGGCCGACGGGCGCTTGCCGGATCGCCGGCGGTATCGAGGGGCCACCGGCCTCCTGGTGACCGAATTCGTTTGTCGGCGCAGCGGGAGACGCACGTTGGATCGCTTCGTGTTGGACGAAACCGTTGCGAGGATTCAGCGCACACTGACCAGTCATCTATCCGTCATCGGTGTGCTTGCCGCCATTTCGCCCCTGCTGGGGCTTCTGGGAACGGTCATGGGGATGATCACCACCTTCGATGTTCTGGCCGTGTTCGGCACGGGCAACGCCCGGGCGATGGCCGGCGGGATTTCCGAGGCCCTGATCACCACCCAGACCGGCCTTCTGGTGGCCATCCCCGGGTTGTATATGAAAGGTTTTCTCGACCGCCGGGCCGGCCGACTGGAACAGCGCCTGGGCGCGGTGGGTTTGTACCTGAGACGCCATCTGTAACTGGAAAGAAAGGCCATCATCCATGCTACGCATCTCGGCCCCCAGACGTCAGCGCGCCACGGTCCGTGAGCTCAACATGGCCCCGCTCATCGACATGGTGTTCATCCTGTTGATCTTCTTTCTGGTGACCACCAGCTTCGTCAAAGAAACGGGCATCGACGTGCAGCGTCCGACGGCATCTACTGCCACCAGTCAGGCCAAAGCCGCCATCCTGGTCGCGGTGGACGCCGAAAACCGGGTCTTTTTCGACCATCGCGAGATAGACGTGCGGGCCGTTCGTGCCAACGTGGAGCGGGCCCTGGCGGAGAACCCCGACGGCGCCGTGGTGGTGGTGGCCGACAAGGTCAGTCACACGGGCACGGCCATCCTGGTCATGGACGGCTGCCGCATGGCAGGCGCGACCAACGTATCGCTGGCAGCTCGGCTGCCTGAAAGCGAGACCGGGTCCTGAAAATGGGCATGATGCATCTTACCGTGCAGGAAAGCGGCGCCTCTCCCATCGTCCCGATCCCGGCAGAGGACCCCCGACCGGCTTCGGCACACCGCTGGTTGCGGTGGACGGCAGCGACCGCCGGCACCCTGGTCTTGAATCTCGCCCTCTTCGCGCTCATGCCCCATTTGATGGACCCATCCAGTGAATCGCCGCCCTATGAAAAGATCATCCCCCAGATCAACGTGATCCGCATGCCGCGACCGGAGCCGTCCGAAGAAAGGGAGGCCGCAAGGCTCCCCGAACCGCCGCAAACCAAACAGGCGCCCGCCGCCCCACAAACCGCCGTGTCCCTTGCGCCCGGGGAATTCAAGATGGCCTTCGAAATCAACCCACGGCTGACAGGCGGGCCGGCACTGATCCAGGTGCCGGTCAAGGTGACTCCTTTCGATGCCCAGGGGCTCACCGGACCGGTGGCCGTAGGGGAGCTGGATCGGCCCTTGATCCCCCTTTCGCGCATACCACCGGTCTACCCGCCAGGCGCCAAGCGTCGCGGGATCGAGGGTTGGGTCAAGGTGCGGTTTGTGGTGAATCCCCGGGGAGAGGTGGAAGAGGTGACGGTCGTGGAGGCCAAGCCGTCCGGCGTATTCGACGACACCGTCACCCGCAGCGTGTTCGGCTGGCGCTTCCAGCCCGGTACGGTGGACGGCAACCCGGTGAGCGCATGGGTCGAGACCACGGTTCGCTTCGAGCTGGAATAGGAAAGCGCCATCGGCACACGACCCTTTTTGTGGAACCACGCAAGCCCGGCTTTTTCGAGCCGGCTTCAAGGAGGTCGAAATTGAAACCCGTCCATCCCAAGATGCCCTGGGCGACGTGCGTGGCCGCTTTGGTGGCCCTCGCCCCCCTTGTGGCCGCGAGCCCCGCAAGGGGAGACAAGACTGGGGACGATATGCCCCTGCCCGCCCGACTCGTGTTGCGCGAGGTCGGCCCCCTGATGGATCGCAAGGCTTACGACGAGGCCATCGCCAAGCTGACCGCCTTCCGCGCCCGGGGCGGCCCGCCGCCGGTCGATGGCCGTGCGGACCCCAAGGGATACCACCACCCGCTGATCGATCTTGCCCTGGGGAACCTGTACCTGCTCAAGGAAAACCCCGGCCTGGCCAGAGCGCCTTTGCGCCGCGTGGTCTCCCTCCTGCCCGAGCGCGTCGACGCCTGGCTCAACCTGGGCAAGGCCTGTTACGACACGAAGGCCTACGCAGAAGCGGCCGACTGCTTTGCCACCGCCTACGGGAAGGACCCCGCAAAGCCCCCCCAATACCTTTTCTTCAGTGCGGCGGCCCACCTTCTCGACAAGTCCTTTTCCAAGGCCGTCGCCACCTACGAGCATCTGTTCCAGGCCCATCCCAAGGACATCCAACCCGTGTGGAGGGAAAATTTCGTCCAGGCCCTGCTGGCTGCGGACAAGCCACGCCGCGCCCTTCCCATCGTGCGGGATTTGGCCGAACAGTCGACCGGACCCGAGCGTCTCCGCTGGCAGGAATCGCTGCTCCACCTCTACTTGCAGCTCGATATGACAAAGGAGGCAGGGGTGTACGCTCAGCATCTTGTTGCGGAGGACCCCACCACCGCCAAGTGGTGGAAGGCACTGGTCCATGTGGAGCTCTCCGTCGCGCGTTACAAGGAAGCCCTGACCGCCCTGACCATTTATGCCTACCTCGAACCCCTGACGGAGGCCGAGAGCAAACTCTGGGCGGACCTGAACCTGCAACTGCAGATCCCGTCTCGGGCCGCGCCGGTTTATGCGCAGCTCCTCGAGGGATCACCCGATTCCCAACTCCTCGAAAAGCTCGTTTCGGCCTATCGGCAGATGGGCCGTTACGACGACGCCCTGGCACAGCTCGATCGGCACCTGCCCGACCACAACCCCAAGTTCCTGATGCTCCGGGCGGACCTTCTCTATGCGGCCAGGCGCTTCGGCGATGCGGCGGGCACCTACCGTCTGGCGGCTTCCAAGGACCGTCGGGTGGCGGGCCAAGCCTGGCTCATGGCCGGCTATGCCGCCTGGCAGCTCAACGATCTTGCGGCGAGCCGCAGGGCGTTTCGGGAGGCGTCCCGGTTCAGCGGGCACGAACAGGCGGCCCTTCAGGCCATGCGGCAATTGGAGGCCGTCAACTGAAAGGAAGGTGAAAAGGAAAGGCAGCCGCTCCCCCGGCCAAGGACGAGACGGCTGCCTTCAAAATGAAGCATCCGGCCAAGGGACACTTCGGCTGTGTGGGTATCACGGAAGCTCCCTTTGCGTCAATTCGGGCGCCGGCCGGCAAGGACCGTGCCCCGTACGGGGGCCGTTGCAAACGACGAGAGGGGGATTTGCCATGAAAATGGGAAGAAGGATATTAACTGTGCTGCTGGCTCTGCTCACCGCCGCGGGGCTCGTCGCAGGCGCAGCGGGGGCGCAGGAAGCCCGGAAAGACCCACAGAAGATCGAGGACGTGGTGGTCAAGGAAAAGGCCGGGCCGCCCGGGGTGGTCCTGACACCGAGCGAGACGGTGATCGAGATGGATCGCTACAGCACCATCGGCGTGCCGACCGACGCCATCGACGTGCTCAAGCGTCACGCCATCGTCGATTTCAGGGGCCAATCGGACCTGTATCCCGAAGAAGACAGCATCACCCTGCGGGGCTTTTCGAGCAACCGCTTCGTGACGGCCATCGATGGACTGACCGTCCAGAAGACCGGGGGCCGCAAAGCCAACCACATAGTGGACTACGCACTGCTTCCGGGTTTTCTCATCGAGAAGATCGAGGTCCTTCCCGGCCCCCATTCCGCCCTCTTCGATTCCAAGAGCATCGGCGGGGTGATCAATTTCGTCACCCGAAGGCCCCGGCCCCGCGAAACCCCCAAACCCGATGCCACCCTGACCACGAGCTACCGCTCCTACAACACCCAGACCCACTCCCTGGCGCTCGAAGGGGCGGTGGATAACGTCACTTACGACGTCGGCTATCAGAGATACAAGACCGACGGGTACTTGCGCAACCAGGCGGTGGACAGCGACACCGTTTTCGCACGCGTGGGCTACCTCACACCCGCAGAGGGTCTCGTCACACTCAGCGCCTCCGGCACCCACCAAGAGCGCCAGATCCCCGTGGACAACCCCGGCACCACCCTCGGCGGCGGCGTGGACTACGACTCCAAGTTTCCGGTCTACGACGAACAGTGGCTCGGCAACCTCCAGCCCTGGCAGAGGCCCACGTGGAACAAGGATGCCGCCGCCTTGCGCCTCAACCTGGACCAGTCTACGCCCATCGGGCGCCTCACACTGGGGGCCTACATGGGGAAAGAGGACAGGGACCGGGCCTGGTACATCCTGAGCGGCGGCCAGGTCACCTCCGAGTCGTCGGTCACGGAGTGGTGGCAGGAGGGGGGCAAGCTCCAGGACGAGTTCCGATGGAACCACGCCCACACCACCACCTTGGGCTTCGACATGGTCAAGATGTACGATGACGGGTACCTCGACAAGAAAACCGATCGTATCCGCAAGTACGGAGGCTACTTGCAGCACCAGTGGGCCGTGTTGCCGAGTCTGGACCTCCGCCTGGGCCTGCGTTACGAAGATGTCACCATACGGATTACCAACACACCGCCCAACAACATTCCCGGGCGCGAGCCCCTCATCGAGCGCCGGTGGGACGCGTTGGTACCGAAATCCTACCTCACCTGGAAGATGGACCCGCTGGCCCCCTGGCTCCGGGACACCTCCCTTTCGGCCGGGGCGAGCAGGTTGTGGCGCGCTCCGGACTACCACGGCGACTACAACCCCCAGGGCCGACCGGCCGGGCCCTGGATTGAGGACGAGGAGGGCATGGGATACGACCTGGTGCTCCAGCGGCGCCTTTGGCACGACCTGATCTTGAAGGTCAATTACTCCTTTTACAAGATCGAGGACTACATCGCCACCAACAGCACCTACGCCAATTTTTCGGGTGCCGGTGCCGGGAAACTGCGCTTCTCGGACTACAAGATCAACCTCGATGAGATGGATCGCCAAGGCCTGGAGGTGGAACTCGGCGGGCATTTGACCGACAAGTTGTCCTTCTATTTGACCTGGGCTTGGCAGGAGTTCGACAGCAAGGGCGGGGAGCCGGCCGGTGAAACGGCCCAGCACGAGCAGGCCGAAAACCGCGTCGGAGCCGGCCTGCGGTACGCACTGTTGGAGAAGACGACCCTGATGCTCGACTACTACTACCAGGACGACGAGATCATCGAGGTGGGCGACGAAACCCCGCCCGGCTCGGACAACTGGGTCTTCCACCAGTTGAGTAACCCCGGCTACAACGTCTTCGACCTGGGGATGGAGCAGGTGCTGTATGAAAGGAAGGGCCTTTTCGATGCGGTCCTGAACGTATACGTCAAAAACCTCTTCGACGAGGAGTACATGGAGAGCAACGGCTACCCGGCCACGGACCGCACATTCGGCGCCGCTCTGCGGCTGCGGTTCTAACCGCCCGGGTGGAATGGACAAGGCACCCCGGCGCGGGCAGGGGCATGGGGCCCCTGCCCGCGCCTTCATCGTCTTCGACCAAGGCCACGGTGAAGCCGCCGGTATCGCCCGACATAGGGGGCGCCGCGTTCAAGAACAAGACAAGAGAGCGACGAGATGAAAGCGCCCCCCCTTCCGACAACCTTCGGCATGCACCTGGTGCTCTTCTGCTTTTTCGTTTCCGGCGCCACCGGCCTGATCTACCAGACCGTGTGGGTCCGTATGATCGACAAGGTAATCGGCAGCGCCCCGTTTGCCGTGGCCACGGTCCTGTCCGTTTTCATGGGGGGGCTGGCTCTGGGAAGCTTTCTGGCCGGGCGCTACGTCGATCGTGTAAAGGGCGGTGAGCGGCTGCTGGCGCTCTACGGCCGGCTGGAAATTGCGATCGCCGCGTCGGCCGTTGTGCTCCCCTTGGCGATCACCATCGTAACCCCCCTTTACCGCCTCGCTTATGCCCTCCTTTTCGACCGATTCCGGGCTTACCAGGCTTTTTCCTTTGCCGGGTGCCTGACACTGCTCCTGGTGCCGACGGGCCTGATGGGGGCCACCCTGCCGGTCCTTTGCCGGTTCTTTGTCAGGCACCTCGATCATCTGGGCAACCGCACCGGCCGCCTTTACGGGCTCAACACCCTCGGGGGTGCTGTCGGTGTAATGCTCTGCGGTCTGCTGTTTATTGAGCACCTGGGCGTCAATGCAACTTTGGGGCTTGCCGCCGGCCTCAACCTGCTCTTGGGAATCGTGTGCCTTGCCGTGGCGCGCATTTTCCGCAGACAGCTCGGTTCCACCTCTTGGCAGGAAAGTCCCCGGGTGGAAAGGCCACGAGCGACCTTTGTACCCTCCTCCGGCGCAGAGGGTCCGGTGCAGGATGTTCGCCGGGGCTATGTGGCTGTGGGGCTCATTGCCGTTTCGGGCTTCTGCGCCATGGCCTATGAAGTATTCTGGATCCGTCTCCTGGGCCTTATAGTGGGACCCACGACCTATTCGTTCACCATCGTGGTGGCCACCTTCGTCGTGGGCCTGGCTGCCGGCAGCATGTTCTTCGGCCGGGTGGCCGACCGGAGCCGTTCACCGTTGGCCTGGCTCGTCGCCACACAAATGGCCGCCTCCCTGCTGGCCCTTGTCGTGAGCCAGTTCATGGGCGACAGCCAGTTCTTCTTTGCCAAGCTCATCGCCGCCTTCGAGGACCGCTTCGCCGCCTTGCTCCGGGTCCAAACCCTCATCCTCATGGGGGTGCTCTTCTTGCCCACTTTTGCACTGGGTGCCTCTTTCCCGCTGGTCAGCCGCATCTTTGCCAGGGACCTGCGCACCGTGGGCCGTTCCATCGGCACGGCCTATGCCGCGAACACCGTGGGGGCGATCCTCGGGTCCCTGGTCGCAGGATTTGTGCTCATTCCAGTGCTCGGCAAACAGGGCGGTCTGACAGTGGTATGCCTGGGCCAGTTGATGGTTGCGGGCATGGCCGCAGTGTGGGCCGGTCGCGGAGGCAAGGGACCGGCATGGCGGCCGGCCCTTGGCGGCGCCACACTCTTGCTCTTGTTCTGGGTGCTCGGCAGGTATCCCTCCTGGGATACGGCCTTGCTCTCCAGGGGGTGGTACCGGGACCTGGGGGGCATCCGGGCCGAACTGGAGCGCACCGGCTGGTGGGACGCGGTGGCCCACGGCCCGAACCGGCTTGCTTTGCAGCGCCAGGGCACCCGTGTGGTCTTTTGTGGTGAGGGTATCGGCGGGTTCACCACCGTCGAAGAGGAAGTCACCAGCCTGGGCACGGTGGAATACGCCCTTTTCAACAGCGGCAAACCCGATGCCTCCTCGCACGGAGACCGCTGCACCCAAACCCTTTCGGGCCATTTTCCCATGCTCTTTCATCGGGCGCCCAAAAGGGTGATGGTGCTCGGGTTGGCCAGCGGCATGACCTGCGGCGAAGTGCTCCACTATCCCATCGAGGAGCTTCATATCCTGGAAATCAACGAACAGGTGGTGCAAGCCTGCCGCAGGTTCTTCGGCCCCTGGAACAACCGCTGCCTCGACGATCCGCGCTGTCGTGTCATCGTCCAGGACGGACGGAACCACCTGGAGCTTACCGGGCAGCGCTACGACGTGATCATATCCGAGCCGTCCAATCCCTGGATGGCCGGCCTGGCGAATCTTTACACCCTCGATTTTTTCCGGCTCGTCAAGAGGCGGCTGACACCAGAGGGCATCTTCGCACAGTGGATCCAGTCCTACGAGATGGATTGGCGCACTTTCGCATTGCTGGGCCGCACCTTTTCGAAAGTATTTCCCCAAGGATCGCTCATAAAGATAGGCCCGGCCGATTACCTGCTGATGGGAGCGGCCCATGGTCCGCCCCTCGACTGGGAAACGGCGGGAACGCGCATGCAGTATGCCGGGAAATCCCATAATGCCGCGTTCACCCATGAAGCCGTGTTGGCGCAGCTTGTGGTCACCGAGGACCTGCCGGGCCTATTCGGTGAAGGCATTTTGCACACGGATGATCGCCCGCGTCTGGAATTCGCGGCACCTCGCCAGCTCCACCGAGGCCGTCTAAATGTGGACCGGGCTGCGGCCGGGGTTCGTCGGCTCCGCCCCGCAACCCGGGAGATGTGCGACCGCAGTGCAGGCCCCGATGCCCTCTTAAACCTTGTCGCCTTTGCAGCCTCGGCCAATGCCCCGGCCTTCGCAGCCCTGGATGCCCGGACCCTGTCGCCCTCGGGGAAGGAGCGGTACCTGGACGTGGTCCGCAGCTACTGCCGGCGATGCCTCGTCACCTCCTACGATCTTTTCAACGATGCCGAGGCAAAGGAGGTATGCGCACAGATTCATGCCGAGCGCATCATCGCGCACCTCGAACACCAGAAACCCCTGCCCGGAGACCACTACAACCTCGGCCTGGCGCACACCGCTGCCGGGCGCCTGACCGAGGCCGCAGGGGCCTTTGAACGGACCCTTGCCCAGGACCCGTCCCACACACGGGCATTGACGGCCCTGGGGCTGCTCCTGGCCGAGGAGGGGCGCCTCGCGGAGGCCGTCGGGCGCCTGTCCCAGGCCGTGGCCCTAAATCACCGGAACCTTTTGGCAGTCAAGACGTTGGGCGTCTTGCTCCTCGACCTGGGACGGCTGGACGAGGCGGCCGCCCGATTTGTCTCGGCCCTGGCTTTGGCACCCCGGGACGCCGAGTCGCACCACAACCTGGCCATGGTCCTGTTCCGCCAGGGAAGCCTACGAGAGGCCAAAGAGCATTTTGCACAGGCCGTGCACCTGTGTCCGGAAAACCCCAACACACGGCACAACCTGGCGGTGGTTACCAGGCGGCTTGAGACTGCGGCCGACGGGAGAGAGGCGATCCGTGAATCGGGTGGCGGATCCATCGACGGACCCCGATAGCCCGATCCGACAATAAAACAGGTGGGTTGATGGCGGCACCTGCCGGACTGAAGCAACTCGGGTATTCGATGAAGTAGTGAGGTGGGCCTCGATCGTCGTTCCGGCCGGGCGCGTCTCGGTTTCCGCCGGCCTCACGTTGGGAGACGCCGTACCCGCATGTTTGGCTCCGCGCCGGAATCGGAGGTTTTCGTAGGGTGGGCACTGCCCGCCAAAAATGACTCTTTCCCACTTGGGCGGACGTGGCCGCAACGATGATCGCTGCCTCGAGGTGTCTGCGAAAAGGCACGGCTCGAAACTTCGGGCGCCGCCGTAGATGAGCTGCAGGCAAAGGAGGCGCGTCCATCCCCGAAGCCTTCGCCCCTATGGGTGTAGCCCGGAAAGCCGATGGAATCCATACTGCACGCTGTGACAAATTGCGATTTCCTACATCTCCCTCGCCCTCTGCGAGAGGGCCGGGGTGAGAACATAAGAAGCGCAGTTTGTGACCACGCAAGGTCTAACAGAATGAAAATTATGCGAGGGAGTTTACAATGAATACTTATTCGGATGAGACTCGTTTACAGCAGCGAAGACAACTCCAGGACATGGCACAAGGCTTTCGAGACGCGCAAATCCTGATCACTTGTGCGGAAATGGGCGTATTCGAGGCGCTTTCCAATCGCCGCGCCACCGCTTCGGAGATCGCCGAGACCTTGGGGGCGGACGCCCGGGGCATGGAGCTGCTGCTCAATGCTGCCACCGCCCTCGATTTGCTGGAAAAAAACGCAGGTCATTTCAGCAACAAACCCTTGATTCAGGCCTGCTTGCTGCCCGGCACACCAGGCACCCTAGCGGGCGGCTTCAAGCTCCAAGCCGCGTTCTACCAGCGGTGGGGACTGCTGGCAGAGGCCGTGCGCACCGGGAAACGCCCCGGAGAAAACCGCCACGATGAACAGCCCGAGGCTTGGATTCACAACTTCGTCCACGGGTTGTACAACATGGGCTATCCCATCGCCCCTGCCATCGCAGAGAGTCTGGCCCTGCCGGAGGATCGTCCCCTGCGGGTCATCGATGTGGGCGGCTGTCACGGCGCCTATAGCATGGCCCTCGCGCAACGCTACCCCCTCTTGAGTGCCACGGTCTTCGAACTGCCGCGAGTGGTACCGGTCGCCCGCGAGATCATCGCCCAGGCCGGCATGGCTGACCGGGTGTCGGTGCAGGAAGGCGACTTCCAGCAGGAAGAACTGGGGCATGGCTATGATGTCGCCCTGGTCTTCGGAGTGCTCAACGGCGAGCCGCCGGAAGGCCGCCCGGCATTGATTCGTAAGGTCTTTGCGGCCCTGAACCCCGGCGGTTGGGTCGTACTGCGGGACTTTGTGCTCGATTCCGACCGGACCGGACCACCCGAAGCGGCGATCTTCGCTCTGCAAATGTTGTTGGCAACCGAAGCCGGTGGGCTCGACACCCGCGCCGATTGGACCAAATGGCTGACAGATGCGGGGTTCATGCTGCAAGGTGAGATCCATCTACCTTCCTGGGTGGGTGCGAGCCTGACGGTTGCAGAAAAGCCCAACAACTCAGAATAGGTTCATTGACCCGAAGGAACTTGTAGAATGACATGTGACCGCAGTGCTGAACAGGGCCATGCCGGAGAAGAATGGGCGGCCCCATGAGCATGGGTTCCCTCAGCGATCAGAAGGCCTGCGGCTGAAGTGACGACTAATTCTACTTTGTCACATTGCGATTGAACAGAGATGAGGGACTTCCTCCCGTTGGGGGCGACCAGAGGAAGTACCAGTCCGCCTATCTGTCAGGGTAACCTCTTGGCTTTGGTTCCTTGGCCGATTACCTCCCAATAGTCGAGCCTGACCGGTTTCTCGTCCTTTGCCTCGGTCCGCCTCCAATACCGTGGACGAGCCCAGAGGGGCGAACGTGGGCCTCTGCTGAATCGCGAGTCGGTCTCACGTACGTTTCGGCGTCAGATCGGGCCCTGCAGTTGTTCGGCTCAAATCCGAGCCACTGCACTGTCGCAAAGAACCACGCCCCTCCCAGCAAACAGGTCAGTACCTGGTCCAAGCGCCACCGCATCAACGGCCCAAAGGCAACTGACATCCTAACCTTCTGCTCTCGCGGACCAAGACCTCATGGACCACTGTATTGCCGCTTGCGTAGCTGCCTGCGATGGGCGGAATCTATTGAAGACTGGCGTCTTCTGTGCCTCTTCGTTAACTG
>ENA-OSEO01000882-OSEO01000882.1-sediment-metagenome-genome-assembly--contig:-NODE-882-length-64820-cov-36.783760_pt1 | contig 64820 bp, 55 predicted proteins | sample MGYA00237883_ERZ534232 | MGnify/ENA metagenome assembly ERZ534232
TGGACCGTGAACGGCCTACGCCTGGACTGTCAACGGGCGGAAGGAAGGAAGTCTGCCGCGGAGCGGCTTACTTGAACCATCAGATATATTTAAAACTCATGATCGACGGCAAGCCCTCCAAGCCGTTCAGTGCCGACACCTTGTCGCCTTACGAGTTCAAAGAGGTTGCATAAAACTCCCAGGGTAGCGCAATATATGGGGTAGGTATGTGAGGTTGTGGAGCTTTGGGGAGATGTAGGGATCAGGGAGGGGTGGTGATGCTTTTCAGCAAGAAGACCGTAATAATTTCCCATTGGAACATGTTGTTTGAAGGCCTGCAGGCTTCGCCCCAGGAGTTTTTCGCGGCGGTGGAGAAAGCCATTGAGGCGCGGGAGGTTCCGGACGCGAAGCGATCACGCATCGACTGGAAGGAAGGCGGGATTCTCTCGGCTAAGCGCGAGTACCTGCGGACGAAAAGAAAGGAGTTCGCCTTCGACATTTGCGGAGCGCCCTTTGGCAACGGTTTTTTTGTTTCCTGGTGGCTGGGCGAGATTCCCTCCGGCCTGATTGGCCTTCTTCTTTCTATTCCGATCTTCGGTTTGTTGATCGGGTGGATGTTCAAGCCCCTCACCTACTACCGCGTGGATACAGCCTTGATGTTTCAGTCTTTGGTTCACAGCGCTGTCCTGGAGGTCATTGACGATATGACCAAGAGTAACGGGCTGCGAGCGCTGTCTGAATCGGAAAGGAAACCTCATATGCGCGATTTTTTCCAGCTTTGACCGGAAGTAGCTGAATCATCCGAAAGACTCTGCCTCGGATATGGCTTTATCCAGTCACACAATCGAGCTCACGAAGCGTTTCTACGCCTGGGAAGAAAGGACGCGCGGCTATCTCACATGGCCTTATCCAGTATCTCCGGAACCGCTGTTTCTGCCTTTTCCGGGACACTATCTTCCGGCGCAACAAGTATTCACTGATGACGCCCGAAAGCCGACCTTTCTCAGCTTTCTTTCCGATAAAGTCCGCAATGTCTTTAGAGGGAAGCCGACTGAGGAGCGGCAGGAGCAGGATTATCCTTCGGAGGAAGAGCTTCTTCCCGAGCTCTACGTGCCCGAAGGAGAGCTGTGCGAATTTCAGATCGCCCTTCCCCCGGATTTCGAATGCCAAAAGGGTTTTGTAGACCAGTTTCTGCAGTCTCTCAGCTACGTTCGCCATCCGCTGTCTTTCGAGGTGATCGGGACCGCTACTCAGATAGTGGTCCAATTAACTTCCAGGGAGAGCGATAGGAGCCAGGTTCTTTCCCAGCTCAGCGCCTATGTGCCACGTGGCACAATTACGGAGGAAGAAAGATTCCTCCATGCGCTGTGGCAGGATGACAGGAATATCCACACTGCCGTTTACGACTTCGGGCTGGATCAAGAAAGCATGCTGCCCTTGGAATGCGTCCAACGGTTCGACATTGATCCCTTGATCGGGATCATCGGGGCTCTTTCCAATTGCCGGGAAAGCGATGTGGGAGTGCTGCAGGTACTCTTCTCTCCTGCGCGCAGCGACTGGGCCAAAAACCTTCAACGATCCGTTCTTGATTGGGACGGGAAGCCCTTTTTCGCTGATGCGCCTGAGCTGGCCCGAAGCGTACAGAATAAGATTGAAAAGCCCCTTTACGGGGTGGTAATCCGGGTCGGGGGTCGCAGTGTTACCCAGGACCAGGCCAATACGCTTGTAAAACTCCTTGGGAGCGCCTTGACCCAGTTCAACGCTCCCGGCCGCAACGGTCTCATTCCGCTCACCAATGAAGATTATCCAGACGTAATCCATTCCCTGGACATCGTTGACCGCTATACGCACCGGAGCGGAATGCTCCTCAACAGAGACGAACTGGTGAACTTCGTCCACTTCCCTTCCGCTTCGGTGAAGAGCGACAGGCTGTTGAGGGTCAGGGACCGATCCAAGGAAGCCCCGGACCTAGCCAAAAGCCAAGGACTGATTTTGGGACACAACAGGCATCACGGCCAAGTAAAAGAGGTGTTTCTGGAAGTGGAACAGCGGATGCGCCACATGTATGTGATCGGCGCATCCGGCACAGGCAAGTCTACCCTTCTTCTCAATATGGTGATTCAGGATCTGGAGAGCGGGGCCGGTCTGGCGGTTCTTGATCCTCATGGGGATCTGATTGACGAGATTTTGGGCTTCGTGCCGGAGAGTCGCATCAATGACGTGGTTGTGTTTGATCCCTCCTGTGAAGACTACCCGATTGCCTTCAATATCTTTTCCGCCCATAGCGAGGCGGAAAAGACGCTTTTGGCCTCCGATTTGACCGGGGTCTTCAGAAGACTATCCAGCAGTTGGGGCGATCAGATGAATTCTGTTCTCGCCAACGGAATTCTGGCCATGCTTGAGAGCGACCGGGGTGGCACCCTGATGACGCTCCGGCGCTTCTTGATAGAAAAGGAATTTCGGGCTGGATTTTTGCCGACCGTAAAAGATCAGGAGATTGTCTACTACTGGGAAAAGGAGTTTCCCCTTCTCTCAGGCAGGCCTCAAGCGCCGGTTCTTACCCGCTTGGATACTTTTCTCAGGCCCAAGCCTATCCGCTACATGGTGGCCCAACAGGGCAATGCCATTGACTTCGGACAGTTGATGAATGAAGGGAAGATCTTCCTGGCCAAGCTGTCCCACGGCGGCATTGGAGAGGAGAATTCCTATCTTCTCGGGGCTCTTGTGGTTGCCAAGATCCATCAGCTGGCCCTCAGCCGTCAAGAGATGGAAAAGGAAAAGCGTCGACCTTTTTACCTGTACATCGATGAGTTCCAGAATTTCATCACCCCTTCCATGGAATCTATTCTCTCCGGGGCGCGCAAATACAATCTCGGCTTAATCCTGGCCCACCAGGAACTGCGCCAGCTGGCCTCCAAAAATCGAGAAGTAGCCAGTTCCGTGATAGCCAATCCGTATACGCGGGTGTGCTTCCGGATGGGCGACCAAGATGCGGTGAAATTGGCCAGCGGGTTTTCCTACTTTGATGCCCAGGATCTTCAAAGCCTGGGTATCGGGGAAGCCATCGTCCGCATTGAGCGAGCCGACTACGATTTCAATCTGAAGACTCTTCCCATCCCGAAGAAAGACGGGAAAAAAGCGGAAGAGCTGCGCGATGAAATTGTCCGGCGATCGCGTGAGAAGTACGGGACGCCGAGGGAATCAGTGGAAGATCTTCTGGAGAAAGAAGGCCGAGCGCCAACTTCCACAGCCAAGACCGGTTACCCTGAAGAACCTGTCAAGGAGAAGAAAAAGCAGCCTTTAGCTACGCCACCCCAAGAGCGCCCGCTCAAGAAAGATTCCGCTCCCGAGAGAAAACCGGCTGATCCTTTGGCGGCTGTCTCCACTGGACGAGGCGGCGTTCAGCACAGGTACTTGCAAGGATTGATTAAGCGTCTAGGCGAAGAAAGGGGTTATAGGGCTCAGGTTGAGAAGAGTATTCTTGGCGGAGCCGGAGTGGTTGATGTTTCCTTAGAAAAAGGTGACGGGAAAATCGCCTGCGAAATTACGGTGACCACGTCTCCCGAGCACGAGCTGGACAACATTCAGAAATGTCTGGCAGCCGGATATGAGGCGGTCCTGGTTCTTTCCCATGAAAAGGGTCACTTGGCAAAAATTCGAAGGCTGGCGGACGAATCATTGGATGAAACTGCCAGGGAAAAGATCAACTATTTCCTGCCCGAAGAGTTCATTGCCTTTCTTGACCAACGGCGCGCCCAGGAGCAGAGTAAAATTAAGACGGTACGCGGTTACAAGGTGAAGGTCAGCTACAAAGCAGTGAACGAGAGCGAGCAGAAACAAAAGCGTGACGCCGTTTCCAAGCTGATTGTCCAGTCCATGAAGCGGCTGAAGGAGAAGTAATATGGGGCCGAGTAAATTTGAATTCAATCCGCCCAAGCGGGTTGGAATCTGGATTCGGGTTTCCACCGAAGATCAAGCAAGAGGAGAAAGCCCCGAGCACCATGAGAAACGCGCCCGTTATTACGCCGAAGCCAAGGGCTGGAACATCGTTGAACTCTATGACCTGTCCGGCGTGAGCGGGAAAACCATTCTCGATAATCCCGAAACCCGGCGTATGATCAACGATGTGAAGATCGGCCATATTTCAGGGCTCATTTTTTCCAAGCTGGCCCGGCTGGCCAGGAATACGCGAGAGCTTCTGGATATCGCCGACATTTTCCACGCCTATGACGCCGGTCTCATCTCTCTTCAGGAAGCCATTGACACAACCACTCCCGCCGGAAGGCTTTTCTATACGATGCTGGCAGCCATGGCCCAATGGGAACGGGAAGAAATCAGCGAGCGCGTAGCTGCCTCGGTTCCTATCCGGGCCAAACTGGGAAAACCCACCGGGGGTGCCGCTCCCTTCGGCTACCGGTGGGAAAAGCGCGAACTGGTTCCCGACCCTCAAGAAGCTCCGGTTCGCAGGCTCATATACGAACTCTTCAAGCAGCACAAACGGAAAAGAACCGTGGCCCGTCTTCTAAACGAAATGGGCTATCGCACCAGGCGAGGGGGCAAGTTTTCCGATTCCACGATAGACAGGCTTCTCCAGGACCCGACCGCCAAGGGCCTTCATCGAGCCAATTACACTAAAAGCACCGGGGACAAAAAGCACTGGGTGCTAAAGCCCGAGAGCGAATGGGTATATCGTCGAGTCGAGCCGATTGTCTCCGAGGAGCTTTGGGAAGAATGCAACCAGTTCATTAGGACGCAGCGCCAGTCTATCAAGAAGATGGCACGCAAGCCGGCCATTCACCTTTTTTCCGGCCTCACCTACTGCGCCTGCGGAGGCAAGATGTACGTTCCTTCCAATAGCCCGAAGTACACTTGTCAGAAGTGTCGACAGAAAATCCCGGTTGAGGACCTGGAAGCTATTTACCAGGAGCAGCTCAAGGAGTTTTTGCTCTCTGAAGACGACCTATATGGGTATCTGCACCAGGCTGACGATATCATCACTCAAAAGCTGGAATCACTGGGAGTGCTGGAAAAAGAAAGGGCTGATCTCCAACGAGAGATGGACAAGGTTTATGCTCTTTTCATGGGAGAACAGATTTCCCAGGAAGGGTTCGGGAGAAAGTACCGTCCCTTGGAAGAGAGGCTCTCCCAAATAGACTGCGAGATCCCGAAGCTGCAAAGCGAGATTGATTTTCTCAAGATCAAGAATCTCTCCGAAGAGCAGATCCTGACAGACGCCAAAGATCTTCACTCGCGCTGGTCAACCCTTTCCCTCGAAGAGCAACAGCAGATCGTCGAGACCATAACGGACAGCCTCGTTGTCAAGAAGGACGAAGTTGCCATTAATTTCCACTACCTCCCCTTTTTTCAAAACGATGACAACATGGCAATGAATCGTCAAGGATTTTGCGCGCAGACAAGGGTGAAGCGGGCCGGAAACGACAGGGTCTGGACAGCCCTGGAAATCGTGACCACCCCATCCTCCATAGGCTGTCGCAGGCCCTCGATTGTGTTCTTCCGAAATTCGGAAAGCTCGTCCAGAAACAGGACCCCGTTGTGCGCCAGGCTGATCTGTCCCGGCTTGGGAATTGTCCCTCCGCCCACGAGCCCCGCATCGGAGATCGAATGGTGGGGTGCGGCGAAGGGGCGGGTCGTGACGAGAGGCCTGTTTTGGGGGAGGAGGCCGGCAACGCTGTAGACTGCGGTTGTCTCCAGGGCCTCCTCGAAGGTCAACGGGGGGAGTATTGACGGAAGGCGCCTGGCGAGCATGGTCTTCCCCGAACCCGGCGGGCCGATCATGAGCACATTGTGCCCTCCCGCTGCCGCAACCTCAAGTGCCCTCTTGGCCTGCTCCTGGCCCACCACATCCTGAAAGTCCTCACGACCCCCGGACTCCGTCAGAAAGACCTCCTTGAGGTCCACCTGGCAGGGGGAGATGTCCCGGCGACCGAGCAGGAATTCAACCACCTCGGCGAGATGGCTTGTGGGATAGACCTGAATCCCCTGGACAACCGCGCCTTCGGCGGCGTTTTCCATCGGGACCACCAGTCCCTTTCCGCCCCAGGTTTTGGCTGCGAGGGAAAGAGGAAGAATCCCCCTGCTGCCCCGCACCGATCCATCGAGCGAGAGCTCTCCGATCAGGGTATAGCCTTCGAGGACTCGCTGGGGCACCACTCCCGAGGCGCACAATACGGCAGCGGCGATGGGGAGGTCAAGACCGGTCCCCTCCTTCTTTATGTCCGCCGGGGCCAGGTTGACGGTAATCCGCTGGGTTGGAAAGGGATAGCCGCAGTTTTTTACCGCAGCCTTCACCCGCTCGCGGCTTTCCCTCACCGCGTTCTCAGGGAGCCCGACGATATTGAAGCAGGGCAGTCCTGGTGAAACATCCACTTCCACCAGGATGGGGAAGGCATCGATTCCTATCACTGCACCGCTTCGTGCCTGGGCCAACATAGACTGCGATCCTTTTCGCGGAGTGGATCTCCAGTAAGTCTGATCGGCGGAGTGCCGCGCGATCTCAAGCCGGCGGTTGGGCGCACGGCTCAGCGGGGGGGAAACGGAGCGGGAAAAAGTAAGCCCTCACAGGGCACTGCATCGGCAGCACCCTGTGAGGGCTTCCAGTTCGGGGAGTTGCAGCATTGGGGCTGTGCCGGACCCCGTGATCAAGTACGAAAAAAGCCCCTCACGGGTTCTGCGTGTGAGGGGCTCTCCGCTCCGGACCGACGGCCCTTGAACTCGGAAGCGGTCATGGTCCTCATTGTTCTCAATACATATCGGGCATTCCGCCTCCACCGGGCATGGCGGGGGCCTTCTCTTCCTTCTTCGGGATCTCGGCCACCATGGCCTCGGTGGTCAACAGGAGGCTCGATACACTGGCTGCATTCTGAAGGGCGATCCTGGTCACCTTGGTGGGATCGATGATCCCCGCCGCCATGAGATCCTCATAGGCGCCGTGGGCGGCCGCATTGAAGCCGACGCTTTCCTTTTCGGTCTTGACCCGCTCGACAACGATAGAGCCCTCGTGCCCTGCATTGTTGGCGATCTGGCGGAGAGGTTCCTCCAGGGCGCGATATACGATGTTCACGCCGTGTTGTTCGTCAGGGTCGTCGATCTTGAGGCTCTTCACCGCCTTCATGCAGCGCAGATACGCCGTGCCGCCTCCGGGGACGATGCCTTCCTCGACCGCCGCCCTTGTGGCGTTGAGGGCATCCTCCACCCTGGCCTTCTTCTCCTTCATCTCGGTCTCGGTGGCGGCACCCACATTGATGACCGCAACACCGCCGATGAGCTTGGCCAGGCGCTCCTGGAGTTTTTCCCTATCGTAGTCGGAGGTGGTCTCCTCAATCTGGGTCCGGATCTGCTTGACCCGCCCTTCGATCTTCTCCTTCGATCCGGCGCCGTCCACGATCGTGGTGGTGTCTTTGTCGATGACCACCCTCTTGGCCGTGCCGAGATCGTTCAGGGAGACGTTCTCGAGCTTGATCCCCAGGTCCTCGGCCACCATCTGCCCGCCGGTGAGGATGGCGATGTCCTCCAGCATGGCCTTCCGCCGGTCGCCGAAGCCTGGCGCCTTCACGGCGCATGCCTGAAGGGTTCCACGCAGCTTGTTCACCACCAGCGTCGCCAGGGCCTCTCCCTCGGTGTCCTCGGCGATGATCATAAGCGGTTTGCCCATTTTGGCGATCTGCTCGAGGATGGGCAGAAGGTCCTTCATGTTGCTGATCTTCTTCTCGTGGATCAGTATGTAGGGTTCCTCCAGCACACACTCCATCTTCTCGGGATCCGTGACGAAGTACGGAGAGGTGTAGCCCCGATCGAACTGCATGCCCTCCACCACCTCGAGAGAGGTCTCCATCGACTTGGCCTCTTCGACTGTGATGACCCCTTCCTTTCCCACCTTGTCCATGGCCTCGGCGATGATGTTGCCGATGGTGGAGTCATTGTTTGCCGATATGGTTCCGACTTGGGCGATTTCCTTCTGGTCCTTGGTGGGTTTGCTCAATTTCTTGAGATCTGCCACAACGGCCTCCACAGCCCTGTCGATCCCCCGCTTCAGGGCCATGGGGTTGATTCCGGCCGCCACCAGCTTGGAGCCCTCGGAGTATATGGCCTGGGCCAATATGGTCGCTGTGGTGGTCCCGTCTCCGGCGACGTCGCTGGTTTTGGATGCCACTTCCTTGACCATCTGGGCGCCCATGTTTTCAAACTTGTTTTCGAGTTCGATCTCCTTCGCGACGGTCACGCCGTCCTTCGTGATCACCGGGGATCCGAAGGACTTCTCGATGATGACGTTTCGGCCCTTGGGGCCGAGGGTCACCTTGACCGCGTTTGCCAGGGTGTTCACTCCCTTCAGGATGGACTCCCTGGCCCTTCCGCTGTATTTGATTTCCTTCGCTGCCATTTGTATCTAACCTCCGTTCATTTGTCAGATTCGGTCGTTATGAATGGAATGCATCGAAGCTCGATGGCTTTCAGCCCTCGATGACCCCGAGCACGTCGTCCTCTCGCATCATAAGGAAATCATCTCCCTCTATCTTGATCTCCGTGCCTGAATACTTTCCGAAGAGGATGCGGTCCCCCTCCTTCACTTCCAGGGCCTTGACCTCGCCGTTCTCCAGGACCTTGCCTTTCCCGACTGCCACCACCCTGCCCTCAATCGGCTTCTCTTTCGCGGTGTCGGGAATGATAATTCCACCCTTGGTTCTCTCCTCTTCCTCCAGGCGCTTCACCAAGATGCGGTCGTGCAATGGACGTATCTTCATAGCATCCGTTCTCCTTCGTTTCTTGAGTAGTGTGTCCGTGTTCTGTTTTTTGGAAAGGCGTTGCTCAGAGGCTGTGCTTGTTAGCACTTGCCTTTGGCGAGTGCTAATATAACCATCAAATTCTGGAATGCAAGATCTTTTTATGCCCGGGCACGGTGTGGAAGGGTTGGTGCGGTTAGTCCGCGGAGGGACGCATGAAATGCCACGCCAGGAGCGCCCCCCCCACAGTGATCGCCGAGTCCGCCACATTGAAGGCAGGCCAGTGGTGGGTCCCGATGTAAAAGTCCAGGAAATCGATGACGGATCCGTACCGGATCCTGTCAATCAAATTTCCGAGGGCTCCCCCGAACACCAGGGCGGTTCCAAGGGTGAAGGGGCTGTTCCTGTGGGGGGCGCTCCAGAAGAGAAACGCCAGGCCGCCGAGTGCCGCGCAGCTCACACTCACCAGGAAGATGTGCCGCCAGTCATCTGCACCGGCCAGGAACCCGAAGGCCGCTCCGGTGTTGGTGATGAAGGTGATGTTGAAAAACCCCGGAATGATATTCCGGGTCTCGTGAAGGAGAAAGTTCGAGACGATCCATGCCTTGCTCAACTGATCCAGGCCGAGGACAAGGAGTGCCGTAACGAAAAATCCGGCGGCGGCAGGGCCTGGTATCTTCATTCAGCCGGCCTTTTCCCGCGGTTCTCCCGGGTTTCCGCGATCCAGTCCTGAGTCGTGCCCAGTCCCCCTGCCGCGCGGAGGCTCGACAGGAGCGGACTGTCCGGCGGCAACAACGCCAGGGCCTTGTTCCGATGGTAGAGAGCGGTTTCGGGGTTTCCTTCCGCCTGGTAGTGGAGAAAGAAGTAGTAATGGGCCTCGCCTGGCTTCTCGAGAGACGCCAAGCACCTCCCGAGGTGGAGATAAATTGCCGGTCTGTCGGGCCACAAGTGTTCCAGGGACTTCAGAATAGGAAGGGCCTTCGCCGCGTCGCCGCTCTCCTGGTACGAACGGGCCAGGTAGAACTCGGCCGTTGGACGTGCAGGAGATCTCTCGTCGCAGGTCTCCAGAACGGATACGGCATCGGAGTAACGTCCGGCTGCAAAGTACGCCGAGCCCAGATCCACTCTGAATTCCGGGGTGTCTGGCTCGATAGACACAAGGGTGCGAAAGGTCCTGAGGGCCTCGTCGTATTCCCTGGCCGCAAGCAGGGCCTGGGCCAGGCCGTAAAGCAGGAAGGAGTCCTTCGGCGTGGCGGCCAGTTCCCGCCTGTACCGGCGGACGAGGGGCATCGGGTCTTGGCTGAGGATGCGGGTTTTGACCTGGAGCCTCCTCAACCGGAATTCGTCATGACGTTCCTTCAGGACACATGGCTTCTGCTGCAGCAGATCCCCAAGGTACGCGATACGGGCACTGGAGGCGGGGTGCGTGGAGAGATAGCTTGGGATTGCGTCAGTGCCGAGCCAGCGATACCGCTGCATCAGTTTCATGACTTCAATGAGGCCTTCCGGGTCGTAACCGGCCGCACATATCCATTCATAGGCCCTGCGGTCCGCTTCTTCTTCGTCTTCCCGGCTGTATTTCAGCGCAATGGATGTGTTGATGGCGCCTGAAGTGGCAAGGAGCGCCGTCCGGCCCTCGCCGCTGCCGAGAAACAGGCCGGCGATGGCCATGGCGGCAGTGGCGATATTCACCTTTTGCATGCGCTCTATTCGCCTGGCGATGTGCCGGCCCTGGACGTGCCCGATTTCATGGGCTAGAACACAGACCAACTCGTCTTCAGTGCCGATGGTTTCGAGGAGCCCGCTGTGGACAAAAATGAGTCCGCCCGGCATGGCGAATGCGTTCAATCCCTCGTCCTGCACGACGAAAAAACGGTAATCGAAGAGCTGGCCATGCACAGGCTGGAGAGCCTCTTTCCCTATCTCATTGACATAGGCGATCACCTCCGGATCCTGGATGAGCGTCACTTGAGATTCGACCATCTTGAGGAGTTTCTCCCCCAGTTGGCGCTCTTCCTCGACAGACATCATGGCCGACGCGGGCCCCGGAGGGATGCCCGTGAGGACCCCAACCAACACAAGGAGGAACGGTATGCACGCCCAGCGACGCGGGCCCCGCATCTTTCCTCGCACATCGGGGGTTCCCGGACGATGTGTACGGAAAAGTACATCCATATCGACCACAAATGTAATCAATCTTCAGCGAAATTTCACCGGTCTGTGACCCCGGAAGTCCCGGAGGCCGTAGCCAGTACCCGCGAAAATGAAATGTGCTGCCCTGCCGCGGCCAGCACCCGTTTCAGGCTCGATGTCAGGACGGCAAGGAACCTTCCTGCGGTGCCGATTGCTGTCGGACTGGCATGGAAATGGTGGCCGCCGGATCTCGTGGGATCTTCGGGTTGACAGGGCTTTTCATTCCGTCACCGCCGCCTTGTGTTGCGCCGCGCCTCTTTCCATTCCGGGTCACGTCCCTTGGGCGTCCTTGTCCCGGCCCGTCCTTTTGGATGTTCCTCCCGGCCCGCCGCGCCTGCGGCGCATCCTCCCCTTGGCGGTTCTCGAAGAGCAAACCCTCCCATCTCCTGCAGGGACCCGGATACCGGGACTCCAAGGGGTGGTCGGGCTGGGCCGCCGCGGGCCCCGGCCGGCCCCTGGCGTGCGCCCTGCAAAGTCGCCTCTTTTCTGCGCAAGGGGGGGATCTCCATCCAGCGCGGATCCAGGGACTCCACGAGAAAAAGGCACTCTCCGTAGCGCCGGAAGACCACTCCCGCCTCGGATGCCTTGACGGCGTGGATTTCGACCAGTACAGGATCCCGGTCTCGCCGCCTGCCTATCCGCAGGGCCATTTCCCGCGAGGTGCTCAATATGACGCGGGGCCTGGGTCCGTGGGCCCGCAGTCCGTGTGTGATGACTGATTCGTGTGCCTTCGGCCGGATGCATGCGTACAGTCGCCCGGGGGGAACCGCCGGTTCCGGCGCGGAGAGTCTATCGGCCCGGGTCCTCTCCAGCGCTCGAACCCGCTGCCCGTCCGTCTCGAAGCATTGAGATCCGAAGAAGGAGAAGAACTGGGTAAGCGCGCGCGGGGAATATTGGGAAAAGCCCGCCTCGGCCAGAAGGACCTGATGGAGTTCCTTCAAGGACACCCATCCTCCGTCGTCCAATACAAGGCCGAAGGAGTCAGGACTGTGGGAAAGGACAGCCAATAACAGTTTTTCCAGTCGCCGGCGTTCTCGTTTCTCCATGATCTTTCATGCCGCGGAAGGCCGGGATCTCTTAGATCCCAGGCCTTCCTCACTGTTGAGACCTTCTCCAGCCGGCCGGTGGCAGGGCGAGTGTCTCCTCGCTGTTCAAATTCTCTCCCTGTTCTACGTGCGGTTCCCGTTCTTTCAGGTCATGAGGCGGAAGAGGAACTCCTGCCTTCGGAGAATCTCGTAGAGAAAGGGGTTTTGTTTCTCGAAGGCGACAAGGCCTCTTTCCAAGGCAGACCTCAACCTCCTTTCATCTGTCTGGAGCGCGCCCCTCAACTGTTCTCGCGCCGCCTCCTTTTTCTTCTTCGAGGGCACCGGGAGTCCCGCGAGAACCAGGAGGGAATTGATCCCTGTCGAGATGGCGAGTGCCTGGCGAAGCCCAGGCCTGAGTTGCGGCACGTGGGGCCGGTGAGGCGCCAGATTCAGGCGGAGTATTGGGGGCAGATTCCATCTCCGCGCGACGACGACGCCAAGATCGCCAGGGGTCGTTCCCGCCAGATGTCTCGCCATTTTGTCGGCATTGGCGGGATGTTTCCGCATCTTCCAGAATAGTTCATAGGTTCTTGGAAGCGCAAGGGACATAAGGACATCGCCAAGATGCTGGAGCATGGCGATACAGGCCAGCCCGTCCTGGTCCTGCTTCGCTATGGATGCCAGGGAACCGGCCAGAGAGCTCGCCAGGATCGAGCGGGCGGTCAGATGGGCAAAAGGGGTTTCCTGCAGGGCCTTGCCCCTGCGACCCTCCACCGGAAGGAGAGGGATGGAGCGGGTGATCTGGGCCACGTTGTTCAGGCCCAGAAGCACGACAATATAGCGCATCGACAGGACCTGTTTCCTGCCCGGTGAAAAGTACGAGGAATTGGCTTTTCTCAGGAACCGGACAGTCAGACCGTAATCCCCCAGGACCGCCTCGGACAGTTCCGAAGCCCCGGAGGTTGTGTTCCCGCAGAGGGACAGAACAGCGCGTATATTTTTGGGTATACCCGGGATGTCCGTCTGGGACAATTCCAGAACAGTCCTGTCCCGCTGGGCGCATGCCGTACCTTCGGCCTCCGCCCATCCTCCGGGATACAGCCTTTTGGTTTCCCTTGATGCCATGCCCACCATTATTAGTTCAGGGAAGAGTTTGTTCTATTGACTGCTTCCATTATCGGCAGCCACACTCTCTGGAGCAAATAGGAGTTTTTGCAAGAAAGCGCTCTTTTTTTCCGGTGAAAAATTGGTATGTTGGGAATACACAACCCCGCGACTGGTGCCGAGGGCTGGAGTCCAGAGATCCTGTCCATCCGCTCGTGCGTCCGTGCAGAAGGATCTGCAGTGCATGAATGATGATCTGCTGTTTTTCCCGTGTGTATCCGATGAGCATGTCCAGCGGGAGAAGGAGAGGGCGAGGCAGTTGCGTTACAGCAGGTGGTGGCGCCGCAAGTGCGCAAAAGGCGTGTGTCATTACTGCGGCCGTCATGTGGGGGCATCACTGCTCACCATGGATCACGTCGTGCCCCTTATTCGGGGCGGGAAGAGCGACAGGAACAATCTGGTCCCGGCCTGCAAGGAGTGCAACAGCAAGAAAAAATATCTCCTCCCCATGGAGTGGGGGAGGTACGTTTCAAAAAGCGAGGAGTGAGAGATGGAGACGATGTGGACGTCGTGCCGGGGAATGGTCGAGACCGTGTGGGCCAGGAGGTGGGCGTGTGGCCGCCGTGTGGTCGCCGCCACAGCCGCACTGGTGCTTCTGGGCGGCGCGCCGTATCCGGCGGTCGAATGTACGGGGGCCGGCGAATCGGCCGGAGAAATGCGGTCCGATGTCGCCGATCCCGAATATGTGATCGGTCCCACCGATGTTCTGGAGATCGAGGTCTGGAAGGAGCCGGGTCTCTCCAAGACCGTTCCTGTCAGGCCGGACGGAAAGATCACACTGCCTCTCATGGACGATGTGGAGGCTGCCGGTCTCACGCCGCTGGAACTCAAGGCCAGGCTTGAAGCGGCCCTGGCAAAGTATGTTGAGCACCCCACGGTTTCCGTGGCCGTTCAAGAGATCAACAGCAAGAACGTATACATCGTGGGCAAGGTCAATGCACCCGGCCAGTATCCTCTGGAAAGAGGCCTCACGGTGATGCAGGCCCTGTCTCTGGCGGGCGGATTCGAGGAATGGGCCGATCCGGGAGACATAGTGATTCTCCGCCGGGAAAACGGAAAGGAGATCCGTCTCAAATTCAACTACGGGCGGGTTTCCAAGGGCAAGGATCTGGAAACGAATATTCTGCTCCGTCCGGGAGACACCATCATCGTCCCATAGGGGGAAAGAGGGGAGAAATGGGGTATCGAATCAGGGGGCGCGACCTTCCAGGGATGCTTCTGTGCTGTTGGGTCGGGATGATCCTGGGTCTTCCCGCAATTGTGGCTGCCGATTGGAGGGTGCTCTCCCAAGCGGCGCTTGAAGAGACGTTCGACAGCAATATCTATCTGCGGCCCGATCACGAGACGTCGGATTTCATCACAACGGCCCTGATCGATGGCGGCGTGGAGAATGTGACCGCATCCAGGACCCTGGCCGCCCATTATGTCCTTGGCCTGAACCATTTTTACAGGCACAGCAGCAACAATTTTGTAGGCCACACCGCCGCATTGAACTGGGACCAGCGGTTGACCCGAAATTTTGCCTGGCACCTCCGGGACACGTTTTACAAATCGGAGGAGCCTCTGGAAGAGGATCCCACGATCACGGCGGTGAGACGGACAAGAAACGCCTATCATCGCAATACGGCCGATACCGGCTTTTCTTATCAGTTCGGGCCGGGGAATCGGGTGACCGCGTCCTACACGGACAGCCGGCTGCAGAACAAGGACCCCGAGGTGGAGGACAACCTGGAGTATGGGCCTCTCTTCGGGGTGGAATACTGGTTGACCCCCAGCCATGGCCTTGCCTTGGGCTATACGTGGCATCGCATCGAATACGAGGTGACCGATCCCAGGGAAATTCAAACCGCCACGGCCGGGTATCTGTGGCGGTGGTCTCCTCGTCGCACAGTGCATCTCGATTATGTGCAGGAACAGTTTTCATCTCAGGATCCGGGAGAGGAGGATTATCTGGTCCACGGGTTCATGGCGGGCATCGACGAGGCCCTGAGTCCGCGATGGAATCTCACGGGTTCAGTGGGGTACTACGTCTTGGATCCAGAGGATTCATCCGGAGACGACGGTTTTCTTTACAGTGTCGGGGTGACTCGAACCTTCGCCAGGGGGGCGTTGAGCCTCGTGGGTTCAGGTGGCTATGTCTTGGAGTATACGGATGCGGAAAATCGGGGATTTATGGAATACCGTGAGATCTCCGCGACGTTTCACTACGGCCTCACGGCAAGGACGGAGGTTTTTGCCTCCGGTTCGTACCGGCACGAGCAGGGCGCCGGGGGTCAGAGAACAGTGGGGGACGTTCAGACCCGGGATCGGAACGAGTTTTTTGGATGTGCCGTGGGGGCCTCGTACCGATTGGCGGATTGGCTGACCGGCGAGATGCAGTTGGAACAGCGCGACAGATCCTCCTCGGAAGCCGATTCGGAATACAGAGACAGCCTGCTCGTCTTGAGGCTGAGGGGCACCTACGAGTGGCGTTAGGGGTTTGACCGGTCGATAGGAAGAGAGAGGATCCTCGAATGGCAGCAGAATCGGGTCGGCAACAATCATTTAATCTGGACCCTTATATTTCTCTGGTGTTACGCCAAAAGTGGGTGATCCTGCTTGCCGCCTTGCCTGTTGTGCTCGCAGGGATCGTGTTCTGTCTCGTCTCGGCCAAAACTTACAGGACAAGCGCCACGATCGTGGTCGTACCCCAACGGGTGCCCGAGGCATATATCCGGACCACAGTGACAGGCGACGTGAACGAGCGGATCCGAGGGATCTGGCAGGAGATCACCAGCAGGACCAATCTCGAACGGGTCATTCATGAGTTCAATCTCTATCCGGAACTCAGGGAGCGCCTTCCCATGGAGACCGTGGTGGAGGCCATGAGGGAAAGGATCGGCCTGGAAAATCCTCGGGGGGCCAGGACAAACGCCTTCATTCTTTCCTACGAAGGGACGGATCCTGTACTCGTAACCAAGGTTATTAATTCACTGGCCAATATGTTTATCGAGGAAAATTTGAAGTTGCGGGAGGCCCAGGCCCGTGGGACGGCGGATTTTCTCAGCCAGGAGCTTGAGACGATATCCGGAGAGCTCCAGGGCAGGGAGGAGGCCCTGAAGGAGTACAAGATCCAGCATATGGGAGAACTTCCTGAGCAACGGGAGAGCAACCTCGCAATGCTCGGGCGGCTTCAGCAGCAATCTGAAACGATACAGGAGAATATCAGGCGTGCAGAGGACAGAAGGTATCTGCTCCAAAGGCAGCTGACCGAGGAAGAGACGAATCTGCGGGCTGCCGCCGCTTTTGGGCCGGGGCAGGACCAGACGGCCGCAGACGCGCCCCAAGCACCTACCACCTTGGAGGGACTGTACGCACAGCTTGAGTCGCTTCGGACGCGATATACCGACGAGCATCCCGACGTTATGGCCGTGAAGAATCTCATCGCCAAGATCGAGAGCGAGAAGGGGGCGCCGCTGGGAGAAGAGCAGGGGGATGAAATATCCAGGACCGGTATGCGGAGCGGGGGGCCTCAGGGCCTGGGATATCGTCCCAGCGCCGTGATCACAGGGCTCCAGTACCAGTTGAAGAGCCTGGACATGGAGATCGAAGCCCTGAGGGGGGAGAGCGTCAAGGTACGAAGACAAGTGGAACTGTATCAGGAGCGTATCGAGAACACCCCGAAAAGGGAACAGGAGCTCGTCAATCTGACCCGCGATTATGACAACCTGCGGAGGACCTACGAAGGTCTTTTGGCGCGCAAAATCGAGGCGGAACAGTCCGCTGCCCTGGAACGGCGGCAAAAGGGCGAACAGTTTCGGGTGATCGACCCCGCCAGGGTCCCCGAGACGCCCTTCAAGCCGAATGTGAAGAAGATTCTGGCCATGGTCCTGGGCCTTGCGGCCATGGCTGGAGGGGGGATGGCGTTCGCCATGGAATTTTTCAGCAAGACCTATTACGACCCCGACGAGGTGTCCACGGCCTTCCAACTGCCGGTGGTGGCGTGCGTCCCGCTGCTCCTGACCGCCGAGGAGAAACGCAGAAAACTGGTGAAGAATCTCGTTTTGGGGGCAACTGCGGCCGCAGGGTATTCAGCCGCCGCAGGCCTTTTGTTTATACTGTGGCGGCACGGCGCAGGCGCCCTGCACGGTGTCTTTTGAGCCCGAGTTTGTATGTACCGGCAATATTATGGCTTAAGAGAACAGCCTTTTTCGATCTCCCCTGATCCCCGATTTTTGTACCTCAGCGAGGCCCACCGGGAGGGCCTTTCTCACCTCGCGTACGGAATTCAGGCCAGACGCGGTTTCGTGGTGGTAACGGGTGAGGTGGGCACGGGAAAGACCACGTTGATCCACGCCCTATTGGCGGATATACCGCAGGAGGTGCGGGTCGCCTTTCTTTCAAATCCGACATTGACCCGCGAAGAATTTTTTTTCTTGCTCGCTGAGGCGTATCAATTGGGCGCGGTGGAGCACAAGGCGAGATTTCTGTCGCGATTCACCGAGTTCTTGGAAGAGGCGAACAGGGCGGATGAGAACGTCGTCTTGATCGTCGACGAGGCACACTGTCTTTCCCGAGAACTCCTTGAAGAGATCAGGCTGCTTTCGAACCTGGAAACGCCGCATCACAAGCTGTTGAATATCATTCTCGTGGGCCAGCCGGAGCTGGATGCCGTGCTGGAAAACCCGCATCTCCGCCCGCTCAGGCAACGGATCACGCTGCGGTATCAGCTGGTGCCCTTGAGCCTGGAGGAAACCGTTTATTACATCCAGGTCCGTTTGTTAAAGGCGGGGGCGCAGGATTTCGGCGTTTTCACGGAAGCGGCTCTACGCGCCATATACCATCACTCAAAGGGTACTCCACGGCTCATCAATATACTGGCGGATCATGCATTGTTGACTGGGTTTGTCAAGGAGGTGCCCAGAATAGACGAAGAAGTCATTGAGGAATGTGCTCTCGAGCTGAGTCCGCCTGGGGAACGGCGGCGTTCAGGCGGCCCCGGGAGGGTTCCCAGGAAGCGGGAATGGAATTCATGGGCCTTGCGAGTCGCCTTTATTGTCGTGTTCCTGACCATGGGGATCTTGTTTTTGTGGTGGGGCAGTGTGAGCGGCAATGATGTCTGGTGGTGTAACGGTCGGGAAGGTCCCGGCATTGAAAACGGCGCTGGATCTGTTGTCACGGAGGCCGGTACGAAGCGTGTTTTTCTCCCGGGTACACAGGTCCTGCCAGGTGCCACACTGTCTTTTCCGTGTGTTATTGAGAATGATGTTCACCCGAGAGTCTCTCCCCGCGGAGAGGCGATAGTGGCGGCCTATGGGAAAGATCACGAAGGCCCTTGAGAAGGCCAGGTCCGAAGCGGAAAGAATGGGGGGGCCTTCCGCCCCTGCGGAAGACCGGAGGAACGAGGCGGCCCAGGCGGGGCGCGGCGGTTCCACAGGCGGTCTGCATGTCTCCCCCGGCGGTGCGGGCGCTACGGCGCCCGGGAGCTTTCGGGAGGATGATGCCATCGGCGGGGGGGCACAGGTCTTTCAGGGGCCGGTCAGCCCGAGGCTCGTGGTTTTTCACGAAGCGGACTCCCTGGCAGCGGAACACTTCAAGGTGCTTCGGTCCCAGATCCTGCATCCCAAGGACGGACAGGAGCGCCGCGTGATCCTGGTGACCTCGGCGGTGGAGCAGGAGGGAAAGACCTTCGTCGCCTGCAACCTGGCCCTCAGCATCGCCATGGGAGTGGACCCCTATGCCCTTCTGATCGATGCCGACATCAGGCGACCCGCCGTGCACGGCATGCTGGGCATCGAGTCCGCCCGGGGATTGTCGGAATATCTTCAGGGCGAAAAGTCGGTCTCGGAGTATCTCATCAAGACGCCCATAACCAAGCTCACCGTGTTGCCCGCAGGCCGCAGGGTCCGCAATCCGTCGGAGATACTCACGTCCGCCAGGATGGGGTCTCTCCTCAGGGAAGTGCGGGAGCGATATCCGGACCGGTTCGTGATCATCGATTCACCCCCAGTGAACCTGGCCGCCGAGACTTTAATACTTGCCCAGAATGCGGACGCCGTCGTGTTCGTGGTCCGGTACGGTCATTCCCACCGCGATCTTGTGGAAGAAGCTGTTCGCAAGGTGGGCAGGGAGAAGATACTCGGCATGGTGTTCAATGGTTTTGAAATCCCGCCTCGGAAGTATTCCTCGTATTACGGGAAGAGGTACAGCTATTCTCGTTGAGCCGCGTCGCGCTGTCCTGAAGAGGGGTTTTCACCAACAGGGGAATGCCGTGTTTAATGAAGGCCGTCCATGATCAAGTTGTTCGGAAAGACATATCCCATCCGCAAGCTCTTGTTTTTCGGCGGCGAGGGTCTGTACCTCCTCCTGTCTCTTGTTGCGGTGGTGGTGTATCGGAATGGAGGAGACCTCCTCGTCCTGAGTGATCTCACCCTCTGGCTCCGGCTGCTCCTGATCGTCATGGTGTGTCTCCTTGCCTTTTATTATCACGATCTCTATACGTTCCGGGCGGGCTTCAGCTATCCCGAGATGACCACCCGTCTGGTCCAGGCCATGGGTGGGGCTTCCATCCTTCTGGGATTCCTCTATTTTGCAGTTCCGACGCTCTTGCCCGGCCGGTGGGTCTTTCTCTCCAGCCTCCTCCTTTTCGCCTTTCTCAGCGGGCTCTGGCGGTATGCGTACTGCTGGGTACTGCGGCAGGGATACTGGACACGCCCGGTTCTGGTCGTGGGGGCGGGGCAGTTTCCGAAAAAGATACTCGATGCCCTGCGTGACCACCCCGACTGCGGGTACCGGGTGGCAGGTCTCGCCCTGGAGAGAATGCCGGAGGAATGGACCGCGCCCAATGGAATGGCTGTGTTCCGCTCCTTTGACAGCCTCCATTCCCGGGTGAGGGAGCTGGGGGTGGCTGCGGTGATCGTGGCGATGGACGAGCGTAGAGGGAGCCTCCCTGTGGGGGAACTCCTCGACTGCAAGGTGAACGGTGTTCCGGTTCTGGAAGGGGAGTCGTTCTTCGAGGAACTGACGGGCCGCATCATGGTGGAAAAGATCAATCCGAGCTGGCTAATATTTCACGAAGGCTTCCAGAAGTCCTGGCTGATGCTCGCGGGCAAGCGTATCATCGGCATGGTCTTTTCTGCCTCGGGTCTCTTCCTGTCTCTGCCCGTTCTCCTCGTGACGGCCCTCGGCATCCGGCTTGAGTCCGAAGGGCCTGTCTTTTTCAGGCAGGTGCGGGTGGGCAAGGGGGGCAGGCCTTTCACCCTGGTCAAATTCAGGTCAATGCGGGTTGACGCAGAGGTCGATGGGGCACGGTGGGCAGGCGCGGCGGATGACCGCGTGACTCGGATCGGACGCTGGATTCGAAGGATGAGGATTGATGAGATCCCGCAGATGTGGAACGTGCTTCGGGGCGACATGAATTTTGTGGGGCCGAGACCGGAGCGTCCGGAATTCGTGGGGGAACTCAGGGAGAAAATTCCCTACTACGATCAGCGGCACTCCGTGAAGCCGGGTATCACCGGCTGGGCCCAGATCAACTTTCCTTACGGGGCGTCGGTGGAGGACGCCAAACGAAAGCTGGAATATGATCTTTATTATATCAAGCACATGTCGGTCCTCTTGGATCTGTATATCATACTGAAGACGGTGAAGACGATCCTGTTCAGAGAGGGTTCCCGTTAGGCTGTCGCAGGGAGGAGAGGTATGTGCGGTATTGTCGGGTATGTGGGTCACAGACGGGTCCTGCCCGTTTTGCTGGACGGGCTCAGGAGGCTGGAGTACCGAGGGTACGACTCGGCTGGGGTCGCCTGGATCGAGGGCGGAGCGATACAGCGAATCCGCAGTGAAGGCAAGCTCGGGAGACTCAACAGCCTGCTGGACGGCGTGCGCGATGCCCCGAGCTCCATCGGCCTCGGCCACACCCGCTGGGCCACCCACGGCGTGCCCAATGAGGCCAACGCCCATCCCCACACGGACTGCACGGGACGGCTCGTCGTGGTCCACAACGGGATCATCGAAAATTATTTTTCCCTCCGGCACCGGCTTCAGGCCGAGGGGCACGTGTTTCTGTCTGAGACCGACACCGAGGTACTGGCGCACCTGGTGGAAAGGTTCATGAAAGGGGATCTGGTCCAGGCCGTGCGGGACGCGTTGGCCGAGGTTGAGGGGGCGTACGCCGTGGCGGTCCTGTGCGCCGATGCGCCGGAGATGCTGGTTGCGGCCAGAAAACAGAGTCCGCTTGTCCTGGGCATAGGCGAAGGCGAGAGTTTTCTCGCCTCGGACGTCCCCGCCCTCCTGCCCTACACCCGGGAAGTGCTCTTTGTGGAAGACGGCGAGATGGCCGTTCTCTCGCGGAGCGGGGTCGAGCTCCGCGATGTCGCCACGTACGCCCCTGTGGCCAGGGCCCCCCAGACCATTTCGTGGAGCGCTGCCATGGCCGAGAAAGCGGGCTTCAAGCACTTCATGCTGAAGGAGATATACGAACAGCCCCAGGCCGTGCTCAACACGTTTCGGGGCCGCGTCACGCCGGAACAGGGAGAAGTGCTCCTGCCCGAGGTCCGGATCCCACCCGAAGCGATCAGAAATCTGAACCGGATCGTTCTCCTGGCCTGCGGCACATCGTGGCATGCAGGTCTGGTCGGCAAATACTGGATCGAGAAGTGGGTGGGGATCCCCGTGGAGGTGGACCTCGCCTCGGAGTTTCGCTACAGGCACCTGCTCCTTGACGAACGGGTGCTCACGGTTCCCATTTCTCAGTCCGGAGAGACGGCGGACACCCTGGCCGGGCTCCGTATCGCCCGGACAAAGCGGTCCCCCGTCGTGGCGATATGTAACGTGGTGGGTAGCACGATCACCAGGGAATCGGACGGCACTGTATACACCCACGCCGGGCCGGAGATCGGCGTCGCCTCCACCAAGGCATTCACCAGTCAATTGACGGCCCTGTTCATCCTGGCTCTGCATCTCGCGCAGGTTCGCGGCAGTCTGCCCCCGGAAAGGATCAAGGGAAAATTTGCCTCCCTCATGGGGGTGCCCAGGTTGATGGAAGAGGATCTTCCCCGATGGCATGAAGAGTGCCGCGGAATCGCGGCTCTCTTTTACCGCCACCGCGATTTCCTGTATCTGGGCAGGGACCTCCAGTTTCCCATCGCCCTTGAGGGCGCCCTCAAGCTGAAGGAGATTTCGTATATTCACGCCGAGGGATACGCGGCTGGCGAGATGAAGCACGGGCCCATTGCGCTCATTGACCAGGACATGCCCGTGGTGGCGTTGGTTCCGGGAGACCACGTGCACGACAAGATGATCAGCAATGTGGAGGAGGTCCGCTCCCGACGCGGCATCGTCATAGGAGTCGGAGAAGCGGGCGACGGGGGGCTTGCGCGGGTGGCCCAGCACGTGATATCAGTTCCCGGGCCGAAAGACGCCGATATAAACCCTTTCCTGTACACTATTCCTCTGCAGCTCCTGGCCTATGAGATCGCCGTGGCCAGAGGGTGCGACGTGGACCAGCCGCGCAACTTGGCCAAGAGTGTGACTGTGGAATGATTCTCCGTGGGAGGGGGTGCGGGTGTGGATCGACCAGACGAGACGATGGTAAGCCTTCACAGGGTACCGCATCTGCTTTGTTGGCGGGCACTTGAAGTACATGGAGTACGTCTGCGTGCCCGCCGTTTCGCATCTGCAGCACCCCGTGAAGGCTTTCAGTTCCAGCATTGGTGCTGTGCCGAACCCTGTGATCAGTTACAGACGATGAGGAGGGTATTATGGCGGAACAAGGGGAGCCGATTCAAAGGGTCCTGGTCACCGGAGCCGCCGGATTCATCGGATACCATCTGGCGGCGCGTCTCCTTGCCGAAGGCCGGCAGGTGTGCGGCCTGGACAACCTCAACGACTACTACGACCCGGGGCTGAAGAACGCCCGTCTTGCCCGGCTTACGCCGCAGGCCGGTTTCCGCTTTTTCAGACAGGATATGTCTGATCGCACAGCCATGGCGGACCTTTTTCAAAGGGAGCGATTCGACGCGGTCGTCAATCTCGCCGCCCAGGCCGGTGTCCGCCATTCCCTGGTCAATCCGCATTCGTACGTGGACACCAACCTGCTGGGTTTCCTGAATATCCTGGAAGGGTGCCGGCATTCGGGAGTGAGGCATCTGGTCTTTGCGTCGTCCAGTTCCGTGTACGGGGCCAACACGAACATGCCCTTTTCAGTCCACCAGAACGTGGACCATCCGGTCTCCCTGTACGCCGCAAGCAAAAAGGCGAACGAGCTCATGGCCCACAGTTACAGCCATCTCTACGCCCTTCCCTGCTCGGGCCTGCGATTCTTCACCGTCTACGGCCCATGGGGCCGGCCGGACATGGCCCTCTTTCTCTTCACCTGCGCAATCCTGGAGGGCCGTCCGATCGACGTGTTCAATCATGGGAGGATGCGGCGGGATTTTACGTATATCGACGACATCGTGGAGGGCGTTGTCCGTGTCCTGGACCGGATTCCCGGACCGAACACCGCCTGGCGGGGCGACGCACCGGATCCCAGTTCCAGCCGGGCCCCGTATCGTTTGTACAACATCGGAAACAACAGTCCGGTGGACCTCCTGCACTTCATCGAGACGATTGAAGAGTGCCTGGGGCGGAAGGCGCAGAAGAATATGCTTCCCCTGCAGCCTGGAGACGTCCCAGCGACCTGCGCGGATATCGACGATCTGGAGCGGGACGTCGGATTCAGACCGAAAACCCCCATCAGGGAGGGGATAGCCAGGTTCATCGCCTGGTACCGGGAGTACTATCGGGTCTAGGGCGCCCGAGCGGAAATCGCAGAATGGGAGGTTTTTTTTCGATGCACATCACGGTGATTGGTACGGGATACGTGGGGTTGGTGTGCGGCGCGGGTCTGGCCGACTTCGGTATGCAGGTGATCTGCGTGGACAACGACCCTGTCAAGATAGCGACCTTGAAGGGAGGGGACATCCCCTTCTACGAGCCCGGGCTGAAGGAGTTGGTGGACCGGAATACCGCCAACGGCCGGCTTGCCTTTTCCACGGATCTCGCCTCGGCGGTCGAGCAGTCCCTGGTGGTGTTTCTCGCCGTGGGGACCCCGTCCGACGGCCGGGGGGGGGTGGACCTTTCAGCGGTGAAGGCGGTGGCCCATGAATTTGCCCGGACGGTCAACGATTACAAGGTGATCGTCACCAAGAGCACGGTACCTGTGGGTACAAACCGCTGGATCAAGGCTCTGATCGACGAGCACAAGCCTTCTCCGGTCGAAGTGGAGATCGTCTCCAATCCCGAGTTCCTGCGGGAGGGGGCGGCGGTGGAGGATTTCATGCGGCCGAATCGGGTAGTTCTCGGATCCGACAGTCCGAGAGCCCTGGCCATTGTCAAGGACATTTACAGGCCCCTCTATCTCATCGAGACCCCCTTTGTCATCACCACCCTGGAGACGGCCGAGATGATCAAATACGCCTCAAACGCCTTCCTGGCTACCAAGATCTCGTTCATCAACGAGGTGGCGAATCTCTGCGAACACGTCGGCGCAGATGTTCACCATGTGGCCAAGGCCATGGGGCTGGACAGGCGAATCGGGCCGAAATTTCTGCATGCGGGGCCGGGGTTCGGCGGGTCCTGTTTTCCAAAGGATACCGAGGCATTCGTCCGGCTGGGCAGGGATAACGGTTGCCCGGTCAAGATCGTGGAGGCCGTCATGGAGGTCAATGCGGCCCAGAAGCAGCGCATGGCGGTCAAAGTGGAGAGGGCGCTTGACGGTTCGGTCGCCGGGAAGCGGGTGGGGTTGCTCGGTTTGGCCTTCAAGCCCAACACCAGCGACATACGGGAGGCGCCTGCCATCACCCTGGCGGATGACCTCCTTGCGCGGGGCGCGGATTTGAGGGCATATGATCCCGCCGCGATGAAGGAATTCGAAGCCCTTTTCGGGCCGGACCGCATCACCTATGCCACCGGCCCATACGAGGTCGCCGACGGCGCCCATGTGCTGGTGGTCGTCACGGAGTGGAACGAGTTCAGGAATCTGGACCTGCCTCGGGTCAAGACATTGATGGCCGAGCCGGTGCTGGTGGATCTGCGGAACGTGTACGACCCCGAAAAGGTGTTGAGCCTGGGGTTCCGCTACCAGGGCATCGGAAGGGCGGCAGCGCCGATGCCAGGGTCTCGATAAGGCGGTCAATTCCCGCTCCGGTTGAGGCGGAGATCCTGATCCCCTGAGCACCCGCTGCAGGTCCCCCGTCCAACACGGACAGGTCTGCCTTGTTGAGCACGAGGATCCTCGGGGTGCCGGACAGGTCCATTTCCTCCAGGATTTTTTCCACCGCAGCCATCTCCTCCTGTCTGTTCGGGCTGGTGAGGTCGAGCACCTGGAGGAAGACCTCGGCGTCTTCCAGCTCCTCCAGGGTGGCCTTGAATGCGACGCGCAGGTCCCTGGGCATGTGGCGTATGAACCCCACGGTATCGGCTAGGAGCGCCTCCCTGCCGTCAGGGAAACGGAAGCGGCGGGTGGTTGGGTCCAGGGTGGCGAACAGCCGGTCCTCCGCAACGACCCGGCTTCCCGTCAACCGGTTGAGAAGGGTTGATTTCCCCGCATTCGTATACCCGATGATGGAAATCAGCGGAATGCCGTGGCGGTTTCTCTGTTTTCTGCGTTCCCGCCGGCCCTGGGCGAGTCCCCGCAATTCCCTTTCCAGAGAGGCGATGCGCTGTTTCACCCGGCGGCGGTCGACCTCGAGCTTGGTTTCTCCGGGTCCTCTGCCGCCGATGCCCCCCATGAGCCTCGACATGGCCGTGCCTCGTCCCACCAGCCTCGGCAGCAGATACTTGAGCTGGGCGAGTTCAACCTGAATTTTTCCCTCCTTGCTTCTGGCCCGCCTGGCGAAGATGTCCAGGATGAGCTGGGTCCGGTCAATGACCTTCAGGTCCACCATCCGCGCGATGTTGTTCACCTGAACGGGAGAGAGATCCTGATCGAAAATGACCAGGGTGGCCCCAAGATAAAGACCTTTCATGAGAATTTCCCGGAGTTTCCCCTGTCCGAGCAGATGGGCGGCATTGTATCTGGGAGTACGCTGCAGGATCCTTTCCAGAACTTCCACGTTGGCGGAAAGAGCCAGCTGCGCGAGTTCTTCCATCGACTGTTCAGCTTCATCCCGGGCGACGGGACTGGCGTGCACCAGCATGGCCCTTTCCTCCGCCCCATTGAGGCTCTGACCTCCGTGGGCCCGCTGGACTTCCCCCTCCAGTTCCTGTATGAATTGCCCGAAGGGAACGTTGACGGCGCTGGCGTGGCGGTAGGTGACCGTGTCCCAGTGGCGGTTTTCAGGATTCGGCGGGAGGAGGTGGGCCGTATGGATCTTGCCCGGCAGGCTGTCCGCCACCTCGATTGCCACCATGGCGTCCATGCGCAGGAGGGCAAGGTCCGTCAGGTCCTCGGCGTTGAGTCCCTCGTCCGTGCCGAGGTGGGTGTGGATGCAGCGGAGTCCCTTCAGGCGGCCGGGTCCCCTCCGGTGGGCACTGATGTCCGGTATGAGGATTCCGTGGTGATCGCCCACGACTACATGCCTGACCATCCCGCGCCGGTCGACGATCAGACCTGTCTGGCGGCGGGTGCGACACGAGATCTCGGCCAGTGTCCTGGCGAGTTCCGGAGTGATCAGCCGGTCCGGCGGGATTCTCCGGCGGTAGAGACGTTCGAGGTCCCGTCTGTCCGAGGGGGTGAGGCCTTTGGTATTTCCGAAGATTTTCCCTATGGGTTTCTCCTTTTCCGTTTGGCCGGGCTGCTGTCCCTTTCGGGAAGGGGCGTACTCGTATACAATATGTTTCACGTGAAACCATGGCAAGTGTTGACCGGACCAAGACGAGAATAATCTGTGTGGCCAATCAGAAGGGCGGAGTGGGAAAGACCACCACAGCGGTCAACCTCGCTGCGGGTCTCGCCCTTTTCAAACAGTCCGTGCTTTTGGTGGATTGCGATGCCCAGGGCAACGCCACCAGCGGCGTGGGTGTTCATCCCCAGGGCCTTGAGCGGCACCTGTACCATACGCTCCTGGGTCTTGCCGAACCGATCGATGTTGTCCGGTCCACCGCCATGGAGAACTTGTCACTCCTCCCGGCGAATACGGATCTGGTGGGAGCGGAATATGACCTTGCCGGTGCCGAGAAACGGGAGGGCGTCCTGCGGCGGCGTCTTGACGGGCTCAATGGATATGACTTCATCGTCCTCGATTGCCCTCCGTCGCTGGGTCTCATGACAATCAATGCCCTGACCGCGGCCAATTCCGTGCTCATTCCCCTCCAATGCGAGTATTTCGCCCTGGAGGGGTTGAGCCAGCTCGTTCAAACCATCCGGCTGGTAAAGCACAATTTCAATCCGCGGCTCCACATAGAAGGACTGCTCCTGACGATGTACGATTACAGGATACGCCTTTCGTTTCAGGTCGCCCGAGAAGTCCGGACCCATTTCAGGGACCTTGTCTATCGCACTACGATTCCCAGAAATGTCCGGCTCAGTGAGAGTCCGAGCCATGGAAAATCCATCTTCGAGTACGATCCGAAGTCCAAGGGTGCCGAGAGTTATCTGTCCTTGGCCCGGGAATTTCTGAGCCGCCAGAGGAAACCTGCATGAAAGTCAAGGGTGGGCTTGGCAAGGGACTCGGGGTCCTTCTGTCCCAGCGCGATATTTGCGATGCAGGGAGCCCCGGTTTTTTCTTGTGTCCGATCGAGAAGATACGCCCGAATCCCCGCCAACCACGGAGACGGGTGGACCGGGATTCCCTGGCCGTGCTGGCGAGGTCGATCGGTGAAAAGGGAGTTCTCCAGCCCCTTGTAGTTCGCGAGATCGAGAACGGCTATGAACTCATCGCGGGAGAACGCCGCTGGCGGGCGGCTCAGCTCGCGGGTTTGAGGACGGTGCCCGTGGTCATCAAGGATGTCAGCCCGGACGAGGTGCTGGAGCTGGCGCTCATCGAGAACATCCAGCGTCAGGACTTGAATCCCCTGGAGGAGGCCTTTGCCTACCGGCGGCTGGTCGATGAGTTGGGCATGACCCAGGCTCAGGTTTCGGCCAAGGTGGGCCGGGATCGGTCGACTGTGGCCAATTTCCTGCGCCTTTTGCACCTGCCAGGACACGTGCAGGAGGACATCCTCGATGGGCGGCTGACTCCTGGGCACGCCCGCGCACTTCTCATGGTTGATGACCCTGTCCGGCAGGAGGAGCTTCGTGGCCAGATTTTGGCCAGAGCGCTCTCTGTGAGGCAGGCGGAGGCCCTGGCCGGGCGATTGTCGCGGCCCGCTTCGCCTCCCGGGGGAGGCCGCCGGGAAGACCCCGATCTCCGGCGCCTTTGCGAGGACCTGAGCATCTCGGTGGGCACGAAGGTGAAGATCGTTCCCCGAAAGAAGGGGGGACGTCTGGAGATACACTACGATTCACCGGAGGACCTGGATCGGATAGTGTCCAGGTTGCAGGTCCAGGGGAGAGAGGGCCTCTGAGAAGGTGGCCGGTACCGTGTTTTCCTGCAGGATGAAGGCCCGGAGCGAGGGCCCGGAATCCGCCTGGATTCTTGACAGCCGGCCGGACCATGTTATTTTCTTCATTTGTTCAATTTTTGTTCTTGTCGTGGAGGCTGTTATGTACGCTGTTATCAAGACAGGCGGAAAGCAATACAAGGTATCGCCGGGAGAAATGGTCCGGGTCGAGAGACTCCCCGGCGAGGTCGGATCCGAACTCGATATATCGGACGTATTGATGGTCGTGGACGGATCCCACGTGCGGATCGGGCGTCCCGTGGTCGAGAACGGAAGCGTGCGGGCCACGGTGGTGGAGCATGGGCGAGGCAAGAAGGTGCTCATCATGAAGAAGAAGCGGCGCAAGGGATACAGCCTGAAAAAGGGGCACAGACAGTCGCATACCACCCTTGAGATCAAAGAGATTCGGCTATAGGGAGGATGTTGAGCCATGGCGCACAAGAAGGCCGGTGGCAGTTCGAGGAATGGGCGTGACAGTGCAGGCCAGCGCAGAGGGGTGAAGCGTTTTGGCGGGCAGGAGGTCCGGGCGGGCAATATTTTGGTGCGTCAGTTGGGGACTCAGTTCCATCCAGGTCTGAACGTCGGTGCGGGGAGGGATTACACCCTTTTTGCCCTGACGGACGGGGTGGTGCGGTTCGAGAGGCACCGAAACCGTCAGCGCGTAAGTGTGTATCCGGTTCAGTCAGCCGCGTCATGAGCGGCGCGAACCACTGATTGTCGTTTCGTCGGTCCCCCAGATCCTCACAGTTTCCGCTCCGAGATCCTTCCGGCCGGCATGGTTGCAGGTGCCGTTTTTTCCAGGGAATCGCGCCAGGCCCGAGGTGTTCCCTTTCGCATCACTCCAGCGAGCGCTTTCGACTTTCTCCAGAAGCCCATGGGATCCGCAGAGGGTCGGGCCTGTTAGCCGTTATGTCGCCGCCGTCAGTGTCGGTGCAAGATGAATTTCGTGGATGAGGCCAGGATTTTTGTCAAGGCCGGCGATGGTGGTGCTGGGTGCGTGAGTTTCCGCCGTGAAAGGTATATACCCCGGGGCGGACCTGATGGAGGGGACGGCGGCAGGGGGGGAGACGTCGTCCTGCGGGTCCGCCCCGGCCTCAATACCCTGCTCGCGTTTCGGGCCAGACAGAAATTTCTGGCGGGGGACGGGCAGCGAGGTCGAGGCAAGAATCAACATGGTAGAAACGGCGTCGACGTCTTCGTCGACGTCCCTCCGGGCACCGAGGTCAGAGATGCCGAAAGCGGCGCGTTGATTGCGGATCTGAAGGATCCTGAAAGCCCTTGGATTGCCGCCAGGGGCGGAGTCGGCGGCAGGGGGAACGCCCGTTTCGCCAGCCCCACACGGCAGGCTCCCCGTTACGCCCAGCCGGGACTGGCCGGGGAGGAACGGTGGTTGCTCCTGGAACTCAAGCTCTTGGCCGACGTCGGCCTTGTCGGGCCTCCAAATGCCGGAAAATCTTCACTGATCGCCCGTGTGTCCGCGGCGAGGCCCAAGATAGCCGATTACCCTTTCACCACCGTAACGCCGAATCTGGGCGTGGTTACTCTGGGCGAGGAGAGGACGCTGACCATGGCCGACATACCTGGCCTCCTCGAGGGAGCTCACCGTGGTGTGGGGATGGGCCTTGACTTCTTGAGGCACATCGAACGCACGGCCTTGCTCCTGTACGTGCTGGACGTCTCAGGCTCGTCGGCCCTGGACCAGTTCGACGCGGTCCGCGGGGAATTGATGCGGTATCATGCCCCACTCGTCGAAAAACCTTGCGCAGTGGCGCTCAATAAGATCGATCTGGCCGACAGTGAGCATGTGGCCGGAATGTGTGCGGATTTCGCCCTGAAGGGCATCGATGCCTATCCTGTATCGGCCGTGACCGGAGCCGGAGTTTCCACTCTGCTGGAAGGATTGTATCGTATGCTTGCCGCCAGGCGGGCGGAAGGGCCTTCGGCACAGGAGCAGCTCATCTATGATGTCTGAAGGAAATTCACGGGGCAGGATGTTTTTCAAAACTGTACGACGGGCGGTCGTCAAGGTCGGCAGTGCCGTTCTCACCGACAGCAATGGACTCGACCAGGGGATCATGGCTGAACTGGCCGCCCAGATTGCCAAGCTCCGCAGCGCCGGCAAGGAGATCACCCTGGTCTCTTCCGGGGCCATTGCTGCGGGCCGGGGGAAGCTCCCGGACCTGACTGCGCCCAGAACAGTCCCTGAAAAACAGGCCCTGGCAGCGGTGGGGCAGGGCCGGCTCATGCACGCCTATGAATCGGCCTTCGACCGGTTTGACACCCATGTGGCCCAGATCCTGGTTACCAGGGAGGGACTCGTGGCCAGACATCGGTATCTCAATGCGAAGAATACCTTGAAGACCCTGTTGCAGTGGGGCATAGTCCCTGTGGTGAACGAAAACGACACGGTGGCCACTGAAGAACTTCAGTTCACCGACAATGATGCCCTCTCGGTGTTGATTGTGAATCTTGTCGAGGCCGAACTTCTGGTATGTCTGAGCGACGTGGACGGCCTGTATGACAGTGATCCGCGAGAGACTGTTGGGGCGCGCCGGATCCCTTCGGTCGAGAGAGTGGACGGGTCCGTCATGGCGATTGCGGGAAACAGTCCCGGCAGGGCGGGCCGAGGGGGCATGCGGTCGAAACTCGAGGCCGCCAGGATGGTCACCGCATGCGGGGTGCCGATGGTTGTGGCCGGCGGCCGAGTTCCCCAGGTCCTTCCCAGGCTTTTTGACGGCGAGGATCTGGGCACGGTGTTTCATGCCGGCCGGCGCCCTCGAATTTACGGCCGAAAGCCTTGGATCGCCTTTACGCTGGCCAGGGAGGGGAGCATCGAGATCGACGACGGCGCGGTGCAGGCCCTGGTGGAAAAGGGCAGAAGCCTCCTTCCGGCCGGAGTGAAAGGGGTTCGAGGCGACTTTGACGTGGGGGCCTGCGTGGTCGTCTGCGACATGGAGGGGCGAGAGATCGCCGTCGGGCTCACGGGCTTTTCCGGCGAGGATCTCCGCAAGATATGCGGATGCCAGACCGGAGATATCCGCATGAGGATCGGACATGAAGGGGCGGAAGAAGTCATCCATCGAGATGATATGGTGATTCTCTGATCCGCCCGTACCGACATTTCGGAGCAGGAGATGAGTGAAGTCGAGACATTGATCGCCAGGACCGCTGAACAAGCCCGGCAGGCTGCCCGAGAAGTGGCCGGGCTTTCCAGTCGCGTGAAGAACTCGGTGCTCCTCCAGACTGCAGAACGAATCAGGACCGAGCGTGACGTGCTCCGGGAACACAACGAGAAGGACCTGCGCGCCGCAGTGGACAAGGGTCTCTCCCCGGCCTTTGTGGACCGCCTTCGCCTGTCCGGGGCAGTGCTCGAATCCATGGCCCGGGGCCTTGAGGAGGTCGCCGCCCTGCCCGATCCTGTGGGAGAGGTGCCGGGGCTGTGGAGGCGGCCCAACGGACTGACCGTGGGCCGGGTGAGGATACCTCTCGGCGTCATCTGCATGATCTACGAGTCCAGGCCGAACGTGACGGTCGATGCGGCCGGTCTCTGCCTGAAGGCCGGCAATGCCATCATCCTGCGGGGCGGCTCCGATGCCCTGCGCTCGAACATGGCGCTGGCCTCACTGCTCCAAGGGGTTCTGGCGGCGAACGGGGTGCCGGGCGAGGCCGTGCAGGTCATTCCCACTGCCGACAGGGCGGCGGTGCTTGAGCTCCTGAAGCGCGAGGAGGAAATAGATGTGGTGATACCTCGGGGAGGCGAGGGACTCATCCGTTTCGTTTCGGAGCATTCCCGGATCCCGGTCCTGAAGCACTACAGGGGGGTGTGCCACGTATACGTGGACCAGGGGGCCGATCTGGAAATGGCACAGGCCGTGTGCTTCAACGCGAAGGTCCAGAGACCCGGGGTATGCAATGCCATGGAGGGCATGCTCGTGCACCGGGACGTTGCCGGGGATTTCCTGCCGCTCATGGCCAGTCGTTTTGAGGAGGCCGGGGTCGAGATCCGCGGCTGTCCCCGCGCCTGCGCCATTGTGCCTTCGGCCGTCCCCGCCTCGGCCACTGACTGGGGGCAGGAGTTTCTGGACCTTGTTCTCGCGGTCAGGGTGGTGGATACCATGGAAGAAGCCATGGAGTACATCGCGCGCTACGGGTCCAATCATACCGAGGCCATCATCACCAGGGACTATGCCCGGGCGAAACGCTTCGTCGCCCAGGTGGATGCATCCCTCGTCCTTGTCAATGCATCCACCCGGTTCAACGACGGCGGGCAGCTCGGCCTCGGCGCGGAGATAGGCATCAGCACCTCGAAACTTCATGCGTACGGTCCCATGGGACTTCAGGAACTCACCACAACAAAGTTTGTGGCGTACGGAGATGGTCAGATAAGGGGCTGAGGTGCGGATAGGACTCTTCGGCGGCACGCTGGATCCCATACATTTCGGACACTTGAGGGCGGCGGAAGAGGTATGGGAGGGCCTGCGTCTGGACGAGATATGGTTCCTCCCCGCTGCCCGGCCCCCCCACAAGGATCCCCTCGGGCTTACCCCTTTCGGGCACAGGCTCGCCATGATCGAACTCGCCATCGGCCCCGTAGCGCACTTCAAGGCGGTGCCCATGGAGGCAGACCGTCCGGGACCGTCCTATTCCGTCGACACCTTGGAGCAGCTCAGGCAGGCCTACGGCCAGGGGATGGATTTTTTCTTTCTCCTGGGCAGCGATGCCTTTCTCGAAATCGAACAATGGAGATCCTACAGGCGTTTGACCGAACTGGTCTCGTTCGTGATCATGGTCCGAAGCGAGGAGGACCGGGCCGGCATTGCGGATCTCATGGCCCGGGCCTATCCTGAGCACAGGGCCCAGGGCAGGCCGGATGTCTATACGGCCCGGGGCAATGGTTCTATCCTCCTGTTCACGGTGACCCATCTGGCCATCTCCGCCACGGAAATCAGGCGCAGGGCGAGGGAAGGGCGCTCGGTGCACTTCCTGGTCCCTGATCCGGTAATGCAATACATGGAGGGACAAAGATTGTATTCAAGTTCGCCGAAAGACAGACCGCTTGCGCCGCCGGCAATTCCGGAGGACGGCTCCCCCCCGGACCTGGCCCGTCTCCTCGCCACCGAGATCGGGGCGAACAAGGGGGAACGCACGGTGATCCTGGATGTCCGCGGGCTTTCCGATTTCACTGACTTTTTTGTCATCGCCCAAGGGCGCTCCACCCGACACGTCAACCGGATGTCGGACAGGATTCAGGACAGTCTTCGACAGAAGGGCGTTCGATGCAAGGGCACCGAGGGCGAGAGGGAAGGGAAATGGGTGCTCATGGACTACGGGGACGTGGTTGTTCATCTGTTTTACGAGCCGGTGCGGAAGTTCTATGATCTGGAAGGTCTCTGGAGCCAGGCCCGGCGCCTGGAGTTGGGGGAGGAGGATTTCCGGTGACCCGCCCGCTCCCCGTGGTGCGACCGGTCATGCTCGTCATACTCGACGGGTGGGGATGGCGTGAAGACAGAGACGGGAATGCTGTCCGGATGGCCAGAACGCCGAATCTCGATCGGCTTCGGAAGGAGTACCCTTTTGTTCTCCTTCGGGCCGATGGCGAAGCTGTGGGTCTTCCCCGCGGTCAGATGGGGAATTCCGAGGTGGGACACCTCAATCTGGGGGCGGGCAGGATCGTCTATCAGGAATTGACCCGTATCGACATGGCGATCGCCGACGGGTCCTTTTTCCACAATCAGGAATTGGCCGCCCTCTTTGGCAGGGTTCGGGAGAGGGGGACCCGGCTGCACCTCATGGGATTGGTCTCCGATGGGGGGGTGCACAGCCAGATGGAGCATCTTTTCGCACTGGTTGCCATGGCCAGGGACCGTGGCGTGCGCGAAATTCTGGTCCACGCCTTTCTTGACGGCCGGGACACTCTGCCCACCAGCGGCGTGGAACACGTCCGCCGCCTGCAGGGAGAGATGGACCGGCTCGGGGCTGGGACAATCGCAACTCTTGTGGGCCGGTACTACGCCATGGACCGCGACAATCGATGGGATCGGGTGCAGATTGCCCATGCAGCGTTGGTGAACGGAAGGGGGATCAGGGCCTCAGATCCTGTGGCGGCCCTCCAGGAGGCATACGCCCGCGGAGAGACGGATGAATTCGTACAGCCGATTTGCGTGGAACGGCCTGGGGGAGGTCTGCAGCCCAGGGTCGGATCGGATGACGGGGTTGTCTTCTTCAACTTCCGGGCGGACAGGGCCAGGGAACTCACCCGGGCCTTCACCGAGAACGGTTTCGACCTCTTCGATGTCTCCGGGAGGCCGAAACTGGCAGGTTTTCTCACGCTGACCCGGTATGATGAACGCTTTTCCCTTCCGGTGGCCTTCCCCCCGCAGCAACTGGATCACATTCTCGGCCAGGAGGTCAGTGAAGCCGGGATGCGTCAGCTTCGGATCGCGGAGACCGAAAAGTACGCGCATGTGACGTATTTTTTCAACGGGGGCGAGGAAAGGCCCTTTCCCGGCGAGGACAGGGTGTTGATCCCATCCCCGCGGGACGTGGCGACCTACGACCTGAAGCCCGAGATGAGCGCGTTCGATGTGGCCGAAGAGGTCGAGCGGCGGATCGCGCAAGGGGGTTATGCTCTGATCGTTGTGAATTTTGCCAACGGTGACATGGTCGGACATACCGGCTCCCTGGAGGCCGCGGTGAAGGCCTGCGAAGTCGTGGACACCTGCGCCGGGCGGATCATTGACGCCTGGCTCCGGGCTGGAGGCGCAGCCATCGTGACAGCGGATCACGGAAACGCCGAGATGATGGTGGCTCCGGATCACGGCCCAATGACTGCGCACACCGGATCGCCCGTGCCCTTCCATCTTGTGGACGACGACCGGCGCACCGGTTCTTTGCGATCAGGGTTACTGGCCGACGTTGCCCCGACCATTTTGACGATGTTGGGCCTTCCTATCCCGGAGGCCATGACGGGTTCGCCGCTTTTCGAGCAGTGAGGTCATGGGAACCGCCATCTGCGAATTGCGCGGGGTCAGCAAGCGGTATGCGGCGCACCGTGGTCTCCTGGACCAGGGGAGGCGGACCGTGTCAGCCCTTCACGATGTGGATCTCCGTCTTGGAGACGGGGAGATTCTCGGGCTGGTGGGCGAGAGCGGCTGCGGCAAGACCACCCTGGCGCGGATTGCCCTGGGCCTTGAGGCCCCGACAGCCGGGAGGGTTTTCTTCTCCGGGCGCGACATCTCCAGCCTCACGCGATCCGGACGCCGCGTCTTCCGCCGGCAGGCGCAGATGGTATTTCAGGATCCGTTCTCTTCTTTGAATCCCAAGAAGACCGTATCTCAGATCCTGAGCGAACCCTTGAAAATACACGGGTTGTGTGCAGGACGGCAGTACCGGGAGAGGGCCGCACAACTCCTCCAGGAGGTCGGCCTGGGATCTCCGGCCTTGGACCGCTATCCCCACGAGTTCAGCGGGGGTCAGCGCCAGCGGATCGGGTTGGCCCGTGCCCTTGCAACTCAGCCAAGGATGATAGTGGCGGACGAGCCGACCTCGGCCCTCGATGTGTCCATCCAGGCCCAGATCATCAATTTGCTTCTGGATTTGCAGGAACGGCACCGGCTGTCGTATCTTTTCATCTCGCATGATCTTCCGGTGATACAGTTTGTCAGCCACAGGGTGGCGGTCATGTACGGTGGGGAACTGGTGGAAATCATGCCGCGGAAGGCCTTTCTGCCAGCGGGGGCCTCGACCGGCACCGCAGATCATCATCCGTACACCTACATGCTCCTTGACGCCGTGCCGATCCCGGACCCGAGAAGCAGATTCCGGGGGGGAAGGAGACGTGCCGCTCCCAGGTCTCCGGAGCCGCCCGGTTTGGCCCGGCGGGACCGCTGCGTTTTTGCGGGCCGCTGCGTGCATGCCTCGGCCCGATGCTCCGAAAGCCGGCCGCCTTGGGCCGAGGTGGGCCCAGGCCATTTCATTGCATGTCATCACGAGGCGTATACATCGGGCAAAAGGACCGACAGCGAGACGAAATGGACAGAGAAGACACTGTGACCGACGTGGTGGAGATGGCCGATCACCAGTCCGTGGTGATACCCCAGGTACTTCCCCTGATGGCGGTGAGGGACGTGATCGTGTTTCCGTCCATGATAGTCCCCCTGTTTGTAGGGCGGGACCTATCCGTGGCCGCCGTGAACGAGGCCCTCGCCTCGGACAGGCTCCTGTTCCTGGTTACCCAAAAGGATCCCGCCGACGAGCATCCCTCCAGCGAAGATCTGTACCGTACCGGGGTCGTGGCCCTGATCATGCGGACCTTGCAACTCCCTGACGGGAGGTTGAAGATCCTTGCCCAGGCCCTCATCAAGGGCGCGGTTCTTGAATTTTTGCAGGAGAGCCCGTTTTTCAAGGTCCGAATACAGCCGATCCGCGAGGAGGCGGCCGGGGAGGTGTCCGTCGAGGTGGAGGCATTGATCCGTCACGTCCGGGAACAGGCGGAGAAGCTCCTCACCTTGAAGGGAATCTTGACCCCGGAAATGGGGGCCATGCTGAACGGCGTTGAAGATCCAGGCCGTCTCGCGGACATCGTCGCTTCGCATCTGAAGCTGCGGCCGCCCGAGGCCCAGTCGCTGCTCGACATGAACTCCGCCGCCGAGCGCCTGCGTCAGGTGAGCGACCTTCTCTCCAGGGAACTCGAGGTCTCGACGGTCCAGGCCAAGATCCAGTCCGACGCCAAGGAGGAGATGACCCGAACCCAGCGCGAATACTTTCTCAGGGAACAGTTGCGCGCCATAAAGCGTGAGCTTGGCGAAATCGACGAACGGGCGGAGGAACTGGCGGAACTCCGCAGCGCGGTTCAGCAGGCCGGGATGCCCATGGAGGCCGAGGAGGAGGCACTGAAACAGATTCACCGGCTGGAGTCCATGCATCCCGACGCCTCCGAGGCATCTATGGTCAGAACCTATCTGGACTGGCTGATCGAGCTTCCATGGTCGCGGGTCACCAGGGACAGGCTGGACGTGTCCAGGGCCCAGAGAGTCCTGGACGAGGATCACTACGACCTTGAAAAGGTGAAGGACCGCATAGTGGAATACATCGCGGTGAGAAAACTCAACCGGAGCGCAAAGGGCCCCATTCTCTGCTTTATTGGACCACCGGGCGTGGGAAAGACCTCGTTGGGGCGTTCCGTCGCCCGGGCTCTGGGCCGCAAGTTCGTCCGCATATCCCTGGGCGGTGTCAGGGACGAGGCCGAAATCCGCGGACACCGCCGCACGTATGTGGGGGCACTTCCCGGCCGGATCATCCAGGGATTGAAGCGGGCTGGAACGAACAATCCCGTCTTCATGATGGATGAGGTGGACAAGATCGGCGCCGATTTCCGCGGGGATCCTGCAGCGGCCCTCCTCGAGGTGCTGGATCCAGAGCAGAACAACAGCTTCAGCGATCACTACATCGATCTCCCCTTCGATCTGTCCACTGTGCTCTTTATCCTCACGGCCAATGTCACGGATTCCATTCCATCCGCTCTTCTGGACCGTCTGGAGGTGATCAGGCTGTCCGGCTACACAGCCGAGGAGAAACAAGTCATCGCCCGGCGCTATTTGATTCCCCGGCAGTTCCGGGAACACGGTCTGAAACCGGGCATGGTCGAGTTTTCCGATTCGACCGTGATGCGGGTGATTTCCGAGTATACCCGGGAGGCCGGGTTGCGGGAGCTCGAGCGGCAGATCGGGGCGATCTGCCGGAAGGTGGCCAGGCGCGTCGCCGCCGGTGAGCAGGGGCCGTTTCGGGTGACGAGCGCCAACCTGGAACGGATGTTGGGTATACCGGCTTACCAGCCCGAGCTTTCTCAAGAAGAGAGCCAGATCGGGGTGGCTACCGGACTGGCTTGGACGCCTTGCGGCGGTGAAATTCTCCGTGTAGAGGCCACTCTCATGAAGGGAAAGGGGACACTGACTTGTACCGGTCTTCTCGGGGAAGTCATGAAGGAGTCGGCTCAGGCGGCGTTGAGTTACGCCAGGGCCAGGGCTGAGGGCCTTGGAATCGATCCACGACTGTTCGAGGAACAGGATATCCACATTCATGTCCCTGCCGGCGCCATCCCCAAGGACGGACCGTCCGCCGGAGTCACACTCACCACCGCCCTTGTTTCCGCCCTGGTGCGCCGGCCAGTTGACAAGGACGTGGTGATGACCGGCGAAATCACCCTGCGGGGTCGGGTACTGCCGGTGGGGGGAATCAAGGAGAAGGCCTTGGCGGCACTCAGGGCCGGGATACGGACTGTGATCATCCCGGAACAGAATCTCAAGGATATCGAGGAGATTCCACGTCATATCCGGCGCCGGCTGGATTTCGTGCCGATCCGCAACATGGATGAGGTCCTGGCCCTTGCCCTCGGGCCTCGGCCCTGGCAGTCCGAACCCCTCTCTAAATCCCGTGCGGCGCGTCGGCGGGGAGGTGCGCATGCTTCCGAGAATTGACAGGGCCCGGCTCCGGGACCTCTTCCAGCGTCTGGTCGTCCTGGACAGCCCTTCTCTGGAAGAAGGGCGGGTGGCGGGCATGATCAAGGGGATTTTCGGCGGTGATCTCGGCCTTGAACTCGTCGAGGACGGATCGCGGGAGGTAACAGGTTCCCAGTCCGGGAATATCGTGGCAAGGATCCCCGGCGCAGAGCCCGTGCCGCCACTGTTCTTTAACGCCCATCTGGATACGGTGGAGCCTGGACGGGGGATCAGGCCGATTTTCCAGGACGGTGTCTTCCGCACCGACGGTTCCACGATTCTCGGCGCCGATGACAAGGCGGCAGTGGCGATACTGATCGAGGTTGCCTCTGTCCTCAAAGAGGCTGGAGTGCATCACGGACCGCTTGAGCTGGTGTTCACTGTCTGCGAGGAGATCGGACTTCGCGGCGCCAAGGCCCTTGATCCATCCCTTCTTCAGGCCAAGGCCGGATACGCCCTCGATTCAACCGACCCCGAAGTCCTCATCAACAGGGCGCCGGCCGCGATCCGCTTCAAGCTCAAGGTCACGGGCAGGGCCGCCCATGCGGGCCTCCGACCCGAGGACGGCATAAACGCGATACATGTGGCGGCAAAGGCCCTGGTGCAAGTGCCTCTGGGCCGTATCGATGAGGACACCACGGCCAATGTGGGCGTCATCAGGGGCGGTAAGGCGACAAACATCGTTCCGGAAGAATGCGAGCTGGAGGGCGAAGTCCGCAGTCACGACCCGCGGCGGTTGCGCGCCGTGCAGGACCGCCTCCTCGGCGTTTTTCATGAGGCGGCCCTGGGATATCAGGAGGGGGGCGCCGGAGTGGACCGCGCTTCCGGGCTGCCCAGAATACAGACCGAAGTGGCGGACGACTATCCGTCCATGTGGGTCGAGGAAGGGCACCCGCTGATCGTGACGGCAAGGGCGGCGGCCGGGGCGCTTGGCAGGGAGCTGCGTCTTGCAAAGACCGGCGGAGGCAGCGATGCGAACGTGTTCAACGGGAAGGGGCTGGCCACGGTGATCATGGGGGTCGGGATGCAGAAGGTGCACAGCACCGAGGAGTTTATCCGGCTTGACGACATGGCGGCGGCGGCGGAACTGGTGCTGAAGATCGTCCAGCACTGGGGCCGGGTTTAGGGTGTGCCTGAGGTTTGGAGGGCGCTCTTTCCCCCTCGATCACCAGGACCCTTCGGGTACCTTCGGGTTTTCGGGTGCTGGCGCCCGAACCCCCTTCCCCTTGCACCGGTCTTCCGCAGTCTCAGGGGCCGTTCAGTCCTTGTGGGCCCTGTCCTGAAACTTGCGCCGGCACTCCTCGCTGCAGAAATAATAGGTCTTTCCACCCTGGATGAGGGGAAGGGCCTCCCTTTTCGGACAATAGACCCCGCAGACAGGGTCTTGCATGAGTTCGTCCTGGACGGGCGGGGGGGGGCGCCGGAACGGTCCGCGGGCCGCACGGCCCATGCCCGCCTGTCTCCCCGCGCCGTTTCCCGTCCGCCCCCGGCTGCTGAAGAATTTTCTGATCATGAAGTAACACAGGACACACAGGGCAAGGAAGATGAGAAAACGCATGGTTACCTGGTCTCCAGGGACGCCCTTGGTCCGGTAAGCCTCCGGACGGCAGGACCGGGTTCGTGAATCTCGGCCAGAAGCTGAGCAACAGTCTTTCCGAGTGGATGGATAGAGAGATCCGGCGCCAGCTCGGCCCACGGCGCCAGGACAAAACGGCGGTTTCCCAGCCTCGGGTGCGGCACCTCCAGACCGTCCTCGCAGAGTACTGTATCATCGAAGTACAGCAAGTCCAAGTCCACAATCCGGTCCGGACCGGCTGACCGGTCCCGGCCAAGGGTCCTTTCTGTTTCGAGAAGCGCCCGGAGCAGGTCGCGGGGACCGAGGTCAGTCGAGATCTCCGCCACGGCGTTCAGGAACCAGTTCGCCGTCTGGACGCCCACAGGTTCGGTCTCGTACAATCCGGAGCAACGGAGCACCTCGATCGACGGATGGGACGACAGAAGCCGCAATGCCGTTGCGCAGTTCCGAAGCCTGGCGCCGAGATTTGCGCCGATTCCTACATAGGCCCTTCGCCAGCGCCCTGAGGTCTGCGCCGGGCGGATCACAGCCCCACCAGCGGCTGCGTCACAGGACCTGCCGGAGTCTTTGGACAACTTCCCCAAGGCGTTCCTTCGAAACGGTCAATGCCATGCGGGCGTACCCCTCGCCGGGCGCGCCGAATCCGTTTCCCGGTGTGCACACAATACCGGCCTTCTCGAGGAGGAGGGTACAGAATTCCTGGGACGAGTACGGCTGCGGCACCGGGGTCCAGACATAGAAGGTCGCCTTGGGCGGGGTCACGTCCAGACCCAGGCCCTGGAGCCCGGAGACAAGAATATCCCTCCGTTCGGCATAGACGGCCTGCATCTCTCGCACACAGGACTGGTCGCATTCCAAGGCGGCGATGGCCGCTTCCTGGATCGCGTCGAACTGCCCCGAATCCATGTTCGATTTTACCTGCCGGATGCCGGCCACCAGGTCAGAGTGGCCCACGGCAAAGCCGATGCGCCACCCTGTCATGTTGTACGTCTTTGAAAGGGAATGGAATTCCACGCCGATCTCCCGGGCCCCCGGGGTCTCCAGGAAGCTCGGCGCTCTGTATCCGTCAAGACCCATTTCGCTGTAGGCTGCGTCATGGCAGACTATGAGGCGATGTTCCTTGGCGAAGTCTACAACGCCTTCGTAGAATTCCGCCGGGGCGACTGCGGCTGTCGGGTTGTTTGGATAATTCAGCCAGAGGACTTTCGCGCGGGCGAGGATATCACCTGGCACGTGGCGGAGATCCGGAAGGAATCGATTCTCTCGGGTCAGGGGCAAAAAATAGGACCTGCCGCCGGCGAAGAGGGTCCCGATGTGGTACACGGGATACCCTGGCGTGGGCACAAGGACCCAATCGCCCGGATCGAGGAAGGCAAGGGGGAAATGGGCTATCCCCTCTTTCGAGCCGATCAGGGCCACCACCTCTCCGTCCGCATCGAAGCTGATGTTGAATCGTTTTTTCATCCAGGCGGCCGCGGCCCGGCGGAACGAGGCCAGCCCGGCGGAAGACGGATAACGGTGACACCTGGGTTGCCCCACGGCCTGTTTCATACGTTCCACAATGAAGGAGGGCGTGGGCAGGTCCGGATCCCCTATCCCGAGATCAATGACATCCAGTCCTCTCTCTTTACACTCGGCCTTTTTCCGGTCCAGCTCGACGAAAAGGTATGGCGGGAGTTGGCGTAATCGTTCTGATTTCGAAAACTGCATGGTCCGGTCCTACCTCGTGATCCCCACGTGCAAGTTCAAGTTACACGACATGATTGACGAGTTCGCCGAGATTCTCGATGGAAACCGTGATCACGTCTCCGGCCTTGATGGGGCCCACCCCTCTGGGCGTGCCCGTGGCCACAACGTCTCCGGGCTCCAGGGTCATGATCCGGGAAATGAAGCTCACCACCTCCGGCACCGGGTGGATGAGCTGGCTGGTTCTGGACGACTGTACGAGCGTGCCGTTTCTGCGGCACTGAATCTGGAGGTCTGCGGGGTCCAGATCGGTTTCGATCCATGGCCCCATGGGGCAGAAAGTATCAAAACTCTTCGATCGGGTGAACTGGACGTCCCGCCGCTGGAGATCTCTGGCTGTGACGTCGTTGAGGCACGTGTAGCCCAGGATGTGGGAAGGGGCGTCATCCGGCGTGATCCCCCTCGTCCTCGTGCCGATGACCACGGCCAGTTCCGCCTCGTAGTCCACGCGCTTGCTCATCTCCGGCAGGACGATGGCGTCTCGCAGGCCGATCACGGCGGAAGGAGGCTTGAGGAACAGCAAGGGCTCCTGCGGCAAGGGCATGCCCAGCTCCTCGGCGTGATCTCTGTAGTTCAGGCCGAGGGCGACTATCTTGGAAGGTGTGCACGGGGCGAGAAGCGTCACATCATCCCTTCCATGGCGTTCGGCTGTCTCCACGACCATGCCTTCGAAAGGACTGCCGGTGATCGCCTGAACGGAATCCCCCTTGTGGATGCCGTATTTGACCGCGCCCCCATCCCTGGGCCGGAAGCGCACCACTTTCATGCCCGGTCTCCTTCATCGTCTCCGCGTTCACGTGCGTTTGGGGGCCAGCGAATTCTTTCAGCGCCTGAGGCCGAGGACGTCCTGCATGTCGTACATACCGGGTCCTTGCCCCGCGATCCAGATTGCAGCCCGCACAGCGCCCTTGGCAAAGGTGTCCCTGCTCGATGCCCTGTGGGTGATCTCGACGCGCTCGCCGATGCCGCCGAAGAGCACCGTGTGCTCCCCCACAATGTCGCCCGCCCGGATTGTCTGGATACCGATCTCTCTTCGGGTCCGTTCTCCGGTGAGACCCCGGCGGGCGAAGACCCCCACATCGTCGAGATTTCGTCCCAGGGCCGCTGCGGCAACACGGCCCAGCTGCAGGGCCGTTCCGCTGGGGGCGTCCTTCTTCATCCGGTGGTGGGCCTCGACGATCTCGATGTCGTATTCCTCTCCCAGAACCGAGGCGGCCGTTTCCACCAGCCTGTAGAGGAGATTCACTCCCACGCTCATGTTCGGGGCCTGCACGCAGGGAAAGGTATGGGCGAGTTCCCGGACCTCCGCAAGCTGTTGGGCGTTCATTCCCGTGGTGCCGATTACCATCGGCCTCCGGTGTTGGGCCGCAAGCCTGGCATGGGATACGCTGGCCGCGGGTTGTGTGAAGTCGATGATTACGTCTCCCTGTTCGATGACGGCCTGAAGGCTGTCGGCTACGGGGACGCCCAGAGCCGGCAGGCCGGAGGCGGCGCCCGCATCCCTGCCCACGGCGGGGCTGTCCGGCCGCTCGAAGGCGGCACTGAGACCGATCCCCTCGGAGAGGCGGATCATGTGTATGATGCGCCCGCCCATGCGACCAGCTGCTCCAGCCACAATGGCTCGAATCATCTCTCTGTCTCCTTCTGTGCCGGTCATGCCGGCGTGCGCTCTCAGCCCAGGAGTTTCAGGCCGGTCATGACCTCCCGCAGGCGGTCCACATTTTTCTCGCTCATTGCGGCAAGGGGGAGCCTGACCTCATCCGACGGGATCTTCCCCATCATGGCCAGGGCGGTCTTCGCCGGCACCGGGTTGGTTTCGAAAAAGAGGGCCTCAAACAGGGGGAACATCTTTAAATGGAACTGGCGGGCCTTGGCCATATCCCCTTTCGCCCAGGCATTCATCATCGCCGCCATCTCCCTGGGCATGACGTTGGATGCGACGGAGATGACGCCTCGGCCTCCCACTGCCATTATCGGAAATGCGGTGAAGTCGTCCCCGGAGAGCACCACAAAATTTTTCGGGCAGCACCGGATCACGTCCGTCACCTGCTTCAGGTTCCCCGTCGCCTCCTTGATCCCGATCACGTATCGGTTCTTGGCGCATCTGGCCACGGTCTCGGGCAGCATGTTCACACCGGTACGCCCCGGTACATTGTAGAGGATCATGGGGAACCGGCATTCTTCAGCCACCCTGGTGAAGTGCTGGTACAGGCCTTCCTGGCTTGGCTTGTTGTAGTACGGGGTGATGACCAGGGCTGCGTCCGCCCCGGCCGCCTTCGCGTGCTTGGTGAGCATTATGGTCTCGGTGGTGGAGTTGGATCCGGTGCCGGCGATGACCGGGACCCTCTTCCTCGCGGTCTCCACAGTGAACTCCACCACGCGCATGTGTTCGTCGTGGCTCAGCGTCGCCGATTCGCCGGTGGTGCCGCAAGGGACGATGCAGTGGGTCCCCTGTTTGATCTGCCACTCGATCAAGGCTCCGAGCGCGTCTTCATCCACCTTCCCATTGCTGAAAGGGGTCACGATGGCTACAATGGCGCCTCCTATGGGCATGTCTTGTTTCATGGGTCCGCCTCCCTTCCTCGTCCTGTGTCTCGTCGCTTCGAGGCCCCTGCCCTTCCTCGTTTTCCCGGGGAACAGACCGGACAACACCCCCGACGGTATTCCCGCTGACATTAAAAGTTTTGTCTTGTATGGGCAAGCCCCCGGCCGCAAAGAATTTCAGCGAGAACCAGCTCCGGTGCCATGTTCGACAAGGATGTCGCCGTCAAGAACGGCAGAATAGACAAGCACAGTCGCTCCCTCGAGATAGACGTCCTTGATTCCGCCCTCTTTTTCCCGTTGAAAATGGACCGTGAGAATCTCCCCGCCGGCGGTCCTTACCTGTACAGGGCTCGAGGTGAAACCCTTGCACGCGGAAAGGATGGCGCTGGCAACGGCCCCGGTTCCGCACGCCAGGGTCTCGTCTTCAACACCCCGTTCGTAAGTGCGGATCCGCAGGCTGTGGGGGCCGTCAACCTGGACGAAATTCACGTTGGTGCCGGCGGGCTGGAATCGGGCGTGCTGCCGGATGAGCCGGCCCAGCGGGACCACCGGAGCCCCTTCCAGATCGCCGGTGAATACGATGGAGTGCGGCACCCCTGTGTTGAGAAAGTGGATCGTCAGCCGGTCGTTTCCGACCTCGATATGGACGTCGGGCTGGAGGTCGCGAGGCATTGGAAGCTCGAGCTTCACCGTGCTGCCTCGGACCCTGGCGTGGATGATTCCCGCCATGGTTTCAAAGCTCAGGTCCTCCCCGGCTATTCCGCAGAGATGGGCGAAACGGGCGGCGCACCGCCCTCCGTTTCCGCACATCTCCGCCGCGCTCCCGTCGGCGTTGAAAAAGTCCCACATGAAGTCCGCCATCGAGGATTCTCTGAGCACGATGAGGCCGTCGGCGCCGACTCCGAATTTCCGCTGGCACAGGATTCTGGCGAGACGGGGGCCATCACCCGGAGATATCCGCCCTGCCCTGTCGTCAATCAAAATGAAGTCGTTTCCGCTTCCGTGCATCTTTTTGAAAGAAAGGCCCATGCTCTCTCTGACCTCGCTGTCGTCCGCCGGCAACGGGAAATCCGAGTGCCGTATCCGCCTTCGCCACGGCGGCGGTAAGTGTTTCGTAAGTCTTCACAGGGCACCGCATCTGCTTTGTCGGCGGGCACTTGGGGAGTACGTCTGCGTGCCCGCCCTTTCCGTCTGCAGCACCCTGTGAAGGCTTCCAGTCCGGGGAGCCGCAGCATTGGGGCTGTGCCGAACCCCGTGATCAGTTACAGTGTTTCCCCTTTGCGACAGGGGAATTCTGCTTTTCCCTGCAGGCCGGGCCATGCCGTGGCAGATCTCCCAGGCGTCGCCTGCGTGGGGTCACAGGGCAGGGATGGTTTCTCCCTGGATGAGTTTCCCGTAAGTCTCCCGCTTCCGGACTGTAAAAAATCGGCTGCCCTGTACAAGAACCTCGGCGCTCCGGGGCCTGGAATTGTAATTCGATGACATGGTGAAACCGTAGGCGCCCGCGCTCATCACCGCCAGGAGGTCTCCCTGGGCGAGTACGGGCAGAACGCGGTCCCTGGCCAGAAAGTCCCCGGATTCGCAGATGGGTCCGACCACATCCACGGTCTCGGTGCCTTGAGTTTCCCCCGAGACCGGCACGATCTCGTGGAACGCCCCGTAGAGGCTGGGGCGGGCCAGATCGTTCATGGCCGCATCCACCACGAGAAAACGCCTGTTTTCGTTTTTCTTCGCGTACAGGATCTCCGTCACGAGTATGCCGGCATTGCCGCAAATCGCCCTGCCGGGCTCGAGGATGATGGTCTGAGGCAGGTCGCGCAGCTCCTCCATAAGGGCCGCCGCATACGCAGTGGGTGACGGCGGCGACTCGTCCCTGTAACGTATCCCGAGTCCGCCGCCCACATCGATGAAGCGGAGCCGGAGCCCGTCTGAGCTCAGGTCGTGAAGCAGGTCACGCACCCTGCGCAAGGCTGCCACAAAGGGACTCACCTCGGTGAGCTGGGACCCTATATGGCAGCTGACGCCGACCACTTCAACTTCATCCCTCCCGGCCGCGACGCCGTACACGTGCCGGGCCTCCTCCATGGGCAGGCCGAACTTGTTCTTTTTGAGACCGGTGGAAATGTAGGGGTGGGTCTTCGGGTCCACATCCGGATTGACCCTGAAGGAGATCCGGGCGCGCCGCTTCGTGCGCCGCGCCTCCCGGCAGATGACATCGAGTTCCGCGGCCGACTCGACGTTGAACATCAGGATGTCTTCTCTGAGGGCAAACCGTATCTCCTCCACGGTCTTGCCCACCCCTGAATACACTATCTTCCGTGGCGCGATGCCGGCCTTGAGCGCCCGGTAGAGTTCGCCGCCGGAGACGATGTCGGCCCCCGCCCCCATTCTTCCCAACAGATGGAGAACGGCCAGGTTGCCGTTTGATTTCACTGCGAAGCAGATGAGGTGGTCATGGCCCGCCAGGGCCGAGCGGAACGCATTGAAGTGCCGTTCCAGTGTGGCGGCGCTGTATACATAGAAAGGGGTCTTGACCTTCCGGGCGATCTCGCCCACCGGCACCTCTTCGCAGTACAGCTCTCCTTTTCGTCGGGTGAAGTGGTTCATGTCTCGGGTGTTCCTATCTCTGATGCCGCTGAAATACCCCATCTGCGGCGTTGTTCTTATTTCCTCGTCATGGCCAGCGTACGTACAGGTAAACTTAATTCCTCGGAAATCTCGCGCCTTGCACACGATGTATTTTGAGCGCCATCGGCTTTCAGGAGTTTTCGAAGTCCGATCATCTCTGGATTTCGACTTCCGCCGCCGCCGACTGCCGGCTCTCCCTCTCGCCCAGGACGCCGGTGCCCACAGCAGTCACCCAGTACGTGTACCGTCCGGAGGGCAGGAGCGTCCGGTCCACGAATCTGGGGACCGGGACGGGGGCGTGGTTTAGCCTGTCTATGAGACCGCCCCCACGCTGCCGGTAAATGTAATAGCCGACGATATCAGTCCCGGGTGTTTCCCGCCAGAGGAGTTCCACCCCGGCCGGCGTCGCGACCGCGACCAGGCCCCCGGGAGCCATTGGAGGAGGGGCCTCTCCGGGGACGGCTGTCGTCTCAGGGGAGGGAAGACCCTCGATTTCCGTGTCGTGGCTTCGAAAGACCGCCGACACACGGTAGCGGTAGCGGACGCCTTTTTGGAGTACTGGATCGAAGTACCGGGTTCCCTCCACCAGTCGGCCCAGGGGCCTCCAGTCGCCGGCGTCGGTGCGCGCCCGAGAGATCCTGTAGGCGAGATCGCCCGAAAGCGGCGTGCCGTCCGCCCAGCTTGTGGGGGCGTTCCAGGAAAGGGCTACGCCCTCCGGCTCCACATCGGCTTTCAGTTCGGTCGGCGGACCGGGCGGCACGTGCCACACGAGCGAGACCCTGTTGGAGGGGTCGCTCACGTTGAACCAGCCCTTCACGGTGCGCACATCGTAGATATAACGAAAGCCCGCGCGCACCGTACGGTCCTCGTATATCATCCGGCGCGCCTCTTCCGGTTTCGCATCGAAGGGCACCACAATGGGCCTTCCGAAAGGCGGGGGGCAGGAGTCACAGTCGTTTCTTGTGGGCACCTCGGCCTTGCGGATTTCAAAACCCTGTATCCTGGCGAGCGGACTCCCGTCCCGGTTGCGTACCGGCACGCTCCAGCTGAGTTCCACCCCTTTCGGGGTGATTCTGTAGCGCAGATCCTGGATGGCCTTGGGACGAATGGTTCCGGGAGGGACCGGTGACGCCTTCCTGCCGCAGCCCACCGGAACAAGGACAGCGGCGAGGATGGTCATGCCTGCGCCCAGGCAACACAACATCCGGAGGCAGGATTTCAGGCCCGGCGCTCTCAACATTCCTGTGCCTCGAGCCAGGCCTCGGCAGCCCGGATCGCCGCAGTTACCTGTTCAGGAGACGTCCCCCCCGGGGATTTCCTGGAACGGACAGATCCGGCCGGCCCGAGGACATCAAAGACATCCTCTTCGAGGAGCGGAGAGAAGGCTCTGAGTTCATCCAGGTCGAGATCCGTGAGTTCCCGCCCTTTGCGGGCGCACTCCGCTACTGCCTGACCGACTATTGCGTGGGCCTCCCGGAAGGGGACACCCCTCCTGACCAGATAATCCGCCAGGTCAGTGGCTGTCATAAAGCCGCGCTCCGTTGCCTGGCGCATTTGCTCCGGCCTGGGCGCCATCCGCTCCACCAGGGCGGCCATGACCTCCAGGGACGCAGTGACCGTGTCGACGGCGTCGAAGAGGGCCTCTTTGTCTTCCTGGAGGTCCCGGTTGTACGCCAGGGGAAGGCCCTTGATGGTGGTCATCAGCGCAATGAGGTGACCGAAGACACGCCCGGTCTTTCCCCGAACCAGTTCCGGCACGTCCGGGTTCTTCTTCTGTGGCATGATGCTTGAGCCGGTGCAGAACCCGTCCGGAAGCTCCACGAAACGGAATTCAGACGAGGCCCACAGGACGAGCTCCTCCGCCAGCCTGCTCAGATGGGCCATGATGAGGCCGGCGGCACCCAGGAATTCCACGATGAAGTCGCGGTCGCCCACTGAATCCATGCTGTTGGAGGTGATCCCGGCGAAGCCGAGCTCGCTGGCCACGAAATCCCGGTCTATGGGGAAGCTGGTCCCCGCCAGAGCGGCGCATCCCAGCGGGCAGAGATTGATCCGTTTGCGACAGTCCTTGAGGCGTTCACGGTCGCGGCGGAGCATATCGAAATAGGCCAGCATGTGATGGCCCCAGAGGACCGGTTGGGCCCTCTGCAAGTGGGTGTAGCCCGGGAGGATCAGGTCGCGGTGTCCCCTGGCCTGGTTCAGGAGGGCCCTCTGGAGTCCGGCTGCAAGGCCGTCGGTACGGTCGAGTTCGTGGCGCAGGAACAGCCGGACATCAGTGGCGACCTGATCGTTTCTGCTCCTGGCCGTGTGGAGCTTCTTGCCTACATCCCCTATTCTTTCCACCAGCGCCTGTTCGATATTCATGTGCACATCTTCGTATTCCGGCCTCCACACGAAACGGCCCGCGTCTATCTCCGCCTGGATTTCTTCGAGGCCCAGGACGATCACCCTGGCCTCTTCCGGCAGGATGATCCCCTGTTTGGCGAGCATGCGGGCGTGGGCCTGGCTGCCTGCGATGTCGTACCGGTAAAGCCTGTGGTCATAGTGAACCGAGGCAGTGAACCTTTCGACCACGGACTCGGTGGGTTCCTGAAATCGGCCGCCCCAGGGTTTTTCAACGCCGTGAGTATCCTTCATGATTTTTCGTCAATTCTTCTCGAAACCGTCAGCAGGGCGACGGCCATTATGGGCCCCCTGCCCAAGGGGGCCTTTCATTGCCTCGGACCCGTTAGCGAGCTTCCCGCCCCAGGAGACCGGCCCCGTGCAGCGTTGTGAGGCCCAGCCTCCTGCCAGGCGTTCGATCCCGCACGTCGCTGAATGCCCAAAATGAAACCCGGGCCCCCTGTCACGGTCTGGATGGCACCTCACCCGGACGGGCAGTTCCGGTCGACCCCTAGTCCCGGTGCTTCAGGTCGTCGTTCACCCAGGAGAATGCGGCGGCAGCTGTCGGGAAGCCGACCGTGCTGATCAGCAGGTTTATGGTCTGGTAGAGCTCTTCACGGCTTGCCCCGGCCTCCAGTGCGCGCCGGGCGTGGGAATGTACGGCCCCCTCGCTCCGGATCCCCACCGCAGCGGCCATCTGGATGAGGTGAGATGTCTTTTCGTCCAGGGGACCGCTGCTTCTGGCCAGTTGAGCACCCTGCTGGTATGCAGCGAACATCTCGTTGAACGTCTCCTGGAATTGTTTGAAGTTGCGCGGCAGTCGGCTCTCCTGTGGCATGCTTTCCTCCTTGCACCCGGCTTTTCGGACCACTGCTGTCTCCTGTCAAGTTACTGATCTCGGGCCGAGGAGGCAACAGCAGATTTTCCGTCTAGAGATCCTGACCCAGAGCAAGGGCGTTGGCCGGTACGGCCTGGCCGGCGTGGACTGCCTGCCAATCCTTGCCCGCGGGCCGAAACGGCAGGTAGACGAGGCGGAAGCTCTTCACCCTGAGACGCGCACTCCGGACGAGGGGGAAGAGAGGACGCTGGCGGCGGAGGAGCTCGAAAAGGACGATCCTGACAGCCTGTGCCGCTTCCTGCAGGGTCAGGAGCACGGGCCCGGTCGCCATCACCGTGGCCGGACGGGGTTCCTCGTGCAAAGGGGGGATCTCAATGGGGGCAAGAGAGGTCCTGCATGCCACTCGCAGATACAGGTTGGGATTCAATTTGAAGGCAGGAAGCATGAGCTGCATGGCCTGCTGATCCCACCCTTCCGGCATCTTCTGATACGGGACGGCGGCCCGGCGGAAGGCGCCGCGGGATCTCAAGGGAAATCCGGGAAGGCCGATGACGAGATGCCAGAAGGGCAGAAAGGCGGCCTGGCCTCCCGACTGCGGAGTGGACAAGGCGATGTATGGCAGCGGGGCGAAGATTCCCTGCCTGATCCACCATGCCTTCATGCAATGCTGGCAAAGCAGGGCGACGGCACCATGTCGTCCCGGCAGATCCTGCCCGCATTCCGGGCACAGGAGGGGAAGAAAACGGATTTTTTCTTCCCTGCAGGGGCCTGATTCCGCTGCGAGGAGAATTTCCCCCCGCCCGGCGTCGATGCAATGGCGCCTTTGCGTGCCCCATGCCTCGGTCAGTCTCCAAGGGTCTTTCGCCCCATTTGTTTCGAGCAGCATGGGGGCATAGATAAGGCACTGGCTTTCGCCCACGAGTCTTTCAAAAAGAGCCTCCTCAGCCCGGTATGCCGGCAATCTCTTGCTCATGAGGAGCAAAGACTCCCTTGCTGTTCTGTCCGGGGGCATGAGGCCCGGCCCTGGGTGTGCCAAAGTGAGGCGGGCTACCTGGGGCTGGATGCCGAGGGTGATTGCCGGGTCGAGGGCACTGACCGCCGGGGTGGTGGCGTCCAGGAGCCCTCCTTCGATCCTCCGGGCGGCGAAGGCGGTGTATCGCAGTCCCTTGAAGCGCCAGAACGGTATGTGAACGAGCCGCTGCCGGGGTCCTTCCGGCAGGTGCCTGGCCGGCAGGGTGTATCGCAGGGGCCCGTTCGCCACCATATAGAGCCTGGTCCTGCAGAAGGAGCAGGCGAAAACGGGGTCCCCGGCCGCCACCGGCACCTCGCCGCCGCACTGGGGACACGCTGTGGATGCATTCCAGTGGTCCTGAGACAGGGTCAGAGTTTGCCCCCGCACTGATTGCAGTATATCGATTCAGGCCGATTGCTGGCGCCGCACTCCCCGCAGGTCCTCGGTTCCATGGTCCGTCCTGCAGGTGTGCCGCAGGCCGGGCAGAATCGCGTCTTTGCGCTCAGGTTTTTCCCGCAGATTCCGCACTGGCGGAGTACCAGCAGTTGATGCCCGCAGTGGGGGCAGAACCTCGCCTGGCGGATCGCCGACAGTCCGCATTCAGGACATACATCTCCGGCTTCCGGCCCTGCCGCCGGGTCCTGGCCTCCGCAGTGAAGGCCAGAGAGGATGCCAGGGATCAGCATCCCAAGCCCCATGCCGATCCCCCCCTCGGCCAATCCCCCCGCCCCGGCAGCCTTCTCCAGCGACATCGCCGTTTTCATCTGCATCAGCCCGGAGAGATCCCCGGCGAAAAGCGCGAGCCGGCTCTTGTCGTCGATTGCCTGCTGGACATCTGCAGGCGGCGTGATGGCGTTCACATAGAGTTTCTTCAGGCCGATCCCGTAATGCGCCAGATCTCTGGTAAGCCGCGCGGAAAGGCCGGCTGCCAGTTCGGCGTAACGGCTCGGGAGGGAGACCAGGGTTTCAAGGTGTTCTCCAAGATGATCGTTGAGCCGGGATACGATCACCTCTCCAACGTACCGTTCGAGGTCATCAACAGTATACGCAGGCCGGGTGCCGATCAGGGTATTGACGAGCAGTACCGGCTGGGTCACCTGGAGGTCGCAGATGCCGTGTGCCCTGAGCCGAACGAGGCCGAGTTCCTTGTCTCGGAAGGCTACGGGGTCCCTGGTCCCCCATTTGAGATTGTTGAACACGCGCAGGTTGATGAAATAGACCTCGGCCCGGAACGGACTGGTCAGACCCCACGGCAGGGAAAGGAGTTTGGTGAGAATGGGCACGTTTTTTGTGCTCAGGGTGTGTCTGCCGGGTCCCAGGGCGTCGCAGGCGATGCCGTTTGAATAGAAGACCGCAGCCTGGTTTTCGCGCACGATGACCTGGGCCCCGAGCTTGAATTCTCCTGATCCGGTTTCCGGGAGCCGGTGGGCCACCTCTTGCCCGGATTCGTCGAACCATTCAAGGACCTCGAGAAAAATCAGGTTGTTCGTCCCCATGAGCGGCCTCCAGCGGTGAATCTGCGACGGCGGGCAGGCTGTCCGTGATCCGGTTGTTGTTCTTTACGGTTCACGACGCCCGGATCTTGAGGCGGCCTGGATAGAAGGCCGGCGGGATCGGGATGAGATCCGGCCGTGGCGGAAGACAGAAAGCGGACAGACCCTCCACCAGGGGCGAGATCGAGTTTCGGGGGGCTGGCCTGCGGAATCGGAGGCGTGTCGCCCGGCCGGCGCCGGAGAGGGCCGGGCGAATCCCGGGAAATCTACTGCAAGGCGGCCAGACCTTGCGGGCTTGCACCCAAGGCGATTTCACCGGCCACTTTGCCGGCCGTCAGGTCGACCACGGTCACGGACCTGGAGGAAGGGTTTCCCACATAGAGCCAGCGGCGGCCGGACGAACTGGCCATCTCCAGAGGGTTTCCGCCGGTCTTGATGTCCCTGAGCACGCCCAGCTGGCCGGGCAGGAGGACCGACACCGCCCCCCCGCGGAAATTGGTGACGTATATCCTGTCCCTGTTCAGGTGAATGCGTCTGGGGTCCATCCCCACGTTGATCCTCGCCCGGATCTCCTTCGTTTCCAGGTCGTAGTCGCTGACCGTGTTCGAGGCGCTCTCGGCGATGTACAGATGGTTCTTCCATACTGCGGTGCCCTGTGGGGAGTTGCCGACCGGGACGCTCTCCGCAATGGCGAGCGTCTCCGGATCGAGCAGAAAGACCGTCCCCGACAGGGCGGAGGAGACCGCCAGGAGGCCCTGATCGGGCAGATAGGCGGCATATTCAAGCCCGTTTCCAACGCGGACCCGTCCGGCGAGGGTGCCCGTGCGCAGATCGATCCGGGCCACATAGCTGCCGCGCTGATCAAGGACATACGCGGACAGGTTGTCCGGGTCCAGGGTCATGAAGTTGGGATCGGGCATGAGGGGGATCTGAATCTTGTCCACGATCCGGCTGGTGGAGAGTTCCAGCACCTTGATGGCGGCCTCCCGGTCGGCAAGGACGTAGAGCCTGTTCCGGGGCTGGTCCAGGGCGAGATAGGACGGGCGGCCCGGGATGCCGAGGGCTCCGGTCACCCAGTTCCTATCCGTCCGGATCACATAGACTGTATTGATCCCCGGGCATGCCGCGTACGCGAGATCCGATGTGAGAGGAATCGACTGGGCGGCCGCGGTGATGGCAGGGTCTATGATGGCGCTGCCGAGGAAGGAACGCCCGACGTCCCAGGTGAGCAGCAGGCACTGGCTGTCTCCCCGGACGAGATCCAGCTCCCCGGAGATGGGGAAGACAAGGGAGGGTTTCTCGATGGAGAGAAAGAGCATCTCCCCTCCTTTGCGGAGGGCCGCCTTCTCCACTGTAATCCGCAGCTGGCTGAAAGACCCGGCAGGCACCGGCGTTGTGGCTACATGGGCCTGGCCGCTGCCTATCCGCTTCGCATCGAGTTCTATGGGTCTTTCATTGAGGGGCATCCAGACCTGGTCCGCGAGGACCTCGATGGAGGAAATCAGGAGCCATGCCGCAGGCCCCGAGGGTTCTTTCAGATTCAAGAAGACGGAGATCGTGGCGCCCTTGTTTTCGATCCCTGCAGGCGTTGCGTCGTCCCAGGGAGCGAGGCCGGTCCCGCCGGTCGGCCCGCATCCATGAGAACATACGAGGAACAGCAGTATGGATGCACCCAGGAAGGCCATTGCGCGCCAGGGAATTGTCTGCGGCCGGATCGTGTTCTGTCTCATACCCTCCCCCTCTTCCCCACCCGCCGTGCCTCTTTCGTTCTACCGAGGTGTGGGTGGCTTCTTTTCATAATCTCAGACGCTCTTGTCCAAAATAGTCTTTTAATGAAGGCGCCCTCCCGGAATTGTGCCAGAACCGGTTTGATCACGAACCTGATCCGACAACACCAACCCGAGGAGGGCAGGATCCATGATAAAAGTCGCGGGTCTTTTCAGTCAACTTCACCATCACTTTCCGCGCCGGGTTCGCCTCGTTGGTGAGGAAGCACCGGGCGGAGCGGCAAGCCCTGCTGGAACCAGTTCGTTGCGATGCTGTTCTGTCGTAAGCCTTCACAGGGTACCGCATCTGCTGTGCTGGCGTGCACTTGAAGTACAGGGAGTACGTCTGCGTGCCCGCCGCCTTCCATCTGCAGCACCCTGTGAAGGCTTCCAGTCCCGGGGAGTTGCAGTATCAGTGCTGTGCCGAACCCTGTGACCAGTTACGTTGTCCCGGCATCGGCGGTCTCCCAGTCCGCCCGGAGGTCGGCTGAGCATTTTTCGATGCAGGTTGAGCACGTTTGCCTATCCGGTGGGCCGTTTACACAAAAGTCTTCGAAGGCCCGGATCCAGTCCTCACCCGCCCGGGGGCAGGAGCGCAAAAACTCCAAAAAACACAGGAGACGTTCCAGGATGGCGGGATCGATCACATGTTCGATCCTGCAGGCGGTTCGATCCGCGATGTCATATTCCACTCGGAGGACGCCAAAGAAGAAATTGCGTAGAATTTTGTGCCTCCGCGCAATTTCCTCCGCGAATTCGGCCCCCTCTTCGGTGAGAGTCACAAAGCTGTACGGCTCGTAGTTGATGAGGCCTTTAGACTGGAGAGCCTTGAGTGCGCCGGTTACCGATCCCCGCTGTACGCCGAGCATCTTGGCGATGTCCCTGGCCCGCGCGACCTTATTCTCCCTGACCAGGCAGAGGATTACCTCGAGATAATCGCCGAGGCTCTCAGAAAGGGCGGTGAGCGGGGTTGTCTCTTGGCGTCGTTTTACTGTCATAATCGGTATCGTACACGCACAAACTTTCCTGGTCAAAAGAATGGGATTGACAATTTAAAAAGTTTGGCTTACATAACTTTTTCAATTTCCCATAACTCGTCTGAGGGAGGGCATGTATGCGGATCGCCATGCGTGAAATGAAAGACAATCAGGAAGGCACCATCGCCGCTGTCCGCGTGGCCGGTGAGCTCGGCCGCAGGATACGGGACATGGGGCTCATAGGCGGCACCCATATACGAGTCCTGGGGAGGGCCCCTCTGTACGACCCCGTGGCCCTCGAAGTGGGGACGGGGACCCTGGCCTTGCGGAACAACGAGGCCGATTTCATCGAGGTGGAGGTGGATGACTGAGATGGAGTCCATGATCGCACTGGCCGGGAATCCAAATTGCGGAAAGACGACCCTCTTCAACGAGATCACAGGGGCCCGCCAGCATGTGGGGAACTACCCCGGGGTCACGGTCGAGAAAAAGGAGGGGACTTGGACAGGGGACGGATTCACGCTCCACGTGGTCGACCTGCCGGGCAGCTATTCGCTCACCGCGTATTCCTTGGAAGAGGTCGTCGCAAGGGACTTTCTCGTCAATGAGAGGCCCGCAGTGATTATCAACATCGTCGATGCATCCAACCTGGAAAGGCACTTGTATCTCACCGTCCAGCTCATGGAGATGGGTCTTCCTGTGTGCATCGCGCTGAACATGGTCGATCTTACCCGGAAGCTGGGCATTTCAATCGACGTGTCCGGACTGTCGCGCCTCATGGGGGTGCCGGTCGTCCCGACGGTGGCCAGGAAGGGCGAAGGCAAACAGCAACTCCTGGATACGGTTTCCCGAATCCTCCGGGAACAGAAAAGGCAGGTCCCTCTGGATATTTCTTACGGCCATGACATCGACCAGGCCCTCGATGAGATGGAAGATTGCATCGAGGCCGAGAGCTTTTTGACCGGGATGTATCGAGCACGATGGACTGCCTTGAAATATCTCGAGGATGACCCACAGATAAAGACCCTCGGGCGGCAGAAGAATCCCGCCCTTGCGGTCCGACTTGAGGCTCTCGCCGACAGGGTCGGGGCTGAGCTGCACGGAACGCTCGACACTTCCGCCGAGGCCGTCATTGCGGATCATCGCTACGGCTACATAAAATCCATCCTCAGACAAGGAGTCTTATCCCGTGAAGGGAGACAGGATCGGCTCCACCTCTCCGACCGGTTGGACGCGGTCCTGACCCACCGCTTTGCCGGCCCACTCATCATGATGGCGGTGCTCTTGGGGCTCTACAGCTTCACCTTCAGCCTGAGCGCGGCCCCCGTGGCCTGGCTGGAAGGCCTCTTCGGCTGGGCGGCCGGGACGGCCGATGCGGAACTCCCCGACGGCCTGGTCAAATCCCTCATCATATCCGGGATTATCGATGGTGTGGGCGGCGTTCTGGGATTCGTGCCCCTCATCATGCTCATGTTTCTGGGGATAGCCTTTCTCGAAGACACGGGATACCTCGCCAGAGTGGCCTTCATGCTGGACAGGGTGTTTCGGGCCTTCGGTCTCCACGGAAGCTCGGTCATGGCCTTCATCGTCTCCGGAGGCATTGCTGGGGGATGCGCGGTCCCCGGCGTGATGGCGAGCAGGACCCTGAAATCCTCCCGAGAACGCCTTGCCACGCTTCTCACGGTCCCGTTCATGAACTGCGGGGCAAAACTGCCTGTCTTTGCCCTGCTGATCGCGACCTTCTTTGCGCAGCATGAGACGGTCGTCATGTTTCTGGTCACGATGATCTCCTGGGCGGGCGCCCTGCTCGTGGCCAAGCTCCTGCGCATTACCGTGATCAGGGGTGAATCCACCCCCTTCGTGATGGAGCTTCCCCCCTACCGGTTCCCCACCTTCAAGGGATTGCTGCTTCACACATGGGAAAGGACCTGGCAGTACATAAAAAAGGCGGGGACGGTGATACTCGGCATATCCGTTATCCTGTGGGCAATGATGACCTTTCCCGGTCTTCCCGGCCAGCAAAGACGGGTATTTGAGCTGGAGAGGACGAAACTGCTCGCCGCGGCGCATCCCGCGGCTCTAAACGAATTGGAGTCATCGGTGGGGGATGTCGCGGCGTCCCGTGAGGACCGGACGCTGACGGAAAAGATCCGCGCCGTCGACGCGGCAGAGGCTGAGGCAGGCCTCAGGAACTCTCTCGCAGGGCGCCTGGGGATCGCACTTGAGGGCGTCAGTCAACGGGCCGGCTTCGACTGGCGCACCAACATCGCCTTGATCGGCGGTTTTGCGGCCAAGGAAGTGGTGGTTTCAACCTTGGGGACCGCCTATTCCCTCGGGGCGGTCGATCCGGACGAGAGCGGTCCTCTGTCGGCGACCCTCGCTGCCTCACCCTACTGGACCCCTCTGGTGGCACTCAGTCTGATTGTCTTCACCATATTTTACGCGCCGTGCTTCGTCACGGTCGTGTGCATCGCCCGGGAGGCCGGTTCCTGGATGTGGGGTGCCTTCTCCGTTCTGTTCAACACGGCGCTGGCGTTCACGCTCGCAGCATTGGTTTACCAGGTCGGGTCGGCTGTGGGCTTTTGATGCGCGCGCGGACCGGTGGCGCCTCGCCCATATCTCACTGCGGCCTTTTGGACAAACTCCAAAAGGCCGCAGGGCCTTGGGCCTGACGCCACTGCGAATTCGTGAACCGATTTCATCTCAGCTCAAGACCGATGGGGATTACCATGTGCGCCGACACCGGCGGCGGGAACGGGCCTGCGAGGTCAAGATCGGCCTGAGGATACCCGGCGGCAGGATCCTCGCTCGCGCAGGCGGGGTGCATGCCCTGATTGTTCCGGCTGTGGGCAGACGCCAGGAGCATCCATCCGGGCCTTGGGACAATAATCGTGTATCCGCACTCAGTGCACTCTGAGACTCCGGTGGGGGCGGAGTGAACAGGCGGTGAAACAGAAATTGTACAGCCCACTCGCTGTGCTCGTTCAAGGCAAGGGCGTGTAGGTTCTCCGGCCCCGGGATGTGGTTGGAGCACATCCCCGGGCCTTCCTGCAGCCGAGATGCCCCCCCTTTCCCCCGGCCGCGGTGACCTCTGACCTCACTGGGACCTGGTGGCCTGCCAGGGCCCAGTATCGTCCATGGAGGGAGAGACAGGGGTGCCGGAGGACCCGTTGCCGTCGAGGAAGAGTGCGATGTGCTTCTGATGTGGGGGCGGAGTGAGGGGTTTGCGGCGGAGTTGTTGGGTTTCGCTTCGCTCTACCCAACCTACGGGGTGGGGCTGGGCGGGCTATTCCTGGACCGCCAACGGCTTTCTTGAAGGTTCGGCCGGGCCGCTGCGCACGGGACCTGGTGAGGCGCAATGCGTTGTCATCGTCCTCCACGTCGCAGGAACCTGAGTTATGCCGTGCCGCTCCTCAACCCAATGTGACCTCACTGGGACCTGGTGGCCTGCCAGGTCCCGGTATCCTCCATGGGGGGATAGACATAGGTGCCGGAGGACCCGTCGCCGTCGATGTCGCCCGTGAAGGTGATGACGCCGGAGATGTCCCCGAAGGTGATGCGGGTGCCGTCGACGGACCCTGTAAGGGCGGCTTTCTGCAGGCCGGCGAAGGGGACGTCGATGGTCCCGGTCAAGGCGGAGCCCTGCTCCACGATGTCCGTTGCAAAGGTGCCGCTCACCCCGTGGTCGGAACTGCTCCAGGTCCCGGTCCAGAGGCCGGTGGCGCCCCCGGTCCCGGCGGCGGCCGGGATGGAGAAGGGCGCCCGGGATATCTGGCTGAATGCGCCCCAGTCATGCCGTACGAGCACCGCGGCCCAGGCCCAGTCCCCGGGGGGAAGCCCTGCGGGTATGGTCAGGGAGAAGATCGTCGCCGTCCGGGCGGTGATCGGTCCGAGGGGGCACGCGGGCACGGCGGCGGCGCCCAGGCTCAGGGACGGCTCGTACGTCAGGAAATAAAGAGACCCGTCGGGGGGCAGGAGGCCCACATAGACGTCCCACTCACCGCCGCCGGTGCCCGGGGTGGTGGTGAGGGTGACGGCCATGGCGTCGCCCGGCTCGTACCGCGACTGATTGACGGAGATGCCCACGGAAGGCGCCGCGTCAGCGACCGGCGCGGCGGTCGCCCCTGAGATATCGAACACAAAAAGCCCCTCGTAGTGCGTGACGTACGCGTACGAACCCGAGACGAACACGTGTTCCGGGGCCCCTCCCCAACTGCTCGGAATGACGACCGAACCGAGCGGCACGGGGGCGTCCGGGTTGCTGATGTCGAGGACCCGGAGGCAGTTCCCGTTGTTGTCCGTCACGTAGGCGAGGGAACCTGTGACATGGACCCCGTTGGGGCACAGGGAGTCGGAGCCCGGGGTGTTTGTCCCGTTCTTTTCCACCTTTCCCACCACCACAGGCCTCGCCGGGTCGGAGATGTCCACGATCACGATGCCGCTGCCGAAATCCGCGAGATAGACACGGTCGCCGGACACGTAAATGTCCAGCGGCGTGGAGCAGGAGAGGTCCTGGGCGAAATCGCACAGCATGGAACCGACCTGCACGGGATTGCGCGGGTCCGCCACATCGAACACGAAGAGGCCGTTTCCGACCCTGAAGGCCGTCACCACGTACGCGTAACGGCCCGAGACAAAAATGCTCTGCGGCTCCTGGGCGAAATCCACCGAACTGAGGACCACGGGGTCCTGGGGGTCGCTGATCTCGGTGATGTACATCCGGCGATCGAACATCGAGACGGCGTACCCGTAACTGCCGGAGACGGAGAGGTCCTCTATGCCGACGTTGTCGATATCCATCACGATGGCCGGCGCGCGGGGGTTGCCGATATCGACGATCTTCGCCCCGTCGTTGCAGGCCACGTAGGCCAGGGACCCAGAAACGAAGACGCCCTCCGCCCCTTCAATCGGGACTGAACCGACGACGGTGGGGTCCGCCGGAAGCCCTCGACCAGGAAACGCGCAAAGGAGCAGGAGTGCAATCAGCCCTCCGACCGTGATCTTCATGTCCGCTGTTCTCCTGTGTGATGAAGTGACGATGGCCATTCCCTCCTGTTTCCCGCCTGCGGTGCCCCCGTACGACGGGGGAGAATGGACGCCCGCGGGGAGGGAGGCCCCACCGCGCATGACGCGGAAATCATGGTATAGGGAGCGCGCCGTCCGGTCAACTCTCCCGCCGCGAGCGGCAGGTCACGGATCGGAGGGCCGGCCGCCGCCGGAGGCCGCAATGACCCTTTCCGGGATCCTCTCACGGCCCGTGATCATTGCTCGGATGTTTGAAAACAGGGTCTCTCCGGTGGTGGTGAGATAGACATGCAGCACGAGGAAGACCAGGAACCCGAAGGCCCCGGCGGTGTGAATCAGGGCGACCGCGTCGATCCGGCCGGCGAGGCCCCACTGGGGCCAGGAATTGTAAAAGAGGTAGAGCAAGCCGGTGGCGAGCTGGAGCGGGAACAGCACCGTCTTGAGGGTGAAATAGGCAAGCCGCTGGAGGGGATTGAGTTTCCGCTCCCGGCTCCTTTCCACGGGATGGGGGCCCCCCTGGAAGATGCCTCGGGTGTAAAACCGCAGCATGTCACCCAATCCGCGGCCCGAGGGCACGTATTGCCGCCACTCTCCCGTGGTGCAATGCCAGAAAACGGCGAAGGCGGTGAGGATTAGGAGCGACCACCCCAGCGCATTGTGGAGATGGACCGCCGCCCGGAATCCGAGGAGATGGACCGAGCCGTGCACCTCGAAGCCTGTGACGGCCAGAAGCACGATGACGGCCGCCTGGGTCCAGTGCCAGAATCGTTCGAAGCGTGTGTACATCACCGTCTCTGTTTTCATGCCGGAGCCTCTCGATCGTTCGGGAACGTTGCAGGGGACCGCTCGACCGCTCCTGCCCGTCCGGGAGGGGGCGCGGCGGCGAGCCGGGAGGATCAGTCCCTGCCCCTCAGGACGAAGCGCATCACCCCGTGGATCCCCGCGCCCAGGGCGGTCACGGTCACCGCCAGCCATCCGAGCGTGTCAAGAAGCGCGTTGGCGTCCCGGCCGGGAAGATAGAAACCCCGGAGGGCGGCCAGGCGCCCTTGCTTCGCGTGGCACTCTTCGCAATCGAGGCTCAGTTCCTTCGGGGCGACCATGTGCGCAACAGGCCAGTACGTGGCGGTTTCGATGAAACCGACCTCCCCGCTGAAGGGCGCCCGGGCCTCGGCCATGCCGGCCTCCACCGCCTTTCTCCAGTCGTAGTCCGCCCAGTAGGCCCCGGAGCCCTTGGCTCCGAAGAGTTTTGCAACCACCATGGTCCTGTTGACAGGATCGTAGACCTGCCTGCCGCGGTGCACCTTGAAGGGGGCGATTCGGGCGCCCGGGTCGTCATAGCCCCCGTGGGGCAGGTTGAGATTGACCGGTTTGCCGTCGTCGATGGGGTCGGAGAGCCGGGTGTATGTGATGAGGCCGTTGTACCAGAGGTATTCGGGTACTACGTCCTTGGCCCAGAGGGAGCCCCCCTTCTTCGTGTGGTAGACGACGTTTCCGGCATCGTCCTTCTGCACCAGCACGTCTCCCTTCCCATCGAATTTCCCCGCCGCCGACCAGTCCCACCACATCTTTGTCGGGTTTTTCCGGGCGAACGTGGGGATGTGGCATGTCTCGCAGGCGACCTTGTCCGTGTGGTCATTGAGCTTGGGGGTGTTCTTGTGGGGTGCCGGGCTGTGGCACGATTCACAGCCCGTGCTGTTGCCGCAGTCCCTCCTCGGCAGGGTCAGCGTGTGCTCGTTCGGGGCCGGCGTGGCGTAGTGCCGGCCTGCAATGTGATGGGCAGCCGTGGTATGGCACGTGGTACAGGAAAAATTCAGCCCTTTGGCGTCCATGTGGACATCCAGTGCCCTCTCCGGGTCGGCGAGGGAGGCGTCCAGGTCCCCGTGTTTGACCATGACGCCCCCGCCCCCGAAGAAGTGGCAGGCGCCGCAGTTTTCCCTGTCCGGTTTTCCCACACGCTGCGCCACGAAGGGGAGATCGACGGGCTGAAACACCGTGTTCTCGAACTTTTTTTCTTCATACGCGGGGTGGCCGCAGTCGGTGGGGAATTTCCTGTAGGTGCCGGTGGTGTCGTGGCAGACGAGGCAGTCGATGTTCTCTTCCGCGGTGAAATCGAAGGAGCCGTCCTTCCATCCGTATCCGGCGTGGCAGCTGGTGCACCTGCACCAGTTTGACTGGATGCTTATTCAGAAATTGTTGAGGGCGGCGCGCTTTCCGAGTCCCGGTTGTCCCTCGTCCCACTTCCAGGTCCAGTGGATGCTCGAGTGCAGCTGCCTCGCCGCCTCGGTATGACAGGAGAGGCAGGCCCGGGTGACCTCCGGCCCGGTCTTGAATCCCTGCTGCAGGACGGCGAACTTGCGATGGTCCGCCGTGATGCGGCCGATGCCGGCCTGCTGCGGCTCGACCATCGCGCCGGAGGATGCCAACGTGACGCCTCCCAGGGAGGCCGCCCAGCAGAGTATCCAGGAGAGCACTGCCCGGCGGATCTCCTGTTTCCCTCTGATGCCGGCCCCGTGGCGGTGATCGGTCTTTTTCATGTCGTTCCTCCGGCGATTTTGCGGCGTCCGGCATCCATGGCCCCGCGTTTTTGGAACTCTTCCAGGAGGCCCTCCCGTATGAGCCGGGCACCCTGCATGAATTTCGGGTTTGCGATGTGGTAGTACACCATCCTGCCCTCCCGCCGGGTTCCCACCCCCCCTTGATCCCGCATGACCCGGAGATGCTGGGATATGTTGGTTACGGAAATGCCGATTCCCTCTGCGAGTTCGGTCACGGTTTTTTCCCCGTCCCCGAGGGCCCACATGATTTTGAGCCGGATCGGCGATGAAAAGATCGCGCAGAACCTGGCATGAAGATCGAAAATATCGAATTCCGGGCAGTTTTCCGAGAAGGCATCCATGGCTGCTCCCATCTCACAGTACGCTTAAATATTAATTCAAATTCATAGATATGCAAATATTAATGTAAGGTTCCGCGACATGCAAGCCCCTGGATTTATCGGCGGTTTTCACACCCATCGCGCCATGACGGGAGAATAATCTTTGGGAGTGGTCAGGTGACTGGAATAAGAGAATAGGCTTGGCCCCTCGAGCCAAGGGACCGGGTACGGAGTCCGATTCCCCATGGTGTCTCGCCGCCACGCCTCCGCACCTCTTGCCTTCTGAACCGGCTGTTCTGAAGGAGATTCCGCCGTCCGTTCCCGAAGACGGGCGTCGGCGAGGGACACGCCGCAGGGCCTGCCGGCTAGTCGTTACGGCAGCACTCGCGCGCCGCCGTGTTCCCGGGGATTATCCGGTAGTCGAGGTGTAGATACGAAGGATATCGCGGAAGGGCCGTCCTGGTCAGGGGATTTCGCCGCCCGCCGCCGCTGGCGATGGAGGAATCTGGGGTTCTCCGTCCGGAGTCCCCGCGTCGTTCCCGCCCGTTGTCATGCGGGGATCGAGATCCGGCAGGGGGCGGGCGCCTCCCTGCAAGGCGGCGCTGTTCGGCGGTAAGCCTTCACAGGGCGCCGCATCTGCTTTGTCGGCGGGCACTGGAAGTACAGGGAGTACGTCTGCGTGCCAGCTAACTCGTATCTGCAGTATCCTGTGAAGGCTTCCAGTTCGGGGAGTTGCAGCACTGGGGCTGTGCCGGACCCCGTGATCAGGTACGTTCGGCCTCCTTGTCAGGCAGTGGCGATCAGACCTTGAACTCCTTCAGGAGCCCGCGCAGCCTCTCGAAGAGGACCTCGAGGCGTC
>ENA-OSEO01000883-OSEO01000883.1-sediment-metagenome-genome-assembly--contig:-NODE-883-length-64817-cov-10.860951_pt1 | contig 64817 bp, 55 predicted proteins | sample MGYA00237883_ERZ534232 | MGnify/ENA metagenome assembly ERZ534232
GAACACCCCCTTGCCGAATAGTCAAAGGAATTCATTACTAATATCCAATAATCTCGCCGGCATGTCAACAGTCTAGATGGCCAACACACTTACGAGTCATCTGGAATGGGCGGCAAAGATGATAAAATCCATTAATATTTCTGGCGCCGCTGGAGATTACTTCGTTATTGCGGTTCCGGTAAGGAGGAAAGACATTGAGGTGTGGAGTGGTACTGGCCGGATGCGGCACTGAAGATGGAACGGCGGTCGACGAAGCAATTATAACCTTTCTTTCTCTCGAGAAAGCCGGGGTCGAGATCTTCTGTGTAGCACTGGACAAAGATCAATATGAGGTCTTCAATCACCAGACCCGGAAATCGGCTGAATTAGAACAGAAGAGGAATCAACTCACTGAATCTGCTCGATTACTCAACGGATCGGTAAGTGAAATCGAAGACGTCTGTGAGGATGATCTGGATCTCCTCCTTATTCCCGGTGGCAAAGGAGTACTCAATAGCCTGTCGACTTTTGAGGATGAGGAAGAGCAATTCAGAGTGAATAAGGGTCTGCAAAGACTTCTGGTTAACTGTTTCAAGAAGAGAAAGCCTCTGGGTGCGGCCGGCGAAGGGGTCTTTATCCTTGCCAAGTCTCTTGAAAATGTTGCTGCAAATCTTATGGTGACTGCTTCCGGCAACCCGAGCAGAAGATTAAGTGTCGTTGAGAAGCTTGCTATCGATCATGTTCCGTGCGAAGAAGGTGAGGTCTGTGTAGACAAAACAAATAGAATTGTCACAGCCCCTCTTCTTTCACGATTCAAGAACCTCGCAGAAAAAAAGGTAAATATCGAGAAGCTGGTTGAGAAGCTTCTGGAAATGGTTTATTAGCAGAAAGCACAAAGTAATTCTCTTAGTCGGAATTTCTGGAGCTTCTGAAGAGAAATTCATTTACCCCAAATAAAACCAACGAAATAAGGAAAGGCGCAAGGTAAAATATTATTCTGAGGAGTATAAGAGCAGCCACTATTGTATCCGCCTGCAGAGTCGGTGATAGAATAACGATAGTGAGTGCTTCAAAGACACCCAGCCCTCCTGGAACCTGACTCGACAGACCTGCAAACTGCGACAGCAGGAAGACACCAAGAACCTCAAAATAACCGATTCCCGGGGGGAGGAGCATGAAAAACACTCCTGCGGAAAGCAGCCAGTCGAGAATGGATATCCCGGTCTGGACCAGCGTGAAAGACCTCCCCGGAAGAGTGAAACTCTTTCCTCTTATTCTGAACGGACGTTTTCTTAAGCTAACCACTACCATATATAGAACGTAGATGCCGGCAGAGGCTATTCCAATAACCTTCAGTGATCCGAAGGGGACTCTGACTGCACTCTGAAGAACGGGTGGCCATAGAGTGAACAGGATACCCGAAAGGGCGAAGAAACCTAGCCAGAAAGTAAGATAGTTTAGGATTATTATTACGAGGATCTTCCCTCCTGCTACTCCCCACTTTCCGTATAACCTGAAGCGGACGCTTGTACCCGAAAGAAATGTGAAACCGATATTCTTGCTGAAAGTGTATCCAACGAAGGAAACAAGAGCGGACGACGTAAATTTCAGTTTGACTCCCGCCCTTCTGGAAGCGATCAGATCATAGAAGCTCAGATTCAAGTAAGTCAAAAAGGTCAGGAAGACCGCTATCACAAGCCTGGAAGCCGGAAGCTCCCCGATCTTTGCAGCAATATCGCTGATAGTGTATCGACTCAACTCACGAACGAGCACGTAGATCGAGACAGTGAAAAGAGCTATTCCCAGAAAGGGCAGAAGCCTTCTTAAAGAGAGAAATACCTTTCTGATGTCTATCACTAGAGAATCTCTTTCGGAACTCTAACTCGCACAGTTACCAGTGGATTCACCACCTGGCTTATCATCAAATCGCACGTGATGCTTGTCAGCATATATGCCTTTTCAGCCGGGATCGACTTCCAGTCGGATATGAATTCGATTGCCCTCTTAACCGCGCCGCGGCTTGCCTCTTCAAGAGTCTTTGCGCTGAACAAAAGGTAGAAAGCCTCTTCGGTTTCGACGGTGGGGCTTTCGACGGGCATCTTATCTATATCTACACTGAGTCTCACAAGGGCTCTTATCTCGACTCCTGTGCCGCCGACTTCCCCGTCTCCCATTCTCGCATGAACGTCACCGAGGGAGAGATTCCCTCCCTTCACGAAGACCGGAAGATATACTCTCGAACCGGCCGCAATATCTTTTGTGTCGAGGTTTCCGCCATGACTTCCCGGAGTTGTACAGGAAACGGAACCTTCGCCCGGAGAGTTTCCGATTACGCCTATCATAGGCTTTATTTCGATGCGTTCTCCCAGAAACGACATGAAATTGCCGTCGATCTTGACGATCTCGGTAACGCACTCCCTGGAGACATTGCTAACCGGGCCCCAGAAGGGGCAGGTCTCGACAACGCCCTTACTGTCCAGCTCTATGCTCTCTATACTGACTACTATCGTGTCACCCGGCATCGCTCCCTTTACGGCGATGGGCCCGGTAGCCGGATTCACATGAGTGAAGTCGAAGTCTCCTCCGACGGTCTGTGACTCTAAGACGATCCGGTGGCAGAAACAATCCTCCGTCTCCACTATTACAGTATCCCCCGGGCTGACTTCCAGAACGGGCTTGTGTTCAGGCGACATATCGTACACTACTCTGTCTCTTCCAATTCTGTGTAACACGGGACGCACCTCCACTGACTGATATTGTCTCAATACTACCTCGACGTTGTTTTAATCCAAAGAGATATCATATGTTTATTATAATAAGGGAAATCAGCACCATGCCTAAGGATATCATCTCGAGCTTCTTGAGCTTTTCACCGAAGAACATAAGGCTTCCAAGACTTATCATCACAACGCTTCCGGCACTGTAAACGGGAAAGACCACGGAACCCTTCATTTCTTCCAGGGCCATTATGAGAAAGAAGGATGAGAAGAGGTTTGGCAGTCCCACGATCAGCCCTACGATTGCTTCCCTCTTATGGAAAGATTTACCTGACCTCTTCAGAAAGAACGCGCTTATCGAAAATGCGCTTGCAAAGACGCTGAAGAGAAAGACATTCTTGTATCCGCTGACGGTGTAGTTCTGGAACAGCTTGTTCATAAATTCGGCCAGTCCGCCGGTAATAAACAACATGACCAAAGCGACCTTAAAATTCTGCATCCCCGATCCGAAAGGGTTGTTCACGAGTACGATCGAGAAGATGGCAAGGAAGATCCCGACCCACTGCAGCGCTTCCGGATACTCCTTCCAGACTAGCAAAGAAAGAATCATGGGTATTAGAATCCCCAGCTTTCCGAAGGCTCCCGAAAGGCTTGCCCCGCTTTCCCTGACGCTCTTCTGATAAAAGATGAAGGAGAGAAAGAAGAAGAGGCCGGAAACGAGTCCCAAAGAGAGGCCCCAGACTACGCTGCTGGTGAGGCTGAAGAGACGTTCTCCCTTCACTATCACTTCGGCCGGAGATCCTCCGCCGGGACCTATGGCCGGTCTTTCAACCGCCATCATGACGAGTGCTACCAAAAACGCGCTCAGGTAATTGAACGTAGTAACCGCGAGCCTGTTGTAGCTTCTTCCCTCCGTCACTTTGAAAATCATTGCTATGGAGGAACTGGAAAGTATCGCCAGCAAAAGATAGAACACTCCAACCTCCCTGATTCGATGCCTTCTCTTCTTATTTGCAGGTGTAATATATTCTTAGCGAGCAAGACAATTATGCCACAGTCTCTGTACGGGATGGTGATTAGATGGCCGAAAGACTGATAGAAGTATTCTCAGGTTCCGACCCCGAAAAAGATCTGAAGGAAATGCTTGAAGAGAAATCGATAATCGGCTACTGGACTGTTAAGACGTCGGAAGAGCTTTGGCAGACGAAGATACTGGCGCTTGCCGAGAACAGCGAGAAAATCCTCGACTCTCTCGAACAGCGCTTCACCCAGGATGAATCCTTCAGGGCAATACTCTTTCAGGTAGAAGCCTCGCTTCCAAGAGCTCAAGAAGAGGAGAAAGAAGAAGAGAAACAGGCTACGGAAGAGGAGAAGAAGCCCGAGAAGGGAATCTTTAAGCGGATAAGCAGAGAAGAGCTTTATCACGACATCTCGGAGATGATCTCGAACGACGCGGTAGACATAGCGATGATAGTATTGTCGGCCATCGTAGCTACGATAGGCCTTGTGAGAAACAGCCCCGCAATAATCATCGGGGCGATGGTGATCGCTCCGATGCTAGGGCCAAACGTCGCGCAGTCCTTTGCAACGACGCTCGGAGACTTCGGACTTCTCGCAAAGTCCGTGAGAACGAATCTGATCCGTATCGGGCTGGGCTTTGCCTTTGCTCTTGTTTTCGGGCTCTTATTCAGACTAGATTACACTACTAACGAGATAACCAGTCGAACAGTGGCCAACCTGGGCGACATTGTGCTGGCGTTTGCATCGGGAACGGCTGCGGCCCTTTCGATCAGCTCTGGGGTATCCACTTCGCTCATTGGGGTTATGGTAGCCGTTTCGCTTATGCCGCCGCTGGCTGCGGCAGGGCTGCTCCTCGGAAGCGGAAATATCGACGGATTCTCCGGAGCGATACTCCTGTTCTTCGTCAACATTGTCTGTATAAACCTCGCTTCAATCATAACGTTCAGACTTCAGGGGATAGAACCGCGCTCCTGGTGGGAAGCGAATAAGGCGGGCAAGGCTGTTAGGGTTACGATAATTGGCTGGGTAGTAGTCCTCGGACTTCTGGCTCTCTCGCTATTCCTGAGCGAAGTCCTATGATACTGTAACATATGTTACCGATCGGGGCTCTTCGGTTTGCTAAGATAGTACTAACATTAGAGGCGAGGTGATGAAGTTGGTGAAGAGCTCAATCGAAAAGGGCAAAGTTGCACTTGACAGACCCGGACTTAAGGGCCGGATAATCTACGACAGAGAGAATGCGCAGGCGGTCGTCATTGACATAGCCGAGGGGATGGAATTGGCCGAGCACAAGACACCTGTCGATGTTTTCATACTAGTGCTCGCCGGTAGAGGAATAATCACAATCGGCGGAGATAAGCATGAAGTAATGGAAGATGACATCATTGACAGTCCGAAAATGATACCGCACGGAATAGTCAACACCGGAGAAGAGACTTTGCGGGTTCTGGTAGTGAAGGCACCTCATCCATAGAAATTGAGGCCGGGTCTAAGCCTTTCCGACCCGGCCTCTCATTTACCAAGTCTTCAGTCAATCCGAAAAGAGAATTTTAAAGTTATATCGTCGGAGTTCTTATTATAGGTCTGCTTCCTCTATTTATGCTGTTCTTCTCATAGATCATTATCTCAAAGGGAATCCTGAAACTGAGAGGACCCACCGCACCCTTCATACTCCCGAGGCTCCTGTCCCTCGAAAAGTTTATCAGCGTTATGCCCTCTTCCCAGGCGCATCTATGGATCTTTCTTACGATCTTTCGCGCGCTTCGGATATCGTCCCAGCCGAAGAGAAGAACGTCCCAGGACCTCAATCGCTCATTCATTTTCGGGATCCTCACCAGCGGTGAAAGAGTTCCCTGAGCCAGAAGCTGGAACGCCCTCAACCCCTTTGAAAGGCGTGTGATTCCAAAGTCCTGCTCGCCGCTCGTGTCGAGAACCAGGGCGTATGCACCTTCAGTCTTGAATAACCACAATCTCCTCTCTGTAATCATCACCTCGAAGGCCTTCGTACCTTGAAGAAGAAGGTCATGATCCTTCTCGAGAGGTTTGTACAGGTCCAAAATCGTTTCCAGGTCGACCTCCCTTTCCACAAAAACCGACTTCTCCTGAGAGGTCTTCCTAACCGGGCAGGCGTAGAAGTCCAGAATCGCCGTAGTGGAGAAACCCATGTGCTTGAGAATCTTCTTCGAAGCTGTGTTGTCGGCCTTAACCGAGGCATATCCGAAATCGAAATCCGTGGGGCCAAGAAGATTCTGCAGTTCCTGAATGATCGACTTCAGCCAGCGGGCGACTTTCAGCCTGTATTGCGGGTTCGTCCGAAGACCAAAGAGATATATGCCCTTTTTGATCTCTCCGTTGACAATCAGGTTGTCGATTCCAACACCGATACATCCGATGATGTCATAGGCGTCTTCAGCAATCATAATGAAACCCTCTTCGAAGTACTTCAGTCTTCCAAAGAAGTCCTCTCTGAATGCAACTAGCCAGATGCTCCCCTCCTGAGCCGACTCTCGCTCGATCTTGAGGAGCTTTTCGTTGTCATCGATTGAGGCGAATCTTACATGGATGTTTCCTGCCTTCTTGTTTTCCATCAACGGCTCATATCTTCAGATGGGAATCGAACCATTCCAGTATTGCCCTCAAACGCTTTTCTCTGTGTATGGGAAGGCCGCCTCTGGAAAGCTCGTGGTTCTCCTTCGGGAAGAGCACCATTTTGGCCTCTTTGCCGAGATACCTTAACGCTGTGAAGAATTGCATCGCTTCGGGGACCCAGCATCTGTAATCTTCAAGGGAGTGAATGAAAAGAATCGGAGTGACGACGTTGGGCGCCGACATCAGAGGTGACTGCCTTAGATAACCCTCGAGATTGTCGAAGAAATCGCCTCCGGTCTGGTCGCTTGCAAAGAAGTATCCTATATCCGTAGTGCCGAAGAAGGAAATCCAGCTCGAGATAGACCTCTGGGAGACGGCCGCCTTGAAGGCGTCAGTATGTCCTACAATCCAGTTTGTCATGAAGCCGCCGTATGAGCCCCCGGTTACACCGAGCCTCTCTTCGTCGACGAAATCGCACTCATTTATGACGTACTCGACGATTTCCATTATGTCTTCGAGATCCCTTTCTCCATAATGACCTCTTATGTCGGCGAAGTCGGTCCCGTAACCGGCGCTTCCCCTCGGGTTGCAGTAGATAACTGCATACCCTTCGGAGGCCAGAGTCTGGAATTCATGTATATATCCGCCGCCATATGCCGTCTTTGGCCCTCCGTGGATCTCCACTACGGCCGGGTATTTCTTCCCTTCCTCGAAGTTGAACGGCCTCATTATCCAGCCTTCAATCTTTTGACCGTCAGAGGCCTCCACTTCGAAGCTCTCCGGCTTCGACAGCTTTATACCCTTAATCCACGAGTTGAAGTCTGTGAGCTTCTTCCTCTTGCCTTTGACAAGAGAGTAGATCTCCAGTGGCTCTGTCGTAGTCATTTCGGAAAGGAGAAGCGCCTCGCCCGCGATATCGAAGCAGTCTATGCTCCCCGAAGAGACAGCGATTTCCTCGACCTTTCCCTCTTTGTCCATAGAAATCAGCTTTATCTGCGACCCGGCAGTTACGAGTGAATGCAGCTTGTTTTCTACTACCTTCATGGAAGTGTTTGGCGAGACTCCCCTCACATCGCTGTTCAGGCTGTTGCCGAAGTACAGGTCCATTTCCCATGCAAGAGCAGTGAGCTTAAGAGATTCCAGATCAACGTGGACTATGTAGGGATTGGTTGGAAAGCCCTTCTTGAAGTCTGTCGCGACAGCGAAGAGTTCGCGGTCGTCTGACCACTCGCAATGATAGAAAGAGAGAGTGTCGTCTCCGATTCTCTTCGCAGCTCCGCTTTGTAAATCAAGGATGTAGAGACTGCTCCATATCGGTCTCTTCTCCATCTCTTCCGTTGTCGTCACCGCGACTCTCTTTCTCTCGGGAGATAAAACGATGCTTTCGATATCGCCTCCGACGGCCTCAATCGGTTCCATCTTTCCATTTTCGAGTTTCATCCTATATAGATGGCCTGATCTGTTCTCAGTGAATCCAGCGCCGTTAGAGACAAATGGTATTTTGTCTATTTCGTAAACCTTCTTCTCTGGAGGATCGTCTTCTTCGATCTTCTCGGGGTCTTCCCCGGGGGCGTGCTTCGTTATGAAGAGAACCGTCTCCGAATCGATCCACGAAACAGAGGAGAATCCTCCTTTAAGAGTCTTCACCAGTCTGCTTTCGCCGCCCTCAAGAGGCAGAAGATAAAGCCCTGAACCCTTCGCATCCTTGTCTCTTCCCGAGACAAAGAGAATGCTCTTGCCGTCCGGACTGACGACTGGGGAACCGTCCTTCCCGCCACGGGTCAGCTGCCGGATCTCTCCACTTTTCATGTTGCCCGACCAGATGTTGCTTTCGTACTGGTTCTTCTTCTTGTCCATCGTCTTTCTTACAAAGACAAAGTTTTCCCTATCGGGAAAGATGTGAAGATCGCCCACAGCAGAGTATTTGTAGAGATCCTCAAGCTTCAGCTTCTTCAATGAGATCACCCCTTTCAGAATCATTCTACCAGAATGACGGCTTTTCATTCTCGACTTCCTTATGATGCTAAAATTATAGGGAATGAGAGGTGTAAAAGATGATACTCGTGACCCATTTCGACCCTTTCGGAGGAAGAAAAATAAACGCTTCGCAGATAGTCGTGGAGCTTCTAGCGGATATGAGGGAAGGCATTGAACTCATGGGCCTCCCAACGGTCTTTGACGACGCCTTTTCTCGACTGAGACTGCGGCTCCTAGACAACGTCCCGGAGGCGTTGATCATGGTGGGCCAGGCGGCCGGGAGATCTCTCGTTACTCCAGAGAAGATTGCGATCAACTGGAAGGAATCCGCGACTCCAGACAACAACGGATTCATTGCGACCGGTGAGAAGATAATTCCTTCCTCTCCCGACGGATACTTTTCGAGGCTTCCGGTCGACGGGATCGTCTCGAAACTTAAGAATGAGGGCCTTCCAATCGAGAAGTCTTTCTCGGCAGGCGCGTTTGTCTGTAACTATCTCTTTTACAGGTGTATGGACTTTCTCACGAAGAGAGACATAAACATCCCCGTCGGGTTCGTACATATACCGTGCATTCCCGAACAGATAGGTCCGGGAGAAGAGAGACCTGCAATAGAGGCGAAAGTCTCGGCTAGGGTCCTTTCGAGGATAATAGATCTTGCAGTGGAGGAGAATAGATGAGAATAGGCGGCGTTCCTCTCAACATAGTCTGGGAGTCTCCAGAGATAAATGTGAAGATAATCGAAAGACTATTCGCCGGGGCCTCGGAGGCAGGTGTCGAGCTAATTGTCTTTCCCGAGACTACCTTGAGCGGGTTTACTCGTAACGCAGAGAAGGCTTATGTGAGAGATGCATGTGGTTTCTTCAAGAAGCAGGTAGATCACTGGGGTATTCCGGCAGTCTACGGCTTCATAGACAGAAAAGACTCGAAATTCTACAACTGCGCCGCTTTTCTTTCTTTGGATTCGGAGCCTTTGATATATAGGAAGAGAAAGCTGTTTTCTTACGGAGGGGAGAATATCGTCTACAGCCCCGGTAATACTAATCTCTCTTTCGAGATGAAAAACATACACTTCTCTCTGAACATCTGTTACGATCTTCGTTTTCCCGAGCTCTTCAGGGCTAACTTGCCTGCAGAGGTCATGATAGTGATTGCCAACTGGCCGGAAAAGCGAGCCAATCACTGGCAAGCTCTTCTCAAGGCGAGGGCGATCGAGAACCAGTCATTTGTTCTGGGTCTAAACAGGACTGGGATCGACGGCAACGGCATAGAATACGACGAGGCCTTTTCAGTACTCTTCGATCAAGATGGTAACGAAGTACCCTTTGAAGCAGAGAAGGGATTGCTTCTGTGGGAACTGGACTATGAGAGAATGAGTATTCTAAGAGACTGGCGGGAGAGATTCCCCGCCCTAAAGGATATATGAAGCTCTAAACCCTACTAGAGGGTCTGATCTGATTCCAGTTTCAATACCTCTCTCATGAAGAATTCGTCGACGTTTTTCATCGAAATCCCGGTGAACCTCTTCTCGTCTATGTCGACTACAACTCCGTCGCAACAGGGTCCCATACAGTGGGACGCCTTTAAGGTGGCAAGGTTGCCTAAACCATGTTCGTTAACCAGATCCATGAGCCTCTTACTGACCTCGGAAGAGCCTTTCATAAGACACGCGCTTCCCATGCAAACTTTGATAATCACGGGCAAACCTCCATTTGTGACTACTTTCACAACAGATTATAACCTAATTAATGCGTTTTTTTCGGAACATAATCTTCCGCAGCTTTCTCGAAGATTTCACACTTCTGCTGGTATGATTTCATCGTGGAGGAGTAGAAATGAAGATTCTGATTGTTGAAGACGAGCGTAGTCTGGGCAGATTGCTTAAAGAGTCTCTCGAAAGAGAGGGCTTCATCGCCGAACTTGCAGTCGACGGGGAAGAGGGGCTTTATATGGCTCTCGACGGCCCCTTTGACGTTATTGTTCTGGATATTCTGCTCCCCAAACTTACCGGGTGGCAAGTGCTTGAGAAGATAAGAGATTCGGGAAGCAGAATACCCGTTCTTATGCTTACGGCTCTGGATAGCATCGAAGACAAAGTCCGGGGCTTCGACTTAGGAGCCGACGACTATCTTCCGAAGCCATTCGATATCCGGGAACTTGTGGTAAGGATTCAGTCTCTTTTGAGAAGGGCTCAGTTTGGCGGAGCTCCTTCAAGAGTTCTGAAAGTAGGAGATCTGGAGCTGGATATGTCGCTTAAGACCGCTAGCAGAGGAAACGAGAAGATAGAGCTCCGAAAGAAGGAGTACCAGATCCTAGAATATCTCATGCTCAACAGCGGCAGGGTCGTTCCGAAGAGCGAGCTCGAAGAGCATCTCTGGAATGAGGACGATGAACTGTGGTCGGACGTAATTAGAAGCCATATAAAGAATATCCGCAAGAAGATCGACGGAGGACGAAGAAAGAAGCTAATAAAGACGGTCAGGGGAATGGGTTATGAAATCAGTGACAGGTGAAGGACTCTCATTCAGAAAGGCAAAGAGAAGATGGACGCTATTCTTCACCCTCATCGTCATCTCTCTCGTTTCCCTGCTGAGTCTCTTCATTTTCGTCCTCGCCCTCAGGCTTGAAAGAGGGGCCGAAATAACTGCCTTGAACAGAGTTGCAGATAGGATCGAGGCCAGAATCGGAAGGGCACCCTTGATAGCCCTGGAGAGAATGCTCAGGAACTATTCCGGAAATCTTGACCTCTTCACCGCGGAGAACGAGATCCTGGAGTTCGTCACTCCTGATGGAGAGAGTGTACTTCAGCTCGGAGGGACAGTAAAGAGCAATCTGCCGTTAGTTGAGGGGGCTTCGAAGGCAAAGGTCGTCGATTACGACGACTCGGAACTCGAATACAACATTCTTACAAGAGCTATTAGAAATATCGCGGGACAACCGGTTTTCTTCCTTAGGGTTGGAAGATCAATCGAAGGACTGAGCGAAAAATCTACCAGTCTTCTCTTTTCCCTGATTCTACTGATAGTACTCGTCGCGGCCATCTCCTGGGTAGTCGGTCTGGCCTTAGCCGGTTATGTTCTGACACCTCTGAGAGAAAGCTATGATAGACTTCAGCGGTTCACTGCCGACGCCTCTCACGAGTTAAAGACGCCCCTTACGGTTATGAGGCTGAGCGTAGATCTGCTCAAGAGCAGACCACTGGAAAGTGAGTCGAGAGACAAGATAGATGCAATTGACGGTGCAACCCGGAGTATGCAGAATGTTGTCAATCAACTCCTGCTACAGGCAAAGGCAAACAATGATAGTTCGGCGGTGATATCTTCTCAGGATGTGAGAGTTCGTGAGTTTCTCGAAGAGATGAAAGAGTATCACAGAACCTTCGCCGAATCGAAAGAGGTCCAAGTAGTCCTTGAGAGCGATGAAGATCTCTTCGTCAGGACCTATCTGGACAAACTTAAAGTCGCGGTTGCGGCCGTGCTCGAAAATGCGATCAAGTTCACCGAAGAGAAGAGCGATGTCACCGTTAAGGCCTTTGAGAGAGAGGGTTCACTCCTCATTCAGATAGGCGATTCCGGCCCCGGGATAGATGACCCGGATAAGGAAAGGATATTCGATAGATTCTACAAGATCGACGAATCTCACAACAGCTCGGGAAGTGGCATGGGCCTCTCAATAGCGAAGGAAATGATCGGCTCGCTGGGGGGCGAAATAACTGTCGAGAATCGCTCCGGCGGAGGAAGCATATTTGAAATAAGAATACCATCAAGAAAGCTCAAATAGGCTCTTTCTTATATCCGGATTTTGATTGGATGATGATGAAAACGAGGTTCGGGGTTGGTGGTTGCGGGTTGGTAAGAGCAAAGGATCAGTTCCAAGTTGCAAGAATAAATGACGAGGTTCGGGGTTGGTGATTGCGGGTTGGTAAGAACAAGTGAAGCGGGATCACCGTTGAATGGTTATACGTTTTCCGAGCAAAAAACCAGTTCTTCGTTCCGACGCTCCGCGTCCAGGTTCTTCGTTCTTGGTTGAAGTCATAAAGCAAGAGCATCATGATTCCGACCAGGAGCTTTGTCGGAATGACTGCATTTGACGTTTCTTTACTTTAGCGCTTTAGACTTGTAACTGCTCTTCGAAGGACGGGTCCATGATTTGGGACAATTAACGAAGGATGGCTCTTTGCCCGCGCAGCGGAACTGGCCTCGCAGAAGGCGAGACTGGCACCACGAAGTGGTACTTGCGAAGGCGAAGCCTTCACTGGCGGCGATGATTCTCGCCTTTTGACTGGCCTGCTCCATCAGACTAAAAAGATAAGAGTCACTTCGGGCTGCCGATGACGTTGCTCACAAACCAGTCCATGGTCAGAAGCTCTTCGTCGGTTGGTTCTTCACCCTCTGAATATCTTAGTTTTCCGTCTTGATCTTGCAAAGGCCCTTCAAAGGGATGATAATCGTCCTCAATTATCCGGCTTCTTTCTTTATTCATAAGTTCCTGAAGATCGGCGGGAACTAGATTACTCACAACTATGTCGACTACACCGTCCTCTATTCCGCCCCAGTATTTATAGCTCGTCCACTTTCCCTCCATTACTTCTTTTACAACTCTCTCGTAAAAGACTCCCCAGTTCCATATGGGAGAAGTCAGAAAAGTGTCTGGACTGAAGGCACTCATATCGGTGTTGTAACCAATAGCGTAAACACCTCGTTGTCCGGCCGCCTGAACTGCAGCTGGCGAATCCTGGCTCTGCGCGATTACATCGGCTCCAAGATCCAGGAGGGCGTCGGCCGCCTCCTCTTCGGAAGAGGGATCGAACCAGGTCTCGGTCCAAATGACGTGCACGCGCGCATCGGGATTGACCTTTCCGATTCCGATCGCAAAAGCATTTATTCCCCTGATAACTTCCGGAATCTTGAATGTCGCTACATAGCCGATTATGTTGCTCTTTGTCATCTTACCGGCGATGAGACCGGTCAGATACGCCGGCTCATATATCCTTCCGAAGTAGGTCCCGACATTTTCGGCGGTCTTATATCCCGAACAATGCATGAAGATCGTATCGGGATAGTCCTTTGCTATCTCCAGCACGTCGTTCATGAAGCCGAAGCTTGTACTGAAAAGGAGTTTGACGTTACGTTCGGCGTAACTTCTAAGAACCTCCAGGTCCTGTTCTCCTTCAGTCACGTTTTCTATGAAAGAAGTCTCGATTTGACTTCCAAAAGTCTTCTCGAGATACAGCCTGCCCTCATCGTGTTTCTCTGTCCAGCCCCCGTCATCGACCGAACCAACATAGATGAATCCTATGCTGAGAGGCTCTGAAGCCAGAATAACTGCGCACAGTATGAATAGAACGGTAATTATCCCTTTCATAAGTCACCTCCGTAGGCAGCTCAAAAGCCCAAACACTTCTTTTTAAACACCTTACATTGCAAAACCAGTGGAATTCCGGTCTTATGAATCCCATTATATCCCACACTTTTGCCGAATTCTCTCGGATATTACTTCCTATAATATTACTGAGAACTAGATCTCAGAGACTTCCAAGGAGTTGAAGAAATGTTAGTCACAAGCCATGAGAAGCGATATTCAGATAAGACGGAAATGACTTTGGACGACCTTATCCAGAAGCTGAAGGACCTGGGCCTGTATTCTCTGAACAGAGTTGTGGTGAGCGAAATCGAAGGAACTGAAACTCGTCTCGTAACGGATAACCGCGTGATCGACCCTGACGATCTGGAGGAAACGATGCGTTCCTGGGAAGAGGAATCGATTACGGAAGTGATGATGCTCGATATGACTCCGGTTCACAAGTATCACAACACACTGCAATCTGCCGTGGGTGGTATCTACGAACCGCCCGAGTTCTCGATTCAGGTTACAAGGGTGAGCAATGGAGTTGAAACGATAGTTGTGGCAGTAAAGAGTGTAGATCCCTTTTAGGATTTTGCAAAAACCTTGAACAGCGCTGACCCAATGGATAGGATAAGAACCACGATGACAGTCTGACATAGATAACTGGAACCGCCCCATTCCGTAAGTCCAAAGGAGCGTGACAATCTGAGGATAATGAATCTAGGCAAAGACTGTGCACCATGCGATAGCGTCTTGTTGGTTACTCCGGAAAGGTAGTTCTTTTAAAGGGCCGGACTGCAATACAGAAAATGAGACATATCTATGCAGTCCGGTTTACCGGTTAGTTATTGATAGCGAAATCAATTATTATTGAATAAAGTGGAATTCACAGAGGTGTGATTCATGGGAACAAGGATAAATCTCGTTGAAGACGAAAAGAATCTGAACAGCGTACTGACTTCCTATCTCGAAAAGGAGGGCTGGGAAGTCAAGTCGTTCAAGAACGGAAGCGACGCATTTGATGAAATCGATGACTCTCCCGATGTCTGGATTCTTGACATAATGCTGCCGGGGATCGATGGCTTCGAGCTTCTCAGAGAAATCAGGAAGAGAGATTCGATGATACCTGTGATCTTTATTTCAGCAAGGGACAAAGATATTGATAGAGTTGTCGGACTTGAGATGGGAAGCGACGACTACTTGTCCAAGCCCTTTCTCCCAAGGGAGCTTGTCATTCGGGTCAAGAAGATTCTTGAGCGCGTCCACCATTCTGGCGGAATCATACCCGTTCCTCCATACAAGATCGACGAGGCAAGAAGGACAGTTACTGAAGAAATCGACGAGAATCAGTCACAGCTTATTGAGCTCACTTCCATGGAGTTCGATTTGCTCCTGCTCTTTGTCAACGGCAAAGGCAAGCCTTTTTCAAGAGACCAGATACTTGACAGAGTCTGGGGTTACGACCACTACGGAAGTGATAGAGCAGTTGACGATCTTGTCCGGAGACTTAGAAAGAAGATGCCCCATTTCAAGATCGAAACCGTCTACGGTTTCGGCTATAAGAGTGTGAACATATGAAATCCTGGAGTCTGTCCGACAAGCTCTGGCTGCTATTTGCCGCCGTTCTTTCTATCCTATTCCTCCTTCTGGGTATCGTCTTCAGATGGTCTATAAGAGACTTTTTCACCACCGAAGCGTACAGAACGATAGAGTATGCTCAAGAAGTGAGGGTGATCGAATTGCAGGGAGGGTTCATCCCCTTCGAGGATATCGACCTCAACAGTCTTAGAAATGCCAGAGACGTAGGACACATAATCGTCTTCGACAGGGAGTTTGACCTAATAGATTACTACCTGAACAGATTTGGAACCCAGGATAGCTCCGACAGAACTCCTCCGATTCAGGACTCAACTTCCAGAGACGTACTAATTAGCGGAACGATTATTCCCGAAATACTTCCTGTTATTCAATCCATTAGAGAAAACGCAGAAAAGCAGACGTCACTTTCAGAGAGGTACGAAACGCTTCTTTCCGGCCGGAGTCTTTTCTATGTGATTCGTACTGAAGAGATCTCGGGAAGAGACGTCACGATGATTTCCTATATGTGGGATACGTACATGAACACTCTTTCATCGACGTTGTTCTCCAGGCTGCTGCTAGTAATGGCGATAATGACAGTGGTCAGTCTGGTTTTCATAATAGTCTTCTCTAGATACCTGACTAAGCCTCTCAAGAAACTTTCCGAGGACGTGCGAATGATCTCAAAGAGAAACTGGGACAGGCAGATTTCTTTGAATAGAAGCGACGAGATCGGAGAGCTAGCCGATTCAATCGAGAATATGAGAAAGAGTCTCAGCGAGCAGGACAGAGAACAACAGTCAATGCTCCAGTTTATCTCCCATGAACTAAAGACACCTGTCATGGTTATACGAAGTTACGCACAGGCAATCAAAGACGACATTTATCCCGGAGGCGACCTGGATAGTGCTATAGACGTCATAGATAAAGAGATTCAGAGAATGGATCTGAGGGTAAAGGATCTCCTCTTCATAACGAGACTTGAATACCTGTCGCGTCACGACCTCGAAAAAGAGGAAGTCAATCTCTCAGAGCTGGTTGAGGACACAGTTGGGCGATTTTCATTCCAGAGGGACGACATAGACTGGAATCTGAATCTTAAAGATTTCAAGATCGAGGTCAATGAAGAACAGCTGGCGATAGCCATAGAAAACATACTTTCAAATCAGATTCGCTATGCAAAGAACAGGATAGAGATAACTATGGAAGTAGACGAGAGAGAAGAGAATCTTTTGATGCGATTCGCAAACGATGGAGAGAAGATCGCCGAAGCCAAACTGGAAGAGCTCTTCAAACCCTTTAACAAGGGGGTTGGAGGAGAAAACGGACTTGGCCTTAGTATAACGAGAAGAATTATCGAACTGCATGGTGGAACCATTTCAATGGTTAATGAAGAGGAGTTCGTGGCTACGATAGTCGAGCTACCGATTTAGAATTCTTTGCTGTTTCCCGGAAGAACACCGCTACACTAGCCACTTTCTGAATTCAAAATGATCGAGACAAAACAAGAGGGCGCAAACCGTGCCCTCTTGTATTTCCGGCCCATCCAAGGCCAGCCTTCCATTCTCGGAAATCATTCGCATAAAACCAAGAAAGTGATCGAACTCCTGTTAGGCAGATAGCTTTTTTCGGCTCTCTCTTCTTATCTACTCCTTGCTGAGCCAGCTAATAGCCTGATGCCAGAATTTGCCGTAGTACTCCCACTTCACGAAGTCAGTTCCCCAGTGGGGTGCAAGATCTGACATAAAGGCCATCGATCTGCCCTTTCCTGAGTCACCGACAATTATGAAGGGATCGCCGTCGATCTCGGCAAGTACTTCGGAACCTTCCTTGGGAAAGACCTTCTGGTAGCCCAGGAATCTCGGCCACGTTGTATCTATACCCTTCAAGATCGGATGATTGGGATTTAATACTTTGACCGAGGCCCCTTGAGTTGCCTCTACCCTGTCGTCAGTCTCCATCATATTGACAGGCATTACTTTCTCGATAGGGCTGCCGTGGTAGTTACCCTTGCCCTGGAAGCCCTGGAAGTCAACGTACCCACCCGTCATTATGAGAGATCCGCCATTAAGAACGTAATCAGATAACATCTGGACCTTGTTAGGACCCATAGGTACTTTGAACATATCGGGGTACATTGTCAGGGTGTTTCTTCCGCAGTCGCTTATGATTACTACGTTGAACTTCGCCAGCTCTTCTGCGGTCGACGGGAACATGCTGAGCACCTGATGATTGGGGATATGTGTTACTTCTATATCCTCAAAGGCCTTCATAGGCTCTTTGAAATACACAGAGTAGTCATCGAAACCTCCGAGCTCCACAACGTCGAAACCCTTTGTGTGAATCTTTGTTACCGTCCATGTTTCTCCAAGAAGCAATACCTTTTTCTTCACGCTAACACCTCCATTTTCAATCATTTATAATCAATCTACTAGCCTTTTACCGAACCCATAAGTAGTCCCTTTACAATCAATTTCAAGAAGAATATGTACACGATTAGCACGGGTAGAACAGAGATCAACATCCCGGCCATCTGAATATTCCATGATGCAACGGTTGTCCCTTTCAAATTGCCTATCGCAACCGTAAGCGGCTGAGAATCGGCTCCCCTGGTGAGGATCAACCCGAAAAGGAATTCATTCCAGATATTTGTGAACTGAAAGATCGCTACAACTGCGAAACCCGGCAATGATAGCGGGAGCGCAATCCTGAAGAAGGTGCCTATGTAGCTGCATCCGTCTATTCTCGCACTGTCAACAACCTCGGTGGGCAGAGATTCAAAATAATTCCTGAAAAGCAGTGTCGTAATTGGAACCCCGTACGCAGTATGTGTAAGTATCAGCCCCCAGTACGAGTTGTACAAACCGATACTTCCAATGAATCTCAACAGCGGTATCAGTATCGATTGGGGAGCAATGTAAAATCCCAGAACGAGAATCAGAAAGAGAACGGAACTTCCCCTGAATTTCAGTTTGGAGTATCCGAAACCTCCCCATGCACCGAGCGCCGAAGATATTGCAGTTGCAACCATAGTTATCACAAAGCTATTCCAGATCGGTTTGTCTATCTCGGAAAAGGCCTTGAGGTAATTCGCAAATTCGGGATTTCTGACTATATTGACGGGACCGTAGGCCAGCTCTTGATTGCTCTTCAGAGAAGTGTTCACTGCCGTGTATATCGGGAAGAGATAGAAGAAGGCTGCAGCTAGAAGCAACAGATAGATTATGCCCTTCTTTGTAATATCCACTACACCTGAAATCGATTTTGATCTCGCCCTACTCATACTCGCTTCTCCTCAGTCTCGCAAAGAAGGGAATGACAATCAGGATCGATATGGCAAACATTACGACCCCGACGGCCGCCCCATATCCGAATCTATTTCTGTTAAAGGCCGTTCTGAACATGAAGGTCGAAAGTATCTCCGTAGAACTGCCCGGTCCTCCTCCGGTCATTAGCCAGACGAGGTCGAAAACTCTCAGTGAATACATGAGAAGAATCATGAGGACTGTGAGCGTTGCCGGTCTCTGCATGGGAATTATGACCTTCATATACCTCTGAAAGGTTGAAGCTCCGTCGATCTTCGCAGCTTCGGTTATCTCTGGCGCTACTCCGCTTATCCCAGCGTAGTATACCAACGTTGAAAAACCTGAAAATTGCCATACATAAGCTATTGCAATGCAGATCAATGCCTGTTTGTCAGATGTGATCCACGGCTGAGTAAGAGAATCTAGTCCGATTGCCCGAAGCAAGGCATTCACCGAGCCTATCTCCGGAGAGAACATCCAAGTCCACATTGATGCCGAGGCAACAAAGGAAAAGGATAGCGGGAGCAGAAATATAAGTCTGAACAGCTGTTTTCCCTTCAAATTGAGGTCTAGAAGCACCGCAAGGAAGAGACCAAGAGGGATCGTCACGCCGATAAACACCAGTGTAAGCTTGAGAGTGTTGACCAGTGAAGTTTTGAAGACCCGGTCTTTTGAAAACAGCCTGATATAGTTATCCAACCCTACAAAGTCTCCCGCCGATCCGACATCTCGCCAGTTTGTCAACGATACCTGAAACGTCCAGGCCGTGAAGCCATAGACGAACAGGCCGACAAGGATCAAACCTGGTAAAATGAAAAGTAGTATTTGTACTCTCTTGCTCAAATAATCCAACTCCTTGGTTTCGAAAAACATTTGAGCGCGAACGGCCGGCAGGTGCCCTTACACCTGCCGGTCTGTTTTAGAACAGGAAAACCTCTTCGTAAGCGTAATCGAAATTGCCAAGTGTGTTCTCGTTGATCTCAGGTGAATTGAAGTACTCACTGAAGGCCGTTCCGAAAACGTCGAGATACGATTCGGGCGGTGCTCCAAACTGGGAGAGCACTTTCGCAACTCCGTCATCACGGAAGTAGCCAAGGATCTCCTTTGTAATGTCATCATAGACATCGAGAGGAGCGTCGAGAACAAATGGTGCCGCTCCTTTGATGGGGCAGAACGTATTTGCCGCTTTGACTGTCGTCAGGAATTGTATCCAGTCCTTGGCGATCTTTCTGTCGACACCTATCGGAAGAACAAAACAGTCTGCATGTCCGATGAATACGTGATCCGTTCCAGGGAAGGGCTGATAACCGAAATCCACGTTGGGAACCATGTTCATTGAAGTGAAATGACCCTTTGCCCAGTCTCCCATGACGTAGAAGACGGCCTTTCCTGTAGCCATAAGATCGGAAGCCTGGTCCCAGGTTAGAGCCGACCAGTCATCGTTGACGAATCCATTAACGATAAGGGTTCTGAGAACTTTGAGCGTCTCAATGAAAACTTCGGATTCGGAAGGCGTCGTCTTGCCGGCATAGTAATCAACGAAGAAGTCCGCGCCTCCGCCGGATAGGGCACTGTTCACGGCTTCGAAAAGGGTCCCGAGCCAGAATTGCTGTCCCATTCCCGCACCAACTGCTAGAGGTACGTAGCCTTCGGCCTTTACTCTCGCACAGACTCCGAGGAATTCGTCAAGACTCTTGATTGGCATCTCGATCCCGAGCTCTTCGACGAGGTCGACATTGTACCAGAGGCAGTTGTTCTGCATCAGGTTTAGCGGCACCCCATACATGACTCCATCGACTCTTCCCCATTCATAGACGTCCTCCGGGATGTTGTAACCCTTGATCAGATCATCGATGGGTTGGAGAACACTGACGAAAGAGCTTATCATACCGTGTCCGTAAGTAATCTGGAAAGTGTCTGGTGGATTTCCGGCCATGATCATTGTCTTGATCTGCGCTCGGAGGATTCCGCCACCGCCTCCCGCTACCGGGTTCTGAACAATAGAATACTCAGGGTGCTCATCGATGAATACTTCGAAGAGTGCATCAATTGCCTCTTTCTCTCCACCGGCAGTCCACCAGTGGTAGACAACCAGCTCGTTTGCGGAGCTGCCGAGAGCCGTTGCCCCGGCAAAGAGCAAACACAGTACCGTCAAGAGCACTACTCCACGTTTCAACTGTCATCACCTCTCTTTAAATTCGGGCTATAAGACGCCCGTTTCTATGTCTAGATACTTTCTCAAAACCATTAACGCTCCCCCGAAGATGGGCCCCTCTCTGTCGTCGAGAGCTGATTTCATAATTTCCATAGAGGATTGATCGAAGAGAGCAATGCTTTTCAGCTTCGCTCTCAAAGACGGCAGCACCCTTTCCCAGTACTGTTCAAGTGCGCCGCTGATGACCACTAGATTGGGGTCGAGACCGTTTACAATATTCATGAGGCCGACCGAGAACAGCTCAATATAATCCTCCAGCCGATTTTCGCGGATGAAGCCGTCCAGTTCTCTAGAGCCGACCATCGTCAGCCAGCAGCCTCTTCTTCCGCACGAGCATTCCGGGCCTTTGGGATCTATTGACATGTGGCCAAACTCGCCCGCAATGTGATTGCTTCCCACGTAGAGACTTCCATTGATGTAAAGACCGACCCCAACGCCTTCCTTCACTAAAACATAGACAATGTTGGAAAAGCTGTCGGGAATGTCCTTGTTCAGTGCAACTTCGGCAAGAACTCCCAGTTTGGAATCGTTGTTTATCGAAACTCCGCAGACAATACCGTTCAGCCTGAGCCTTTCCTCTACGAGTTCCGCGAGAGGGAGATCGGTCCAGTGGAGCAACGGGACGTTTATAGCAGTTCTGAGATCGCTTCTAACGAGTCCGGGGACGGAGATTACCACCGAGGCAGGCGATTCTTTCCCTGCTCCGCAGAAATCTGAAAGACAGTCCACCAGTTCGGAGGCGAATCTCTCGGGACTCTCTGATGTCTTTATCTCACACTTGTTCGTCATCTTCATCGAAAGATCTACCTTTGCTACGATCGTTGTCGCCAGTCCAACATCTACGGAAATGACGAAGGCCTTCTCGGGATTGAATGAAAGAAGCTCCTGCCTCTTGCCAAGCCCCGAAGAGGTCTTACCCGTCTTCACAATGTAATTTTCGCTCATTAGTAATCCCACAAGCTTGCTCACTGTCGGTTTGCTTATCCCGGTCAATTTCGCGATATTTGTTCTCGATACCGGCTGATATCTAAACACTACGTCTATGATTGTCTTCAAATTCCTCTCTCTAAGCTCGGAAGGAACTCCCGCTGATCTTCTCTCAGTAAATGACAATGAATGCCCCTCCATATTAGTTAGTTTCTGAACCTAAATTATTCTAACAAACTCGACGGTCTTTTCGAAAACACTCTTTTGGGTAGTATGGATTAAACATCGCGCAATAAAGGAAGTTCATCGGGCGGGATCGCATCTCAGTAAGTCTATTGAGGGATAAGATACTATAAAAGAGGGGGCTGAAACTGAGTTCATGAGTTTGGAAAGCCGCATAAAGCCGAGATACTCGACAAGAGCATCCTTCATGATCAATGGAAATTTCAGGATGAAGCGTCTAATTTATTAGAAAAATTGAGATTTGATCTGTACAGAAAAAAGGCAGATCACCTGGAATCAGGCGAAACTTCCTCAGAAGAATCAAGAGCAATTGTTCATAACAAATCCAGGAGGGCCGTTGTCTTTTCGTTTTGGAATACTATTAGACTATTTCTACCAAAATATCATTGCGGTGCTGAAACCTACCCCTTGCGCAATAAGCATGACTTGATTGCCCTTGCCGAGCGTTTGCCGGCTCCCATCGCTTCGATTACAGTTGCAGAACCCGTAACGATGTCTCCGCCGGCGTAGATACCTTCGTCGACTCTGCCGCTTGCTTCATCGGCATCGATACTGCCCCACTTGTTCAGCCTTACCGCCGGGAAACCGGCCTTCAAAATGGCATTTGGAGTCTGACCGATTGCTTCGATGACCATGTCCACTTCCATGACAAATTCCGATCCTTCGATCTGTATCGGTCTTCTTCTTCCCGAATCGTCGGGTTCTCCAAGAGTCATCTTCACGCACTTCATCCCCGTGACGTTGTTGTTTATATCACCTATATACTCAACGGGAAGGGTCAGCCAGTGGAATATGATTCCCTCTTCTACGGCATGGTGATACTCCTCTATTCTCGCAGGCATCTCTTCTTCGCTTCTCCTGTAAACCACATGGACCTCTTTGGCTCCGAGCCTCTTCGCCGTTCTTGCAGCGTCCATCGTCACATTTCCGGCTCCAATCACGGCCACTCTGTCCTTTATCTTTACTGGCGTGTCGTACCTTGGAAAGAGATAGGCCTTCATCAGGTTTGTCCTCGTGAGATATTCGGAAGAGGAAAATATGTTGTTATGATTCGATCCAGGTATTCCCATGAATCTCGGCGCGCCTGCGCCGATACCTATGAAGACGGCATCATATTCGTTCTTGATCTCTTCGAATGGAATCGTTCGGCCGATGATCTGATTGAAACGAAATTCAACTCCCAGGCTCTTCACGAATTCGACTTCCTTTGCAACAATCTCTTTGGGAAGCCTGAATTCGGGGATCCCATAAACAAGTACACCTCCCGCCGTATGGAAAGCCTCGAAGACAGTAACAGAAAAACCCTCTTTCGCGAGATCGGCCGCGGCCGTCAATCCGGCCGGACCCGCACCGATTACTGCAACTCTTTTGTTTACGGACGGCTTTACAGCAGTCTCTAGAGAGATATTCTGGTCGGCGACGAATCTTTCCAGCCTCCCAATTGCTACGGGTTCACTGCCGGGAATCTTTCCCACTACGCAGGCCAGTTCGCACTGCTTCTCCTGAGGGCAGACTCTTCCGCAGATAGCCGGAAGGTTGTTCGCATCTTTCAAAATCCTCGTGCTCTTCTCGATGTCACCCTCTCTAAGGGCCTTGATAAAACCGGGGATATCTATTCCAACGGGGCAGCCGCTCACACAGGGTTTGTGTTTGCACTGGAGACACCTTTTTGCCTCCTTGATTGCCTCTTCCTTTGTGTATCCAAGGGCAACCTCATCGAAGCTGTTGACTCTCTCCGAAGGGTCGAGTTCCCTCATTCTTACTTTGAACTTCTCAGCCATCCTTCTCACCCAATTCACGTACGTATTTCTCAAGGGCAAGCCGTTCCTCTTCCCTGTACTGATACTGCCTCTTGATCAGCTCGTCCCAGTTGACCAATCTGCCGTCAAACTCCGGTCCGTGAACACAGGCGAACTTCATCTCGCCTCCGACCTCGGCCCTGCAGGCACCGCACATTCCCGTACCGTCAACCATTATCGGATTGAGAGACACCCAGCAAGGTATGTCATTCTGGGAAGCGAGAAGAGAGACGAACTTCATCATTACCATCGGACCGATTGCCCATATCGTGACCGGTGAATAATCTGCTATTACTTCTTTGAGGGGGTTGGTCACGGTTCCCTTGATTCCGGCAGAGCCGTCATCTGTAGAGAGGTAAAGCCTGTCAAGAAATGGCCTGAACTCGTCGACCATGATCAGATGATCTTTGTTAGCCGCACCCAGTATACCGATTACCTCGTTTCCGGCAGCTTTGAGAGCCCTTGCAACGGGAAACAAAGGAGCTATTCCGACTCCTCCGCCAACAACACAGACCGTTCCAAGTTTCTCGATCTCGCTGGGATTTCCAAGAGGACCAACTATATCGCTTACGGATTCTCCCTCGTGCATTGCACAAAGTTTATAGGTGCTTTTCCCAACGGCCTTCACTATTACCCTTACCCTGTCTTTTTCTGCCGATGCTATCGTGAGAGGAATCCTCTCACCAAACTCGTCTATCCTTATTATCAGGAATTGACCGGGTTTTGCGTATCTGTAGATATCTGGATGAGAAAGCCAGATATCATACGTATCGGGAGCGATTCTTTTCTTCGAGAGAACTGCGTACATTCAATCACCTCATTTTAATGATAGCAGAATCCTGATCACATTATAGAAGTTATTAAACCTAACTACATCTCTGAAGCGGGGTGATCCAGTAGTTGAACTGTCAGCTCTTCTTCCCTTAGAAGAAGTCAGCGCAATATCATGTTAGAATCATTAAAAGTAGTAAGAAGTTTTACAGTCTTGTCTCTTCGATCAAACTCTTTTTTCTCTATACAGCGTTTTCATTAATTGTGAGCCGGGATTGTACTTCAAGAACTTATTCACTAGATTGCCGAGAACCTAATTGGAAACCGACCCCACGATGTCCGCTTCTCGGGACCATCGAGACAGGAGGAGAATATGGAAAAAGATCCAAAGAAAGAAGGCAAACTCACTACTGAAGCAGGAGCTCCAGTAGTAGACAATCAGAATTCAATGACTGCCGGTCCCCGTGGACCGATGTTGCTTCAGGACGTCTGGTATCTCGAAAAACTCGCCCACTTCGACAGAGAAGTAATACCCGAACGGAGAATGCACGCAAAGGGCTCCGGTGCCTTCGGGACATTCACGGTAACCCACGACATAACGAAGTACACGAAGGCGAAGCTCTTCTCGGAAATTGGCAAGAAGACGGACATGTTTGTGAGGTTCTCCACGGTTGCAGGGGAGAGAGGCGCCGCCGATGCCGAGAGGGACATCAGAGGTTTTGCGATGAAGTTCTATACGGAAGAAGGAAACTGGGATCTCGTCGGCAACAACACACCCGTCTTTTTCCTTAGAGACCCTCTGAAATTCCCCGATTTAAACCACGCGATCAAGAGAGATCCGAAAACGAACATGAGAAGTGCGAAGAACAACTGGGATTTCTGGACATCACTTCCAGAAGCGCTTCATCAGGTCACCATTACGATGAGTGACAGGGGAATACCTTACTCATACAGACACATGAACGGTTACGGTAGCCATACCTTCAGCATGATAAACGCCGAAAATGAAAGAGTCTGGGTGAAGTTCCACTTCAAGACACAGCAGGGTATCAAGAATCTAACCGATGCCGAAGCCGAGGCAATAATCGCAAAGGACCGCGAAAGCCACCAGCGCGATCTATTCGACAGCATCGAAAGGGGCGACTTCCCCAGATGGACCATGTACATTCAGGTAATGACTCTTGAACAGGCCGAAAAGATGCCCTACAATCCCTTCGATCTTACAAAGGTTTGGTACAAGGGAGAGTTCCCGTTGATAGAGGTTGGTTACTTCGAGCTGAACAAGAATCCCGAGAACTACTACCTCGACGTCGAACAGGCCGCGTTCAATCCGGCGCACATAGTTCCCGGCATAGGCTTCTCACCGGATAAGATGCTGCAGGGAAGGCTATTCTCCTACGGCGACGCTCAGCGATATCGACTGGGAGTCAATCACGATCAGATTCCCGTAAACAGACCACGAAATCCTTACAACAGCTATCACCGGGACGGTCAGATGAGGGTGGACGACAATGCCGGAAGCACTCTGGGTTATGAGCCCAACAGCTACGGCGCCTGGGTAGAACAGCCGGAATTCAAGGAACCGCCTCTGAAGCTTTCCGGTGCGGCCGACAACTGGAATTTCAGAGAGGACGACGATGATTACTACACTCAGCCAGGTAAGCTTTTTAACCTGATGACTCCCGAACAGCAGCAGGTCCTCTTTGAAAACACGGCAAGAAACATGGGCGACGCTCCTAAGGAGATAAAGATAAGACACATAGGAAATTGTCTCAAGGCCGACCCAGCTTATGGAGCAGGTGTAGCGAAGGCGCTCGGTATCTCTCTGAATGAAGTAGAGCAATAAGCAACAAATTTGGTTATATGAGAGGCAACTCGTGAGACTGAAAAGGATTCTGCTCTCAATTGCAGGATCTCTGTCCCTTTTTCTTGGAATAACGGGAATAATTCTTCCTTTGCTGCCAACAACACCCTTTTTGCTGTTGGCGGCATTTTGCTATTTGAGGAGCTCTAAAAAGCTATATAGATGGCTGATCAGTCACAGGCTCTTCGGCGCATATATCTACAGCTATCTCCATTTCAGAGCCGTCAGGAGGAGAGCGAGGAACCTTGCGCTTCTATTGCTTTGGTCTACTCTGACTTTGACAATGATACTGATATCCAATACTGCCGTCCCACTTATCCTCGTCGGAGTTGGCGTAGCCGTATCCATTCATCTGTTGAAACTGAAGATACTGACAGCCGAGATGCTTGAAAAAGTTAGGGAGGGCCTAAAGAATACAGAGATTATCGACAAATACCCCGGCTCGAATGACTGAGGCAACTGCAAAACGCCGGTGTTTTTTGCAATTTGAAAGGTCTTCGAAAGATTTGAAGGTTTTTCTGGTCTTCAAGATAGGGCAGGCATATACTGTCTGATCAATTTCCAGACAACAAGGGTCTTTCAAATCAGCAGTACTCTCCGGAATCACGAATCTCTTCGAGAGTTCTACCGGTCTTTACCGAATCCGGTTCGGTGGCTGTCGGATTTCTCCGCGCATCGGCCTCTTCGTCGTTCATCTTCACTAGAAGCCATCTGGCTTTGCTGCCTTTACCGGTTCTTATGAGAGCATAACCGCCTCTAAGTTTACGGCCTTCGAGCCATATCGTGATATGCCCGTCTTCTATCTGCTTCGACAGAGGATTCGATTCAGGGTCTTCCTTCAGATTTCTGTAGCTTCCCCGGTCCCATAGAAGAACAGTGCCTCCTCCATACTCGCCTTCGGGGATTTTCCCTTCGAAGTCTCCGTATTCAAGGGGATGGTCTTCCGTTGGAACGGCGAGCCTCTTTTCCGAAGGATCGCTTGAAGGACCTTTTGGAACGGCCCATGACTTGAGAACTCCATCGACTTCTATTCTGAAATCGTAGTGAAGCCTCGAAGCAGCATGCTTCTGAATGACGAATACCGGCCTCTCATTTGACCATTCAACAGTGGCCTCTCTTCCGTCCGGTTCCGATGTCTTGCTGAAATCTCTCTTTTCCACGTATTTATCTAGTTTCTCTTCTCTTTCGTTCACTGTTCACCTCCTGACATGGCGACGTACTTGAAAGCTGAAGTACAACACCATTGAACAGAGGATATTAGGCATAATTATACCAGCCGGAGATCGGCTGTTTTCCAAAAACCGAAGCTTCAACAATTCGCGCTTCTAGTATTTTTCAGCCTATGATAAGGGTTATGGAACAAGATCTCTGATCTTCCCTTCGTCTTTCATCTTTCTGGCGAGATAGATGAACGGTGTGTCTAGAACGGCAACGACCCATTTCAGAATATAAGTGGACCAGAATATCTGCCACCAGACACCTGCCGAAAAGACTCCCGCAAAGGCTATGACAGTGAAGACAGCCGTATCTATCAATTGCGAGATCATTGTACTCGCGTTGTTCCTTATCCAGATGTGCCGTTTCTCGGGGAACCTCTTCTTCCAGAAGTCGTATGCCCAGACATCGTGCAGCTGAGAACACCAGTATGCAGCAAGGCTCGCAAGAGCTATACGGGGAAGGAGACCAAATACCACAGAAAGGTGTTCTTGAGAAAAGTCTGAAGGGTGGGGCTCGAAGGCGAGCGCAATTTGCATTATCACCGTAACGGATATTAGAGAGAAGAATCCGATATAGACCGCCTTCCTGGCCTCTTTCTTTCCGTGGTTTTCCGATAGGATGTCTGTAGCGAGAAAAGAGGTCGCATATACGATATTCCCGAGCGTGGCGGCCATCCAGAAGAGAGAGACTGTCTTTATAACCTGAACGTTAGCTATTATCGCGGCAATAGCTACCCATACGTAAAGGCCCGTCTTTCCCCACCATCTGTATGCTATGGTAATCAAAGCGAAGTTCACTACCAGCATCACAAACCAGAGAATCTCATTCATCTATATCTCCTTCTTCATATGATCTTGGAAACCTAGAAGTTCCCTTTCGCATTTTATCGTATAAAAGCCCTTCAAACCACTCCTGGATGTTTCGTTTGATTCATATGGAATTGCATCCGATAATAGAAGGAAAAAGCACAATTAGAAGCAGACAGAGGTCACTGCGACTATGCCGGACCGAGGCGTCAAGAAAACACCGTTACCATGAGAATTACGCGCTTTCCAAGTATATTACTGCTTACAGTCTATACAGCGCTTTGTGATGAGCAGTTCAATCACGGCTGGCAAGATTCGTTGATCTCGGTTCGTCGGAGATCTCCTCGATCTCTTCCAGTTTTTCCTTTACCTCTGCAAGTGCTTCTATCTCCCTGACTTTTGGGAGCAGCCGGCTTTCGAAAGAGCCCACACCGTCATTGTAGGCCCTTACGGCGTTTTTGAGATGGCCCTGCAATCTGATGTAATGGGAAAAAAAGACCCCAAATCTCTCATAAAGTTCCTTAGAGGCTTGAACGAGACGCTCGGCATTCTCTGTAAGACTGTACTGCTGCCATCCATATGCGACGGACTTTAGCAACGCAACGAGATTTACAGGAGAGGCGATCAAAACCTTTCTTGAAACGGCATATTCGAAAAGTTCAGGATCTGCGAGAAAAGCGGCGTTGATTGCCGACTCAAGAGGAACGAACATGACAACAAAATCGGCCGTTCTACTGAAGGCCTCAGAGTATTTCTTGCCGGCAAGCCTGTTGACGGTATCGCGGACATTCTTCGCGTAGTTACCCATGAGATGCTTTCTAAGAGATTCGTCTTCTTCTTCCAGCGCTGTCAAATAACTGTCCAGCGGCACTTTGGCATCAACGGGAATGAAGGCGTTATTGGGCAGCTTCACTATCATGTCCGGTCTACCGTTATCGATAGACTCCTGTTCCACAAAGTCAACATGTTCGGTCATCCCACTGAGCTCAACAATGCGTCGAAGCTCTATCTCGCCCCAACGGCCGCGTGTCGATCTGTTCCTCAAGGCGCTCTTGAGATCCGTTACGCCCTGTCTGAGGTCGGTGTTGGCTTCGGAAAGCATTTTCAGCTGTTCTTCAAGAGCTTTATAAGCTCCTTCCCTTTTCGATTCAAGCTCTTTAACATTTTTCTCGAGCTTCTCGAGATTGTCTCTTACAGGGCTGACAAGGCTCTCGAAATCCTTTTTCTGGCTTCCCCAGTCTTCTTTCTGGAGTTTCAGAAGGCCAGAGAACTTGTCGTTTGCCTGTCGAATGAAGTTTTCAGTACTGGAATTCAAGACGTCCGAGGAAATCGCTTTGAAAGTTGATTCAAGTTCCTCCTTCGCAGAAGTCAGCCACTCGAGCTTCTCATCTCTATCCGAGACATCCCTTTCGAGATCCTTAAGGCTTAGCTGTAGCTCCTGATTCTTCTTGATGCTCCGGGATAATCTTCTAACTGATGCAATCGCGAAGAGAAAGGAAATCAGTGTAACTGTCGACAGAATTATCAGGGCGATAAGCATACTTAACCCTCCATCCGTAACGAGACGGTCTATCCGCCATCAAATGAAAACCATACAAAACAAATAAACGAATGAATACCTAAATATTATAACAATTCGTCTCGCTGCCGTCAAAACAGGCTATGAAGCTTGAAAGAGATGGAGCGGGAAATCATTCATGTTTTTCGTCTTCTCCAGAGGTTAAACGCCGATCCCCATCGACACAAATAACCAGTGAATCAATCAAGATACGAGTCTTCTTGCCAGTTCGACTGCTGCCGAGCTGTCTGGAGAATAGCCGTCTGCCCCGATCTCTTCGGCATAGGTCTGGCTGACAGGAGCCCCGCCTATCAAGACCTTCACATAGTCACGAATTCCTGCCTTCTTGAGTTCTTCAATCACTCTGGGCATATTCAGCATGGTGGTTGTCAACAGGGCTGAAATCACAAGAATATCGGGCTTCGCACCCTTGGCTGCCTCAACGAACTCTTCGGGCTTCACGTCGACGCCTAGATCGATTATCTCGAAGCCCGCTCCCTTGAGCATCATGCAGACTAGGTTCTTTCCAATATCATGGAGATCTCCTTCTATGGTACCGGCGACTACCTTCCCGATCTTCTTGACTCCCCCGCTTACAAGAAGCGGCTCTATAAGGTCCATACACTGGTTCATCGCTTTGGCAGCAACAAGGACCTCGGGAACGAAATACTCGCCCTCCCTGAAGAGCTTCCCGACTTCGTCCATGCCCGGGATAAGCGCACAATCAAGGATTTCCTTCGCGCTGAGGCCTTCAGCCAGAGCCTCTTCAGTGGCTACCTTTGCCTCTGCCGGCATTGTCTCGATTATCGCGTTCATTATCTTCTCCAGACTTTCCATTTTCAACCTCCCGCACGGTCTTATATGTTCAAAGAGCTAGTATTAAAAAGCGCAATGAAAAGGATTAATTCAGCGCTTTTCTCCAAAGAGTCTATCTATTACCTTTTTCACGGTGGTGACACCGCTTATTCTATGGACCTCGCTTCCACAAAAGGCGAACCCATTTTCCAGATCTCCCTTGCAGGCATTCATAAGGGCCTCCGCAATGCAGTAAGGTGCTTCCCTATAATTACATGTCTTTATGCACTGATACGCGCATTTGAAGGGCCTTCTTTTACCATTTTCGACATCCTCTATGAACTTGTTCCTGATTGCTCTTCCTGGCATTCCCACAGGACTCTTGATTATTGTGACATCTTCGCTGCGCGCATCGACAAATGCCTGCTTGAACCTGTAGTCTGCATCGCACTCTTCCGTGGTAACAAAGGCCGTTCCCACTTGAACAGCAGAAGCTCCCAGCTTGAAGACTCTCTCGACATCATCTCTGTCAAATATGCCCCCGGCAGCTATCACAGGTATATTCTTCCCAGTATCAAGTTTTACTCTATCAACAAACCTTCTAATTTCCGGTAACGTCTTCTCTAGCGAACTCTCTTCAGAAAAAATCTCCTCAACTCTGTATCCGAGGTGGCCGCCCGCCTTAGGTCCCTCCACAACGAAGCCGTCGGGGACGTATCTGTACCTGCCAAACCATCTCTTGAATATTACGGTCGCGGACTTCAGAGATGAGACCACAGGAATGATAGCCGTCTCCGATCCTTCTTCGAGATAAGAGGGAAGATCTAGAGGCAGTCCTGCGCCTGAGATGATCACGTCTATCTTCTCCTTCACGGCCGTTGCCACCATCTCTGCGTAGTTTGTGAGGGCCACCATTATGTTGACTCCCAAAACCCCTTTTGTCTTCTCCCTTGCCCTTCTTATGGTATTCTTGAGGCCATCTATGCTTGCCTGCATGAAGTTCCTTCTGTAACCTTCTACCGTCATACCGATACCTGCCGTTCCAATGACCCCTATTCCACCTTCAGAAGCAACGGAAGCGGCCAGGTTGTCCAGAGATATTCCTACTGCCATTCCTCCCTGAATTAGCGGAAGCGATGTTTCATGATTCTTTATCTTGAAGACTTCTATGTCGTCACATCCTCTCGATGCCTAAAGTGTGCATGATTCATAATAACCTAATTTGATGACCATACTATTCTACTTTGAAAAGAATTCGATTAAGTCGTCTGCCGATTACTCTTTTTATCCATTTGCACTATCCTTACTCCGATGAAAGATCGCAGAGAAACCTGTGAATCTCCACCATCGCCAGTGTATCCATCTTGCAGTACTCAAGCATATCTCTTCTAATTTTCTCTATCTCTGACTCTCTGTAATTTCCAAGGGCCATGTTCACGAAAACATACCTGGCATCGTCACCATTGTGTATAAACAGTCCCTCATAACCAACACCTTCTACAAGTGCAGGAAGAAGCCTCTTTATCGAGAAGCTTCCACCGAAGTCGGGATGATATATGTGGTTTTTCACGAGGAGTTCTGAATCCACAAATATCTCAGAGAAGGATATGAGCTGCTCTGAAAGTTCTGGAAAATCTTTGTATCTGTTAGACAGCCATCTCAGGATATTCCTCTCGACGGAAGCATGGTGTGCCATAAGTGTTCTGCAGTCCTTGAGGTCTTCACCCAGTCTTTCGGCTAGCAGAAGACTCTCATCCCTCGAAGGATTGTCGAAGAGAAACTCCCTGTGTTCCAGCACGCCCGAGACTTCCCTTCGAATGTGAAGTGAATACTGATAAGGAATACCCTCGTAGGGAGCCAGTCCATCGTACAGGGGGATAACTGAGGCGGCGGTCTCGAAATCGAGATAACCTATTGGATACTTGAAATTGTTCAGCTTTTCTCGCAGTTCTTCTGGTTCGTCAAACACAATCCTTCCTTCTTTAGCACCGCCAAAGACCCTCTGCAAAAGGGGTTTGTCGCCGAGTGCCTCTCGCGGAAGCTCTTCTAGATAGAAGTATCCCCTTTCGATCAAAGCGTCTGTCTTGTCGGCACCCAGTCTGGGAAGCTCAAAGATGCTAAGCTTCCTTTCCAGGCCGAAGCATCTTCTAAGATGCTCGCAGTCCCTGCATTTGTATCCCAGCGAACCGGAAGGGATCAATGTTGAAGTCAGGATAACTGAGGCAGGTTCGAGTTTTGCCTTTATCTCACTTTTCTGGGCAGAGACCTCGTTTGTTACATCTATGATCTCAAAGAGCTTCCGGTCCTCGTCGCCCTTGCGATACATCCTTGAGACCATTATCAAGCAGGCTCTATTGACTCTGTGACCCAAGCTTTCTATGACAGATACCGTGTAAGAAAGATCCCTTATGTAGTCCTTTGTGTTCGATGAACCGGCAAGGCTGGACTTGACCTCGAAGACATCCAGTGACTCGCCCTCTTTTATCACAACATCGGCCCTTGAGACGAAATCGCCGCTGATAAAGGCAGGTTCAAAAAGAGTTACGGATTCCCTATCGCCGATAATCCGTTCGGTTATGAAGGATGCCTCAAATGGATCCAGTTCCTCTATCAGAATACCTTCGGGAAAGAGACTTCTAGCCCTTCTGCCGACATCGAGGCCTTCTTTCATCCTGAAATCCTCTGCAATGGTCGGCCTGAATTCCCGGGGCTCATTCCTCTCGATCCATCCCCTGACAGGGCAGTAATCGTACTCTAGAAAAATCTTCTTAGTAATAAGTCTCATCTGGCTTCACCTCGAGGCATGAAGAGAGTTGAATGCGGGACATCAGACTCATCTCATGATGATTATAACAGTACCGACAGGTCCGATTTTCAAGCCTTGTTTCGAGCCTTCATTTTTTCCACAACTGCAGGTACGCATTCGTCTAGGCTTTATTTGAGATATGGATTGATGCTAGAATGCTTTTGATGAACACCCGATAAACTTGAATCTGATCGGAGCTTCCGAAGTCTTGAGCCTTTGGAAAAAATGGGGGGATCTAGTTGAAACCGGCACCCGATTTTTCAGTGATTCTGGACGTCTTCAGGCGTAACGGAGAACCTTGCAGAGTTCCTTTCTTTGAGCTCTTTGCCGACGATGAGATAATGGAAGAAGTGATGGGCTACAAACTGGCTAAAGTAGAAGAAGATCCCGGCAGGTACTTCGACCAGCTGGTCGGTTTCTACAATGAAATGGGATATGACTACGTTCCCTTCTATCAGGCTCCCCGCTTTCCCACTCCCGATTACATCCATGGTGAGGACACGGCAACTTACAGGAGAGAGAGCAGGAAGTGGATGAACGAAAAGGGTGGCCCTATTAAGACCCTGAAAGACCTCCAGGAAGCGGACTGGCCGAAGCCAGAGGAAGCTGTTGATTTCGACCTTTTCCGTAAGCTGGGAGACCACCTTCCGGATGGAATGAAAGTAGTTGGAGGGGCTTCCGGTGGGCCATTTGAGCACTCCAGCTTCCTGATGGGTATCGAGAATCTCTCTATGGCCGTTTACGAGGATCCCGAGCTGGTCAACACTCTCAACGAAAAGATCGGCAATGTTCTGGTCGGAGCCGCGAAGATAATCTCTTCGATGGAATGTGTAGGCGCCTACTGTTTTGGAGACGATCTCGGCTACAAGACATCGACCATCTTCTCTCCGAGACATCTCAGAAGACTGGTCTTCCCCTGGTACAAGGAGATAGCCAGTGTGGTACATGCAAACGGTAAACCCTTTGTCCTTCACAGTTGCGGAAACTTAACCACTGTGATGGACGATATAATAGACGCCGGAGTCGATGCAAAGCACTCCTTTGAAGACCAGATAATGCCTGTTCCCGAAGTGAAGAGAAGATGGGGCAAGAGAATTTCGATCCTCGGAGGAATAGATGTTGATTTTCTATGCCACGCCTCCGTTGAGCAAGTCAGGAGTCGGACACTCGAGACTCTCAAACAGTGCGCTCCGGGAGGCGGGTATGCTTTGGGCACGGGCAACACCGTCGCCAACTACATCCCGGTGAAAAACTATCTCGCAATGCTGGAGGCCGGAAATGAATTCAACTCTCGCTAGATACTTTGAACCGGTTTCCGATTCGGTTGGTTCATGGTAGAACGCGAGAAAAACATCTCAATCTTGAAAGGCATACCTTTCGAAATAGATGAGGCTTCGCTTGGTGAAAGCCTGCGGATCAGAGCCGGTTCTGAGGAAGAGGTTACTTTCAAAGAGCTCGTCGAGAAAGCCCGTGAGACTGCAAACCCAAAGGCAATCTACAGGACCTGCTTCGTCGACTGCGTAAACGGCGACGAAGTTACGATAGACGGGGTTCGCTTCGAGAGCCGTCTCCTGTCGAAAAAACTCCATTCGGTTGGCAGAGTCTTCCCGTTCGTCATAACTTCCGGACGAGAACTTTACGAGTACCCGCTCGATCGCGCAGACTTTCTCAAGATCTTTCTCTGGGATAGCTTGCTGGAGCACGTACTCCATGAGGCAGCCGGATTCATGAGAAGGGAGATTTCAAGGAACAACCTGATCGAGAATCTGGTCTGGATGTCTCCGGGTTCGGGAGATGCGGAAATCTGGCCTTTGCAGCAGCAGAAGGAATTGTTTTCCTTGATTGGAAATGTGAAGGAGGAAATTGGGGTCGACCTGAAGGAATCTCTTCTCATGATTCCGACGAAGTCGATTTCGGGGATCGCCTTTCGTTCCGAGAAGGATTACAGGAGCTGCATGGTTTGCAGAAGGGTTAACTGTCATTACAGAAGTGCCCCATATGATGAGAAGCTGAGGAACTCCCTTGAATAGAATAGCCAAATCTCGCCGCCAGGAAAGAGCCCGTTGCAGTGGAGCTATCGAGTGAAGGGATAGGCCAGATAGAATCGAGGATACAGATGAGGAGAGAAGATAGACAATGAAAGAAGCTGTGCATAAGGTCATATTCCTGCCTTCGCAAAGAACAGTGACGGCAAAGAGAGGCGAAATTCTGCTCGATGTTTTGAGAAGGGAGTCGCAGCCGGTAAGTGCCGTATGCGGAGGAAGGGGAAACTGCGGAAAGTGCAAGGTCCTTTTAGATGAAGGAAGCGAGGCCTTCCCGCCGACCCTTACCGAGGCAAGACTTCTGACACGAGACGAGATTGCGGCCGGATACAGGCTGAGCTGCCAGTTCAAAGTCATGACCGATGTCAGAGTCAAAACGGAGGATCCGAAAGTGGATTCTGCAGTTTCCAAGCCGTCTCTTCCGAAGATCATGATACGAGAGATATCCCCACAGTTTAGGCTCGAAGAGTTTTCTCTTTCAAAGCCGGATATCCATGACCAGGCTTCAGACTACTCAAGACTGATCAGTGCTCTCGTTACAGAAAGACCACGGATTGACAGACTGAATCTTCTTAGAAACCTTCCCCGCATCATAAGGGAGATGGATTACAGAGGCCGGGCCGTCATGTACGGAAGCGAAGTAATAGACATACTACCTTTCTCTGACGAAAGTGGAATCTTCGGCACCGCTATCGACATCGGTACGACAACTCTCGCAGTTTACCTGGCGGATCTCAAGTCGGGAGAGATTCTTGCTGTTCGATCTGCCCCAAATCCCCAGTCTTCATATGGCCAGGATGTCATTTCCAGGATAGATTACACTATGAAGAGAGATAAGGGAGTCGATGAACTGAGAGCGGCAGTTCTTACCACACTGAACAAGCTGATCGACGATCTTTGCAGAGAAAGCGAAGTATCGAATGAAAGGATATACGACACTTCGATTGTTGGAAACACGACGATGATCCACATCCTTCTCGGAATAAGCCCCGAGAGAATAGCTTCCTCACCTTTCATACCGGCATTCACCGGAGGAAAGGTATTCGAGTCGCGGGAACTTGACCTAGAAGAGTCCATTCCAAATTCGAAAATCTACATAATGCCTGGAATCTCTGCCTACGTAGGCTCGGATATAACGGCCGGCATTCTCTCGTCGGGATTCGTCGAAGATTCCGGCAACGTTCTCCTCGTAGACATCGGAACCAACGGAGAGATGGCCCTCAAAAGGGGCGGCCTAATCTTCGCCTGCTCCACCGCGGCAGGTCCGGCATTCGAAGGCGGCAACATAAGTCAGGGGACTATCGCCAGGCCGGGAGCGGTCGATCATGTGTGGCTCAACGGAAGAGATATCGGGTTCAGTACGGTGAATGGGTCGAAGGCCACCGGAATCTGTGGTTCGGGATTGATAGACGCGATTGCCGTGATGATAGGTGCGGGTATTCTTACTGAATCGGGACGAATCAAAGGAGAGTACTTCGAGCTTGAAGGCCCTGCGGGCATAGTGCGTATAAACAAGAGAGATATTCGCGAAGTGCAGCTTGCAAAGGCAGCCATTCGAGCGGGAGTATCCGTTTTGATGGACCGAGCCGGCATCGAAACGCGAGACATTGACAGGATCTTGCTTGCCGGAGCCTTCGGGAACTACATCGACCCCGAGAACGCTCTGCGAATAGGCATGCTTCCCAATGTGCCAGTCGAAAGAGTCTTGCCCGTCGGAAATGCGGCCGGCCTCGGGGCAGTCCTGGCAGTTCTGGACAGCGGGATTCGAGAGAGAGCGGAAAATCTTAGCGGCAGCATATGCTACGTTGAACTATCTGGCAGAAAGGATTTCAACGAGATCTTCGTTGACAATCTTGCCTTGAGGGAGGGATAAGCAATGGCCTTCAATAGATTAATCATACCTTTGCTCGGCGCACCGGGTGCAAGACTGACGGGAACGAAGCTCAAAGAGAATCTCACAAATGCGGAAATCCAGTTTAACTCTCTTGCCAAGCTTATGGATGAGTTTCAGCCAGACGGAATCTTCTTCATGATGGACCTAACGGTCGAAGCCGAGGCGTTGGGACTGGAAATCGGTTTCCCCGAGGATGACAATCCCTACGTAAAGGAACATCCAATAAAGGGACCGGACGAGCTTTCCTCAGTGGTGAACTCCTGGAGGGGAGTGTCCGGGAGAATGGGGGTCTTCGCAGAAGTTGCAGATAAAATGGCAAGAGAATTGCCGGTAAAGAGGGGCAGCTACGTTATCGGTCCACTCAGCCTAGCAGGAGAACTCGTTGGGGTTACAGACCTCTGTATGAAACTGATAGAAGATCCGGCTTTTGCAGAGAGTGTAATAGATTTCTGCTCAAGGGTTGTAAGTGAATACTCGAGAGCGCTAATCGACCACGGCGCAGACATGATAGCCGTGCTTGAACCGACGGCGGTACTTTTGTCTAAGAGACAGTTTAAACGTTTCGTACTTCCATATTTTGAAAGGCTAAGATCCGACCTTTCAAAACCCTTGATTTATCACATCTGTGGAGACACGGAACACATAGTAGAACCTATGGGCGCCAGCGGCGCCTACGGATTGAGCCTTGACAGCATGGTGGACCTGAAGGCTGCAGCGGAGAGAGTTCCCGAAGATGTTTTTCTTATAGGCAACATAGATCCGGTTAAGGTCTTTCTTCAGTCAAATGAAGAGGAAGTCGAAAGAGAGACTGCAATACTTCTCGAGAAAATGAAGGATGTTTCCAACTTCATCTTGAGTTCAGGCTGCGACATCCCACTGGAGACCCCTCCAGAGAACATCTCCGCCTTCTTCAGAGCCGGCAGGAATTATCGTTCGTAACAGAACGTCTCAAGTCTAGAACAAGAGCAGTCTCTTCAGCGGGTATTATCGGAACCGTATTCGTATGCGCACTCGAAAAGTCTGAAGATCTTCTCGGGTGGAACTTCGGCCTGAATGTTGTGGATGGGAGAAAAGACAAAGCCTCCCCCAGGAGAAAAAAGGTCGATGCGGCGGCGAATATCGTCCTCAAGGTCCTTTAGTGTTCCGAAAGGCAGGACGTGCTGTGTATCGCATCCCCCTCCCCAGAAGACGATATATCTTCCGAATTCATTCTTCAGCCTTTCAGGCTCCATATTCTTCGCGTTGGTCTGAACCGGATTCAGTATCTGAACACCGACTTCTATGAAATCTGGTATGAAGGTATAGACTGACCCGCAGGAGTGAAGAAAGATGAAAAGATCGGGTTTCTTCCTGTGAATGAAGTCGCACAGGGTTTTCAGTCTAGGTTTGAAGATAGATCTGAAAATTCGTGGCGAAATCGCGGTGTTCTCCTGGGTGCCGTAATCGTCGCCGATCTGAAAAATATCTATATCGTCTCCCAGGGCGGAGAGATACTTCTCCAGATCTACAAGATAGGTCTCGAGAAGCCGGTCAAGAAAGAACTCCATCAGAGACCGATCGGTAATGAGCCTCTCCATGAACTCCTGGTACCCGAACATTGAATGGCCGGCCTCAAGGAAGTTCCCCCCGAAAGCCCCGATCACGGCGCAGTCTGTTGATTCGCGTATTCCCGTGAGCTGAGCCTTCAAGAACTCGATTTCCTCGCCGGTCAATCTTGGCAAAACAAGGGCCGAGATCTCCTCTTTTCTCCCGGCATGGGCTAGGGGAAAGTAACTCCTGTCGAAGTAGTGGCCGCCTCGGGGCATTGTCGCGACTTCGACACCGTCCCTCTCGATTACGAGCGAACCGTCCTCTTTCACTTTCGGGTCGAATCCATCTGGAAAGAGGTATCTCGACCCATCATCGAAGATGTCTCGCCCGTTCCAGGAATCGATTCGAGTTCCAAAGCCTCCATTCAGTCTCTTGAGTTCGATCACATCGGAATGGACTTCTCTCCTGATCTCCTCATCTACAAGGGCAAGCATCTGATGAACATCGAAAACCCTTACTGGAAGATCACAGTAACCAAGATAGTCGGCGAGTTTTCTGTAAGCCTTGACATGAATGCCGGTCGACCGCATTCCTCCCAGATCGATCGGAACTCTGTCTGATTCAGAATGTCTCATTGCAGAGACTATTCTTTCCCTAGATGTCACTTGAGTCTCCTTGGCCTCCAAGCCTACCGTTTGTCAGTTTGTTGTTGGCTGCTTTCACATCTCTTCCCTCTCAAGGATACGCTCATTGTAGAGGAGTTCCGTGTAGTTGTTCAAGAGTTCTCTGGAGTGGTCCACAATTTGGAAGGGATCTCCGCCTTTCCACATTCTGGTTGCCAGGACGGGATATCGTTCTGGCAACTTTCTGAACTTGAAACTCTCCTGCAGCCCTTCGAAGTAGTCATGGTTAACGTGAGTACAGTTCAAAAGGCAAAGAGCGGTTTTCATTTCTAGCAGGGTCTCTATCACTGAGCAGTAAATATCCTCGTATCTCTTCCTTGCGATGCAGGACAAGATTCTCCCGCACGACTCGAATACGAGCTCCGAGAGATTCTCCTTCAAAGCCTTCCTGAACTTCTCTTCTGGGACACGGCGAGCGAGATTATAATACTCCTCTGGCTTCGATGCATCGCCCTCCAATACGACAAGGTTCTTTACGAGTCCAGCATAGAATGGCCATTCAACTCCCGGTTCCTCGAGTATTCCGCAGAGTCTCTTTTCAGTTATCGAATTTGTAGTGACCGGGACCAAGCCTTCCAGAAAACCTTTCTTGGGAACCTCTTCTCTTGTTATCATAATCATTTCTAGATCGGACCAGTGAGTATCGGTCCCTCTTGAGGTGGAACCATACAGGCAGAAGCAAATCAGATTATCCTTCATCTCTCTCGAAAGCCTCGCGGAAATCTCCAGAGCCAGGTTGTACCTCTCCTCATGTGTCAAGTGATCTCCACCTTCTTATTCTCCAAAACCGTCCTCTCTGAGATTTCTTCACAGATCATAGATTGTTAAGGAGGATTTCTTTCGGATTGTCATGAAGAAGCCGTTCCGCAATTCTTACCGCCTGTGAAACAGTAAGAATTCTATCTCCTATCTTCTCCGCAAGAACCCGGGCGATGTTTTCTCTCGCGATCTTGAGATGGCCATAGATCGCGTCAACGATTGCATAGTCCCCGCCAAAACCGGATATCTTGTTGAACGGCACCGAGTCCAGAAAATTGCTCAAAGCGTTCCGTGCAGAAACTGGAGATATAATGTGAGACCAGCACATGTCGATGAAGACGTTTGGATAGGTCTTGGCAAGGGCCGCAGTGACTCCACAGTAGGGATATCCTATATGAAAGAGATCAAATTTCACGCGCGGATATTTTGAAAAGAGATTTTCTAGTAGTTCGGGATTAGAATTGCTCAGTATTCCACGATTACCTTCGAGAAGCCCGGTGTGAAACTGAATGAAAAGACCTCGTTCATTTGCCGCGGAAAGTATGTGATGCATCACATAATCCTGCACTATTTCGGGAATCAAGAGGCCTCTGTTACGATCGGGACTTCTTCTTCCCCTTTCTTCAAGGGCCTTACGAAACTCAGTTGCGGCTTCGTCTAGACTTACTTCTTCGAATCTAATCGGCCTGTGATAAGCCAGAACGCTCTTCAGACCGACGATGCCGTTCGAAATATTCTCGTCTAACTCCAATTCGAAGACCTCGAGCCAGTCTTTGAGCGATCTGATTTCTACGGCGTAGGTCTCCTCCAGCCAACCAACTATATCGAATTCCGGAGGCATAGGAATTATATAGTTTTGTGGCTGCCAGACCCTTCTGAAAAGGCTCCTGTCACACTCGAATCGGCCGGTCCATGGATCAATTATCGCGAGTTCTATGTTACATAAATCCTTCAGGACCTCTTTCAAGTGTCCCGGTCTGTTTGCCTCCACGAACTTTTTTCCTAGGTCCTCTATTGTTGAACCCCTTATTCCGTCGATCCCGTATATCTCTCTTACCGAATCATCGAGCGCCCTGCCGTAACCGGTGTGCCTGCAGAACTCCCAGTGACGTTCGATAAGTTCCCATCGCCTGACTAGATCCCTTTCACTATCTCTAGCGATGGCCAGAACCTCCGGGTCGAGCCCCGAAGAGATCAGATCGGAGCTCATGTAGTGAATGAGAAACTCTTGAAGAACATCGTTGCGCCCCTGGAGCAAATCTTCCGAATGGACCAGGTGTTCATGTGTGTCGATCACCGGGATCTGGCTTATGTAATCTAGGATCTCATTATAGTCTTCCATTTTCTTTCCCGATTCCATATCTACGGATTGCTGAAGCGACGATCCTGTTAATGAGATCTTCGTAGCTCCACCCTCTGGCTTCGGCCATCTTAACGATATCGGAGTAGTCCGGTACAAGGAGCGGAAGGGAATTGACCTCCAGGAAGTAGATCTTACCTTCGTCATCAATCTTCAAATCGATACGACAATAGTCTTTGAGGTCAAGCACCTGGAAGACCCTCATCGAAAACTCGCTTATAACCGTTTCCTCTCTCTGTGAGATCTTTGCAGGGCAGATGTAATTCGTCTCGTCACCGTGGAACTGTTTCACCCTGTAGGAATAGAAGGTTTCAAGGTGATCTGGCAGTGACGAAAAATCTATTTCCATGATCGGGAGGACTTCACCGCCAACAATCCCGACGGTGAACTCCCTTCCTTCAATGAATCTCTCAACAAGAGCGGCCTGTTCGAATCTCTCGTGAATACGTGAAACCGCTTTCTGCATGTCATCAACGCTTTCCACAACCGAGTCCTCCCAGATACCCTTTGCGCCGCCTTCCTTAACGGGTTTGACAATCGCAGGACTGAACGGCAGGCTGTCGGCAGTTTCTCCGGGACGTACCGAAAAGAATTCCGGAGTGGATATTCCATAGGCCTTCATAATTAACTTTGTGAGCGTCTTATTTATACAAAGAGCGTTGGCCGTAGTGCCCGAACCGGTGAAGGGTATTCCCAGAAGATCCAGCACGGCCGGAAGGTGGACCTGTCTCTCTGTATCGCCCATACCGGTAGCGAGATTGAATATGAGATCGGTACCTCTAAGTCCGCCGACAGCATCGATCTCAAATGGTTTCGAATCAACTTCGAAACTCTTCTCGAGTGAGTTCACAACACTATTGACCATCTTTTCATGATGAAGATCGAGCGGCGTGTCATGAACGACAGTAATTCTCATAACGTTCCTCCTTGGTATATCTCAGAATTATCACTACAAAAGAATTATACATACTCCAGATTTTCGACTTCTAAATGAGTATCAATAGTAAGGAAATCCCCGTCACGAAGATATGGTGGACTTCTATATGTGTTTCTGATAAAGCGCATCGCTTTAAGTAGTAACGTTTAGTATTTCTTCCCTATCGAATTCTCTGGCAACGGCAAGTGCCCTTCCTCTGTACCAGATGGAAGATCTTCCCTGCGCCCTGTCTCTGCCGACAATTCCAATAGCCATTGAATTTACGAGATAGCGAATCTTCTCTCTACCTGACGATGCCTTGATCGGCCCGTCACGAAACCATGTCCTCTCCTGCGTCGAGTCACTCAGTCTTCCCTTCCACAAGGCAAAGTTGCATGATGGAACAAGAACTGTTTCACAGCCCGCGGCATCCAGTTTCTCTATTTCACTCTGAAAGAACATGTCGTAACAGATTGCAGTACCAATCACTCCTATCTCCGTGTGCACGACGTTATGTTCTTGTTCCCCTCTGGAGAAGATAATGGAACTCTCGGCCTCAGTGAGATTGTGTTTTAAAGCCCTTGCTACAACCTTTCCCGAAGGGTTGTAGAAATAGGCAAGGTTGTAGAGCTTGCCGTTCCGAATGAATCTCCCTTTTTCCGATTCAGTGTCGACAACCGGCAGCAAGATCGAAGGTGCAAGAAGATAAGTGCCGAACTCCTTTGCAATGCCTTCGAAGACATCATTATAGTAGGCTTCGATCTCAAGAGCATCTTTCAGAAAGGCCTTCTTGAAGGGATTGAAAGAAAGCCCCATATTCTTGATCGCATATTTGACAAGAGTCTTTGCCGTCGTCTCCTCAAAGCTCAGCTTCCTGAAGGATGGGTAGAGAAAGGTCGCAAAAAACTCCGGGAAGACCACAATGTGGTTCCTTCCCTTCCATGTCAGAGAGGCCTCGGCTATATAGTCCCTCATCTTTCTGCGAAATACCTCTTCTCCAAATGAATCCTGATCGAACCAGACCTGTATTGCAGTAAGATCAGTGTCTTTCATGACGCGAGCTTAACAATGATCAGAATTAGACCAATAACCAATAAGATCGGCAGGAAAACAACAACGAGACCTGCTATGGCAAATATTACTATCATTATCACTCCCACGCCGGCCACAATCATTATCAACGCAGGGAAGAACCTAATCGCAAGATAAAGCAGGAACAATGCGCCGACGATGGCTAGAAAAGTGTTCAAGAGATCACCTCCGTTCACTGGTCATTGACAGTATAACGCATAAACTATATAATTCTCTAGGCAATGAAGCTTGCCTTGGAGAACAGTCCTCCAGAACCGCCACCAGCTGATAGCTTCTACCAAATTCGTAGTCTGGTTCTGCTTGACTCTGGAGGAACATATGATTCTAAGCATCTCCCTTATAGTGATTCTCTCGATCGCAGTACTTTCACTCTTTGAAAGAGTTCGTCTTCCCGGTCTTATAGGCCTGGTATCGCTTGGAATAGCTTTGGGACCCGGTGTAATGAATCTAATCGACGAATCATTGCTCTCAATTTCCGATGAAGTCCGGCTGCTAGCACTAATAGTCATACTTATGCGAGCCGGTCTCGGATTGAACCGGAGAATTATCAAGAAGATAGGCCCCCTGGCTCTTCGTCTTAGTTTTCTTCCTGGCCTCTTCGAAGGTTTCTCAATCATGGTAGTGGCTCACTTCCTGCTGAATCTCAGCCTCATTCAAGGCGGAATGCTAGGCTTCATAATTGCGGCGGTGTCACCTGCGGTAGTAGTTCCCGAGATGCTGAGACTGAAAGAAAGGGACTTCGGAAAGAGAGATGAAATACCTTCTACAATTCTAGCGGCAGCTTCAATAGACGACGTCGTGGCCATTACACTCTTCACAGTGTTCTTGGGAATTGAAGGAGGACAGGACGTCAGTATCGGAATGTCCTTTCTTATGGTGCCAGTAGAGATTATTCTCGGCATATCTCTTGGCGCAATAATTGGGTTCCTCTTCAGCTTGCTGTTCAAGAGATTCCATATTAGGGACACTAAGAAGGTTCTCTTGATCCTATCTGTTGCATTCGTTTTCCATAAACTCGAGGAAGTACTCCCGGTAGCAACTCTCCTGGGAGTGATGGCGATAGGTTTTGTACTTCGAGAGAGACTTCCGGTAGCCGCTGACAGGATTGCGGGGAAGATGGAGAGAATCTGGGTTGTCGCAGAAATATTCTTATTTGTTCTGGTTGGCGCAAGTGTTAACGTAAGTGCGATAGGCGACTCATGGCTTATGGGACTGCTCGTAATTCTACTTGGACTCATATTTAGAAGCGCAGGAGTTCTGGCGGCCACTCTCGGTTCGAAACTGGATATCCGCGAAAGACTCTTCTGCATGATTTCCTATCTGCCCAAAGCCACAGTTCAGGCTGCGGTTGGAGGAATACCATTAGCAATGGGAGTAGCTTACGGAGATGTGATACTCTCGGTTTCGGTTCTATCGATCCTTACAACGGCCCCTCTTGGCGCCATTGGCATAAGACTCGCTGCAAGAAGATTCTCGAAAAGCAGTTGAGAGAATCGACTCCGCTTTCTCTTCGACTCTATTTCTCAGTGAATGTAAAAGCGGAGGCTGTTTTCGATCCAATGAAGTCGTTTGCTACTTTTGACCTCGTTAAAGTTTCCGACCCAAAAGGAAATCGAAACGCCTCACTCCGGTTTTCTGTCCTCTGCTAAGTCCTTGCGCCGAAATGATCTCTGTCCAAAAGAAGGTTAGCTCACATCATTCCCTAGTAACTGATGTGAGTTTCCAGAGCGGTATTCGAATTTATTGAGTGGAATTATCTTCAGAGACTCCCCTGTTCTTCCAGTTGACAACTACTATACCGGCCGAAACCAATACGAGGGCAAATGCCATGTACGAATTTAGGGCCTCTCCCGGAATAAAGGCTGCCGAGAGAAAGACACCGGCCACCGGGATCACGAAACGAAACATAGTGATCTCACCTGCTTTGTGAAAGCTGAGAATCGCGTACCATAAGGAAAAGGCTATAGCCGAAAGAAGCATAGAATATACCAGAAGGAGATTTCCCTTCAGTGTGAAAACAAGCGAATCCTCTTTCAACCCGGGAAAGCCGGAAATCAGGAGAAGAAAGCCGCCGATCGAAAGCTGCCATCCCGACACGAGAAAGGGAGAACGGTTTGCTGACATCCATTTGGCATACATGGTGCCGAATGCACCGATAGTCGCCGCGATCAACATGAATCCGTCGCCCAGAAACACGAAGCTCAGAGTGAAGCCGACTTCAAAATTTGCAAGGAAAACACCGGCGAATCCCAGTATCATACCAAGCGACTTTTTCCAGCTCAAGCGGTCATTCTTGTATATGTAATGGGCAAGAAGAATAACGAGAAAGTTCTCTCCGGCCATTATTATCGAAGACTTCATACCCGTTGTGTAGCTCAGCCCGTTATAGAAGAAGAAATATAGCAGAAAAGTCTGCAGTATCCCGAGCGCCAGCAAATGGAGGTAGTCTTTCTTCGCGAATCTTGTTCTACCCTTTCTACCAAGGGGTATTGAAAGCACGAGCACCATGATACCGGCCCCCAGAAACCGAATTCCCGCAAAGACAAGTTTGGCTGAAACGTCGTCCGGAGCTATAGACATTTCCTCGTAACTTAGTTTCAGCACGGGAAAAGCGCTGCCCCAGAGAACAGAGCAGAATACCGCGGTCAAGGCCGCCATCCACTTCTTTTTCAAAATATCCATGTGAATAGTCTACACTAAAAGGAGGATCAGAACTCGACCGTTTAGTAGATATGTTACTAATACCTGGCTGTATTACGTTGACCATTAAATGGTTTCTCAGTCCCAAGTACCAGCGATTTAAGCCTCTGAAATCCAGAATCCAAAGAAGGCCTAAGAGAGTCTTCATATTTCGCGTAAAAAACCTCACTCTTCAAACCCGGTTTCTAAATACTTTCTTCGAGGCCCTTCACTTTAAGCCGCATCGAAAAATACAATGGTCTCGATAATATACATATTCTTCTCAGACAGGGCAAAAAGATGCGATCACTTCGCTACACGTAGTCGTTCGATGCCTTCCTCGAATCACGTGAAGCAAATTCTGCACTATTCACCCATGAGCTTGACAATCCAGAGATCGTATCCTCCATTATTCTCTGTAAGATTTCCATCATCTGAATTCGAATAACCAAGAACGACATAGTCATTATCATCAGTCTGTATTACGGAAGTTCCATAATCATCTGAAGTGCCTCCGAGACAGCCTTCCCATATTATCTTTCCCAAAGTTGAAAGCTTTATGAGCCATACATCGAAACCAGCCTTGTGTCCTGAAACATCACCATCGGCTGATTTTGTACTTCCCGCTACTACGTATCCTCCGTCCGCGCTCTGAAACACTGACAGAGCAGCTTCGGTGTCTGTTCCTCCTAAGGCATTCTCCCATTCGATTGAACCAGTCTGATCCAGTTTCAGAATCCATACATCACCGTATCCGTGGTACCCGCTAACGTCACCATCATCTGATCCAGTCATTCCCGCCACAATATAACCCCCATCCGAGGTCTGCATGCCGGAATATGCAGAATCTTCCATGCTGCCGCCAAGAGCCTTCTGCCATTCAATAGTGCCATTGCTGCTAAGCTTCACTATCCACATATCTCCATAGTAAGTGTCGTGAGTACCGGATACGTCTCCATCATCTGAATCTGTCTGACCGCAAAGTAGATATCCACCATCTGCAGTTTGATGTATCGAATTACCGTATTCATCGCCGCTGCCGCCGAGACACTCCTGCCATTCTATTTCGCCGGTCTCATCCAGCTTAACTATCCACAAGTCGCTGCCACCATTGTTGTAAGCAATGTCGCCGTCTGAGGATGATGTATCGCCTAAAACGGCAAACCCGCCGTCAACGGTCTGAATAATCGATCTGAATATATCGCCATTGTTCCCACCCAAAATCTTCTTCCAGATTATTCCACCAGTCTTATTGATTTTTGCGATCCATGCATCTCCGTAATTCACTGCCTCTTGCTCGAAATCATTGCTGTTTATGCTGCTTGAGAAGGTATTGCCGCATAATATGAAGTTACCGTCCGATACCTCTTTAATCGATCTGCCATAGTCGAGATTACTTCCCCCGATGCAGTTCTGCCAGCTAAGCCAACCATTTGGATTGACCTTCGCAATCCATGCATCCCCGTTTCCATGATTGCCACTTACATCGATGTCATTAGAATGTGTATGTCCCAATATAATGAAGCCTCCATCATATGTCTGACAGATCTCGTTTGAAGAGTCGTTTTTTGTACCGCCCAGACTTCTCTGCCACATCCCTGGAGGAAGAACTTCCTGGAAAGACGCATGAATCGTGTGGTTTGCCATGACATGATAGAAGATATACGAATCGACTTTCCCTACCGATGAACCATCGACAACGACATCCTGTATCGCATAGCCTTTGCTGGGACTAATCGCAAATGACTGACCCCAGCCCTGAAATACAGTTACCTCCCCTGAGGGTGTTATTGTGCCACCGACTCCGGCCGAGGCCGTTATCGTATACGTTTTGATGAATCTGGCAAATATCGTGTGGCCCGCCGTCACATTCTCGAATTCATAGATCGCTACCGGTCCTATAGAGAGTCCATCGACTTCAACATCTTCTATGGCGTAACCCTCGTCCGCAAATATGTTGAATACCTGGTTGCTACCTTGAACCACTTCGATATCTCCAGACGGAACAATTCTGCCGCCGGCTTCTGCACCAGAAGTAATTGTATGTGTAACGGGCTTGAACTCTACGTGGAGATAATGATTCCTTTCTACGTTTTCAAATGTGTACTCCGTAAGAGTTCCCGCGGAAAGCCAGTCAACTATTACTTCATCTGTGTACCAGTCACTTCCCGGAATAATATCGAAAGTTATGTCCTCTCCCAGTTCGACCAGCACCTGCTCTGAATAACGTTTCTCCATCTCGAAGGTTCCCTGCTTGTAAAGGTCTCTACCTTCGCGAACCGTGTAGTTGCCCGAAATGGAAGTCTCTTCAACAGTACCGTCGAAACTGAACAGGTAGTCTTCGACTCCGGGCAGGCTCGATTCCACGGTGAAACTGAACTCTACATCGCCATCTTCATTAACGGAACCTTTCAAAGCAATATCGTGAGGCCCATTATCGACAGCTGCTATCCCTCCAAACTTCCCTTCGTTCTGCATCTCTATGGAGATAACGAATCCTCTGTCTTCCTTTATGCCCCATTTCATGGTTCCGTCCCAAATCCCCTTCAAATCTTCGTATGAAGAAAAACGGAAGTCTTCTGAATCATTGAACATCTCAAGAGAGTCACTTGTATTTACAGAACCATTACCGTTCCAGGAAAGAGTTATCGTGAATTCGCGGGCAAAGTGTGCTGTCAGTTCTCTGTCTTCAGTAATAAGAAAGCTGTAGCTTTCGCTTTCATCAACTTTAGAAAGATCCTCTGTCCAGTACATGAATCGCCAGCCTTCATTCGGAGTAGCTAATACAGTTACTTCACTGCCGTGCTCAAACAAACCGCCGCCACTGACATTACCACCGTTCTCGTGATTAGTCGATAAAATCAGTTCGTGGAAAGACTCTGCGAAATTCGCTATCAGTTCCCTATCCTTTGTAATCACAAAGTCGTAAACCGAATAGGTACTCTGCTCTATGGCATTCTCGGTCCAATTGACAAATTGCCATCCCTGATTCGGAGTAGCGACCACAGTAATCTGGCACTCATCTGGATATTTTCCTCCTCCGCTAACCAGACCTCCATTCGAAGGATTTGCGGAAACGATGAGCTGATGTTTAGAGCTCTTAATACAGCAACAAGCAAGAACTAGAAGTAATAGAAGCAGCGCAACAAGAAGTGCATGTCTCCTCATAGTTATCCCTCCCTAAGTTCTCAGAGCGTTTTAGAACCATCGCCGATGGTTTCCTCGTTAAGTATCTTTCTTACGATCAAGACCTTGAAGTATTTAAATCGAGGGATCCAAATAGAAGAACTGGAGAGAAAAAGGCCTTCCTAATAGATTTGACACCTACAGTATATCAGCAGTAAGCCGCAATACAATGGAAGTGAATCGGATTTCTCCACACCCATAGTAGTTATATAATTTGATTCTTTACTGAAAGACTCTACAAGAAGTCCCTTTTCACATGTGTCACACAAGATAATGACTAGGCGAAAAAGACTATTGAAGAGTTGAACTTTTTTGAAAATTGAGATCAACCTTAAGTGAGAACTCATCTTTCACTGAGTAGAGAAGAGGATACGACGACAATACTCGCTGTTGTTTCTTAAATTTCTTCTGATTGAAAAGTCATCTGAGGTTGAATGGCTAGGGAATACTGGCTACTTCATACAAGATAAGAGACTTGCCGACTTCCTGAAATAATCTGAGCAAACCGCAAAGGTAAGAACTGTACTTGAAAACAAACGAACACGCACTTGACAAGATACTTTCCTTAATTGGAGCAGCCTACCTAGTATCATTCTCATCACAATGATTGCACTTCCAAGAAAGTTGAAGTGGGCAAATTTCTAATCTTTATTTTTTTCTCTTTCTTGAAAATTTCTTACGTCAGCTTACAAAGAGAGCGTCGGGTCTATCTCTTAAAAGCTCAGCAGATGACTGAACACCAAAGAATCTCTCTGAAAGCGCTTTACAGAGAGAATATTGTGGTGCAGAATATTATGTCATCAAAATACTGAGCACTCTCAGCTGGAAGATCGACATTTCTGCTTCCCTGAGAAGGAGCCGAGACAAGACGTCAGGTCTGTCAGTAATTATCGAAGTGACGCCCATTGCAGAGTATCGCGACATCTCTTCTGTATTGTTTACCGTCCATACATGGACGTCTCTTCCCATTGATTTTGCTCTCTGAATAAACCTTTCATTCAGAATCGTAGAGGGTACACAATAAGAATCAACATCGATATCCCAGACACTACTGCTCAGATGTCCTACGATAAGTCCAATGGGAATGTCTGGCGCAAGCTCTCTCACGGTTGAGAGTCTTTCAGAACTCGTTGAAGTTATCATAACCCTGTTTGAAAAATCCATCTCTTTGATTAGCTGCACTGTCGCCTCGGAAATTCCCGGCGAGAAACCATAATCCTTAAGTTCAACATTCAGTTTTACACTTGAAGGAATCTCGATCATGTATGTGATGACTTCTGCCAGAGTCGGAATTTTCTCTCCCGAGAACTGCCTTGAGAATCGGCTACCAATGTCGAGAATGGCTATCTCCTCAAAGGTTAGATTGTGAACGCGTTCTCCTACGCCTGCAACCTTTGTGAGCGATCTATCGTGATTCAGTACAAGTATTCCATCGCTTGTCATTTGAATATCGATTTCGATGATGTCCGCTCCGTCTTCAAAAGCGGCTCTGATTGCGCTCAAAGAGTTCTCCGGCGCTTTGAATGAACTTCCCCTATGAGCGGTAACTAGGGGCAACTCGATCTCAGTATCAACAAGAAAGCGACCAAGGTATCCGAAGAAGACCCCTTGGATCGCAAGAAATATAAGTAAGGGAAGAATCCAAGGTCTCTGCAACTTCAGTGACTTCGTTTTGGTAGGATTCATAACTGCTGCTATTCGATAGTCCGGATTTCCTTCTTTTAGTTCATAGAACAGTCTTGTAATGATTATCGAATAGATAATTGATATTCCAATAGACAGAGCAGTTGTTATCATAATCTCGACGGAAGCAAACAATGATAGTTTAAGGATATTCATTGACGTCGGATCGTAACTTGACCGGATAATGAACTCTCTTGAAACTCTGAATACCAAAGAATTGACCATAATCAGCAGCACGGATAGTGGCCAAAACGCTAGCACAGTAAGCAAAACCCTCTTTCTGCTTCCATGTACAAGGTTGGAGCTTGCCTTGAGAGAACCAACGAAGGTTTTTCCTTCAAGAACGGCGTAGTGAACTGCAAAGACCCATGAAATGAGAAGTCTGCTTATAACAAGAAAGGAGACCAAGGCCGCTATCCATCCAAACAAGCCTGTGCCTTCTGACGGATACTTTCCGACCGGGAGCTGTCTAGTGAAGGCTCTCTGTAATGCCGGAAGAGTTCTTAATGTAGGAAGAGCGCATAGCAAAAGGATTCCTGCCTTGAATGATGCTAACCCAAGCAATCTGGGAAATATCCTCAGAATTCTCATCAAGACAGATAACAATCTCTCCTTATTATTTTTCAGAGCCGCTGATGAAAACCCCACCAGCCCGCTTTGCTCAAATGAAAAACCAAGCAACCATAGGAAAGCTACTGTAAAGAAAACGGCAATTCCTGGAAAACTGTCAACAAGATTCAAGAAACCCCAGTCAAGGACCATTCTTCTTCCGGAGAAGGAGAAGAATGATCCTAGCAAAAAGGCAATTAATGGAACCGTCACGAAAGAGAACACTATTTTTGTCAGAACCATAAAAGTCAATGACTTCGGCGCCATTCTATCCAAATATAGGCGAATCTCACTAAATCCTATTCTCGCTATTGGCAAAACCCCCTTCATACGTTCACCATCGTCAGAATCACCCTGCAAAGTTTAAGTGCAGCTGTTGCTTACTGTCTTTTCTGCTATTCGTTGCCTTTTGATAGTCACAGATGCGAACAAGTTCATTTCAGTTGTCTCCATGAACTCAAGACCAATATATTTGTATTCATCTCTTGTGTACTTGGTAAAACTTGAGGCAGAAATGATCCTGATTCCACAATCTGCTTTTCCAGAGTTTCTTTCCACTCTAATTCTATCGTTTTCTCCCTAACCAAGTTCTTCTGGCTTCAGAATTTGTAGGAATCGCCACTGGCAAAAAGGATCTCTGCGCCAGATTATAGTTAAAAGTTCTCTGAGAATTGGAAAATAGAGTCGATTTAGCGGGCGATCTGTCTAGATGTTGATAACTCATGTTATTACATTCGCATGATTGAGGGCGAATGATTCCAATGTAGGCTCTAATTGACTTTTGATAATCAATATTATTTGCAGTATAATGATAATGTTTTGTCAGCATCTCAGGTACTCACAGCATCTGGATAGATGCGTTCATTGCTTTTCAGGTTTCTTGATCTGATTTTTGGCTGTCTGGGTGATTGAATTGAAGAAGAGAGATCGTGGTGCAGTAAGCGTTGCTCACGTCCGTAGAAAAGAAAAGGCTTACAAATATTTGACCGGTGCGGGAATAGTTGTTGGTTTGTCGTCCACTGTTCTTATCATCATGGCAAACCAGATGTCAACAAACATAGTACAAAACCCAGATTCCATAAGATTAGTCTTTCTTTTGGGAATATCACTGGCGCCAGTATCTTTTATGATATTTATCTCCGCACAGATAGCCGCAATATCCGCGGGAATGAAGAACTGGAATCTTGTCCTTGGATTCCTATGTTCATTTCAGTCGATCATATCTTTGATTTTCGCAAGAGATATTCTACTGCAAGACTCATCTTCGAGATTAAGCCTGCAGACACCAAACTGGTCGTCTTACATACTGTGGTCGATTCTTTTAGCCTCTCTCATACTTACCGTTGTCGTGGGAGTCTATTCAAGGAAGAGTGTATGAATCGGTGATTTCTCCAAATATGAGCGAATGATATGAGTTATCGCCGTAGAAAGTGCTTGCTATGCTTCCATTCAGAGCAAGAGGTGTTAATGCTTCCTTAGAAACAACGCGGCATTCCAATACTTTATCTGCCTCACCCACTACCACTATCGATGGTGACATTCCCTCTTGTGGAGTCAAACCGGTTTCCTTAAACTTGTCAAAATACTTTCCGCTTCTTGTCCCGCAGAAGTCTAGAGCCTCCTGCCACTTTTCTGACATGAAGTTAACGGAGAAGCCGTCACTACTCCTGAAGAAATTATGAGTAAATCTACTCGGTCTGATCATGGCGATGAACACTGGCCGATTCCAGGTATTGCCTAAGAAACCCCAGGCAACTGTCATCAGGTTAGTTTCCACTCCGTCGGTTACCCCAATCAGAACTTTGCCTGCCTTAAGACTTTCTAGAAGCTCTGTTGAATACTCTGGAAAGCTGAATTCAGTCATGTTAACCTCCAATAACTAAGGCGATGGGATATTCCCCGTCGCTAAATCTTCTTCAGCTGATTTGAGATTTCTGCGTAGTCTGGTTCTACTCTCGGATCTTCCGAAACCCATGTGTAAGCTATCTTGCCATCTTTGTTCACTATGAACACAGCCCTCTTTGAGACCATAAGGCCTTTGACACCGGAAAAATCCTCATGCACACCACCGTATTTCCTCGACACTCCCCCTCCTATATCGGAAAGCAACTGAAAGGAAAGAGAATTCTGCTCTTTAAAGGCTTTGTTGGCAAAAGGGCTGTCCATACTTATTCCCAGGATAATGGCATTCATGGTATCGAAATTCGCCAGTGAATCTCTGAAAGTGCAGAGTTCTCTTTGACAGACACTTGTGAATGCACCGGGATAGAAAACGAGAACAACTTTCTTTCCTAGATATTCGTTTAGCTTGTACTCTTTGAGATCTGAACCGAAGAGCGAAAAATCTTCGCTCTTTTCTCTCTTAAGCAACATTCTATGTACCTCCTAAAACCGTCTATAATTGTCATATTAATTCTAGCAGATGATAAGCGTGATACATAGAAGAAGAAACACCATGCATCCTTAATCGACAGTGACAACCTGGCCGTATTTGCCATCCGGCTCAGACTGAGCGCCCCCACGGCACACGAGAGTGCTCGCTTATGGCTGCTTCCTCCCGGATCTGACCAGGTTCGCAAGTTCCCGTTGCGCAGGACTCAATCCTCAACACCTTCAGACAAACCGACACCAAACCGGCAAAGCCTCAAAAGGCATTCGGCCCCGCGTGTGGCGGATTTCGGGTACAGGGAACCGCCAGCTCCCCGCCTAGCATGGTGTAACTACATTATATAGTTTGTCTTCGTAGCTTTCAAGTACTAGTCAATTGTTGAGTCTTGTGAAGTCAATTCCAAGCACAAGAACGTTTCTATTTGAATAAGTCCTCTTAGTGCCCGGCAAAATGAGTCTCTTGACCCCGGCTGCTATGAGTTTTCTTATTAACTCGTCGCTCAAATCATTATCGCAAGCCATAACCGAATCTCTGAGATCGCGCTTTGTAAAGTCGTAGTTCATCATTTCTCCGTAACTCAATCCGCTCAGAAGAAGCAAACTCTCTCCATCTCTGAAGATCGATAAGTTATTTGCCCTATTTATACGGGAGCAGTAGAGAGCGAGCTTGTCATCAATCTCAAGTTCGTAGTTTTTCAACTTGAACGTGCGTTCTCTTACGAAGTAGTTTCCAAAGCCGGAATATGTCTCTTCGGAAAGCGACACCGCCTCATGCACAGGAGCTGTCAGTATCATGATGTCTCTTTCTCGCGCGGCTAGTATCGCATCACGATCAAAAACGCCGCCGAAAGCCTCGATCCCACTTTCATGAAGCGTCTTGAGAGTATCTCCGTCGATGGCATAAGTAGAAGCGAACATCGTATCAGGACCGCCATCAGAAGTTTGCTCTGGCAATCTGCCTGAACAGACTTTGACTATTTTCCCTTTGTCAAGGAATACGGAGATGTTGTCACTGTAATAATAGAGTTCCATGAACACGTTCATATTCCTCAGTTGTGATTTCTTCAGCCCCACCGAAGGGTTCCCGATCTGAACCTCGTCTAGCAGTCCCGGTTCCTGTGTGAGTTTTAGCACGTTAGCGCTCTGAGAGGGATTATCACCATAGAGAAGCTGCATAACGTGTTCCATGACCGTGTAATCGTATTTCTCGGATGCAAATATCTGAGAGAGAGCCTTATGGATAGATGAATTGTAGAGCATGGCAGCATAGATCGCTTTAAGCGCGTATCTTCTTCTCTTGAGAAGAGGAACGTCTCCACAATCTTCCAAACTCGCGATAACTTCTTCATAGTCCGAAGGATCTGATATCACAACAATATCCCTATGATTCTTAGCACTTGCCATCAACAGAGCAGGTCCACTTACATCAATTTCCTTCGACAGGTTGGATTCGTCAGGCGATTCCTTTACAGCTGACTCAAAAGGCTTCAGGTTAAGAACTATCAAGTCGAAAGGAAGAATCGAGTGCTCCCTCATCTCATAAATGTGCTCAGGAAGATCCTGAATCGCAAGTATTCCACCAATTATCTTTGGGTGAATAGCTTTCAACCTTCCGTCAAATATCGGTGGGAAACCAGTATAGTCTGCAACCTTTATTGCCTTTATACCGTGAGCTATGAGGTATTCTGCAGTATGATCAGTTGCTACTATCTCTACCGCATTTGAAGCAAGATAGCCTGCTATTGTCTCCACTTCTGACTTGTTGTGAACACTGATAAACGCACGCTTGATGTTCATCAGGCACCTCCCTGTGATTAGTTTATCATCAATTCTTGCTCGAAATCTCTCAAGATAGTTCCCTTAATGTATAGAATTAGATATATACTAAAGTATCTCACGCCCATGGGTCGGGCAAGGATAGCGGGGGAATCATGACTGAAAAGGAACTGATTCAGAAGTGTGAATCGGGAGAAATTGGTTTTGTGAGGCTTCAGATAACCGATATAAACGGTATGCTGAAGAATGTGGAAGTCCCTGCAAGAATGCTACCTGCAATTCTGGAAAAGGGTGCGATGTTCGACGGCTCTTCAATCGATGGCTTTGTGAGAATCGAGGAGTCCGACATGTATCTACGACCGGATCTTTCAACTTTTGCTTTCCTTCCCTGGGACAATGGTCAGGGAAAAACAATACGACTCATTTGTGATGTCTACAAACCTGATGGGACACCCTTTGAGGGAGACCCAAGATATGTTTTGAAGAGAGTAATCCAGAAAGCTAAAAACATGGGGTTCGAGACTTACGCCGGTCCGGAACCTGAGTTCTTTATAGTCAAGAGAGACCGTGACTGTGGAAAACCGATCGGTGCGTTTCTGGATACTGGAAGTTATTTCGACCTCCTTCCAGTTGACGGAGGTGAGGAGGTAAGGAAACAGATCGTGCTTTCTCTACAGGAAATGGGCTTTGAAGTTGAGGCGGCACATCATGAGGTAGCCCCTTCTCAGCACGAAATTGACTTCAGATACACTGACATACTGAGAACCGCAGATAACGTCCAGACGTTCAAATGGGTTGTGAAGACGATAGCTATAGCCAATGGATTTCATGCAACATTTATGCCGAAGCCCTTTTCGGGAGTCAACGGATCAGGGATGCATGTCCATATGAGCCTCTTCTCGGACGGCAACAATGCCTTTTACGATTCCTCAAAAGATCACGGGTTAAGTGAAACCGCTCTGAGTTTCGTCGGGGGAATTATCTTACGAGCAAAAGAGATTACCGCCGTTACAAATCCAACTATAAACAGCTATAAGAGACTTACACCGGGATACGAGGCCCCCGTGAATATCTCTTGGGCGCTGGGAAACAGGAGCGCAATGATCAGAATACCCAGCACTAGGGGAGAAGGAACCAGACTTGAATTCAGAAGTCCCGATCCTACGTGCAATCCTTACCTTGCGCTAGCATTGACTCTCGCAGCCGGTCTTGACGGTGTTGAGAAAAAGATCGAGCCACCAAATCCGGTAGACGAGAATATTTTCAAGATGAAAGGCTCAAGAAGAAAAGAACTGATGATAGAAAACCTTCCCGGCACTCTAATCAATGCTCTTGAGTTTACTAGGAACAGCGAATTCGTGAAATCGACGCTAGGTGATCACATTTTCAGTACCTTCGTCAGATCAAAAGAGGGTGAATGGAACGAATTCTGCGCTTCGGTCACCGACTGGGAGATCCGTAAATATCTGGAACTCTACTGAGAAAAATCTCGCAAATAGGTTGGAAGGATAGAAGCAGTCTGACTTTTCTCGATATGCATTCTAGGGCGAACTATCCTTAAGTCAAGTGAATTCATTCGGTCTTATCCAAACATAAGTGCCCGGGTAGATTATCCGGGCACTTCGGTATATGAAAGAATCAGTGTCCGCAGGTTGAGCAACTTCCACCAGAGCATGAGCCGCAACTGTCGGAACCCGAGGATGATCCGAAACTTGAAATATTAGTTATCTGCTTTGAGAGAATACCTCCGCATTTTTCGCAGGGAGGCACCGGAGCGCTCATCCCCAAAAGAAGACTCTCCTCGTGACCACATTCTTTGCAGACAAAACTGTATAAAGGCAAAAGAGTCACCTCCGTTATCATTCAGAAGCCACATCTATCTCATCTACTAAGACTGAAGGAGAACTCACACGATAGATAGATGAAACAGAATCGCTGCCAACTTCGACAATGCCATTATAGACCTTCAATATATTCGAAGATATCGTAAACTGCTCTATGGGACTGCTTATCTTTCCATCCTTCACGAAAAAGCCGCTTGCTCCGAGTGAAAACTCGCCCGAAACCTGATTCGTTCCTGAATGAAGGCCGGTAAGATCGGTTACGAAAATGCCTTCACCCATAGTTTCGAGGAGCTCATCGAAACTCAAGTCTCCCGATCTAATAACAGTATTCACTGGGGCTATTGAAGGCTTTGACCTGTAAGTACCCCTTACTGAGTTTCCCGTTGACTTCGTGCCTTCTTTCGCGGCCGTTCTCAAGTCATACAGGAAAGTCCTCAACTCACCTCTCTCAACAAGCGCTTTTTTGCACGTCGGCACTCCTTCGTCGTCAAACGGCTTACTGTAAGGACTCTCGGGAAGGAACGGGTCGTCGTACACGGAAAGCTTGTTCGACCCAATTACGGTTCCCATTTTTCCTTTCAGCACGGAAAGACCTCTCTGAACGTTGTCTGCCGAGTACATAGAGGTAAAAGTTCCGAAAAGCTGTCCGAAGACATCGTTTCTGAAAACGACTCTGTACTTTCCACTCTTCACATTTCCGGCACCGAGTTGATCTATGGCCCTCTTTGAAGCCTCTTCAGCGACTCTTTTCACATCCAGCTCTTCAGGCGTTCTGACAAGTGAGAAACTGAAGCCTGTCTTCTTAGATTTCTCGTCTCCTGCGAGACTCACGACAACGGCAAATCCACCGTCGCTCTTGTACCGCCTATTCAATCCAAGTGTATTGATTATGGTTACTTCCGACCAGGTATCGGCAGATCTGCATGTGGGAACCATCAAAATCTTCTTATCGTATTCCAGAGCCAGCTTCTCCAGAGACACCACTGTATCGATCTTCTCCTTCACGGTCTTCTTCTGGAAGGCTCCCGAGTAACTTTCAAAGTTACTGTACTCACCCGTTCCGTCATGGAAGATATAGACATCCTCTCCGCTGGCTATGGAACAATTCTCAAAGGCCTCTTCGACCAGCAGTGTCGCCGCCTCTTCGCTTAGAATCTCTGAAAATGCCGTGCCTATCTTTCCGTTCTTGAGACCTCTGAAGTAAACTTCTATCGAACTGGCATCAGTATATGAATCGACTTCTCCATTCAGAGAGCTTAACTGAAATTCTCCACCCCTCGAATAATAGATCTCGGCTTCATCAAAGCCCTTTTCTCTGGAGATTTTGAAAGCCTTGTCGGCAAAGGTATTGAAATCCATCAATTTCGCCCCCCAACAATCAGTTCAGACACTCTTACGGTTGGCTGGCCCACATCGGCCGGGATCGAACCCGAGATCGACCCGCACATGCCTTGCCCACGTTCGAGATCGTTGCCAACCATATCAATCTCAGTAAGGACCTCATTGCCCTTTCCGATAAGCGTCGCACCCCTTACCGGTCTGGTTATCCTTCCCTTCTCTATCATGTATCCTTCCTTTACTGCGAAATTGAATTCACCCGTGGAAGGCATAACCGATCCCCCGCCAAGAGACTTCGCGTAAAGACCGTAGTCTGTGGCAGCTATTATCTCCTCGGGATAGTACTCTCCGGGAAGAAGGAACGTATTGCTCATTCTCGATGTCGGCGCAAACGTGTAATCCTGTCTCCTTGCGCTTCCAGTAGGTTTCATTTTCATCTTTATTCCACCAAGCCGATCGATCATGTAGCTTTTGAGAACTCCTTTATCGATCAATAAATTTCTCCTGGTCGGAGTACCTTCATCGTCAACGTTTGCTGAGCCCCAGGCATTGTGGATTGTCGGATCATCTACCGCAGAGATACATTCATTTGCTATCTTCTGACCGAGCTTACCGGCAAATACAGACGCGCCTTTCGCGACTCCCGTGGCCTCGAGCGCATGACCGCAGGCCTCGTGGAATATTACTCCTCCAAACTCGTTGGAGATTATCACAGGCATACGTCCAGCAGGAGCGAATTCTGCCCTTACCATTCTGTCTGCGATTCTTGCGGCCCTTTCTCCGGCGGCTCTGGGATCGACCATATTGAAGAACTCAAAACCCATGGCTGCTCCCGGTCCGTAGAAACCGCTTTCCATTTGTCCGTCTTTTGTGGCAACCGCTGATATCGCCAGTCGCGTTCTTACGCGGCGATCCTGAGCCTTCACACCTTCGGAATTGTAGATCCAGACATTTTGATCGTATTCGATGAAATTCACGACAACCTGAGATATGGTCGCTGCGAAGGTCGACGCTCCTTCATGGGCAAGTTGCATAACTCTTACCTTTTCTTTCTTCGGGACGTTATTCGGCGAAAAGAGAACTGGACAGACGTCAACAAACTCTTCATTTCTAAAATCAATAACTGAATCCTCCACCCTATCCTGACTTATAACGGCCCTCAGCCTTTCTGCAACATTCATGAGACCATCGAGCGAAAGTTCGTTTGTGTAAGCATAGATACTTCTTGTACCTTTAAAGGCACGTAACCCAGCTCCGAACAATTTCCCCGAAACGCTTCCTTCTACCTCACCCTGAACCATGTTTATACTTCCCGTATATCTCTCTTCCAAAAAGATCTCTGCAAAATCCGCTCCGCCAGACAGTATCCTGTTGATAACTGCGGAGTATGCTTCATCTGAATGCATGATGCACCTCCAATCTTGTTAGGTATTCTTACAATTTTACAACATTATCGGGATTCAGGCCTTAACAAAGGAACCGAAATCTAAGGCCAAGCGGAATTCACCTTCTGGATCTCCTGGAAACCCCATATTTAAGGAGAATTGGTCTTCCTGCGAGATTTCTAAGAACAAACCTAATAGTTATGGCACCTATTACTGCTGCCCCTCCAATCATAGGAAGTCTACCGGGAATCTCTCCCATGAATAAGAAGACCCAGACGGGACTGAGAATGGGTTCAATCATGAGAATCAAAATGGCCTCGAGAGCCGTAGAATGTTTGATTGCCTCAGAGTAGAAAACATACGATAATCCCAGTTGTGCCACGCCCAAAATGAAGAGGCTGATCCATCCGGAAGCACTCGGCAGAGACCCCACAATGAAGGGCACTCCGATCGCAGCCGTCAGTATGTTTCCAAGAAGTACTGACTCCATCGGCGAACCATCCTTCTGAAGTCTCATGAAGATGTTGAAAAGAGCAAAGGTAACTCCGCTGGCAACCGCCAAAATATTTCCCGTCATTCCCCTGCTGTCCAGGCTTTCAAAGAAGAAGAGCGCCATACCGCCAAAGACTGCAATAATGGTGATCCAGTCGAGGAGCTTCGCCCTCTCCCTCAATATCCATGCGCTCAACAGAGCAACATATATAGGCGCTGTTGATTGAAGCAGAATAGCATTTGCAGCCGTTGTCATCTTGTTTGCCGAAACAAAGAGAATCACCGTGGCCGAGTAAGAGAGAGCAGAGGCTATCTGCGGCGGGGACCATGTGAATTTCGGTTTTCCAAGGGCAAGGAGTATTACCATGGATGCTATTATGCTCCTCATTCCCGATATCGCGAGAGGGTTTGAGTCGACGTTCTTGATCAAGAGACCTCCGGTGCTCCAAAGAAGACCGGTAAGAATCAATAAGATCACTGACTTTGTTCCAGAAGACTTCTCTTTACTCCTGTTCATAATTCACCTGCCGAGTTTTCTTCAATCCCCATGGAAGAAGAATACATCAGAAGCTCAAAGTAGACAAGTATTGGACTTTCGCGGGGTGGGAGGTTGGGGGTTCATAAGAGCAAGAGAAACTGGTTGACCGTTGAGCGGTTCTCCGTTCTCCAACAAGAGCCGCTTCCCGCTTGCTAGGAGACGCTTAACGCTGGAAAGAGCGGAACTGAAGTCATAAATGCAAGAACTGGATGCCACAGCAAATTCAGATACAATGTGATGTTCTCTTGATCGCCCAATATTGTCATCCCGGACTTGATCCGAAATCTGGTTTTGACCCTCTCAGCGGAGGACGGCGTACCGTTGACTGGCTTACGGCTTTCATCAACGTTCAGCGGGTTCTTGCTCCAAAGCGAACGGCGGCTTTTGGACATAGATTCTGACCACGGGCATTGTCAGAATGACGGGATATGGCCTTCTCGCAATAACCGTCAGTTGTCATCCCGCTGAGCCTGCCTGAATACATTCACTTCGTCATCCCGTGATGTATTTGCACGGGATCTCGATTTTTTGATCCGCTGTTCGCTGAAAAGCAAAGACCCGTTGATCGCTGGAAAGAGCCGTTACTAGCCTGTGTGGGGCCTCTAATTACGGTCATCCCGAACTTGTTTCGGGATCTGCACTTTTGAAGCGTGGTTCGGGGTGGCGAGTTGGAGGTTGGAAAGAGCAAGAGAAACTGGTTGACCGCTGAGCGGTTCTCCGTTCTCCGAAGAAAAGACCTGTTTTCCGTTCCAGAGCGAGGATCTGTTATTCGTTCTTGGGATTCACTAAGCGTTAAAGAGCAGCGCCAAACGTCTCTCAGAATCGGGATACTGAAACAAGTTCATGACGATTTGTGCTTGACTAAGAACTAACAACCTGGACGCGTAGCGTCTGAACGAAGAACCGTCCTTCTCAAAGGACAGTGGGACCGCTTACGAACAACGACTTTCAATTCTACTTTCTCAAGCCGGAACTTCTCTCCTGGAGGCAAACGACAGCATTTGATATTGCTTCGGACTATAATAGTTGAATACGCGACCATCCGAGAGGTGAGCTATGGCAAAAGACATACATAAGATGCTTGGCGAGGAGAGAATTGGAAGGCTTCTTCTCAGTCTTTCTTTGCCTGCTACTATCGGCATGCTTGTCCAGGCTATGTACAACTTCGTTGACACAATCTTTGTTGGAAGAGGTGTCGGATCGATGGGAATCGCGGGCATCTCGATTTCCTTCCCTGTTCAGATATTTGTTATGGCTTTCGCTCAGATGTTCGGAATCGGTGGCGCTTCGGTGATATCTAGGGCGCTGGGAGAGAAGAACCAGGAAAAAGCGAAACGTGCCGCTGGCAACGTAATGGCCTTCTCTATTGCCTTCGGATTGGCAATGACCCTTCTGGGATACTTCTTTTTAGATCAGCTGCTTATTATGCTTGGCGCCAGTGAAGCTATCATTCCGTATGCGAGAGAATACCTGGGCATAATACTTCTTGGAAGCGCTTTCTTTTCTTTCGGAATGGCTATGAATCATGTGGTAAGGGCTGAAGGAAAGCCGAAAATCGCAATGGCTGCAATGTTGATCTCTGCCGTTCTCAACATAATACTTGATCCGATTTTCATATTCTCTCTCAATATGGGAACAAGAGGTGCGGCACTGGCGACCGTTTTGTCTCAGGCAATTACCTCGATCTATATTCTAATTTACTTCACAAGCGGGAAGAGTCTTCTGAGAGTTTCGTTACGATCGCTGATCCCCGAATGGAGAATCATGAGGGAGACCGTCTCTGTAGGACTCTCCGCCTTTTCAAGGCAGGTAGCCGGCAGCCTTCTGGCCGTGGTTCTGAACAATTCGTTGGCATTCTACGGAGGGGACATTGCCGTAGCAGTGTTTGGAGTGATCAACCGACTTCTGATGGTTTTCATAATGCCCATGTTCGGTGTTAATCAGGGATTTCTTCCAATTGTCGGATATAACTACGGTGCCAGAAAAATGAGGCGGGCAAGAGAATCTGTAAAACTGGCATCTACAGTAACCACGTTGATCGCTCTTTTCTCGGCAATAATCATGTTCCTGTTTGCAAGACAACTTATATCGATTTTCACGGATGAAACAGAGCTTATCGAGCCCGCTATTTTTGCTCTTAAAATAGTTATTCTAGCCATCCCTACGATAGGAATACAGGTCATTGCGTCTGGAATGTTCCAGGCTCTCGGCAAGGCTATACCTGCACTCTTCTTATCCCTCCTTAGGCAGATAATAATCCTCATCCCTCTGATTCTAGTGATCCCACGCTTCCTGGGGATTAATGGCATATGGATATCCTTTCCTCTTGCCGATCTAATCGCTTTCGCAATTTCACTGGTTTTCTACCTTAGAGAACTGAAGATATTCCGTTCAAGCGAGCTCGAAGTTGAGGAAGGAGCAACGGATATCGCATGATCCAGCCTTAAGTAGAGAAGGGTTCATAGGCCGCTGGATACACAGCATTTCACGAAATGCAAACGTTCACTTCTGCAAAGGCAGAACCACGGACTGGGCAGAGGGTATTTCTTCTTTTTGAGAGACCTTACGTAAAGAGATGGAATTAGCCAGAACGAACTCAGCAACATTCTAGGTGCCGACAAGCCACAACAGCAAAGGCTTTGAGAAAACTAGCCGACGCCGGTTCCGTTAAGAGGGAAATAGAATCTCTGGAACCCCGATCAAAATACTTTTCCTTACCAGTAATGGGAAGAAGGTCGGGAAGGAACTCCGAAACCTTGGCGCAAATCTTGAAGAGATAAGAACAGAAGGCTTTTCAGACGATGAAAGGCGGCAACTGCTATCACTTCTTCACAGTGCAGCTACTAATGCGAAAAGGGCAAAGTGATCTCTTATCAGTCTTTGTGTCCTTTCTCAGACGATCATAAACATGGCCTGGGCAAAAGCAGAGGCCATGTTTATTGGACATTGCGAAAAGCTTTTCTGAATCTTCAGTAAAGAGTCTTCAAGAACTCTTTTATTTCTTCGGAAGCGGCGTAATCCTCGGGAGTCTTGTCGGAGTTGTCCTTGACATTCGCTACCAAGCCGAAGTTGCTGAGAATTGTCAACATTTCGATTCCGTCCCATTCGTC
>ENA-OSEO01000886-OSEO01000886.1-sediment-metagenome-genome-assembly--contig:-NODE-886-length-64739-cov-7.190607_pt1 | contig 64739 bp, 60 predicted proteins | sample MGYA00237883_ERZ534232 | MGnify/ENA metagenome assembly ERZ534232
GGAGTGGACCTCTCGGATCGGGATAGGGCAGTGGTCCTTGAATAACAGAATCGCTTCATGGACGGCATCAAAGCCAGTGCCCATGATGCCAAAGCGCTCACTCCAACCCGTTAGCACGTCAATAAACTGGATAGTACATACCAGATTACCGCCCTCATCGGGCACACCGTGATGCACCAAGTCCATCTCAAAGTGACCTGGCTCAGTGATGTTCCAAGGGATAACAGATACCGGAATAGCGCGCTGCGCGGCAGTTTCTGGTGGGCGTCCCGGATAGGCGTGGGGCAGCTGTCTTTGAGGTCGAAGTTGGCGCAGGATGCGTCCCACACTGGCGATGCTGATTCGGCTCAGTTTTGCGAGCACCTCCGGACTGGTCTCCAGTTCACCGTGTGCAATCATGTGCATAGCCGTTTTCACCAGGCCAGGTGTCAGACGTTCTGCGCAGATCCAATTGAGACAATACGCGATAGCCCCTATCGCCTGGACAACATCCTGCCCATACTCACGACCTCGCTCTCGGTTTCTCTTGTGGCGCCCGAGTTCTGGATCATTCAGACACATGATCGTGTACTTACGGTTCAGACCTGTCGCTGGTTTCAACCAGTCAAGCATTGCCGATTTACCTATGCGGCCCGACTGAAGATAGGTCTCCTGCAGCGCCAGAAGACATTCATACCTCGCCTGAACTGACATGTCTTTCTCATCCATAGTTCCCCCCAAGTCAGGTTTTCATTTGAGGGAACATTACTGCAAAAGTCAGGTTTTTGATGAGTGAACGCGCCAGCAAACCCCGGGACAGGCGTCAATTGACACCGTCTGCTTGTCGCTTTATACTCGTTCGTTGGACCTCTAGGACAAACGAGGATTGTAACTCATGCAGGTTTTCCCCTTTTCCGCCATAGTGGGCCAGGAGCGCATGCGCCGGGCGCTCGTGTTGAACGCCATCAGCCCTCAAATCGGCGGCGTGCTGATCCGCGGCGAGCGCGGAACGGCCAAGTCTACCGCCGCACGCGCCCTTGCCGCGCTGCTTCCTCCCATTCGCACGGTCGCCGATTGCCGCTTTAACTGCGATCCCGAGCGCCGCGAATTCATGTGCGACACCTGCCTCTCCCGCGTCGCCGCCGGTGAAGAGCTGCCGGTAGAGGTCAAGCAGACGCGCTTTGTCGATCTCCCCGTCAGCGCGACGGAGGATCGCGTGGTGGGGACGCTGGATCTGGAGCGCGCGATCAAACATGGCGAGCGCCACTTTGATCCCGGCGTACTGGCGACCGCCAACCGGGGCTTGCTTTATGTCGACGAGGTGAACCTGCTCGACGACCATGTCGTCGATCTGCTGCTGGACTCTGCCGCCATGGGTGTCAACGTCGTCGAGCGTGAAGGCATCTCCTTCTCGCATCCGGCGCGATTCATCCTCGTGGGCACGATGAACCCCGAAGAAGGCGATCTGCGACCCCAACTGCTGGACCGCTTTGCGCTGTGCGTAGACATCCAGGGCATTCTGGACGCCGATGCGCGCGTAGAAATCCTGCGACGCCGCATTGCTTTTGATCAGGACTATGCGGTTTTTTGCGACCTTTGGTGCGCAGAAGAGAATCGTCTCACCGAACGTATCATCAAGGCGCAGGCCTTGCTGCCTTCGGTGACTTACCGCGAGAACGACCTCTACTATATCGCGCGTCTCACCTCCGAAATGGATGTGGATGGTCACCGCGCTGACCTAGTGATTCTCAAGACGGCCCTGGCTCACGCCGCCTATGAGGGGCGCACGCACATCCGTGAAACGGACATCTTGCTGGCAGCCGAGCTGGCTCTGCCCCATCGCCTGCGTCGCACGCCCTTTGAGGACACGGCATCCAAAATGGACAAGCTGGCTCAGCGGATCGAGCAGGCCCGGCAGGAGAGCGAGAAGCAGCAGGCTGAGGAAGAACTGGCGGAAGGTAAAAAAAAACTGAATCGCGCCTGAACGAGGATTCGCCCTCGGAGGGCACGGAAGCCGACGCTGCCATTCCCCCTGAGCGCGGAACCAACAACACTGAAGAGGCGCTGCAGCCCTCTCCTGATGATCCCACACGTCCCGTCGCTGTCGGCGATCCCTTTGACGTTCGCAAGCTCCCCACCACGACAGACAGGCTCTCGCGGCGAACCTCGGGGCGGCGCACATACACCGTGAGCAAGAGAAAGCGCGGACGCTATATCCGCGCTCGCGACGCGCAGGGAAGATATGATGACATCGCCATCGATGCCACGGTGCGCCAGGCCGCACCCCACCAGCGCGAACGGGCTCCGTCAGAGACCGCCGTCAGCATCCGAGATCAGGACCTGCAGCGCAAAGTGCGCGTCCACAAGACGGGTAACCTCGTCGTCTTTGCCGTTGACGCCAGCTGGTCCATGGCAGCGGCGGAGCGCATGCAGGCCACCAAAGGGGCCATCATGTCGCTGCTTGTCGACGCTTACCAGAAAAGAGACCGAGTGGCGATGATCTCCTTTCAAAAGGACCGCGCCTTTCTCGTCCTGCCCCCCACCTCGAGCGTTGAGCGGGCCAAGAACGCCCTGCAGGAGATCCCCGTAGGCGGCAAGACGCCCCTCTCCGCAGGACTGCTGCTCTCGCTGCAGGTTATCGAGCGTGAGCTCAATCAGAATCCAGAGATTGCGCCGCTGTTGATCCTGCTCACCGATGGCGCAGGCAATGTGTCGGTGACCGGCACGGCACCCCGCGAGGAGGCGCTTCTGATCGCTGACATGTTCCGTGATAAACAACTCCGCTCTGTGGTGATCAACACCGAACACGAGTCCCTGGATCGCGGGTTGGCCCGGGAGCTCGCCGACCGGCTGGATGGTTCGTGCTATTCGCTATCTGAGATACGCGCCGATAGCCTGTACGAGACCGTGCGACGGGAAATGGATCGATGACCGACACCAGCCTGCGACGGGGGCGCCGCCAGCAGTACGCGGCGGACGGCCTGCTTCTGCTCGTGACGGCCGTATGGGGCAGCACGTTCGTGATGGTCAAGAATGCCGTCGCGGCCTACCCGGTATTCCCCTTCCTATCGCTGCGCTTTGCCATGGGGCTCGTGGCGCTCTTGCTCATCGGGGGGCGCAAACTGCGGTCCCTCGATCGCGCCAACAGCCTGGCAGGCGCCCTGGCAGGGCTGTTCCTGTTTGGCGGATATGCCTTCCAGACGCTGGGCCTGCAGTACACCTCCGCCTCCAAAGCGGGGTTCATCACCGGTCTCAGCGTCGTGCTCGTCCCTCTGCTGTCGGCCATCATAGTGCGCGAACGGCCCCAGCCAGCAGCGCTGGTCGGCGTTCTACTTGCAACCACAGGCCTCATGATGTTTACAAGTGGACCGCTGGCCTTTGGGAGAGGTGAGCTATTGGTCCTCTTGGGCGCGCTCTGCTTTGCAGGCCACATCGTCACCGTTGGCGTAGCAGCCCCACAGGCAGACCCGATCGCACTCACGATCATCCAGCTTGCCATCGTAGCGATAGTCAGTGGCGTAATCGCGCAGGCCACGGGCCAGTGGAGTATGCCGCTGCCCGCTACCTGGGGAGCGGCAGCATTCACAGGTACTCTCGCCACGGCAGTGGCCTTTACGCTGCAGGCATCCATGCAGCGCTTTACCAGCGCTACCCACACTGCCTTGATTTTCACGGCGGAACCCGTGTTTGCAGCTGTCTTTGGCGTGCTCTTTGATCAAGATGCGCTCACGACCCGGCTAGTCACGGGAGGCTTGCTGATTCTCCTCGGCGCGCTAGTCAGCGAGATCAACTGGTCCCAGCGTACTGCTACGCTGGTCTCGCGCTTTCTCGCGCCACACTATGTCCTTGCCGTCGGCCTGATATTGCTGGGGGCGAACGATCCTTCCGGCTGGCGCTCTGGGGTCACGTGGGTGACGCTGATCGGATTGCCCTCGATGTTTCTTCTGCTCGGCGTATTTGCGCTGGCCTTAAGAAATGGGACCATCACTGACTGGCACGTCTCAGACCGGCGACAAAGGTTGTCACCTCTATTGGTCATCGCGGCCCTCGTCTTTGGCAGTCTGCCCGCGGTGCTTTTGTATCTGCTCGACGGCCCGCCCTTTCTCTTGGCTGCCGCCACCGCCGCTCTGGCGCTGATCATCGTCAATCTGCTGATCACCACCTTCTGGAAGATCAGCCAGCATGTATCGGGCATCGCTCTGGTCGCGACGTTGCTCACACTCAGTTACGGCGCGGCGGTAGCAGCGGTGCTGCTGCTCGTGCCTTTGGTGGCCTGGGCACGGGTCAGGCTCGGCGCGCATACCATCATGCAGACCCTGGCCGGCGGTGTGACGGGCACAGCCGTCTGCATTTTGACTCTCCGGCTGCTCAACGCCATCTAGCCGAACGCACCCCCCTGTCGGGGAGCACGTTTTGACCAGAGCGCACAGGGAACAGTCTGGAGCCGATATACGTCTATCTTTGGAAGGGTACGAGATGCGTCGCCTGGAGGTGAATCATGAGAGTTTCTAGAAGGCTGTTGGATATTGCGATCATCGCCATCCTGGTGTTGGCTGTCACCGCTCCAAGTTTGGCCCAGACTGCGGTGCCCACACGCACCGGGACACCGGCTGTTGAGGAGCCAGAAGACGAGCAGGAGGCTGTTGTGACGGAGGAGGCTCAGACTATCGCGGAGGCAGGAGAGGCTAGCGGTCTGGAGCTCACCATCTACAACCAGTCCATGGGGCTGGTGCGGGAGGTACGCTCGGCAGATCTGGTTGAGGGCCTGAACGAGATCAGCGTAACGAACATACCGAACCAGATCATTCCCGCCAGCGTGTTCATGATGCCGCTGACGGATGACGAGGGCACCGTTCTGCTCGAACAGCGTTTTGACTATGATGTGGTCAACAGCTCGGGATTGCTGCGACGCTACATCGATGAGACCATCAGTCTCACCACACAAAACGGCGAGTCGCTGACTGGCACGCTGATATCGGCGAGCGATGATATCGTTCTCCTGACTGACTGGGGCATTGAGATCATCCGCTCCAGCCAGGTGCAGCAGTTCTCGCTGCCCACCCTGGCAGAACCCCTGATCACCCGACCTACCCTTACCTGGCTGTTGCAGGCAACAGAGGCAGGAGAGCGCGACTACCGGCTCACGTATCTGACTGGCGGCCTCACCTGGCAGGCAGACTATGTGGCGATGCTGAACGAGGATGATTCGCTGATGGATCTCCAGAGTTGGATCAGCATCCGCAATGACAGCGGCGCCAGTTTTGAGGATGCCAAGCTCAAGCTGGTTGCCGGCGAGGTCAATCAAGTGAGGGAACAGGTCGCGTACGAGGCTGAGGAAGTGTACAAGGTGATGGACGCTGCTGCTCCGGCCCCCGGGGTCGTGGAACGCGGCGTGATGGACTATCACCTGTACGATGTGGCCCGTCCCATCACACTCAAGGATAACCAGTCCAAACAGCTCGAGTTCCTCAGTGCCACCGAGATCGCGGTGGAAAAACAATACATCTTTGAGGTCACGAATCCGATCTGGGTACGCCTGGGCAGCGCCGTGACCGATGCCGGGTACTTTGACCAGGACCGGGTGGACATCCAGGTCAAGCTCATGATCACCAACGATGAGGAGAGCGGCCTGGGCCTGCCCATTCCCCAGGGCACTGTCCGGATCTACAAAGACGATGTGGACGGCAGCGCGATCCTGGTCGGCCAGGATGGAGTTTCGCACACTCCGGCGAATGAAATCATCCGCCTGTCGCTTGGAAACGCCTTTGATCTGGTGGGTGAGCGCAGGCAGACGCGCTTCCGCCAGCTTGGCGAGCGCAGCCTCGAGGAAACGATCGAGATCACGCTGCGCAACCAGTCTGACGAGGAGGCGACCATTCAGGTGATAGAGCACCTGTACCGCGCACACGATGCAGAGATCACCGAGTCGAGCGAGGATTATACCCAGGTCGATGCCAACACAGTGCAGTTCGATGTCACGGTCGACGCGGAGGAAACGGCGACGGTGAGCTATACGGTCGTCTATCGCTGGTAGACTCTTACGGGCACAAAGCGGGCGGCCCGGTAAGCTTGCCGATCCGCCCGCTTTGCTATGTTTACGTTCTACTGGTGCAGAATCGATCCTCCAACAAATTCCCGCAGCAAAGAGTTGCTTGGCACCAGATCAGCGTCACAGGCCCTGATCCAGTGCAAAAGGCTCAAGAGGCGATCTGCCTCCACTGCCTCTGGTGTTCGGCGAGGCACACGCAGCAGCAAGCGCTCGACAAAAGGCTTGAGCACGGCCAGCTCATACACCAGCGCCGAGTTGAACATCACATCCGCGTTCTCCTGGTACGGAAAGATATAGCGCTCCTCCCCCTTGCGAACACTCGGCCACCGGCGCAGTGTCTCTTGCGCTGAGATACCCCGTGTGGCGTCGTCCCGGACCATCCTGCGCAGCAGCCTGTTATCGGTTGTCGCAACGCGGTTGTGCCGGTCGAGGTTCAGCTGTGTCAGCGCCGAGACATAGATCCTAAAGATGCGCTCCTCTGGGACCTCTGAGAGGAGGCGCGGATTCAGCCCATGGATGCCCTCAATCAGCACCAGCGAGCCAGGAGCCAGCTGGACTTGCTTTCCAGGCACGCCCCGACCTTCGATAAAGTCAAAGCGCGGTATGATCACCTGCTCCCCACGCAACAACGCCTGTACCTGCTGATTAAACAGCTCCAGGTTGACTGCCTCCAGAGCCTCAAAGTCATAGGTGCCGTCCTCATTGACGGGTGTATCCTCACGGTCAACGAAATAGTCGTCCAGGCCGAGCGCCAGAGGCTGCTGGCTGTTGACCAGGAGCTGGACGCCGAGCCGTCGCACAAACGTGGTCTTGCCAGAGGAGGACGGTCCCGCGACCAGGATGACCTGAGCCGTCCCACGGGCCAGAATGGCATCCGCGATATCAGAGATGCGCTTCTCATGCAGCGCCTCCGACACCAGGACCGCCCGCGCCGCTTCACCGCGCTCGATGGCCTGATTCAGCGCCCCCGCATCCTCGATGCCCAGAATGTTGAGCCAGTTCCCGTACTCGCGAAACACCCCCATCAGCTTGGGATACGTCGTGTGGGACTCGAGGGGGAGCACATGTCTCTCGACATCGGCACGCAGGATAAAGCCGGGGGGATAATCCTCCAGACAGCAGTCTCCCAGCCTGCCGGTCCCAGGCAGCATTGGCCCGTAGAAACAATCCAACACCCCGCGCAGCGAGTAGATGGTGATCTGTTCCTTTTCGTGCCCCAAGAGCAGGCGTACCTTGTCCGGGTATCCTTGCGTCTCAAAGATCTCGATGGCCTGTTCCACGCCAATGCTCCGCGGAACTATGGGCTCATCGGCCTCGACGATCTCCTGCATGCGCTTGCCGATGGCCGCGAGCTCATCGGTCGTGAACGTAGCTCTGCCGGTGATGGTACAGAAAAAGCCCCCGATGGTGACAGAGTGATCGATCGTGACCCGAGCCTCTGGATACAGCTCCCGGGCGGCGACAACGAGCACAAAGATCATCGCCCGCTGGTAGATTCTGAGTCCCTCTGTGGCAAACGTATCGACTGGCTGGACATCTACGTCGCGCCCAACAGGGTGCCCCAGCTCCATCAGACGCCCATCGACAAGCCCCGCCACAATGGAGCGATCATCAGCATAGGCAGCGGCCACAAAGTCGGCCAGTGGGGTCCCCGATGCACCGGCAAAGATACGCCCATCCGGGAATCGTACCTGCACATCCTGCCGGGGCTCTGCCAGACGTGGGGCTGTAGAGCGTGCGGAATCAGATTCCGGTGCTGCCATCAGCGCTGCCCGTAGCCGGTCTTGTACTGCTGATGCGCCCGTGCAACCTCGTCAGCCGGGATCTCCTCAAGCTCACCCAGTTGCAGAGCATAGTACACCGTCCGGGCCACGTCCTCGACCATCACAGCGGCCTTTACGGCGGCCTCAACGGAAGGCCCAACGGTAAAGACGCCATGGCTCTTGATCAGGATCGCCGGGCTTGTGCCAATGGACCTGACCAGCTCGCGCCCGATCTCTTCCCCACCGATCTGGCAATAGTCGCCAAGGGGCACCGGCCCGCCGAATTCGTCCGCCATGGCGGTCAGATAGACAGGAATTGAACGGCCCGCCGCGGCAAACGCGGTCGCAAAGGTCGAGTGGGTGTGCACCATGCCAAAGACATCCGGACGATGCCGGTAGACATAGAGGTGCGTCGCCGCATCGACGGAGGGCTTGAGGCTGCCGCGGATCACCTTGCCGTCCAGATCTACGATGACCATATCCTCCGGGCGCATGTCCTCATACCGCACGCCACTGGGTTTGATCACCACATAGCCGCTGGCGGGATCGCGGCCGCTGACATTGCCGCTCGTCCAGGTCACCAGGCCGGCCTGTGGCAGCATGCAGTTCCCTTCATACACCTGCTGTCGCAATATCTCTAGAGACACGTTACTCCCTCCTCATGCTCTTTACATACGCGATTATGAGCATCAACAAGGCCCGTGTCAACCGGGAGGGGCGGTGGCGCCCTTGAAAAGCGCCGAACCGGAGCGTATAGTCAAAGAAGATGGGCGCGCCGGGACAGCCCGGGTGACGCCAGAAAGGACCACATCAATCAGCTCAGAGATTCCGCAATACAGGAATATCAGCGCTTGTATCTTGAAGGTAGGGTACACTACGCACTCGTGGTGTGGGACCGACCGGAAGGGCATTGGGTGAATCTGTGCCGGCGATGAGGTCGTACAGCTCTATGTCAATGACGTCATCAGCAGCGTGGTCACGCCCGTGATCGAGCTCAAGGCGTTCCAGCGCATCTCGCTGGCCCCGGGTGAAAGCAAGACCGTAACCTTCGAGCTTGGGCCAACGGACCTTGAACTTTTGGACAAGCACCTGGAGCCCGTCGTCGAGCCGGGCACCTTTGAGGTTCAGGTGGGCGGACTCGAAGGGACCTTTGAGGTCATGGAACCACCGTATGTCAGGTATGAGCGCCGGCCGATGGGGCCGCAAGGAGATTGATTACGATGACCCAGACGAACAGACCGCAAACCGAGCAGCGGCGATTTCCGCCGCCGACGCCCAACGACACACTCGAGTCTCCGATTGTGAACGATCGCGAGATTACCTTTAGTGTGTATGCGCCGAATGCTCACGAGGTCGCCTTGAGAGGGGATCTCGTGGAAGGACCGCCCCGGACAGGCTTTGTCAAGGATCATCAAGGCATATGGCGAATGGTGCTCCGCGACGTTGTCCCCGGCACCTATCGCTACCAGTATGTCATCGATCAAGTGATAACCCCGGATCCCCGAAATCCGCTGGTGAGCCCTACCCACACCACGGTGATGAGCCTGGTGAGAGTCATGGGGCCGCAGACGGTCTTTGAGGACACCCGCGCGGTGCCCCATGGCGCTGTGGCGAGTGTATACTATGCTTCTGCGACGTTCGGCGGCCACCGCCGCATGCACGTCTACACGCCACCGGGATACGAGCGTGGTACCGCCTCCTATCCGGTGCTCTACCTGCTGCATGGCGGCGGTGATTCCGACGCCTCATGGAGCACCATCGGGCGTGCGGGTTTCATCTTGGATAACCTGATCGCGACAGGCGAGGCCCTGCCGATGATCATCGCTATGCCCGCCGGCCACGCCCCGGGCCCGCGGCTAACTTTCCCTGGATCTCCGGCCATGACGGCCGATCCCGCGAATGATCCCTTTACGGCTGACTTGCTTGAAGGTGTCCTGCCGTACCTTGAGGCCAACTACCGTGTCCAGGCGGCGCCGGAAGCGCGCGCCATCGCCGGTCTCTCCATGGGCGGTGTGCAGGCTGCCAATATCGGCCTCGTACACGCCGACCTCTTCCGTTATCTGGGCATCTTTAGCTCCGGGTGGTTCCCCGAGGTCCGCGCCGAGTTCGAAGAGAGACACGGGGAAACGATGCGCAGGGCCGCCAGCCTGTATACCCTGATCTGGGCCGCCTGGGGCGACACCGACATTGCTCGGCCCAATTCCATCGCCATGCTGGAGATGTTTGACCGTCACGGGATACAATGCCTGTCCAAAGAAACTGGCGGCGGTCACACCTGGATGAATTGGCGGCACTATCTCCATGATCTGGCGCCCCTGCTCTTCCGGTAGCGGGGACAGAACTTATCGATCGACAAATCACAATAGACGGAGGAGTCGCTATGCCTGAGATCAAGGGTGTTGTCGTACCACTGGTGACACCATTCAACGACGACGAGTCGCTGGACGAAGGTGCTTTACGTGTCATCGTCGACTATCTCATCGATGCCGGCGTGCACGGTCTGTTTCCCTCTGGCAGCCAGGGCGAGTTGTACGCGCTGAGCGGCCAGGAGAAGATGAGGGTGATGGAGATCGTGGCCGAACAGGCCAACGGACGGGCCTTTGTCATGCCCAGCACGGGCGCCGTGACCACGCGAGAAAGCATAGAGCTCACGCGTTACGCGCAGAGCATCGCCGCCGACGCGGTCTCTGTGATTACGCCTTACTTTATCCAGCCGTCGGCTCAGGAACAGATCGAGCACTTCCAGCGCATCTGCGCTTCGGTGGAGATTCCGGTACTGGCCTACAACAATCCGGCTCGCACCAATGTGCACTTTACGCCGCCCATGGCGGCCGCCGTCGCAGACCGGGCGCCGAACTTTATCGGCATCAAGGACTCGAGCGGAGACCTGACGAACACGCTGGACTATATGCAGCGCTGCCCGCCGGGCTTTCGGGTCTTTGTAGGACGGGACACGCTCATCTATGCGGCGCTGTGCTGCGGCTGCACAGGCGCAGTTGCCGCTACGGCCAACGTCGCTCCCGAACTGGTGGTCGGCATCTACACGGCCTACCAGCAAGGCGATCTGGAGCGCTCTAGGGAATTGCAGCGCCGCCTGGACCCCCTGCGTCACGCCTTTAGTCTGGGGTCCTTCCCGGTGGTAGTGAAGGATGCGATGGAGTTGCTGGGCCTGCCAGCCGGCAAATGCCGCGCCCCCATAACCTCCCTTGAGGGCGCACCGCGCGAAAGGCTGATCGCCATCCTCAAAGAAATGGGGAAACTGTAGCGATCCGGTAACCAGGGCGTGCTGGCAGGCAACTTCAGGTGAGTGCTTGCCAGCACCGCGTGCCGCGAGGATGCGGCGCACACATGCTCGCCAAAGCGAGGCCGAGAAAGGGCACAATGGCTGAAATCAGGCTAGAGAACATCACCGTCAAGTACTATCGCCATGCGCTCCAGCAGCAGCCCAGCGTGGGACTGGTCAGACGCGGCTATACAGGGTATCAGGACAAAGCCTTTGTGGAGCGCATCGCGTCGCAATCTGACATGGTGCCAAAGGCGTCGAGCACCGTCACGGCGCTGGACAATGTAAGCCTGACGATCGCTGACGGCGAGACACAGGCGATCATCGGCCCATCCGGATGTGGCAAGAGCACCTTGCTTAGAACCATCGCCGGTTTGGAACTCCCGGACAGTGGCCGCGTGCTGTACGACGGCCGCGATATGGTCGGCATCAAGCCCGGCGAGCGCGGGATCGGGATGGTGTTTCAGAGTTATGCCCTCTATCCACACATGAAGGGCGAGGGCAACCTCGGGTTCTTTTTCCGCATTCACAAGCGCCCCACTGAAGAGATGATGGAAAGAATCCGCATCACCTCGGAGATCATGGGCCTGGGCTTTGACGACTTGCTGCCGCGCAGCCCCAAGACGCTCTCCGGTGGACAGCAGCAGCGCGTCGCCATCGGCCGCTGCATCGTGCGCGATCCCAGCCTGTTCCTCTTCGATGAGCCGCTCTCGAACCTGGATGCCAAGCTGCGCGCCCGGACACGTGTAGAGATCAAGCGGCTGCTGAGGCGCTTTTCGATTACCTCGGTCTATGTTACCCACGATCAGACTGAAGCGATCGCCCTGGGTGACCGGCTGGTGGTGATGAATGCGGGACGGATTGAGCAGGTGGGCACCTATCAGGAACTGCGCACCAGCCCGGTCAATGCCTTTGTCGCCGGGTTCGTGGGGATGCCTCCCATGAACCTGGTACCGGGATACGCCATGAGCTCCCCCGGTATCCTTTCCGGCCCGCTGGGTGACGTATCTATCCCGCAGGATGTTACACTGAATCTTGCGTGGGGAAAGGACCTCACGCTGGGCTTCCGAAGCGCCGCGGCGCAACTGGTCGAGGCGGGGGAGGCATCGGACGAGGACGCAAGTGGCCTCTGGCTCTCAGGTCCGGTGCGTTCCCGAGAGCCAGACTTTTCACGTCACGAGCAGACGATCTATATCGAGGTGGGCGACCTGATGACCTCTGTCCTGGCACCGGCGCACATCACGATTCAGGTAGACGACATCGCCCGCGCACATATTCCGTTCCGTTCACTCTATCTCTTTGACACAGAGACCGGTGTCCGGCTCTATCCCTGATAGGGTCTCTTCCGCCTACTCTACGGGCGCCATCCGTTCATGTGCGCGCGCGACTGCGCGCCCCTCTTCCACGTCCACCCGGCTGAGCAGCAGCCCGCCCACAACGAAAAAGACCACGAGCGAGACAATCGCCCACCGGCTTGTGCCCGCCAAAGCTGCGGTGACGCCAAAGAGCAGCGGCCCGGCGATGCCTGCGAACTTGCTGCTGATATCGTAAAAGCCAAAGAACTCGGCCGAACGATCACGAGGGCACATGGAGCCAAAGAGTGAGCGGCTGAGCGCCTGGCTGCCGCCCTGGACCGTCCCCACCATGGCAGCGAGCACCCAGAAATGCCAGGCCTCGCTCATAAAGTATCCCAGGATCGAGATGACCGTGTACACTGCCAACGCAATGTAGATCGACTGCTTGGTGCCCAGGCTCTTGGCCAGGCGACCAAAGAGCAGCGTCATGGGAAAGGCCACCACCTGAGTCAGCAGGAGCGCTCCGGCGAGGTCGGCAGTGCCAATGCCGATTTCTGCACCATAGATGGTCGCCATCTTGATGATCGTTCCGATGCCGTCGGCATAGAGCCAAAAGGCTACCAGGAACTTGAGTAGCTGACGGTACTGGCTGATTTCATGAAAGGTCTCGACAAGGCGCCCCAGCCCCTCTTTGAAGGCATTCTTCCGCTCGCCTGCGGGCGCGGCTCTGGGCGGCTCGGGGACATTGCGGAAGATGGGGATAGAAAAGATTATCCACCATATGGCTACGCTGAGAAAGGAGACTCGCACCGCCGTATTGGCGTCGGGGAAACCAAACCAATCCGGCTGCATGTACCAGACCAGGTTGATCAGCAAGAGGATGCCGCCACCCAGGTAGCCGAGAGAGAAACCCTTCGCCGAGACGCGGTCCAGTTCGTCGGGCCGCGCCACGTGCGGCAGCAACGAGTCGTAAAAGATGTTGGCGCCGGCATTGCCTATACTGGCCAACACGTAAAAGATCACAGCCATCAGCCAATCGCCTTGCTGGACGAGATATAGACAGGCTGTAAAGACGATGGCCAGCGTCAAAAAGCCCCCCATGAATCGCTTCTTGCTGCCTGAATAGTCAGCAGCGGCTCCCAAAACGGGCCCCATGAACGCCGTAAACAGCATGGCAATAGAGACCGCGTATCCCCAGATACTGCTGGCTTGCGCGGGTTCGAGGCCAGCCGCCGCCACACCAGAAAAATAGGGTGGCAGCAGCGCCGCCATGATCGTCGTGGCAAAGGCCGAATTGGCCCAGTCGTACAGGCACCAGGAATTGATCCGCAGGCGATGCAGACGCTCGGACGCTTCAGCCGCAGTCATAGCTACCTCCGCCCTACAAAGTTGGTTCAGTCACGCCACGAGGCGATTCTAGCAGCGGCAGGGTGGCTGTCAACGTGTCTTCATGTTTGGTGTGCCCCGGCTCGCCCGCTATAATCGAAACGAGACTGTAACAGGCGTCCCATCATTACCGATCATTTTCTACTGCCAGGAGAGAGATGCGGGAGAGACCTCCCATCACCATTGGCCTGATCGCGGCAGTCATCATTGGACTGGCGCTCTCGGTCGTGTCCTACGTGCTGGTGAACACAATTCGCACACAGGCTATCGGCCCCGGCCTGGCATTCACGGCAGCCCTCCTCGCCGTAGCACTGTCGCTGATGGGCCTCTGGGTTTATGGACTGGTAGAGCTGCTCACTCTGCATTACGTCATCGATCGCAACGGTATCACCCTGGCGACGGCCTTTGCCCGCCAGACCATACCTCATGCTGCGATTCAGCAAGTCGTAGACGGTGAATCGGCCAGTGCTCCGAGCAGGCTGAGAGGCATGACCTGGCCCGGCTATATGCGCGGCACCCTCTCAGCTGAGCCTTTTGGCCTGATTTCTGTATGGGCCACGGAACCGCTCCCGAGACAGCTCGTACTGGTCACCGATAGCGCTTGCTACGGCATCTCCCCAGCCAACCGCGAGCGGTTTCTGACGAACTATGCCATGCGTCGCGATCTCGGAGCGCTAGAGCTGATTCCTCAGGAGTTAACCCGTGTTGGTATGGCCTCATGGAGCATCTGGCGCGACCGACTTGTATGGGTGGCGATCGCCCTGAGCCTGGCACTCGATGCGGTCCTGGCGACGATCTCCCTGGCCCGCTACAGTGCTCTGCCTGCCATTATTCCCCTCCATTGGAACGCCCAGGGCCAGGCTGACCGATTGGCCCCCAAATCAGGCATCTTTGCTCTTCCGGCAATCGGCGTGGGTGTTCTGGTGCTGAGCCTCGTACTGGCTGTCGCCATCCATCACCAGGAACGCTTTGGTGCGAGATTACTGGCCTGGGGATCTATTGGCGTCCAGGCCGCTCTCTGGACGGCGGCGTGGCAGATTCTGGGCACATGACACCTCTCTGGCAGCCTCTCGCCGGGCTTGTGCTGGGACTGGCACTGGCAGTCCTGGCCCGGCGTGCCCACTTACTTGAACGTGGCGGCCGTATGCTGCTGTTCGTGAGCACACTTGCGGTGTGGGCCCTTGGGGGATGCCCCTGGGGCGTGACGCTGGTGATTGTCATCTTGCTGTGTGGGCTATCCATTCGCTACAGGCGTGCAGAAAAAAGCGCCCTGCTTCGCAGGCCAGTGACGCAGAGCGGAGAGGCGATAGCGGTTGCGGCAAGGCTGGCATGGCCGGTGGTAATCGCGGCGATGACCTCGATCAGCGGGGTCCAGTACTTTGGCCCATTTGCAGGCAGCCTCGCAGCCGTGCTTGCAGACATCTGGGCCACAGAGTTTGGCCTATTGAGTCCCGAGCCTCCGCGCTCGTTCGTCAATGGCCGCGGCGTTCCTGCAGGCACCCCGGGAGGCCTAACGGCAATGGGCATGATCGCGGCGGCCGCTGCGGCTGGCCTGACCGGCTTTATCGCTCTCGGCAGCGTCACCACCCAGGCGCTCCTGCTGGACGGAGTGTTTAGTAGATCACTGTTCTGGCTGCCCCTGGCCACCCTCGCAGGAGGGCTTACCGCGGTCCTCACGGACTCGCTGCTGGGAGGCACCGCGCAGGCCCTGTACTATTGTGAAAAGTGTGAGGCATTTTCGGAAGATCCCACCCACCACTGTGGCACACCGGCACGAAAGATCCGCGGTTGGTCCTGGATGACCAACGAGGCCATCGACGCGATTAGTACTCTGGTGGGTGCGGGGATGACTGCCGCCGCCATTGGCTTGTTGGGCGCCCTGTAGTACACGCTAACCACTTTCGATCTGCAGCTAGAGATCCTGAGTTGGTCTTGACTTTAGCGTGTTGCCTTGCGCCAAGTCACTGTGGGTGGTACAATCCTAGCGGTCTTGGCAGTTGCGGTCTATACGCACAGACGGAGGATACCGGCTCATGGACTATAAAGAAACGATCTTCAAAGGGATTCTCGAGGGTGACATGCATGCCGTCGAGGAGGCCACCCAGGGAGCTCTGGACGAGGAAATGTCCCCCGGGGAGATCCTGAATCAGGCCATGATCCCGGCCATGGATGAGGTCGGGCGCCTGTTTGAGGAAAACGAGTACTATGTTCCCGAATTGCTGATCGCAGCACGCGCCATGAAGGCTGGTCTTGCCATCCTTCGACCCCACCTGGTGGCGACGGGAATTGAACCCAAAGGAAGGGTCGCGCTGGGGACCGTCAAGGGCGACCTGCACGACATCGGCAAGAACCTGGTCGGCATCATGATCGAGGGCGCCGGCTTTGAGGTCGTGGACCTCGGTGTGGACGTGGGCCCGGACCAGTTCGTGCAGGCCGTGGCAGAGCAGAACGTTTCGGTTATCGGGCTGTCTGCCTTGCTCACCACGACCATGCCCAGCATGCAGCGCACGATCGATGCGCTCAAGGAAGCCAGCTTGCGGGACAAGGTCAAAGTGATCATCGGCGGCGCGCCGGTGACGCAGCGCTACGCCGATGAGATCGGCGCGGATGGCTACAGTCGCGATGCCGCCGCCGCCGCCAAACTCGTCAAGCAGCTGCTGGACGTAGAGTAGATATCCAGAGCAGTCGCAGCGGACAGGGCGCGACCGTCCGAGCAGCCAGGAACAACCGCCGATGTTCGCGTCACCAGCTCGCAGTGCTGGCCGGTGGCATGAGCATCGGCGTTGACTATTGTATCTGAAGTTGGCCGCAGCGCTGCCTCAGGTAGGAAAGCACCATGTCAGATCGGATCGTCTCTCCTGGTCTTCAAGGCGAGGAGGGCCCGCTAGAATCGAGTCTGCGCCCGCGCAGCCTGGCAGAGTATATCGGCCAGCAACGGGTCGTGGAGAATCTTCAGGTCGCCCTGCAGGCTGCGCAGGGGCGCGGTGAACCGTTGGACCATGTCTTGCTTCATGGCCCCCCCGGGCTGGGCAAGACCACTCTGGCTTATGTGATCGCCGCGGAGATGGGTGTAAACGTCAAGGTGACCTCCGGGCCCGTTGTCGAGCGTCCGGGCGACCTCGCGGCCATTCTGACCAACCTGCGGCAGGGCGATATCCTCTTTGTCGATGAGGTCCACCGCCTGAGTCGCACGGTGGAAGAAGTCCTCTACCCCGCCATGGAGGACTATTGTCTCGATCTGATGATCGGCAAAGGCCCCGCGGCGCGCAGCATCCGGCTCAATCTGCCCCACTTTACACTGATCGGCGCCACCACGCGGATCGCCCTGCTTACCTCGCCTCTGCGTGACCGCTTTGGCGTTATGTACCGTCTCGATTTCTATGACCATGAGGCCATGCGCAGCATCGTGCACCGCTCGGCCGCCATCCTGGGCATTCCGATCGACGAGCCGGGGGCCGACGAGATCGCCACTCGCGCCCGGGGAACGCCGCGCGTGGCAAACCGCCTGCTCAAGCGTGTGCGCGACTATGCCGAGGTGCGCGGCACGGGGGTGATCGACCGTGAAACCGCCAGCTCCGCCTTGTCGCTGCTTCAGGTCGACGAATTGGGTCTGGATGAGTCCGATCGGCGCGTGCTCCAAACGCTGATCGAAAAGTTTGACGGGGGGCCCGTCGGGCTGGACACGCTTTCGGCAGCCCTGAACGAAGATGCCGACACCATCATGGATGTCTACGAGCCGTACCTGATCCAGATGGGGTTCCTGGAGCGAACGCCACGCGGGCGCATGACCACGCGGCACGCCTATGAGCACCTGGGATTGCCATGCCCGGCGCCCGGCCCCCGAAACGGCTCCGCGCAGGAGACGCTCTTCTGATGTCCGTCACAGTACAGGACAGCGAAGGCCGCACCCTCTCGCCTTGCTCGCTTGAGCGGGCAGTGAGCCTGGTGGCGGCGGGCACCGCAGAGTGGGTCACCGAGAGCCCGGCTGTGATCAGGCTCCACCGTGCGGTCAAGCTGCCAACACCCGCACCCCCAGAACCTCACCCGCTGGCAGGTCGCAAGACCCTCTTGCACATCTGTTGCGGACCCTGCGCCACCTATACGGTGAGCGCGCTGCGAGAGGCCGGAGCTGTGTTGACAGGCTACTGGTACAATCCGAATATCCACCCCTACTCTGAGCACGAGAGACGTCGCGAATCGCTGGCCGGGTTCGCTGAACAGGTTGACCTTCCGATGATCTGGCACCCGGGCTATGAGATGACGGCTTTTTTTCACGCCATCCACGGCCAGGAGCAGTTCGGCCTGCGGTGCCGCGCCTGCTACCGTCTCCGGCTGGAGAGTACAGCGCGTGTGGCAGCACAACAGGGTTTCGACGCCTTTAGCACCACGTTGCTGATCAGCCCGTACCAGGACATAGATAGGATTCGCCTGATTGGCGATGAACTCGCGGCCAGGTACGGTGTTTCCTTCTACTGGGAAAACCTCCGCCGCGGATTCAGGGAACAGCACCACCTGGCACAGGACTATGATCTCTACAGGCAACACTATTGCGGCTGTGTCTACTCAGAGTGGGAAGCTCTCGACGCCGACGCGCCCACGGGCCGCCGCAGCCTCGCCACGCGGGACCTGCCGCCCGGCCATGAGTATCGAGGCTGAGCGCAGGCATGCTTCTCGTTTCGTCTTGTGCGACTAGGATCATCGGCAGGCTACCGCGCGCAGGTTGCTTATGCTGACCTCCGAGTTTGACTATGACCTCCCGCCGGACCGCATTGCCCAGTCGCCCATTGAGCCGCGCGACCGGTCGAGAATGCTCGTTCTGCATCGCGCCTCTGGCTCAATCGAGCACCGGACTTTTCGTGACATTCAAGAGTATCTGCGTCCCGGCGACGTCCTGGTCGCCAACCACACACGCGTCATTCCTGCTCGCCTCTATGCCCGCAAGCACCCTACTGGGGGCCGCGTGGAGTTGCTGCTCCTTTCCCGCATCGACGCCTATTGCTGGGAGGCTCTGGTCAAAGGCAGGCGAGCTGGCCCAGGGCAGCGCCTGACGATCGGCGCCGGAGACGAGCAGATTGCCGGCCAAATTGAAGCGATCACCCCCGGTGGCGGCCGGCTGGTGCGCTTTGATAGGCCGATCGAGGAGCATCTGGAGGAACTGGGTGAGATGCCTCTCCCCCCTTACATTCATCAAGCCCTGATGGACAGGGAGCGCTACCAAACCGTCTATGCCCAGGTCTCAGGTTCGGTGGCCGCCCCCACGGCGGGTCTACACTTTACACCCGAGTTGCTTGAGCGCATCAAGGGTATGGGCGTTGAATGGGCTCAGGTGCTGCTCCACATCGGGCTCGACACCTTCCGGCCAGTCACCGAGGAGCATGTCGAAGAGCACCAGATCCATACCGAGTACTGTGAGTTAGATGCCGCGACGGCGGCCCAACTCAATCGAGCCAGGCATGAGGGCCGACGCATCATCGCCGTGGGGACCACTTCAGTACGGGTGCTTGAGACAGCCGGCCAGAGCCATACCGCAGACCTTGAGCCATTCAGTGGTAGAACCAGGCTGTTCATCTACCCGGGCTACCAGTTCTCGGTGGTCGATGCGCTGATCACAAACTTTCACCTCCCGCGTTCTTCCCTGCTGATGCTTGTCTCCGCCTTTGCCGGAACGGAGCGGATCCGGCAGGCGTATTCCGCGGCAGTAGAGGGCGACTACCGGTTCTATAGCTTTGGCGACAGTATGCTCATCCTCTAGAGCCGATTAGCAACCTTCCCTACGCGAGATGCCCATGACAGGCAGTTTGTCGCGGGCGGTTGTCCTTGTAGCGCATGCACATCGGTGCTAGTATCTCCTGAGGAATTCGCCGTCCGCTTCGGCACCCCTATGGACCATGGACGCAGATTACCCTCCGATCAACCGCAAGGTGCAGGTTCCCGATCGCTCGCCGACGCTCTTGCGCCGCGAGCGATTGGTCGGATTCCTGCACAGCAACAGCAACCACAAGCTGGTGCTGATCTCGGCAGGTGCGGGGTACGGCAAGACATCGCTTCTGATAGATTACGCCCATGACGCCGAGCTTCCTGTGTGCTGGTACAGCCTGGACAGCGGCGACAAGCACGTCCTCACGTTTATCGAATACTTGGTCGCATCCATCCGGCGACGTTTCCCCACTTTCGGACAGTCCATCCTGCGCGTCCTGCATGACTATACCGGACCTGCCGAGGACATAGAGCCGTTTGTGCGCCTGATCCTCGATGAGATCCAGCAGACCATCGATGACTATTTCGTCGTGATCCTCGATGACTACCAGGAGGTCCTGGAGAGCGAGCCGGTGAACGCACTGGTCGACGGCCTCCTGAGATATCTGCCCGAGCACTGTCACTTTATCATCGCATCCCGTGCGATCCCTCGGCGCTTGACGCTAACGCGCCTGGCCGCCCGCGAAGAGATCGTCGGCATGGGTGTCAAGCAGCTCAAGTTCACGCGCGACGAGATTCAGCAGACCCTCTCCCTGCGTGGCATGGACAATCTGGAAGCAGGGCAACTCGATGCTCTCGCCCGACGTTCCGAAGGCTGGATCACGGCCATCCTTCTCGCCGCACAGACCCGCTGGACAGATACCATTCAGGCAATCGTGGAACTGTCCGGCTCGCTCGACAACGTCTTTGATTATCTCGCGCAAGAAGTACTGGCCGAACAGCCGGAGCACATCCAGCGCTTTTTGCTGCGTACTTCGGTCCTGCAGGAGATGAGCCCACCCATCTGCGACGCTTTACTCGAGACAGATGACTCGGCGCGCACGCTGCGCTCACTGGCAGAGCAAGGTCTCTTTACCTCAGAGATCAGCAGCACATCAGACTGGTACCAGTACCATCAGCTGTTCAGAGAGTTTCTCGTCTCCAGGCTCGAGACGGACGACCCTCGGCTCTATCGTGACCTCTGCCTGAAACAGGCCCATCTGATGGCGAACCAGGGCCACTGGTCCTGGGCCATCGATGGCTATCTATCGGGCGAGGCGCACGAAGAGGCCGCTGGAGCCATCGAGATCATCGCCCAGGACTATTTCGACGACGGGCGATGGCCCCAGCTTCAGGCCTGGATCGATGCCCTGCCTGAGGCTGTGTTGCAGGGTCACCCCAGACTCATGCTCTTTCGGGCGCGGATCAGCACAGAAGCGGGCGACTATGCAGAGGCCGAGCGGATGCTGGAGCCAGCGTACAGAATCTACCGGCAGCGCGAGAGCGACATCGGTGCAGCGCGGGTGCTGACACAGCGCGCCATCGTTCAGCGTCTGCAGGAACGCTACGACGAGGCGATCCAGAGCTGTCAAGACATCCTCGAGACTGTCGATTTCTCCGACGATCCTTCCTCTGTTGTCAAAGCCCACCAGAACATGGGCATCTGCTACCAGATCCTCGGCGATATGGCACGCGGGCAGCAGGAGATGCACACCGCCCTTGAGCTGGCCCAGTCACAGGGCGATACTCTGAGTGCGGCATTCATCGCCCATGACCTGGGTAACAGCCTGTACATGGCGGGCTCTGTTGAGCAGGCCAGGCGGTACCTGCATCAGGCCCTGCTTCATTGGCGCAAGGTGGGTAACCCGGGCGACCTTGCCCTCACGCTGCAGGGTCTCGGTGTGATCCACCACCATCTGGGCCAGTATGCCGAGGCTCAGAATAGATACGATGAAAGCCTCGAAAAGGCGCGGCAAATCCGAAATCGCCGCTTGGAAGCCTATGCGCTCTTGAACAGCGGGGACCTGGAGCGCGACCAGGGACACTACCCGCGGGCTCTGCAGCTGTATGCAGAGGCCTTTGACATGGCATCGTCTGTTGGACAGAGCGGCCTCATGCTGTACGTGCTCGCATCGCGAGGGGAGACCTATCGCCTGCAGAAAGATGTCGTGCGTGCGCGCCAGGCGCTAACCGAGGCCCTGGACCAGGGCCTGCGACAGGGACTCGAAGAGCCGACCGGGCTGTGTCATCTGGCCTTTGGTGCGCTCGCTCTTCAGGAAAGAGTGCTTGATAGCGCTGAGCAGCATCTCGGCCAGGCTCTGCATCTGCTGCAGACGGCGGGCACGCAGCGCGATCTGGGCCGGGTGTACGTACAGATGGCACAGCTTTGCCTGATGCGGGATGATCGCTCCGGCATCGAGACCCATCTGCGCCGGGCGGGAGAGATCGCCTCGCGAATGGCTTCGGAGCAGTTCATTGTCGCCGAAGGGGCTGACGCCATCCCACTGCTGGAATACGTCAGCGAGTTTCACATTGAGGGGCTGGATGCAATCCGAATCCGTGCGCAGATCGAAGCGCTCTTCCCCTCCGTCGTGGTAGCGCCGCACCTGCGCATGGTTCCACCTGCAGCGGAACTGGAACTGCTGGGCCTCGATCGAGGGCGAGTGGTTTTTCGCGGACGCGACATCCGGGACTTTGAGTCCTCCGTTGCACGCACCATGGCCTTTCTCCTGGCAGAGCATCCCAACGGGTTACAGAAGGAGCGGATCGCAGATCTCCTGTGGCGCGACACAACACAGGCACGTGCCGAGAGTCTTTTCCATTCCACGGTATACCGGCTCCGCAAGGCTCTGGACAAAAAAGTGATCGTGCTCGAAGGCGGGCTGTATCGTCTAAGTCCACGGATCTCTTACCGCTACGATGTAGCTGACTTTCAACGGCTGGCCAGGTTGGCACAGGGAGACGGTCACCCGTCTCAGCTCGCCCGCATGAATGCCATCGACCTCTACCACTCTGATTATCTCGAGTCCTGTGATTCCCCCTGGTGTTTCGACGTGCGGCTTGCGCTGCAACACACCATGATCCAACTCCTCACACGGGAGGCAGAGCACCTGTGCTCCCAGGGCGAGATTGCGCAGGGTGAGACGCTGTACCTGCGCGTGTTGGCACTGGACGAATTCGATGAGCGTGCCCATCGCGGCGTGATGTGGTGCCGCGCCAGGCTGGGGGATGCCTCTGGCGCCGCCCGGCAGTACCGCGAGTGCACCCGCATCATGGCCAGCGAGATGGGACTGTCCCCGCACCCGGACACCGTGCAACTCTACACGATGATACACAGCGGACGCCTACCTCTCAGCCCCCAGTAAAGCTAGTCGGACAGAACACCAGTTTTCCCCAGATTGTCCCAAATGGCACTCACTGTGAGTATTTCGTCAGTCTGTGCCTGTATGCTACTTGTAATAGTAGACTTGGGAGGGGGAACGATGAGAAAGCACTATCTGAGTATCGTCTATGTCGTGTTCGCACTGGTCGCGTTAGTCGTCACGGGCGGCGCACCCATCCCCTGGAGTGGAACCGGCGGCGGCGGCGGCATTCTGAGCACACTGACCTCGTTTGGCTTGTAGCCCGAAGAGCTGCCCATCAAGGAGGCAATCATGAAGCGAGTATACTTTTCTGTGATGTACGTGCTGCTGGCAGCGACAGCACTCCTGGTGGCTGGCGGCGCGCCGATCCCCTGGAGCGGAACCGGCGGCGGCGGCGGCGGCATTCTGAGCACACTGACGTCGTTTGGTCTGTAGCCCGAAGAGCTGCCAATCAAGGAGGCAATCATGAAACGAGTGTACTTTTCAGTGATGTACGTGCTGCTGGCAGCGACGGCACTCCTGGTGGCTGGCGGCGCGCCGATCCCCTGGAGCGGAACCGGCGGCGGTACCGGCATTCTGAGCACACTGACGTCGTTTGGTCTGTAGTCCGCAGATCTGCCAATCAAGGAGGCAATCATGAAACGAGTGTACTTTTCAGTGATGTACGTGCTGCTGACAGCGACAGCACTCCTGGTCGCTGGCGGCGCGCCGATCCCCTGGAGCGGAACCGGCGGCGGCGGCGGCATTCTGAGCACACTGACGTCGTTTGGCTTGTAGGCAGATGGACTCCCAGTCCGCGAGGAGGGGGCCATGAGGAGCGTGAACACGTCCATTCCATGCACCTCGCTCACGGCAACTACGCTGTTGGTTGCCAACGTCGTGCCCATCCCCTTGAGCCGGACTGGCCGAGGTTAGCTACTGAATGGCCTTTTACCAGGAACTCTGGCTGCAGCGGGTGCTGCACTCAGATCTGGCCATCATCAAAAGGCCGAAATACTGTGTTGGCATACTTGCATAATGATTCTGGTTCTGTCCATCGGGCTAGCGATAGCCATTGGCCTCGTGACCGGTGGCAGCCTGGGCCGACTGGCCCGCATCTCGTTCAAACTGGGGTGGCTGACCTTTGTCGCCTTGGGCATCCAGATCGGTGCGGTCTATGTGCGCGAACCAGCCTGGCTTGCCAGCACGCTGCTGATAATCTCGTATCTGCTTCTGGTAGCGGTGATACTGGCCAATCTCAGGTTGCCGGGTCTGGCCGCGCTGGGCTTGGGACTGCTTGCAAACATGGCGACAATCACAGCCAACGGCGGCTACATGCCGGTAACACCCGAGGCAGTGGCACGGGCCGGACTGCAGGAACTGGTCACAGTAACGGATGCCGGCGTCAGGGTATTCGGATCGAAAGATATCGTTCTATCGGCAGCGGACACGCGGCTATGGATACTGAGCGATATTCTGGTGCTCAAACACCCGTTCTCGACCATCCTCAGTATTGGAGATCTGCTGCTTGCCGTGGGGGCTTTTTGGTTCATCTATGCTGCCCTTTATGCTGGCAGACGCGCGGAACTCGAGGGTCGTGTGCACAGTATGGATCGAGAATCAGACCCAGCCTCACATTCGAGTCGTAACGATAAGGGAGAGTAGCAATGATGCATGAGAATATACAGGCTCTCATTGGGACGGCGATTGTAGACACAGAATTCCGTCAGCAATTGCTCGAAGACGCAGCCTCGGTGATCGGTGAATTCGGGCTGACGCCCGACGAGGCCAGCGCCGTACTGTCGGTCAAGGCATCGACCCTTCAGGGGTTCGCTTCTCAACTGCACAGCTGGATCGCCAGCAAGAGCAGCGTACCGGTACTGCTCTACTAGCCTGACAGCGCCTCAATAGGTTCTGCGAAGCACAGTGCCTGTGGCAGCTGCGCCGCTATGGACTACTCATTGACGGGGTTTCCCCCGGCCACCTCAGCTTGCACCTGTCTCCATTCATTCAAAACGACGTCCTCTTGCGTGATGTAAGGACTGATCGCCGATGCTGATCGCGACGTACAATCGGGGCAAAATCCGCGAGTACAGCGAGCTTCTCACGGAGATGTGCAACCAGCTCATCGGGCTCGATGATGTGGGCATTACGGAGCAGGCAGAAGAGACGGGCGACAGCTTTGCTGAGAATGCGCTGATCAAAGCACGCGCATATGCACAGCTGAGCGGGCACGTGACACTGGCGGACGATTCCGGACTGGAAGTGGATGCCCTGGGCAAGAGGCCGGGGGTCTATTCAGCAAGGTATGGCGGCCCGGGTCTCACTGATGAGCAGCGCTACCTCAAGCTGCTGAGCGAGCTGGAAGATCTTGCTGCCGCTGACCGGCGGGCGCGTTTTCGATGCGCCATCGCGGTCGCGTGGCCGGATGGACGCTGCGCCTTGACCACGGGCAGCTGTGAAGGTGAGATTTCGTCAGAGCCGCTGGGCACCAATGGCTTTGGCTATGACCCAGTGTTTCTTGTACCCGAGTATCAACGTACGATGGCAGAACTGCCTGAAGCGATCAAGAACAGGATCAGTCACCGTGCGCGGGCAGCCCGCGCCATGGTGGAGCTCCTGAAAACATGCACAGCGGGCCCAGAGCTCTGACCCGCTGTACAACGTCGTGACTTTCGATGACTCGCTACTTGGTCTCGCGAATGTCGACGATCTCCGCCTCAAGCTGCTCAACGATCTGCTCGATCTCTTCTCGCGTGATCCCCTGAATCTTGATCACCAACTCGCGATTGGTCGGATCGTCTCCCCAAAAAGTGCCCAACGCGACGATGTCGGCACCCCTGGCACTGATTGCTTCCGAAACCTTTGCCAGCATGCCGCGCTGATCGGGCACCTTGAGTGTGACACGCGTGCCCCACTCACGAGCACCGAGTAGCTCCAAAAAGACCTTGAACAGGTCACTCTCGGTGATCATTCCAACCAGCTTTCCGTCGCGCATCACCGGCAGACCACCGATGCTGTTATCGGCCATGATCCGAGCCGCTTCCTCTAGCGAAGTATCTTCAGTGACGGTCACGACATCGCGCGTCATCAGGCTCTCTACGGTGATGCGGGAGACAAGATAGTTCAGCTCATAGACGCTAAGGCTGGTAGCCGGCGACGGCGACGCATATAGCAGATCCTTTTCCAGAACGATGCCAACCAGCTTGTCTTCTTTATTCACTACCGGTAAACGCCTGACCTTTTCGTCGTGCATGACCCTGAGGGCATCATGCAGAGACATATCAGGTCGAATGGTGATTGGGTGTCGCGACATGCGTTCCTTAACGAGCATCGGAGTCCCTCCTGTGAGCACGTCTCTGTGCTGAGATACCCGAGAACCTAGACAGCCGCCGGTCAATCGAGGTGATAGAAACAGTCCTGCCTCGTGACTGAATGAATTATAGCCTCACCGAAGGGCATTGTCGAGCCTCAGCGGGCGCCTGGAAGGCCGATATCTTGACACCCCCATCTGGTTATGCCATACTCGCTCACCAATGGGGGGTAACGGGTGTGAAACGTGAGGTTCCACTGCAGATTGCGCACAGGCTGCTCGCGGGCCGGCCCACGTGCCTCCTCACCACGCGCTATCGCGGGCAGGACAATGTCATGACCTTGTCCTGGACATGTCCCATCAGTCTCGAGCCGCCTCTGATTGTGCTGGCCATACACCCTTCGCGCTACACACACGACCTGCTCGAGAGAGCCCAGGAGTGTGTCTTGAACATCGCTGCACGGCCGCTGGGCGAGCATATTGAGCAGTTCGGGAACCGCTCCGGCGCAGACTTGAACAAGCTTGAGGCCAGTGGGCTGGATGTCGAGGCGGGCCGTAGAGTAGATGCACCGTGGATCGCCCAGTCTCTGGCACATATTGAGTGTGCAGTAGTAGACCGCATTGCGCCGGGAGATCACTCTCTGTTTATTGTCCAGATCGTGGGAGCCTGGGCGGAAGCCGAGGCCTTTGCCGACGTCTGGCGCGTTCAGGGTCAACCGGAGGACCTCTTGCCCCTCACCCATCTGGGAGGAGCGGTCTTTGGCCTGCTGGGCGCTGAGATTAAACTATCCTGACTTTTGGACAGACGGCCTGAGGGACGTGTGCAAAGCCACACCGCTATATTCCAGTAGCGGCCGTTGCCACCGGCCAGGCATGTGTAATGGAAGCAAGTGGGCTTGCGGGCACCACCAGACATCTAGAGCAATCACGTTTTCTGGGACCTTGCCGCCACACCTTTGGGAATGAGTAATAACCTTGAGCCCGATCCTGACCGCAAATGCCTTTGACGTCGTAACGCACAGCCCGGCGCAGACCTTTGCCATCGGCAGGCGCCTGGGCCAGTTGCTCCAGCCTGGCGACGTGGTCTGCCTGGAGGGCGAGCTCGGAACCGGCAAGACCTGCCTCACGCAAGGCATCGGTGCGGGCCTCGGCGTCGCCGGTGTGATCAACAGCCCAACGTTTGTCTTTGTCAACGAGTACCCGCCAGCTTTGACAGGCCCTTACCTCTATCATGTCGACCTTTATCGAGTATCGAGCTATCCCGAGATCCTCGGGCTTGGCCTCGAAGACTATATCTACGGCGATGGGGTCACCGTGATAGAATGGGCCGACAGAGCCAGAGATGTTATCCCGTCGGAGCGCCTCTGGATTACGCTGGACTATACCGATCACATGAAGCGCTCCCTGATCTTTGAGGCTAGCGGGGCACACTATCTGGAGATGGTCACCACTCTCAGGCACGATGTGCATGGCTCGCGCCAGGGTGACTGACGAGGAGACGAAATGATACTGGCCATCGACACAGCCACACGGATGGCGAGCATCGCGCTTTACGATGCTACCGCCGTGCTTGCTGAGGAAACCTGGCGCTCGCGGAACAACCATTCGGTAGAGCTGATGCCGGCCGTAATGCGGCTGTTGGAGAGACAGCAGAGCACAGTAGGCGACATCAAAGGCGTCGCCGTCGCCCTAGGCCCCGGATCCTTCACCGGGCTGCGTATCGGCTTGAGCCTTGCCAAGGGGCTGTGTCTGGCATTACAGGTGCCCATTGTCGGCGTCCCCACTTTGCAGGTGACGGCGTATGCCGCGGGGGATCCCGGCTGCCCCATTCTCGCAGTAGCCGAAGCCGGACGCGGCCGCATCTGTGTGGGCAAGTTCGTTTACAGTGACGGGTTACCCGAGATGCAGGGCGACATCACCCTGCACCGCGCTACCGAGTGGAACCCCGACCTCGCCGATTACGTGCTCATCACCGGCGAGATCGACCCTTCGCTGGCAGACCGCCTCGCCACAACTCCTGGTGCCGAGAAACTGTCGATTGTCTCCCCTGCCGGTGCCGTACGGCGTGCCGGCTTTCTGGCAGAGCTCGCCTGGGATCGATTCCAGAATGGCGAGAGTGACGATCTGGACACGCTGGAGCCTCTCTACACACTGCAACCGCTGTCCGGCCAGGGAAACTGACGAACAATGGATCTGGGAGACTTGCCTTACGCGCTAGAGACCATGTCTCTCGGCGATATCCCCACGGTGGCGCTTCTTGAGAAGCAGATATTCCCCACCCCCTGGTCCGCCGAGGCATTTCGCCAGGAACTCACCTATCATCCCAGCGCGACCTATCTGGTGCTCCGGTATACGGATCAGGCTGCGCTGCGCCAGCGTTTCCCCAGGCGTCCATGGAGCGGCGCCGAGGATCCCGGCCTGCTGGGCTATGGCGGCTTGTGGCAGGTGATAGAGCAGTCTCATATCAGCACGCTGGCTGTCCGTCGTCTGTGGCGCGGGCGAGGTCTGGGTGAACTGATTTTCGCATCACTGATAGAGCAGGCCATCGCCGCACAGAGTATGGAGCTCACGCTGGAGGTGAGGGTCAGCAACCTTACCGCACAGAACCTATATGTCAAGTACGGACTAAAAGTCGCCGGACGCCGCCGGCGATACTATCCAGACAACCAGGAGGATGCCTGGATCATGTGCTCGCCACCCTTGCAGACCGCAACGTACCGCGCAGCCTTTTCTGACTTGGCCGGTCGCTTGCGGCGACGGCTACTCACCATGCCGCACGACATCCCAAACGGTCGCAGCCCTGAGATGAAAGAGACCCAGACCAAAAGATGACAAACCCGAATCCCTCCGAGCGCACCATTCTGATCACCAACGATGATGGCATCGCCTCTGCTGGCCTGCGCGAGCTTGCAACCGCGCTGGCCACGGTCGGGAAACTGGCCATCATCGCCCCGGAACACAACTGGTCGGCTTCTGGTCACTCCAAAACCATGCACAAGCCGCTGCGGGTTACCCCGGCGCACCTGTCGGACGGAAGGCCGGCGCTGGCCGCCAGCGGATCGCCATCAGACTGTGTTGCGCTGGCACTCCTGGGCCTTTTGGAGGAGCGGCCAGCGCTGGTTGTTTCAGGCATCAATCAGGGTGCCAACGTGGGGCACGATCTCACATACTCGGGCACGGTCTCCGCCGCGATGGAGGCGGTGATCGCTGGCATACCGGCCATTGCTGTCTCTCTGGACAGCTTTGAGAGCCAGGTCTATGAGGTGGCGGCAGCCTTTGCTGCACGCCTGGCAACAAGGCTACTGAGCGAGCCGGCGGAGAGACCGCTCCTTCTCAACGTCAATGTCCCGGCCCTGCCCGCGGATGAAATCAAGGGTGTTCAGGTCACCCGTCTGGGTCAGAGGCTGTACCGCGATGAGTTGGTGCATCGCTCGGATCCGCGGGGTCGCTCATACTACTGGATCGGCGGCGATCCGCCAGAGGGTGTTCCTGAGGAAGGTACGGACATCGGCGCGCTGAGTCTCGGCTACATCTCTGTCACGCCGGTCGCCCTGGATTTGACCGACAAGGCGGGGCTCGAGACACTGCGACAGTGGGATCTCAGTCACCGATAATGCCCTGGAAAGGTGCCGCGACAGCGCAACAGCGCCTCTGCTGCGTGGCGCCAAGCTGAGCAAAACCACCAGAAGTTGATGACACGCGTCGCCCGTCAGGATCACTGGCCGGTAACCGACACCGTATTCCCGCAGTAGCGCAGCAACGGGATAACTATCGCGAGGGCCAGAGCAACATACAGCCATACCTGAGACATACGTTGAGGATTCCGCTTTTTTGCAGGCTCTGGTTTGGGCAACGGCGTGTCACAGCGCCAGCAGACTTTGCGATCTTCAGGGTTGTACACGCCACACTTGGGGCATTCCATGGGATTCTAGCTCCTCTAAACTGTTACGTAGCACGATTATAGCCCGTGCGCCCGCCCTCCTGCAACCATCGTGGACCGGCAAATGCATCAGCGGCAGGCGGGATTCATTGGCGGTCACCCTTCGCTGTGTTATAATGGCCTCGATGGCCATGCAAGAGAACCAGAGGATCCCCGTGAGATGATCGAGCTTGAGGTCTATTCGGTCCTGTACAGTCTCCTGTCGCGACATCGCGTCGTCCTGCTCAAGGAATCCCAGGGCGAGCGGTTTTTGCCCATATGGATCGGCCAACACGAGTCCGAGGCCATCGCCATGCACCTGCAGGGAGCTACCGTCCCTCGGCCCCTGACGCATGACCTGCTCCGCTCTGTGATCACGCAACTGGCGGGACAGCTGGACTATGTGCTGGTGAATGACCTGGTGAACGGGACCTTCTTGGCGCAGCTGGTCATTTCTCACGGTGACGCTCTGACATTCATCGATTCCCGCCCCAGCGATGCCATCGCTCTGGCAGTCCGGATGAATGCCCCGATATACGCCGAGCCTGACGTCCTGATAAAGGCGGGGATTCAGGCCTCGCCTGACATCCGTGACCAGGCAGAGGACACCCTGGACGGATTGGATGTTTTTCGCGATTTTGTTGACACGCTCGGCCTCGACGAGAACGAGCCGGAAGAGTAAATAGCCCATGGCAGACCGCCTTCCCCCACAGAATATCGAGGCCGAGCAGTCGGTCCTCGGCAGCTTGCTGATTGATCCCGATGCGGTGATCAAGATATCGACCTTTCTTCAGCCCGAGGACTTTTACCGCGAAACGCACCAGATGGTTTATGCGGCCATCCTGGGGCTGCATGAACGCCGGCTTCCGGCAGACTATGTCACCCTGGTTGACGACCTCACGCGGCTGAATCAACTCGAGATCATTGGCGGCGCCAGCTATCTCATCTCGCTGATCAACAGCGTACCGACCTCGATCCACGTAGAGCACTATGCCCACATCGTGGAACGCAGTGCCGTCATGCGTCGGCTGATCAGCGCAGCCGGAGAGATCGCATCTCTGGCCTATCGCGATCAGGGCGAGATCGACGAGGTCATCGATCAGGCGGAGCAGATCCTCTTTGAGGTGTCCCACAGGCGCGTGAGCAAGTCGCTGGTGCCGATCAAAGAGGTCGTGCGCCAGTATTACGAGCGGATCGAATTCCTGGTGGAGCATCAGGATGAGACCATGGGGGTCCCCACAGGGCTCGTCGATCTGGACCGTCTGCTCGGTGGCTTGCAGCCGTCGGACCTGATCATCATCGCTTCGCGGCCGGGCGTGGGCAAGAGCAGCCTGGCCCTCACCATGGCCGCAAACGCGGCACTCAAGGCCGACTCGGTGGTGGCAATCTTTACGATGGAGATGCCCGCCGAGCAACTGGTGCAGCGCATGATCTCATCCCGCACAGGGATCGATGCGCAGAATCTGCGACTGGGCCACATCGCCGACATGCAGTGGGACCAGATCACCCAGGCCAGTAGCGTCCTGTCAGAGGCAGCCATATTCATCGACGACACGCCATCGCCTACGCCCATGGAGATACGCACCAAGGCGCGGCGGCTGGCGGCCGAGTTCGACCTGGACCTGATCATCATCGACTATCTACAGCTGATGCAGGCCGGGTCGCGACAGAGCGAGAATCGCGTGCAGGAGATATCCTACATCTCGAGAGCGCTCAAGGGGCTGGCAAGAGAGTTGAATGTCCCGGTTGTGGCCCTATCGCAGCTCTCACGCGCCGTCGAGAGCCGCCAGGACAGGCGGCCGATCCTTTCGGACCTGCGAGAAAGTGGCTCTATTGAGCAGGATGCGGACATTGTTATGTTCATCTACCGAGAGGCGATGTACAACGAAGAGTCGGAGCGAGCCAACATCGCTGACCTCATCGTCGCCAAGCACCGAAATGGACCGCTGGCTACCGTGTCACTGCACTTTGATTCCAGCACAACGCAGTTCTCCAACCTCGAGCTGCACAGCATGGATGCGGACTTTTTCGGTGACGAGGACTTGATGCCGATATGATCCCGTTCGTCGGGTTCCCGGGCGGCAAGACGCGTCTCACGCCGGTTCCCGATCTCTTTTTCACCAAACTCCTGGTGGAGATACGTGACCCGGACGAACTCAAACTGCTCTGCCTCATGTTCTACTACCTGAACCGTCAAGAGGGCTACCCACGCTACATGACGCTTGAGGAGTTGCAGAGCGAGGGCATCGTGCTCTCAGCCCTCAAACACGACGAGGACGACGAGAAAGAGGTGCTGGTGCGCCGGCTGCAGGACGCCGTGGAGCGCTGCATCGCCCGGCGCACGCTCCTGAGTGTGCGGATCGCAGAGGCCGAGGGCGAAACGGTGTACTTGCTGGCCAATACCGCTCAGGGTCGCGAGGCCTTGCGCCAGGTCAAGGCTGGAGAGCTCGTCCTGGAGCGACGGGGCGTCGTAAGTGAGCCGCACATCGCTCAAGAACGGCCTAACATCTATGACCTGTACGAGCAGAACATCGGCTTGCTGCAGCCCCTGTTGGCGGAACAGTTGCTGGAAGCCGAGCGGGACTATCCCCAGGAGTGGATAGAGGACGCTTTTCGCATCGCTGTTGAGAATAACGCGCGCAACTGGCGTTACATCGATGCCATCCTTCGGCGCTGGGCTGCTGAGGGCCGCGATTCGGATGGCGATGCACCCGGCGCCAGACGGAGAACCATTCGCCGTTCGCCGCGGACACGCTAGCCTGTGCAAGCTGTGAGCGAGGCAAATGACTGAACGAGACCCAGAAAAAACGCCGGGTTCTGTCTGTCCGTACTGCGGCGGAGTCGGCTATGTGCGACTGCAAGTGCCGGTGGGACACCCCAGCTTTGGCAAGGCTGTGCCCTGCGTGTGCAAGCGACGGGAGATGCGCGAGCATCGCCTGGTCAAGCTGCTGGAGGACAGCAACCTGCTCCACCTGCGTAACATGCGCTTTGACACATTCGAGATCAAGGAGGATGTCTCGAATGACGTTCTAGTCAGCCTGCAGGACGCGCTGGCGCTGGCACGCGCTTTCGCAGAGAACCCCAGGGGTTGGCTCCTCTTTACCGGCGACTATGGAAGCGGAAAGACCCACCTGGCCGCATCGATCGCCAACCATCGCGTGGAAAACGGCCAGAGCGCGCTCTTTGTCGTGGTGCCGGATCTGCTCGACTATCTCCGGAGCGCCTATGCCCCCAACAGCCCATCGACCTATGATGAGCGGTTCGAGCAGGTACGCAGCATAGAGGTGCTCATCCTCGATGATCTGGGGACTCAGAACACCACGCCCTGGGCGGCAGAAAAGCTTTATCAGATACTCAACTATCGCTATAACGCCGAGCTGCCAACGGTGATCACGACCAATCAGAACCTGGCTGATATGGACCCGCGTCTCGCCTCGCGGCTCAAGGATCAGTCTCTGGTGCATATGATTCCGATCTATGCCACAGACTCGCGCACCAAGGGCAACCAGGCCTTTGGAAGCCTCAGCCCTTACGGTCGCTTTACCTTTGACAGCTTTTCCACACGAGAGGGCGAGCTCGAGCGCGCGGACAGTGATGCGCTGGCCCGCACGGTGCGGCTCCTGCGCGCCTGGTCCGACAATCCGGTGAACTGGCTGATGCTGCGCGGGGCCTATGGTGTCGGCAAGACCCACCTCGCTGCAGCCGTAGCCAACCGCATCGCCAGCAGCGGCTTGAGCGTTCTCTTTGTGGTCGTCTCCGATCTGCTGGACCATCTGCGCGCCACTTACCAGCCCAACAGCCCGGTATCGTACGATCAACGATTCAATGAGGTGCGCCGCGCCCGGCTGCTGGTGCTCGATGATCTGGGCGCCCAGAACGCGACACCCTGGGCCGAGGAGAAGCTGTTCCAGATCCTAAACTACCGGTATGTGAGCCGTCTGGCCACCATCCTCACAGTTTCCGATGCGAGCTGGGAAAACATGGACGATCGCCTGAGAAGCCGGCTCATGGATGCGGACGTGTGCACAACCATCGATATAGACATTCCCACGTACCGGGGCACCGCTCAGCCCAAACAAGCACCTCGGCGCTCTACACGCAAGCGGCTGTAGAAAACACGGCCATGAGATCAGATTACAGCGGCCCCAGTCTGGCACTTGACCAGGCAGCAGGGAAGTGGCGCAGGTGAATGGTTTTATCAAGCCCCGCCTGGGTCGCGTCATTCTAGTCGCCACGGCCCTGCTCCTCGTTGCCTCATTCTTCCTGTGGTCTGTACCCCGGCGCATCTCCAGCGCCTTGAGCTCCATCACGGGAGAAGAAGATCTCTGGCAGCAGGTCAAGGGCACGGGCGCCTGGCTGCTCCTGCAGCTCGAGCCCGATGTAGAAACGGCTCCGTTGACCCCGATGCAGCATTCCGGCCTCTCGCCTTATGGGATCAATACCTTCCTCGAGCAGGAAGTCGAGGATGCCAAGGTCGAACGCTCTCTTTCCATGATCTCGAGAGCTGGCTTTGACTGGATACGGCAAGAGTTCCCCTGGGAAGACATAGAGATCACAGCCAAAGGCGATTTCCGGGACCACCGGTGGGACAAGAGCGCCTGGGACAAGTATGACCGGATTGTGGAGCTGGCAGACAAGTATGATCTCGAGATCATCGCGCGGCTCGATAACCCGCCCGCCTGGTCTCGGGCCGTCGGCAATGCCGATGGGTGGACGCTGGCGCCGCCTGACAACCTCGAGGACTATGGTGACTTTGTCTATGCCGTGGTCGATCGTTACCGCGGGCGGATCCGTTATTACCAGATATGGAACGAGCCCAACATCTATCCGGAATGGGGCGATCAACCGGTCGATCCCGAAACCTACGTAGAGCTGCTCAAGATCGCTTACCGGCGAGCCAAGGAAGCCGACCCGGAGTGCGTCGTCATAGCCGCAGGCCTGGCCCAAACCACGGAGTTGGGCCCCCGCAACCTCAGTGACCTGGTGTTTCTCGAACGAATGTATGCCGCAGGAGCACAGGGCCATTTCGATATCATGGGCGCGATGGTCTACGGTCTCTGGACAGGACCCCTCGACCAGCGCACCAGTCGCGACAGGACCAACTTTGCTCGCGTCCAGTTGCTGCGCGAGATCATGGTGGCCCACGGAGATGCCGGCATTCCGATCTGGGCCACGGAGGTCGGCTGGAATGCTCTGCCCGCGGACTTTGCGGGCACCGCCGTCTATGGCCGGGTGACAGAGGAGAAACAGGCGGAATACGCGGTGCAAGCCTACGAGCGGGCAGCCCGTGAGTGGCCCTGGCTCGGTGTCATGAACTACTGGTTCTTCCGCCGGCCATCGGAAGGGGAGCGTGACCAGTCCTGGTACTATTTCCGGATGGTGGAGCCCGACTTTACTCCCCTGCCGGTATACGAAGCGATGCAGGAACTCACCTCGCAAAGCCCTCAGGTATCCCTCGGCTACCACCAGGAGGATCACCGGGCTCTAGAGTACGCAGGACCGTGGACGACTGGGGCCTCTGCACAGGCCACATTGGGCCAATACCGCGAGGGCGATGCGGGCGCAGAACTGCGATTCGCCTTTGAAGGCACGGCGCTGGACCTGGTGGTGCTGCCGGGCCAGACAAGCGATGATTTCGCAGTCTATCTGGATGGCCAGCGCGTGCGGCGACTCAGCACTGGCACAGCCCCCTCCAACGGCGCACCGACGCTCCGCATCGCCGCGCGCCTCAAGGACACAACACATACCGTGCACCTGATCGTGAGAGATCAGCTCTCGCTGGATGGATTGGTCGTCTATCGGGAGCCACTCTGGCCAGCACAGGCGATACCGGCCGCTGCGGCGCTCATTCTGGCGGCCGGCGCGGCGACCATTCTGCGCAAACGAGACCAGCCATGAGATCCACGCGCCGGCTTGAGCTGATCGCCCTTCTGGCGATTCTCGCCCTCGCCCTTGGTTTGAGACTCTACCGTCTGGACGCCCAGAGCCTCTGGAACGATGAGGGCACGACGGTGGCGCTCGTACAGCGCGACTTGGCCACGATCCTTCAGAACGCTTCGGATGATATTCACCCGCCGCTGTACTATATCGCTCTGCACTATTGGGTCGGGGTGTTCGGCACGACGGAGGCAGCCTCCCGAGGCCTCTCTGTGCTGGCCGGTGTGCTCGTGGTGGCCGGAACGTATCTTCTGGCGCGGCGGTACCTGACGCGCTCTGGCGCCCTTTTGGCCGCGATCCTCTCCGCAGTGAGCCCTTTTCAGGTGTACTATGCCCAGGAAACGCGCATGTACATCCTGGCTACGCTATTGGCGATAGCCCTGGTGGTGGCCTGTCACGGGCTGTTCACATCCTGGGAGAGACGCGTCAGGCTCGTGTCATGGGAAGCGCTGGCGGTGCTCGCCAGTAGCGTCGCCCTTCTCTACACACACTATTTCAGCGCCACGATCCTCGTGGCCGTGAACGCGACCTTTGTGGTCTGGCTCTATTCCAGGCGCCGGCAGACCGGTTCCTTTCCCCGGGCGGCGCTCTGGCGCTGGGCCGTGCTCATGCTTTTCGCCGCGGCTGCCTTTGTCCCCTGGTTGCTTGCGGCCTGGTCCACACTGATCTACTGGCCCGCCGTAAGCGCCCCCACCACCCTGCTCGGCATCGTGCGCCAACTGCTCGTCGCACTCCCGCTGGGAGTCACTGCGCCAGAGGGTTTCTTTTCGCTGAGCATTGGCGCTCTTGCAGCGCTCCTTGCCATGACCGGCCTGGTCGCCCTGGCACGACGCGAGCGCCTCACTGGCCCTCGGGTCGGCGCGCCCTGGCGTCCATGGCTTCTGGCGAGCTATCTGGCGTTGCCGCCCCTCCTCATGTATCTCGGCTCGCTCAGCCGGCCGATGCTCAACGTCAAGTTCCTGCTGCCCGTCACGCCTGCGCTCCACATCGCGGTCGCCGCCGGGATCACGGCCCTCATACCTGCCGGGATCCGGGCTGCCTCGCCGCACAAGAGGGTGTTTGGCTATATCGCCGCGCTGCTGCTCAGCCTGGCACTTTTCACAGGGTCGGGCTGGTCCCTGCACCATTTGTACTATGACCCCCGCTATGCGCGTGACGACTATCGCGGGATCGTCGCCTACATCCACGAACACGCAGGACCTAACGCAGCCATACTGATCAATGCGCCCTCACAGATCGAGACCGTAGACTATTACCATGACGAGCCGCCACCCTTGTACCCGCTGGCCCGAACGCGGCCGATGGACGTTGCGCTGACGCTGGCTGAGCTGGAGGCGATCGTCGACAGACACAATGAGCTGTACGGCATCTTTTGGGCCACAGGAGACAGCGATCCTGACGGGGTGATTGAGAATTGGCTGGCGGAGCACACCTTCAAGACCATGGACCGCTGGTACGGTAACCTGAGACTGGTGGTCTACGCCGTGCCTCCTGCGGTAGGGACACAGGCAATGGCGCCCGTCGATGCCGTCTTTGGCGACATGATTCGGCTGCGCGGCTACCATCTCTTTCCAGAACAGCCCACCAGCGACAGCACCTTGCAGGTGACTCTGGAGTGGGAAACGTCAGCTCCGGTCAAGACGAGCTACAAGGTTTTTGCGCAGTTGCTCGACGACCGGCAACGAATCGTTGGCCAGAACGACTCGGAACCCGCCGGTGGAAGATACCCGACAAATACGTGGGAGCCGGACGAGGCTGTTATCGACAGGCGAGGCATCCTTATAGCAGAGGGAACGCCGGCCGGAGGTTACACGCTGCTGATCGGGCTCTATGATCCGATCACCGGATTGCGTCTGCCCTTGGAACTCGATGGAAACCCAGCCGGCGACGCCTTGCACTTGGCCACGGTAACCGTCGCACCTTAGGACACGTCTCGCATCACGCTGCCTCCCGGCGAATCGCAGCGCCGCGCTACCAGATCCACGCAAAGCAAAAGGCGCGGAAGCTTCCCCCCGCGCCTTAGTGACCTGCAGAGCCTGCTCTAGTCGCGTACGAACTGCTCGACCGGATCGCCGGCAGCGTTCACCACACTGACGATCATCGGCATCTGGCCGACGGCGTGTGTCGAGCACGAGAGGCATGGGTCATAGGCGCGGATCGCTGCCTCAACCCGGTTCAGCATCCCCTCTGTGACGCCGTTGCCATCCACAAACTCTTTGGCCACCGTGTCCACGGCGTTGCTCATGGCCCAGTTATTGTTTCCTGTGGCCACGATGAGGTTGACGCGCGTCAGCACGCCGTTCTCATCGGTATGATAGTCGTGCCACAGTGTCCCGCGCGGCGCTTCGATCACGCCCACGCCATGGCCGGTGATCTCAACCCTGGTATTGAGGATGTCCTCGGAGAGAATGTCCGGGTCCTCGCACAGCACTTTGATCTGCTCGAGTCCGTAGAGGGCCTCAATCAGGCGAGCATAGTGATAGTACAGCGTGGCCTGAACGGGCCCGTCCGCCAGTGCCTTGAAGGACTTTAGTTCTTCATTCGCCAGCGGCGTGGTGATCCGATCCGCGATATTGAGACGTGCCAGAGGGGCCACACGGTAGACACCTTCGGGATAGCCCATCGGCTTGTAGTACGGGAACTTGAGATAGGTCCAGTCCTCGGAACGCTCCTGGAGATAGTCCAGGTACTGCTTGGGGTCAAACTCGACCACCTGATTCCCGTTGGCATCGATCAAGCGAACAGGCCCATCATAGAGTTCCAGCGCGCCGTCGTTGGTCATGCCCAGGTACATGCTGGGGAAGTTGGCAAAGCGGCTCACCACATCCTGGTTTGCACTCAGCCAGTCCTTGGCCACGCCGAGTCCCAGCTGTGCGATCCCGATCATCTCGTCGTTCTCAGCCAGGATCGCGTCGCGCGATGCCTCGGCCAGAGGCGCACTGACGCCTCCGGGCACCGCCCAGTTCATATGGATCTTGCGTCCGCTGAGATGCCTGATGACCTCCTGGCCATATTTGCGCAGGCGGATCGCCTTGAGCGCCAGATCGGGATTGACCTCCACCAGTCCTGCGACATTACGAATCGCCGGATCCGCATCAAAGCCAAACAGCAGATCAGGGGAGGCGAGATGGAAAAAGTGCAGCGCATGCGACTGCACGATCTGCCCCATGTGCAGCAGTTGCCGCAGCAACGTCGCTGGCCGCGGAGGCTCGACACCTGCAACGCCATCACAGGCCTTGGCTGAGGCGAGATGATGGCTTACCGGGCAGATGCCGCAGATGCGCGGCGTGATCGAGGGCATCTCGAAAAAGAGCCGCCCCTCGCAGAACTTCTCAAAGCCTCGGAACTGATCGATATGCAGATAGGTCTGCGCGACCTGGCTGTTATCGTCCAGATGGATCGTCACCCGCGCATGTCCTTCGATACGCGTCACGGGATCAATCGTGATCTTTTGCCCCATGTTGTTCGTCTCCTATCGTCTATTACCAGTGTCCATCATTCATTCAGCCGTAGCGCAGCAGGTCTTCTGTCCACTTGGGCTCGCGGCCAGCCACCAACTCGGTGAGCACGTACGCGATTACTTCGGCCGAAGGAGGACAACCCGGCATGTAGTAATCCACCTTGACGATCTCACGCAACGGCCTGACTTTGGGATAGAGCCTGGCAATCTCGGGGGACCGAGGAACTTCCTGCCCTGGCGCGGTGCTATCGGTTTGCACATAGGCATACTTGAGCACCTCTTCTACGTCAAAAAAGTTGCGCATGGCGCAAATACCGCCGAAAACCGAGCAGTCGCCCATCGAGATCAGGATCTTGACACGCTCGCGCATCCGCCGCGCAACTTCTTCCTGATGATCGTTGGAGACCGCTCCTGTGAGGATGCCGATATCGGCGCCCTCCACGGGCGGACGCTTGAGATCCGTGATCGGTGACGAGAGCAACTGGACCTTGTCCAGCAGGGCAACCAGCACCTCGTCGATGTCTAAAAGAGACATATGACAGCCGGAACAGACGTCGAGCCAGTCCGTGCACAATGTGAGCTTGGCCATGTATACCTCCACAGGAGCCGGTCTGAGCGCTGTGTGCTCAAGAGCCGGCGCGATGCTCATAATCTATCGGACCGCTTCCGCCAGTTGTCCCAGGGTCGCCACAAGTGACGGTACGCGCGTCTCTACAGCTGCAACGACCTCGCGCACCTGACCATCCGCGCTCACCGTTGTGCCGCTCTTTTCGAATCCCGTCGGGACCGGCAGGATCACGTCTGCGACGCTGTCCCACGGCTCACGGTAGCTGGAGAGCACCACGACAAAGTCTCGATTCTTCAGCGCCTCAAGCAGCGCAGGATCGATCTGTGCGGTCTCACCAGCCGCTACCACACAAACGCTGGCCTCCTGCCCCTTAAAGGCCGCATCAAAGCCCGCTCTCGCAAGGCCAAGTCCGTTGCCGCCGGGCGCATAGGGCAGCAAGCGCGCCCTGGGTGCCTTACCGATCAGTTCTTTCGCAACATCCAAGCCCTCGGGGCCCGAGATAACGATCGGGTTCTGCGCGTGCTTGAGCAGGTCAACCACACGCTCCAGGTCGCCAGCGCCGACGCGGGTCGATGCCCAGCCGTTCAGGCCATTCTCGCCCTCACCCACGATTACGAGCCTGGCGCCGCGCTGGCGTACGCCACGCTTGACGGCCATCCCGGCTACCTGGTAATCCACCGAGAGATCGGTGTTCGTCACGACAAAGAGATCGGCTTCGTCCAGATCAGCCAGCGCAACGCCGGCATCCGCCTGTGGGACGTCGTACATATAGTACCTGGCGCCACCGAGGGCCTCTCCCAGCGCCTGCCCTTCTTCGACAGTCATGAACCCTGAGGCGATGGTGGCCACGTTGCCATCCGCTGCGGAGATCTGCTCTGCCACCAGACCCAGTGCGCTCTCCATTTCGGCAACAACCCACTCGCCATCCCGCTTTACCAGAGGCTGGCGAACCCGCGCGCGACGCTCGTGCATCGGATCGAATCTACCCCGCACGCACAGCAGGCCCTTGTTGGGCTCGGCGTCCCAATCGCCCTCGACGCGGATGACCCGTCCATCGCGCACGATCAACTCCGTCCCACAACCCAGAGGGCAGGCCATACAGGTGCTCTTGACGCGCTCGATCTGATCAGTCGCTCCCATATAGGCCGAGGCCCGGTCCATGAGCGCACCCGTCGGACAGACCTGTAGACAGGTGCCACAGGAGATGCAGCTGGACTCTCCGAAAGGAACGTCCAGATCGGCGATAATCACTGTATCTGCGCCACGGTTCTTGAGCCCCAGCGTACCGTTGCCCACCAACTCATCGCATGCGCGGACACACCGGCGGCACAGAATGCACCGGTTATCATCCATCACAAAGAATTCCCGTGACGCATCCACCGCGTACTTGGGCATGGGGCGCTCGAACTCCCAGTGATCCAGTTCGTAATCATAGGCCAGATCCTGGAGCTCGCAGCTGCCGCTCATCTGGCAGAACATGCAGAAATGGTTCCGCTCGGAAAAGAGCAACTGCAACACAAACTGGCGTGCCCCGACGACCTTTTCGGAGCGCGTCTGCACAACCATCCCCTCAAAAACGGGAAAAGTGCATGCCGGCTGGAGCGTGCGCTGTTTCTCAATCTCCACCAGACACATGCGGCAAGCCCCGATGGGCTCTATGGCGGGGTGGTGGCAAAGCGTGGGAATGTCGATCCCCGCAATCTTGGCCGCCTCCAGCACCGTACTGGTTGACGGGGCCGATATCTCAGTGCCATCAATGGTTACGTGTACATCGGGCATGTTCCCTGTCCTCCTATACTGACGTCCCGATCAGAGTAACAGAATCTCCGTGCATTAACACTCGTTTGCGGATACAAACCCCTGCGCCCTGATCAGTTCTTCCAGGCGGTTCACAGCCTGCTCTGCCAGTTCGCCTGTCTCGGGCGAAAGCGCCTCACCGAAATCGAAATCGTGTCCCAACACGGAAAGCATGTATGCATTCGGCATGCTGCCGTACAGACTCTGAGCCAGTGCTACGACAACCCCGGGCCTAAGGTGGTGGCCGATCATGCCGGCCTCCACGGCCGGAGCAATCGGCTGCCAGCTCATATCTTCCCAACCGGATCCCTCTACATGGGCATCGATAAACACCACGGTGTCATACTGAGACACCAGCTCCGCCAGCTCTGGAGCAAGCTGATGCAGAAAGAGTACTTTGATGCCGGGGCCAGGCTCCAAACTGTCTTCAGCCCCGATGCTGTCGGAATCCATGCCGAGCCTGCTAAGCAGACACCGCAGGATATGTGCGGCAACGCCATCATCACGCCGGCTGGTGTTGCCATAGCCTACCAGCAAGATCGACGGTGCTGCCGTCCCAGGGCTTATCACAATGTCACGCTCCGGCACGGACTCAGAGTGACGTGCTGCTGGCACTGCCTCTGCCAGCAACAAAACAGATCTGTACGACGTGACGCTGCCGTATCGGTCACTTGCCGAACGACCCTACTGGAATGAGCTCGGTCGGAACCTCAATCGTCTCGCCAGACAGCTTGACGATCGAATCGAACGGGCAGACCTCCAGGCAGGTGCCGCACTTGATGCAGCCATCCTGATTGATGATATGTATCATCCGGCGGTCGCCTTCGATCACCTGCACGGGGCAGGCCCGCTTGCAGATCAGGCAGCCCTTGCACAAGTTCGGCTCGATATAGAAGGACGTGAGCTCCACACACTCTTTGGCCGGGCATCGCTGCTCCAGCACGTGCGCCTCGAACTCGTCCCGGAAATAGCGCAACGCCGCCAGGATGGGGCCAGGCGTAAGCTGACCGAGCGCGCAGAGCGAGTTCTGATCCATGCCCCGGGCGATATCTTCAATCATGGTGATATCGTCCAGCGTGCCGTTACCCTCGGTGATGCGCGTCAGCAACTCGAGCATCCGGCGTCCGCCCACCCGGCAGGGGACACACTTGCCACATGACTCGGCGGTGGCGAAGGTTAAGAAGTACTTGCAGAACTCGACCATGCAGGTATCTTCGTCAACAACGATCATGCCACCAGAGCCCATCACGGCGCCGGCCTGGCGCAGCGAGTCGAAATCTACGTGCAGGTCGAGGCCCGATTCGGGCAAGCAGCCCCCCAGGGGCCCACCGGTCTGAACGGCCTTGAACTTTTTGCCGTCCGGCACGCCCCCGCCGATGTCATAGATGATCTCTCGCAGGGTGATGCCCATCGGGACCTCAATCAGCCCCGTGTTGTTCACCTTGCCCGTCAGAGCAAAGATTGCGGTGCCGGGGCTTCGCTGCGTTCCGATGGAGGAGAACCACTCGGCGCCGTTGCGGATAATCTGCGCAACGTTCGCATAGCTCTTGACGTTGTTGACGTTGGTGGGCTTGTTCCAGAGCCCCTGGTTCGCAGGGAACGGCGGGCGGGGACGCGGCTCACCGCGACGCCCCTCGATCGAGGCGATCAGGGCTGTCTCCTCACCACACACAAAGGCGCCGGCGCCTTCCTTGACTTTGAGCTCAAAGTCAAAGCCAGAGCCAAAGATATCCTTACCCATCAAGCCGTATTCAGTGGCCTTTTCGATCGCCATATGCAGGCGCTTGATCGCCAAAGGATACTCGGCGCGGCAGTAGATATAGCCTACGTGGGCACCCACGGCGTAGCCGCAGACCATCATGCCCTCAATCACCGAGTGCGGATCGCCCTCCAGAATGGAGCGGTCCATAAACGCGCCAGGGTCGCCCTCGTCAGCGTTGCAGACGACATACTTGACATCGCCGGCAGCGCGCGCGGTGAACTCCCACTTGAGGCCGGTCAGAAAACCGGCGCCACCACGGCCGCGCAATCCGGAGGACTTTACCTCATCGATCACCTGCTGCGGCGTCATCTCAGAGAGCACCTTACCCAGGGCCTCGTACCCACCACGGGCGATGTATTCATCGATGCTCTCGGGATCAATCACACCGCAGTTGCGCAGCGTGATGCGCTGCTGCTTGCTGTAGAAGGGGATATCCTCATAGAGAGGGACAGCCTGCTGCGTCTCGGGAGCCTCGTAGACGAGCCTGCTGACGACACGCCCCTTGACGAGCGTCTCCTCAACCAACTCTTCTACATCCGAGGGCTGAACCTGGCAGTAGAAGACCCCTTCCGGGTACACAATAACCACCGGGCCCATGGCGCAAAAGCCACGGCAACCGGTCTCTACCACGCGCACTTCGTCCTGCAGTCCACGACGCGCTATCTCTGCCTGCAGCGCCGCCATCGTGGCCCTTGAACCCGATGACTCGCAACTGGTGCCTGCGCATACCAGGACGTTTGCCCGGTATATCGGTTCCGACATCTCTCGTCCTCCTGGCCTGATTGGGTTGGATAATAGCACACTCTGGGAGCAGGACGCCAGCCTGTCCCCGCGAACGTCAGGAGCTCTGCAGGCGGCCGACAACCCACTCTTCGACGACCTGCCCCTTGACGAGATGCTCCTCGATCAACCTGGATACCATGTCGGGTGTGACATTTCCATAGGTCACCCGCGGCTTGCCCGCCTGCTCAATATCCACCAGGGGCTCCCTGGCACACATGCCGATACATCCGACAGTGGTCACATTGGCGTCGATATCGCGCTTGCGCAGTTCCTCGAGGACGGCATGCATCGTTTCGCGCGCGCCCGCGGCAATGCCGCAGGTGCCCATACCGACGATGACGGTTGTGCCCGTGTCCTTGCGGGTGGCGATATCCCGCTCCACCTGCTGCCTGAGCTTGCGTAGCTCTTCAAGCGATTTGATCTGTGGCATTGAACGTCTCCTTGTGACTCTTGTACCGTGCGACAGCGGCTCACGCTGCTACAGTGATGTAGAGTTCCTCATAGCCCTGCCGCAGAAAAGTTTCCAGCCATTCGCGCACAGCCGGATACCCAAGAGGGATATCTCCCAGAATCTGCCTTACCTCAGCGGTATCCAACCCGAACTCGTGCTCGTCGATCCGGTGAACAAACGCCAGATCCCAAGCATCCCGATCGTTTAGCAGCGCCCCCATCAGCGTGCTGACCATATCTCCCAGTGGCGCGCGATCGATATGATCCCTCTGAAAACTCACCATCACAGTGGTGCCTTTTCCGACACGAGAGTTCAACTCGAACCCACCGGCGCAGCGCTCTGCCGCCGCTTTGATGAGCGGGAGCCCCAGCCCCACGTGTCGTGTCATCCGCGTCGTATAGTATGGATCCACCGCCCTGGCCTGTGTCTCTGTATCCATTCCGCAGCCATCATCTGCGACGGTAATCGTCAAGGTGTTAGCGCGGGTGTCCTCTTCCACGGTCACCCGAATATGTTGGGCACCGGCAGCGAGCGCGTTTTCCATCAGATCCAGAATATGCAGAGAAAGCTCGCGCACTAGTCCAGATCGCGTATGAGCTTTAGAAGTTTGTCGGGCACCAGTCGTCCGACGACCTGGCCGTCGATAACCGCCATGGGTGCCAGTGCGCACGAACCGAGGCAGTAAACAACCTCCAGAGTCACGCGATAGTCAGAGCTCGTCTCGCCTGCCTTGATGCCGAGCTCTTCTTCCAGCGTGGTGACAAGCCGCGGCGCTCCCTTGACATGGCATGCCGTACCATCGCAGATATTGATGATATGCCGCCCGCGCCGCTCCAGATAGAACTGGGAGTAAAAGGTCGCCACACCATACAGCTGTGCGAGTGAAAAGCCCGTGCGCTCGGAAATAACCCCGAGAGCCTCCTGGGGAACAAATCCATACGCTTCCTGAGTCCTCTGGAGAATGGGGATTATAGCCCCTTCCTGCCCGGTGAACTCCGTCAGGATCCTGTCCAGCGGCTCTGTGTCAAACGCTTCGCGGCTCTCGGTTTTCGTCTCTTCAAGCACCACGTCTCATCCTCCCGATTGAGCTTGACGTCTCATTATTCTGCGAACAGCGATCAGTCAATCAGCCAAAGCCCGCGCCCCTGTTCACCCTGCAGCGCAAGCTCCAGTTCGTGTAAGGTCCGGGTCGCCATCTTTGCCCGCGTCCTCACCGCCAGATCCGCAAGCTGATGCGCATCGCTGGACCCGATCAGTGGCCAGCGCGCGAGATACGGATACGCCTCGCGAAATCCTTCGACCGTCTGCCTGCGGCTGATCTCCAAACCCGCCAGGTCGAGGCCCTCTGGTACAAAGCCAAGACTCGCCAACAGACTGTATGACGGACGGTCTACGTGTGCGGCAATCGGCAGCCCGCCCAGAGCGCGCACTTGGGCCACCACATTGTCGACCGACATGGCAACCGATGTCAACAACAAGCGCTCGTTTTCCCGCACATAATCGCCAGCCGCATCCACCACATACTGTGCACCAAAGACCTCAGGGTGGTGGCGGTCCGACGGAAGACTGTTATACACCGTCGCCTCCCAGGCGCAAATCTGCTCAGAGGTATCAAAGAGGCATAGAATATGTACCTCTTCGCTCGTCTGCACCTCCATGCCGGGCAGAACCTTCAGCGCGGTCCCTCGGGCTGCCTCCTGAACTGCCGCTACGTTCTCCGCCGTATTGTGATCCGTAATCGCGATGAGATCCAGGCCAAGCTCCAGGGCCCGGCGCACAATCAGGGGCGGTATCATCTCGATCTCGGCACAGGCAGACACCACCGTGTGAATGTGCAGATCGAGGGCCAGGTCCGTCAGAACAACAGCCCTCCCGTCACGCGCGGATCTATCCATCAACCCCGATCTTGGCGCTGGCGCCGCTCACGCCCCGTATTGCCAACTCCCCAACAACCGTGAACGTCGTCTTGGCGGTGAGGAGAATCGGAATTCCGCGCTCGTTGGCGCGATCCAGTGTGGCCTGATCCGGACGGGTCCCCTCGGTGATCACGACACACGCCAAACCGAGCAGATCCCCCACCGCGACCACATTGGGGTGCGCCTGCAACGTCACCCACACCTGTCCGGCGCCCGCCCCGGCCATCACACAGCTCAACATGTCCGAGGCATAGCCCCCCGTGATTTCACGATCCAGGCCTTCGGTGGCGCTGACGATCTCAAGATCCAGTTCCGCAACGATATCTGCGACGTTCACTGGCTACCCCCGGTTGATAGATCGAATACCATCTCAAGCCGAGTTCCCTCACCCACGACAGACTGGAACGACATGCGGTCCGTACAAGAACGGATATTCGAAAGCCCCATGCCAGCGCCAAAGCCCAGTTCGCGGATCCAGTCTGGCGCTGTGGAATATCCGGCCTGCAACGCCTGTTCGACATCCGGGATTCCCGGGCCGTCATCGATGGCGACTACCTTGATGACATCGGGCTGGGCCTCGACGATGATCTCACCGCCGTGAGTGTGAATCATCAGGTTGGTCTCAGCCTCATAGGTCGCCACGGAAATGCGCCGGGTGACCTGCGGATGCGCCCCCAGACGCTCCAACGCTCGCTTGACCTTGCTGGATGCCTCGCCTCCGTGGGTGAAATCCTGCGCAGCAACGCGGTAGCGCAGGATCAGCGTGGTCTGCTCCGATTCGATATCTTCGAAAATGTGACTCGCCCGGTAACGCCTTATCTCCTCCGAATGCCACAGCGCATCAAGATGCTTGAGCAGCCCGCGGACGATATCGCCCTGGGTCAGAATCCCAACCAGCTGACCATCGGCGTTCAGTACCGGAAAGCGGCCGTACTTGTATCGGGCAAAGAGTGAGACGGCTCCCGCCAACGAGTCATCAGCTCGCACGGCCTGCACATGGCGCGTCATCTTTTCTCGGATCGGATGGTCAGCCTCACCCTGCTCCAGAGCCTTGATCAGGCTCTCGACACTGATCATGCCGACCATCTGGCCATCCTCGACGATCGGTACGCCAGAAATATGGTTCAGGCGCAGTATCTCTTTGAGCTCCTTCATGGTCTGATCAGGGTTGCAGGTAATCACATCTCTGGTCATCACCTGCTCTACCCTGAGCTCGTAGACAAGCTCCTGCACCTTGGTCAATTCAGCGTGAGAACCGCTGCGGGCACTCATGCCAACGGCAGTCCCCCGGAGTTCGGTCATCATGTTGAGAGATTCTGCGGCCCCTTCCCGCGCCAGTCATCTGACTCGGAACGGGCGAGGGTGAAAAGCCCACAGCTTCGCTGACCCTGGGAATAGAGCAGGCCGCAGGTCTCGTACATGGTATAGCGCGAGCCCAGCAGCGGAATGCCCATGGACTCGGCCAGTTTGAGCGTCTCTGGCGGGGGTAACTTGCCCCTGACAAACACAATCGCCTTGATACCGGCCATGTCACTGGTCCGCACCACCTGCGGGTTGGTGAGGCCGGTCAGAAGCAGCGTGCCAGAGTGCGTAAAGGCCAGGACGTCGCTCATGAGGTCGGCCCCACAAGCCATGTCGACCTCGGTTGAGAGGTCGACATTGTCACTCAGGAGCTGGCCGTCTATCACGTCAAGGATCTGTTCTAAATTCAAATCCGCACATCCATGCTCAAGTACGTCTCCCCGAAGAGACTTTGTGAATTATATCACCATCTATAGAGCGGTGTCAAAACTCGCACTCCCCGATCGGAAAGTCTAGTCATAGACTGTTACGGGTGAGAAGCCACCCTATTGCGCCCACCGGACCAGGCCGGGGATATGCTCACTGTGTAGATTTGGGTGGCTGGGCAACACGCGGATCGTAAACCCGTTCAAACCGCTGGCATCGAATCGCGCCTTGACCTGATAGTGATGCGTGCCGTCCTCCTCGGTCCGAACATAGTCCATCTCCTGGATCCGGTAGTCGGTGATCTCACCGGCGGCGTCTGCAGATCCCAGGCAGACCTGCACTGCCACATCGGAGGGACTCAGAGAGCCAAGACGGACGTGCGTACTGAACGAGACCTCCTGACGGACCGTCAGCCCATCGTGTGCATCGGCGCGCACGTCAGCAAAGCTGATCTGGGGCCAGGCGGACCGCACATGTGCCAGCCAATCCGCCAGCTCCCTTGCAGCCGCGGCATGCTCCGCCTCGAGCCGATTGCGGCGCTCCATGGATGGGCGATACATCCCATCATTGTATTCCTGCAGCATCCGCTGCGTGTTGAACCTGGGTCCCACCCCCGCCATCGAGCGCTTCATCTTGGCCACCCAGCCGTGCGGAACACCATTGGTCCCGTGATCGTAAAAGAGCGGCACGATATCTTTCTCAAGAAGATCGTACAGGGCTTCTGCCTCGACCTGATCACCAAAAGCATCGTCACGATAGACCTCGCCCTGACCGATGCGCCAGCCAATCTCTGGCGAATATCCCTCGTACCACCACCCGTCGAAGGAGCTCACGTGAATGGCACCGTTCATGCAGGCCTTCATCCCGCTCGTGCCACTCGCTTCCTGACCCCAGCGCGGCGTATTCAGCCAGACATCCGCGCCCTGCACGAGATAACGTGCAACGGCGATATCATAGTCTTCGAGGAACACAATGTGCTGGCGCAGATCGGGCCGCCGCATGGTGTGGATCATCGAACGAATGAGTTCCTTTGCCGGCGTATCCTCGGGATGCGCCTTGCCGGAAAAAATGATCTGCACCGGACGCCCGGGTTGGTTAAGAATGCGCGAAAGACGCTCCGGGTCCTGGAAAAGCAGCAACGCCCGCTTGTAGGTTGCGAACCTTCGCGCAAACGCAATGGTCAGCACGTCGGGATCGAGCACGTTGGCGACGTCATCCACATCGGTCTGGCTGGCGCCTCGCCGTTGCATCTGTCTGGCCACACGATCTCTGGCCATACTAACCAGACGCTCGCGCCTGCGCTCATGCGCCTGCCAGAGTTCCCCATCCGGGATCCGGTCCACACGCTGCCAGAGATCGGTATCAGCGGGGTTCTCCAGCCATCGCGGACCCACATATCGCAATAGCAGATTGGATATCTCCTCAGACACCCAGCTGCGGTGGTGTACGCCGTTGGTAATCGCGCATATCGGAATCTCTGCTGCGGGAGTACCGGGCCAAAGGTTCTGCCACATCCGGCGCGCCACCTGACCGTGCAACTGGCTGACGCCGTTCGCCTTGGATGAGAGCGATAGCGCCAGAACGGCCATGGAAAACGGCGTATCAGCCTGTGTGTCGGGGGCACGGCCCAGCGACAGGAATCGCTCACGCTCGATGCGCAGTTCCTGCATCATGTCGCCGAGATAGCGATCGATCAAATAGGGGGGGAAAAGGTCGATGCCCGCAGGCACCGGTGTGTGTGTCGTAAAGACGCTTCCAGCCATTGCCAGCACACGCGCCTGTTCAAAGCTGAGGCTGTAGCGCTGCATGGCGAGGCGAATACGCTCCAATCCCAAAAAGGCCGAGTGCCCCTCGTTCATGTGGCAGACTGCTGGTTCGATCCCCAGCGCTGACAGCGCCCGCAATCCGCCAATACCCAGAACGATCTCCTGCCGGATGCGCATATCCAGGTCGCCGGAGTAGAGCTTGCTCGTGATCTGTCGATCCTCTGGCCGGTTTGCCTCGACATTCGTATCCAGCATGTAGAGTGGCACACGTCCCACCTGAATGCGCCAGATCTGGATAAAGACCTGACGCCCTGGAAACTGCACACTGACCATCACCGGCTGTCCAGAAAGGTCGCGCTCCAACTGCACCGGCATGTTGTGGAAATCGTTGGCGGGATAGGTCTCCTGTTGCCAACCATCTGCATTGAGGTATTGCCGGAAATAGCCTTCCTGATACAGCATGCCCACGCCGACCAGAGGCATCGCCAGGTCGCTGGCCGTCTTTAGATGATCCCCAGAGAGCACCCCCAGGCCACCCGAATAGATGGGCAGCGCCTCTGAGAGGCCGTACTCCATCGAAAAGTATCCAACGATCTGAGGCTTACCATCCTGCTCAAGGCCGGGCTTATCCCAGTGCGGAGCGATGGACATGTACTCTAGAAGATCGCGGTAGACGCGATCCATGTGAGACAGAAAACCCTCATCCTGGCTGACTTCATCCAGGCGCTCCTGAGTGATGCGCCCGATGGTGCTCACCGGGTTGTGCCGCGAAGCGGCAAACAGGTCCGCGTCCAAGCGCCGAAACAGGTCCACCGCGTCCCGGTTCCAGGACCACCAGAGGTTATTGGCAATCTCCAAAAGGGGCTTGAGGCGAGGGGGCAGGGACGGGACGACGTTGATTGTTCGAAAGGATCGCAGCATATGCACTCCATATGTATGACTGTGGGCCATTATAACGGCGCACCACGACTATACCAACTCGGCGGGCGGAGCGACCTCCCCTGACCTCCGAGAGATATACCATGGCGCGCCATATCGCAGGCAGGGGTCAGGACGTGGTGACCTCGCCCTCGAAATCATCAAACAACGCTTCCACCTCTGCGGTGGTCATCAGGCCAGCAGCCTCCAGTACCTTGGCCACAGCCAGTTTCTCCGGGGCAGCACCCTCAAAAAAGGTGTCCTCGTTGATGACTGTCCTGGGCACGCCATAGACGCTATAGCGATTGGCCAGTTGCGGGAACTCGACCGATTCTACCATGTCCGCCGTGACCAGATCACTGGCCATAGCCATCGCATGGGCCACCTGTACGGCTGCCGGGCAGTACGGGCAGGTGGGCGTAACAAATACTTGCAGGTGAACCGGCTCCGTCAACCGAGCCAGCATGTCGACGGTCTCGGCTAAGAGGCCGTGCTCTCCCTGCGACACGGCCGTAATGTCCTCAATCAGCGAGTTGAACTCATAACCGGAAGGTATGCCATAGAACCGAATGCCATAATCTTTGGCACCCATGACCACTATGGCAGGAATGCGGCTGATGCCATATTCCTGGGCAACGTCCTTGTCCGTGACAAAGTCATAGACCTGAAGTGTGATCTTGTCCGACAGCTCGGACACTTCGGTGAGCAGTTGCCTCGTCTCCCGACAGAACTGGCACTCGAGCGTCTGGGTAAAGAGCTTGAGCGTGACCGGTTCTGTGAGTGCATGCTCCAGATGATTCCGCAGAAAATCTTGGTCCTTTTTGCTTAGCATTGCCATATTACGTCCTCCTACTCCTCTATAGCTGCCCTGCGTGTATTGATCTCATAGAATAGCGTCGGATCGAACTTGGGTTGGCGGTCGTACGTGTAGAGCCCATTGACTTCTTGTTCGATGTCATAGAGCTGGGTGTAGCAAAAGGCACACATGCGCGGATGGTCCAACAGCACATCGGTCAGCGCTCGGTACCGCTCAAGAAACGCCTCTTGAGAGGTGGGGCGCCCAGACACGCCGCCGTACCCCCAGCCGATCTCGTCAGCCTGACCAGGGTTCCACCAGATACCACCATACTCGCTCACAAAATAAGGCTGTCCCTCGTAGGGGGCATCATGCTCGGGCCGGTTCCGGAACGGCTCTCCCCCGTTGGCCAGCGCAGCAAAGACACCGCCAAAGGTCTCCGGGTTCTGATCGTAATTGTGCACATCGTAGATATCCGTCTCGACATGCTGATACCCGCTCGCATCGATCACCGGCCTGGTGCGATCGGCGATCTTGGTGGCACGATAAACGCCCCGAAGCACCCCGGGGTCCTGATCCACCTGTGTCTCGTTAAAGGGACACCATCCTATCACCGAGGGGTGGCTGTAATCGCGCTGTATGGCCTCCAGCCACTGCGGCAGAAATACCTCCAGAGCGCGAGGCTCACTGACATCGAGGCCCCAGTTGGCAAACTCGTCCCAGACGAGATAGCCCATGCGATCAGCCCAATACAGAAATCGGGGTTCAAAGAGCTTCTGATGGAGGCGTGCGCCATTGAACCCAAGACCCTGTGAGATGCGAATGTCGTTCTTGAGCGCCTCGTCATCCGGGGCTGTATAGATCCCATCTGGATAATAGCCCTGGTCCAGCACCAGCCGCTGAAAAACAGGCTGTCCATTGAGTAGAATCGCTCGATCTGAGAGCGACACCGTGCGCATCCCAAAGTAGCTGCGCACCGAATCCTGCTCGCCTGCCATCGGCTCCAGCGTCAGGTCCAGGTCATAGAGCGTCGGGCTGGCAGGTGACCACAGCTGCGCCTCAGGCACGTTGAGGATGAGCGTTGCATGCTGCCCCTCGAAAGCCGACTCTCTTCTGGCCACCACATCACCGGACAGAGAGGCCGTCGCGCGGACTCTTCCCTTCTGCCGCTGTCCGCCCAGGGTTGCCTCTACAAGTAGCTGGCCCGTCTCCACAAGAGGCGCTAGACGCAGGTCCGCGATATATGTCTCCGGCACGGGCTCGAGCCAGACCGTCTGCCACAGCCCGGTCGTGCGCGTATAGTGGCACCGCCGGGAGTAATAGTCAGGGCACTGCTTCCCTGAGAGGACCCAGGGCGAGCGCGTATCATCTCGGGCGTGGATCGTGAGAACGTTCTGCCCCCGCTTCAGCGCAGCGGTGATGTCGATCTGGAACGGCGTATAGCCGCCGCGATGGGTCCCGACCAACTCACCATTGACCCACACCGTGGCATCATGATCGCAGGCGCCCACATGCAGGAGCACGCGTCCCTCTTCCCAGTCTGAGCGAACCGCAAACTCACGCCGGTACCACACGCCGGCGTGAAAGTCCACGTCCCCCACACCTGAAAGAGCGCTCTCCGGACAAAAAGGCACAACGATCTCCGACGCCAACCGGTCAGCATGTGCCAGGCCGCGGGCAATCCCGCTAAGCGCAGGATCAAATTCAAACTCCCACACACCATTCAGGTTGATCCATCGTTGGCGCACCAGTTGAGGACGAGGATACTCGGGGCGAGGAATCTGCATGTCCCCTCCAATGTCTCTGCTAATCCATCACAGCCCCAGCATTGTAGACACGGCCATTCGGCCCGTCAATACTTGACCGGGGCGTGCGCTGTTGACAGGCGCTCGGCCGGGCCATATAATCATTCAACAAAGTTTACCAGAAGATTGTTGTTCTGTGTGTGCGTGATGGTTTTTCAGAGCTGGGATTGAGTTAGTTGGCCAACACGGCCCCATCACGAGGCATCTGCTTACCGTACAGAACAGTTTGGCCTTTTTCCCCTATGACACCCTACGAAAGAGCTTGCACTCTATGCCCATCAAGGCACTGGTTTTCGACTGTGGTGGCGTCGTACTGCGAGACCGTGATGAGTCCTACTATTCTCACTGGGAGGGGCGCCTGGGGCTGGATTCCGGCGCTTTGAAGCAAGAGCTGTACCAGGGCTCATTGTGGTCCGAAGCAGAGCTCGGAAAGATCAGTGAGGACCAATTCTGGCGCTCCGCCGGAGCGCGCTATGGACTCTCGCCAGCGGATAGCGATGCGTTGGGCGCCGACGCCTGGAAGAGCTGGGGCGTCGACCCGGTTGTCCTTGGCCTGGTCAAACGTGCGCGCGGAAGGTTCCGGATCGCGATGCTGAGCAACGCGACCGATGCGCTCGAGTCCAAGTTGAGCGACATCTATGGCATCGCCGATCTATTCGATCCGATCGTGAATTCGTCTCGGCTCGGCATAGCCAAACCAGCCCCCGAGATCTATCAGGAGCTACTCCGCAAAATGGAGCTGGAAGCGGGCGAAACCGTGTTCATCGACGACCGCGCGGACAACGTCGCGGCCGCCGCGTCCCTGGGGATGCACGTCATCTGGTTTGTGCATCCGAATGAGCTGGAGCGACAATTATCACCGTATCTGGCTCTTGAAGGTGTTACGATCGAGTCCCCCTGAGTAGTCGCCCAATTGCGCAAGGAGCAACCCGTGGTGTGCACACGCTAGTCTACAGAGTCAAGCCTCACCCCGTGGCCGACGGCCGCGGGCCCATGATCTGTGCACGACAGGAGCTCTATGCTACACGTATCTGATCTTTCCAAGCGCTTTGGAGACGCCCTGCTCTTTGAGCAGATCAACTTTACGATTAACGATGGCGAGCGCGTCGCCTTGATCGGGCCAAACGGCAGCGGCAAGAGTACGCTTCTGCGGATTCTTGTTGGCGAAGAGGTCCCCGATCGCGGCAGCGTCCGTTTTCAGGTGCCCCTCGACCGTATCGGTTACCTCCCCCAGGGCCTCACCTATGACGACGAGTTGCTCGTCGGCGATATTCTCCTGGATCGAGAACGCGACCAGGCCGCGTGGATCGCCGAGCTGGAGAGGCTCGGTATCGCACTATCACAGGCCTCAGACAGCCAACGGCCCGCTCTCGAGCACGCCTACGCCACCGCCCTCGAACAGCTCTCAAACCCGGCCGTCTTGCCCGAACATCAGGTTGAAACCATTCTGGCGGGGCTGGGGTTATCAGATGTGGCGGCGGACACGCCAATCGGCACGCTGAGTGGTGGCCAAAAGACGCGGCTTGGGCTCGCACGGCTGCTGCTTCAGCAACCCGGTATGCTGCTGCTCGATGAGCCAACCAATCACCTGGATATCACAGCCCTGGAGTGGCTGGAAACCTTTCTAGCGCAGTACCGCGGCGCGATGCTCATCGTCTCGCACGACCGTGCCTTTCTCGAGAATACGGCGAACAGTGTCTTTGAGCTCGGGAACGAGCAGCACACGCTAACCGTCTATCCAGGGAACTATTCCGATTATGCGCTTGCCAAGCGTCGCGAAGAGGCCCATCTGTGGCAGCAGTACAACGAACAACAAGAGCGCATCGGCAAGCTCGAGAACGCGATCCAGCGCTGGAAGGGCCAGGCCAACCGCATCGAAGGTGAGACCATCGCCTTTTACTACAGAAAGCGGGCAAAAAAGGTCGCCCATCAGGCGGTCATTCGTCAGCGCCGCCTGGAGCGCATGCTGGAATCTGAGGATCTCGTGGACAAGCCCGCTCAGGGGTGGAACGTCAAGCTAGAGTTTGTTAACACACCACCGAGCGGCCAGGATGTCCTGATCGTTGAGGGTGTCTCCAAGGCGTTCGGCGAGCACGTGCTGTTCAGCGATGTGAACCTTATTTTGCAGCGGGGTGAGCGCATCGCGCTCGTCGGCCCGAACGGCTCGGGGAAGACGACCTTTCTGCGGATGATCGTAGGCGATCAAGAGCCCAGCGCCGGTGTCTTGCGCACCGGTTCGGGAGTCAAGATCGGCTACTTTGCGCAGGAACAGGAGACGCTGAACCCGGACGCAAACGCCCTGCAGGCTGTTCAGGTGGCCACCGGCCTTGGTGAAACCGAGGCCCGCAACTTTTTGCATTACTATTTGTTCTCCGGAGATGAGGTATTCACACCCATCCGTGACCTGAGCTATGGCGAGCGGGCCCGTCTGGCCCTGGGGATGCTCGTGCTCAGAGGATGTAACCTGTTGCTGCTGGATGAGCCTGTCAACCACCTGGATATACCGTCCCGCGAGCGTTTTGAGCAGGCCCTGAGCGATTTTGAGGGCACCGTACTGGCAGTGGTCCATGACCGGTACTTTGTGGAGCGGTTCGCCACGGGAGTCTGGGGCCTTGCGGGAGGCACTATTCGGCGCTACCCGAATCTCCACCAGGCCCTTGTCGACGCCGGGCAGTGACGTGACCGCCACAGGAACACAACACAGAAACGCGCTCTAGCGCGACCAGGAGCATAGCAATGCGACAGAAAAAGCTGGACGACATCCCATCTCCATGGGTGCTTGAACCCGTTGAACCAGAACCAGATACATGGTCGCTGATACTGCGAGGCGTGGCACTGGGTCTGACCATTGCCGTTTTGACGGTCACGCTGGCCCTCGCGACGGGTCTTGCCGTCTATGCTTACTATGCGCGGAACCTGCCTTCGCCGCAGGAACTCTACGAGCGCACGGCCGCCTTCAAGACGACCCGAATCTATGACCGCGACAACGTACTGCTCTATGAGATTATCGACCCGCTGGGTGGCCGCAGGGTTCTGGTTCCCTATCAAGATCTGCCTCAAAACGTCATTGATGCAGCTGTCGCCACCGAGGACAAGACCTTTTTCTACAACCCGGGCGTCAATCCCGTATCCATCGGCAAGGCTTTTGTCGAGAACATGCAGGCCGGCGAGATCGTGCGCGGAGCCAGCACCATTACGCAGCAGGTCGCCAAGATGCTGTTCCTGTCGCCCGAACAGACCTACTCGCGCAAGATCCAGGAGGCGATCCTCGCTACCGAGATCACGCGGCGCTATTCCAAGGAAGAGATCCTGCAGGTCTATCTGAACGAATCCTACTTTGGAAACCTTGCCTACGGCATCGGTGCGGCAGCCGACACCTACTTTGGCAAACCTGTCAGCCAGCTGGACCTGCCCGAATCCGCCCTTTTGGTGGGCTTGCTGCAGGCACCCTCCCTCTATGACCCCTATACCGATCCGCAGTCCGCGCTGGACAGGCGGACCATCGTGCTGCGTCTGATGCTTGCCGAGGGGTATGTGACGCTGCAGGAATTCGAGCAAGCCTCTACTGCCCCGCTCACGCTGCGCCCGCGGCAGTTCGAGGGATCGCGCCAGGCGCCGCACTGGGTGGAGTACGTGCGCGCCGAACTGGAAGCGCGGTTTGGCGCAGAAGCCCTGTACCGAGGGGGCTATAACGTCTACACCACCCTGGACCTCGACCTCCAACATCTGGCCGAGGAGGTCGCCCGGGCGCGCATTGAGGACCTCCGCTCTCGAAACGCCACCAATACCGCGCTGGTGGCGCTGGATCCAACCAATGGTGACATCCTCGCCATGTTGGGAAGCGTAGACTTTGACAGTGAAGAGATCGACGGCCAGGTCAACGTGGCGATCCGGCAACGACAGCCGGGATCGTCAATCAAGCCACTGACCTATCTGGCCGCCTTTGAGCGCGGCTGGACACCGTCCACCATGTTGATGGACGTCAAACAAAGTTTCCCGGACGGCGCCAACCCGCCCTACATTCCGGTCAACTATGACGGTAAAGAGTTCGGACCGGTGTCCTTGCGAGGAGCCCTCGCTGGCTCCCGTAATATCCCCGCCGTGGCGACGCTCAACGAGATCGGGCTGTCCGCCCTGCTCGAGGTGGCCCAGCGCATGGGTATCCGGTCACTCACGCGCCAGGACTATGGCCTGTCACTCACCCTGGGAGGCGGCGAAGTCACGCTGCTCGAGATGACGAGCGCCTATGCCGCCTTTGCGAACCAGGGCTATCGTGTGGAGCCACGATCCATCCTCTATGTCACCGATCAGCAGGGACGCGTGATCGTTCCCGACTCTGAGCCTGTTCTTACGCGCATCATGGACCCGCGCCACGCCTACTGGATCAGCGATATCCTCTCCGACAACGCTGCACGCACACCAGCCTTTGGCGCCGACAGTTTTCTGAACCTCTCCTTCGTTGCTGCCGCCAAGACGGGAACGACGAACGACTATCGAGATGGTTGGACGATCGGCTACACACCGGACCTGGTGGCCGGCGTCTGGGTCGGAAACAATGACAACACCGAGACGGACCGGCTGACCGGGTCGCGGGGAGCCGCCCCAATCTGGCACGACTTTATGGAGCGCGCCCTGGCAGATACGCCACGGCCAGACTTTGTACGACCGGCCGGACTGGTGGACGTTCAAGTATGTCCCGTATCTGGCCAAATGCATACGAGCCAATGTCCCGAGGCAATCACTGCATCGTTCCCGGAGGAGGCGCTGCCCGAGGAGTGCGAGGTGCATGCACACGTGGACATATGTACGGTAAGCGGACAGTTGGCCACGGAGAACTGCCCCCGCGACACGGTGGTCCAGCGCGTCTTTGAGGACTATGGCCCCGAATGGGACGCCTGGGCGCAGGCACGCGGAATCAATACGCCCCCGAGAGAGAGCTGCAGCGTGCATTCCGAGCCCATGCGCATAGAGCTCAGCGCTCCCTCCGAGGCAAAGCCCGGTATTGTGACGCTCACCGGCAGTGCCGAGATGAGCGGTTTTGCCTACTACTATATCGAGTTCGGCGCCGGCACCGAGCCCGGCCAGTGGAGCCGCATCACCGACAATGTGGCGACACCGATCCGTAATGGATTACTGGCGCGCTGGGACGCCTCGCTGATGGCCGAAGGGGACTATACGCTTCGTCTTGTGGTTGCCAACAGCGACGGACGGGCTTACGAGGCACGCGCATTCATACGCATCCTCCCGGGAGCGCCAACGCTGACACCCACCTCTACCATCACTCCAACGGCGACAGCGACGCCCACCAGCACGCACACTCCCACAGCGACGCCTACTCCTACGGCGACGGCAGATCTCACTCCAACCGCCGCACCTACCGCAACCGGGACGGTGGCACCCGTGGCGACGGAAACCGTCGAGCCCACGGCCACGGCCACACCTGGAACTCCGACGCCGCCTACAGCGGAGGTCCCGGTGTTGCCGGAGCCGACCCAGACAGTCACTCCAGACCCGGAGATCCCGACGCCGTAGATCGCTAATGTCCACGTGCCCTTGCCGGTGATAGCAGCAAAGCTCCTGGCGGACGCTGGCTGCGCGCGGGTGGATACCAAAAACGAGCCCCTGAGAGACTCCGGGGCTCGTTTTCCATGGCTCGGACGTTACGGCAGAAAGTTAAATGGGTTCAGCTGAGCCCCGCCCTTGCGCACCTCAAAGTGCAGATGGGGCCCGGTTGAGTTGCCCGTGCTGCCACACTTGCCGAGAAGATCGCCCTTGGCAACCGTCTGCCCAACCTCCACAAAGAAGGCGTCCATGTGGGCATACAGCGTCTGGTAACCATTGCCATGGTCCACCACAACCATGCGACCATACCCCGTGGCCCAGTGCGCTGCAACCACAGTCCCGCCATCGGCGGCGATGATCGGCGTGCCACGACTGGCGGCAATGTCGATAGCCCTATGGCCTTCCCAATAGCCCTGGCTGATGCGACCGCTCATGGGCCAGGCCAACTGCCCCGTCCCTGTCACGCCACTTTGCGTGGGCGTCCAGAGGGGCGTATAGGTCTGCACCTGCTTGGGAACGTACGGCTTGACACCACCGGGGACGATCAGATACTGGCCCGCTGTGAGCGTATAGGGCTCCTCCAGTTTGTTCCCCGGATACAGCGCGATCGCGTCTGACTCGACCTTGTACTTGGCGGCAATCGATTGCAATGATTCCCCAGCAGCGACCTTGTGATAGGCCCCGTCGACAGGCAGTATGTACAACTCCTGCCCGATGCTGAGCAGATCATTCTGCCCGGCCAGGGCGTCGTTGGCATACAGCAGCGTTGTCCCCTGCAGGCCAAACTCACCGGCGATCTCAAGGAGAGTGTCTCCAGGCTGCACCGTATACACGGTGACCGTCGTCCTCAGCAGACGGCGCGGCTCTGCCACCTGCGGCATAGTCTGGCTCCACGACTGCATGGTATAAGGAATCGTCTCCAGTTCCAGATACCGCTCTTGGGCGGCGGGGCGCGCATAGGCGTCAACATAGTCATAGTTGGCCGCAGTATAGGTGCGCGAAGCGAACTCACGCTGACGGCCAAGAAGGCTATCGAGCGCAGACAGGCTCAGGCTCTGTGAGGAAACGCCATAGAGCACGGACAGAAACAACGCCACCAGAACGATGTGCCCGGCGTAGCGGGATAGCGTCGGCAGATCATGCCAGACGACAGGAAAGGAGAGTGATACGGACTGACCCTTTTGCGGTAAAGCGTGGACCGCACGCGAGATGACTCGCGATCCGTACATAGGCTAGACGTCCTTATTCAGTGTCTTCAGAAACTCTTCGTTGGACCTGGTCCGGCGCAGCCTCTCCAAAATGGGCTCGACCGAGTCCATGGCGCCAATCGTGTCGGTCATTCGCCTGAGCAGCCACACTCTGGACAGCACATCGGGCTCCAGCAGCAGCTCCTCACGCCGCGTCCCGGAACGCTCGATATCGATTGCTGGAAAGATACGACGTTCTGCGAGCTTGCGGTTAAGATGCAACTCCATGTTACCAGTGCCCTTGAACTCTTCATAGATGATGTCATCCATGCGGCTGCCGGTGTCGACCAGGCAGGTGGCGATAATCGTCAGGCTGCCCCCCTCCTCGATCTTGCGCGCGGCTCCGAAAAAGCCCTTGGGGGGATGCACCGCTGCGGGATCCAGTCCGCCAGAGAGTGTACGCCCGCTGGGGGGAACGATCAAGTTGTAGGCGCGCGCGAGCCGGGTGATGCTGTCGAGCATGATCACCACGTCGCGCCCGACCTCGACCAGTCGCTTGGCGCGGGCCAGCGCCACCTCAGCCACCTTGGCATGGTTCTGCACCGGCTCATCAAACGTGGAACTCACGACCTCCGCCTCAACGGAGCGGTCCATGTCGGTGACCTCTTCCGGGCGCTCACCCACCAACACGACCATCATGTGAACATCACGATGATTTGCAGAGATGCCGTTGGCGATCTGCTTGAGGATCGTGGTCTTGCCAGCTTTGGGGGGAGACACGATCAAGCCGCGCTGACCTCGACCGATAGGCGCCAGCAGATCCATCATGCGCGTGCTGTAGATGTTGGATTGGGTCTCTAGCTTGTATTGCTGGTTAGGGAAAATCGGTGTGAGTCGCTCAAAAATGGGCCGGTCTTTGGCAACCTCCGGATCCAACCCGTTGATAGCCTCCACCCGCAACAGCGAAAAGTACTTTTCCGAGTCCTTTGGACGGCGTACCTGACCGATGACCATATCACCGGTACGGAGCCCGAAACGGCGTATCTGCGATTGAGAGACATAGACATCATCGGGGCCCGGCAGCAGATGGTCGCTCCGCAAAAAGCCAATGCCATCCTGGACGATTTCCAGTACCCCCCCGCCGAACAACAGGCCACGGTCCTCAGCCTGCGACCTTAGAAGGCGCAAGATGAGATCTTGCTTCTTGAGGCGACTATAGCCAGCGATCTCTTTGGACCGGGCTACATCGCGCAACTCGGATAGGGTCATCGTCTCGTACTCAACGATGTTCACAGTGGACATGCTCCATTGGGGAGATAGGCGGAATGGTACCAGACCATCTACGCGGAAGAATAGCAGACTGTCAGATAAGAGCAAACAGGTCTCATGCCTGGACGCACAGATCCGAGGGTGGAATTAGGGATGAATCAGAGAGCGACTTGCTACAGACATTGGCCCCGAGGGCCGAGGTGATAAAGCATCATATCCTTAGTCAGTTGAATTATAGCAACGCGATATCATTGTGTCAATTTGAACGCAAAGATACGCCTGTTGCTCGGAGTTGACCACAAGCACACGCATAGCGCGATGACAGCCATCACCCAGATTCAGGCGCGCTGCCACCGGTGCGTGAGACGCTCCCACTCGCGTCTGAGTCTCGCCGCGGCAGTGATCTCCGATCCCACCGTGCCACCCCCCTCGCAGAACAGAGAGGCTGAGGCCCACCTGGGGACCACAACGGAGAGCGCCCGGGGAATCACCTCCACAGAGAGTGGCGTTGTGCCCACAGGATTTCCGTCCACGTGCGTGGGCAGTGTGTCCTCAGTCAGGACATAGACGTTTCGCCCCTGCAGCACCTCGACACCCCGGCTACCTGCGTGGCGCCCCAAAGCCAGAAGCGCATAATGCCAAAAGATGTCGACCAGGTTGCTGCCACGGAACACAAAGATATCCAGCAGCCCGTCATCGAGCCGCGCTTCAGGCGCCAGCTTGAAGGAGGCCCCATATAGCTGCGCATTGGCGATCACAATGAGCATGGCACGATAGCGCAGCGCGCGCCCGTCTACCACAACAGTCGTTCGTGTGCCGCGCATGAAAAACGCCTCAGCCACTGCCATCACCACGTAGGTCAGGTTCCCCAGGCTGCGCCTGGCGTCCCGATGGGGCTCCACGTCCTGTGCCACCTGTGCATCGAAACCGATCCCGCACCACATGACGAAATAGTGCTCATCCGCTTTGCCCACATCGATCCGTCGATGCTCGCCTTCCACCAGAATGCGTGAGGCATCCAGGAGCGCAGAGCGATAGACAGGAGACCACACCGGTAAGTCAAGCATATGGGCCCACTGGTTACCGGTCCCTACCGGAAGCACGCCCAGGGTTGTGGAGGTCCCCACAAGCCCGGCAGCGACCTCTCCGATGGTGCCATCGCCGCCGACGGCCACGACCATGTCGTAACCCTGTGTTGCGGCCTCGCGTGCCAACTCCGTAGCGTGGCCCTGCCGCTCGGTGAGTCGCAGAGAGACATCCCAGCCACGTCCTGTCAGGTACGACAGCACGCGCCTGAGGTCGTCTTCCACATCGCGCTGCCCGGCCACCGGATTTCGCACAAGTAACGTCTTCATTGCCTTCATACTAGTCCTGCATCCTCCTTCTGTCCACACTTGACGTCACAACGCTTCGGGCGCAAGATGGCCAGGATGATGATCATCGACGCTCACACGCACATCCTCCCTCCGAGCATCATACATGCCCGGTCCGAGTACATGGCCGCTGATCGCTGGTTTGGCCTGCTGTATGCATCGCCCCGATCGCGTCTCGCTTCGGCGCCGGAGTTGATCGCCAGCATGGACCACGCCGGCATCGATGCTGCGGTCTGCTTTGGATTTGGCTTTCGCGATAACGAAATCTGCCGACGATGCAACGACTATGTGCTTGAGGCGGCAGCGCAATGGCCGGACAGGATCATCCCATTCGCAGTTGTCAGTCCGGCTGAAGAAGGTGCAGTGCTCGAGGCGGAGCGTTGCCTGGAGGCCGGCGCCGCCGGCATCGGAGAACTCATGCCCGACGGGCAGGAGTTTGATCTGCAGGATGAGAGGCTTGCGGCCCTGATCCAACTGCTGGAGGCGAGCAGCACGCCGCTGATGCTGCACGTCAACGAGCTCATCGGGCACCGCTACCCGGGCAAAGGACAGGTCGGCCCTGAGGACGCCTACAGGCTCGCAACCGCCCATCCCACCCTCAACCTGATCCTGTCTCACTGGGGCGGCGGATTGCCCTTTTACGAGATCATGCCGTCGGCGCGCGCGGCTCTGACCAATGTCTGGTATGACACTGCTGCCTCACCTCTACTCTACGACGACCAGATCTTCTCGCTCGTGACCCGGTGGGCACCAACCAAGGTCATCTTTGGCACAGACTATCCTCTGCTCACGCAACGACGTTTCCTTGATCGGGTCCTCAGCCTGGACATTCCGGCGGAGAAGCTGCAGGCGATGCTTGCGGCGAACCTTCTGACGGCCCTGGGCCGGTCAGAGGGGCAGAAGACATGACGACGCCCACGACGCGGACCTTTGTGGCCATCCGGTTGCCGGTCGAGATACGCGATGCCTTGTACACAGCCTCCATGCAGCTGCATGACCAGCCCGGGGGCAGGGCTGCCCGCTGGGTGGCTCCAGAGAATATCCACCTCACGCTCAAGTTCCTCGGAGATGTCGATGATCGCCAACTGTGCGAGGTGTGCGATGCGCTCGCAAAAGTCTGTGCCGGCATCCCGTCATTCGAGATGGCCGTGTCTGGCCTGGGTTGCTTTCCCAACGCGGCCCATCCGCGCATCGTCTGGGCGGGCGTGTCGCGAGGGGCGGGCGAGTTGATCCGCCTGGCGACATCCATGGACGTCGCCCTGAACCGGCTGGGCTTCGCCCGTGAGACCCGCCCCTTTGATGCTCACATCACGCTGGGGCGTGCAGACCGGCGCGCGGCACGCGCCGAACTCGTCTCGCTGGGGCGCACCATCGCCGAGCAATCCACACGTATATACGGATCAATGACTGTCACCCGGGTGAGTGTCGTCAAGAGCGATCTGCGCCCCTCCGGCCCGGTCTACACCGACATCGCCACCGCAGCGCTGGGCCATGCATGATGCGGCCGCCTGCTGGCGGGCGAGAGTGTGGAATAACTCAGAGGAATGCGCGAGTAAGCTCTCCATGAGCGTGTTTTACGCATTATGGGGTTGTGCGC